>Ga0102924_1005210_pt1 | contig 12713 bp, 10 predicted proteins | sample PaiPotPPM11metaG_FD_80116 | JGI IMG/M metagenome (GOLD analysis project Ga0102924, IMG submission 80116) | Iron sulfur acid spring bacterial and archeal communities from Banff, Canada, to study Microbial Dark Matter (Phase II) - Paint Pots PPM... ... | reverse complement strand
CCGGGTCCTCCCAGCCCGGCAGCCCCAGCGGCCAGAACGGCACCGCCTCGGCCAGGCCCGCGCGCAGGCCCTTGTACACCGCCACCGCCGAGGCCACCAGGGCGCGCTGCCCCGCGCTCATCTGGTCCAGGTGCCCGGACAGGTGCACCCGCCCCAGCAGCGCGCCGCACAGCGTGAACGCGATCTCGTCGTCGGTGAAGGACGGCTGCGGGTAGGCCCAGATGGCGGCCTGCTCGGGCGCGATGGCGGCCGGCGCGGCCGCCGCGATCGGGGCGTAGCGCAGGTAGTCCTGCTGGTCGCTGGTCGACTGAAGCTGGAGCCGGGACAGCATGGCGTAGTCCGCCCGCATGCCGCCCGACGCGCAGTTCTCGATGGTCAGGCCGGGGTGGCGGTCCAGCACCCGGTCCAGCCAGGCCAGGTGGGCCCGGTTGGCCTCCAGCAGCCCGGCGCCGGGGCTGCCGCCGCCGGTGTCGGTGCCGGGGCCGCCGTTGATGTTGTAGTCCAGCTTGAAGTAGCCCACCCCCAGGTCGCTGACCAGGAAGTCCACCACCTCGTCCAGGTGCTTGACCGCGGCCGGGTGGCGCAGGTCCAGGTGATAGCGGCCGTGCTCCACCACTAGCTGCCCGTCGCGCTGGAAGAACGCCTCGGGCGGAAGCTGCTCGGCGACCGGGCTGCGCACCCCGACCACCTCAGGCTCCAGCCACATGCCCGGCACCATGCCCGCCGCCCGGATCCGGTCCAGCACCAGGCTCAGGCCGCCGGGGAACCGGCTCACCGACGGCTTCCAGGCCCCGACCGCGTCCCACCAGCCCTCGCCCACCTCGGTGTACCAGCCCGAGTCGATGCAGAAGAACTCCGCGCCCGCCTCCGCCGCCGCGTCGATCAGCGGCAGCAGAGCCGCCGTGGTCGGGTCGCCCATCAGCGTGTTCATGTAGTCGTTGAAGATCACCGGGAGCTGGCGGTGATCGGGGTGCGGCCGCCGGCCCGCCCGGCGGGCCCCGGTCAGCCCGGCGACGGCGCCCTCGAAGCCCGCCTCGCTGACCGCCACCGCCGCCGGCACGGTGGTGAAACTGCCGCCCGGCGGCAGGTCTGCATGCCAGTCGTGCTCGGTGTCGGTCGGTCCCAGCAGCGCCAGGTACGCGCGGTCTCCGGCCTCTCCGACCTGCCAGTGCCAGCCCCCGTTGTGCTCGATCTGCCACGCGCACGCCCGGCCGGTCCGCCGGTCCACGACCGCGCCCGCCGGCAGGTACATGGCCGTGGACCAGGTGCCCTGGCTGCTCAGGCCGACCCGCCCGCGCGGGCTGGCCCCCCGGTGCGCGGTCCGGTTCAGGTCGGGCAGGGCGTCACGCAGCGGCAGCCGCTCCCACCGCCCCTCGGCCAGCCAGTCGCTGCGGGCCCACATAAGGTCCAGGTCTTCCAGCCGGCCGGCGTGGTCGGGGCCCGGCAAGCCGCCGATCAACAAGGTGGTCACCGACTGGATCGTTAGCTGGCGCTGCCCGGTGTTGCTCAGCCTGACCCATGAGCGCAGCCCGCCGCCGGCCGACTGTATATGCAACTCGGCGCGCAGTCCGGTGACCGGGTCCGCGAGCTCGACCCGCAGCCGCCGTGCGCTGCCCGCACCCGAATCCTCGTGGTTCCGGTAGCGCAGCCGCCGCCCGACTACCGACTCGGTGTACCGGCTGCCCGACCAGGAGCGCCCTTCGCCCGCGACCACGATGTCGACCAGCGGCACGCTCAGGCCAGCCGCCGGGCCGGAGACCGGCTCTGAATCGGAGCTCTCCGCGACCGGGCCACTGGCCGACAACCGGGTCAGCCGGGCCGCCCCGTCGCCGGCCACCTCGATCTCCACGTCGAGCTGGCCGTCGGACCAGGTGATCCGCTTCTGCCCCTGATCCATCCCGTCTGCCACCCGGATCCTCCTCAGGTTGCCGTGCCGCAAGTCGCGTTTCGTGGCGGTGAAATCGCTGTTACGCCGATCTTGACAGCTATTGTGTGACCGGTCACAATCCTGGCATGGATGTGACCGGTCACACAACCAGCGAGTCGTCGACGCGCACCTCACGACCCGTCAGCATCCGCGATGTGGCCGCCGCGGCCGGAGTCTCCTACCAGACCGTCTCGCGCGTGATCAACCAGAGCCCCCGGGTCAAGCAGTCCACCCGGCAGCTCGTCCTGGCCACCATCTCCGAGCTCGGCTTCCGGCCCAACCGCGCGGCCCGGACGCTGGCCGGCGGCCCGATCGGCTCGATCACCGTGCTGACCCCCAACACCACGCTGTTCGGCCAGGCCTCGCTGATCCAGGGGATCGAGGAGGCGGCCAGGGCGGCCGGGTTCGCGGTCGGCATCCGGGTGGTGGAGTCGGACGCGCCGCAGGAGGTGGCCGACGCCGTGGACCGCGCCGTGGAGCCCGGCACCGCGCTCATCGTCGTCGCCTTCGACCGGGCCGGCACGCTGGCCCTGGCCGCGGTGCCGCCGGAGGTGCCGATGGTGGCCGCCGTGGAGACGCCGGTCGGCGACGAGGGGGCGGGCCAGCCCTGGGTGTGGACCGACGACCGCAAGGCGGCCGCCGACGCCACCCGGTTCCTGCTCGACCTGGGCCACCAGACCGTGCACTACATCGCCATCCCGTCCTCGACCGAGCACAGCCAGCGCACCGCTGGCTGGCGCCAGGCCCTGCGCGAGGCCGGTGTCGCGGTGCCCGAGCCGCTGCAGGGCGGCTGGGATCCGCACTCGGGCTACGAGGCGGGCCGGGTGCTGGCCGCCGATCCGGCCGTGACCGCGGTGCTGTGCGGCAACGACGACCTGGCCGTGGGGGTGATCCGGGCCATGCACGAGGCCGGCCGGGCCATCCCGGACAGCGTCAGCGTGGTCGGGTTCGACGACACCCCGCACGCCGCCTACCTGAGCCCGGCCCTGACCACGGTGCGGCTGGACTTCGTCGAGCTGGGCCGGGAGTGCGTGCGACGGCTGTGGCCGTTCGTCGACCCGGCCCTGGCCACCGAGCCCCAGGGTCCGCGGCCCGAGCCCGAGCTCATCGTCAGGGAGAGCGCCGGGCCCGCCCCCGGCCAGCCCGGAACGCCGCCGGTCAGGCGGCGGCCGCGCAGCCACCGGTCCTTATCCGGCCCCCGTCTTCAGCCCTGTCCACCTGCCACAGTGAAGGAGTAAACGCGAATGACCAACAGACGGATTCATTCCGCTGCCGCGGGCCTCGCGCCGCCGCGCCAGGCCCGCGGCCGGGGCCGCCGGCCCGCGGCGCTGGTGGCCACGGCCGCGGTGCTGGCCCTGGCCGGCTGCGGCGGCACGGCCGCCTCGACCCCGGGCAAGTCCACCGGCAAGGTCGCCGACATCACCTGGCAGACCATGTGGTCGGGCGCGACGCTCAAGCTGCTGAGCCAGATGACCACGGCGTTCAACCGCACCCACCCCGACATCCACGTCACCGAGTCCAACATCCCCAGCGCGACCGGCGACGCCAAGCTGCTCTCGGAGATCTCGGCCGGTGACCCGCCGGACGTGTTCACCGAGTGGAACCCGGTGCTGGGCGAGTACGCGGCCGACGGGTCGATCCAGGCCATGACCCCCTACCTCAAGGGCCAGTACGCGGGCCTGGAGAAGTGGGAGTACCCGATCGCGCGGGACGGCGGCACCTACAAGGGCCAGCTGTACGCCATCCCGATGTCCATGAACTCCTGGGCGCTTTACTACAACAAGAGCATCATGAAGGCGGCCGGCATCGCCAGCCCGCCCAAGACCCTGGCCCAGCTCTACGCCGACCAGGCCAAGGAATGGAAGATCTCGGGCAACAAGCTGCAGCAGATCGGCTTCTACCCCGACTACAACGCCGGCTTTGAATACTTCGGCAGCTTCTTCGGCGCGGTCAACTGCTTCAGCTCGGCCGGCCAGTATGCCTTCGCGAGCTGCAAGGGCGCCCAGGCCGAGGCCAAGTTCTTCGCCGCCTACGACAAGTACCCGTACTCGGACGTCGCGGCGCTGCAGACCGCCTACGGCGCCGTGGCCGGCGGCGATGACGACGCCTTCGTCGCGGGCAAGGAGGGCTTCAACATGGACGGGCCCTGGGAGGGCGCCCAGAACATCCCGGACACCAACCCCAAGATGATCGGCAACTTCGGCGTCGAGGCGTTCCCCGGCACCGAGCCAGGGCCGAGCACTTTCGGGCAGGGCAACTACAACATCATCCCCAAGGGCGCCTCGGACCCCAAGGCCGCGTTCACCTTCATCTCCTGGCTGGCGGGTTACCACAACACGGCCTTCACCTCGTCCATGGACCCCAAGGGCGGCTGGATGCCGGCCGGCCCGGCGATCGCGGCGGCGCCGGCCTACAAGAAGTGGCTGTCGGACAACCCGTGGCTGAGCGTTTTCATCCAGCAGATGTCCAGCCCGTACTCGGTTACCCCGGCGCTGACCACGCACGAGTCGGCATTCGAGACCGCCGAGGGCCAGGCAACTGAGAATATCGCGGAGAAGTCCATGTCGCCGTCGGCGGCGCTGGCCTATATCGACAGCCAGGCCAACAGCACCAACGGCTAGCTGGCAGGAATACAGATAGCAGGAATACAGATAGCAGGAATACAGGTAGAGGTAGAGGGTGCCGTGAGAACGCTAACACGCCGGTCGCGTAAGTGGCGTCAGGTCAGGATCGGTCTGCTGTTCGTGAGCCCGTGGATCCTCGGGTTCGGCGCTTTCTACCTCTACCCGTTCCTGGCCACGCTGTACTACAGCTTCACGTCCTTTACCGGAGTCGGTAACCCGCGGGTAATCGGATTCGCGAATTACTCCGCGCTGTTTCATGACCACCAGTTCCTGACATCCTTGTTTAATACCTTCTACTACACGGTGATCGAGGTCCCGCTGTCCACGGTGGTGGCCATCGGGCTGGCCCTGCTGCTGAACATGAACGTGCGGGGCCGGGCCTTCTACCGGACGTTGTTCTACATCCCCTCCATCGTGCCGGTGGTGGCCTCGTCGCTGATCTTCGTCTGGATCTTCCAGCCGTCCTTCGGCGTGGTGAACTCGCTGCTGTCCGATGTGCACGTCACCGGCCCGGCCTGGTTCTTCTCGGTGGCCTGGTCAAAGCCCTCATTCATCCTGCTCGGCCTCTGGGGGCTGGGTCAGCCGATGGTGATCTACCTGGCCGCGCTCCAGGGCGTGCCCAGGGAGATGTACGAGGTGGCCGCGCTGGAGGGGGCCGGGCCGATCCAGCGACTGCGGTACGTGACGCTGCCGATGATCAGCCCGGTCATCCTGTTCAACGTCATCATGTCCCTGGTCCTGTCCATTCAGTTCTTCACCCAGGCCCAGGTGATCGAGAGCCCACCGGGCAGCCCCGGCACCTCAACGCTGTTCTTTGTCATCTACTACTACCAGCAGGCATTCCAGGACCTGCATCTGGGCTATGCCTCGGCGATGGCCTTTATGCTCTTCATTCTCGTCCTGATCATTACCGTGGTGCTGCTCAGGTCGTCCTCCGGGTGGGTTTACTATGAAAACGAACAGCAGTAAGGCGGCGCTTTAGCGATGGGAATCGCCAGGCCGCAGGTGCTGCCGGATCAGCGACCGCCCGTCCTGACCAGGCCGCCGCGGGCCCGCCGGACGCCGCGCAAGATGGGCGCCAGCGCGGCGAAGCACGCGGTGCTGATCGTGGTCGGGGCGATGTTCGCGCTGCCGCTCGTCTGGATGGTGCTGACCTCGTTCAAGACCGCGGGGCAGGCGCTCACGTTCCCGGTCGTCTGGTGGCCGCACCCGTTCCTGTGGCGGAACTACCCCCAGGTGCTGTCCTCGCAGCCGTTCGGCCGGTTCTTCCTGAACACCTTTGTCTATGCCGCCGTGACGATCGTGGGCGTGTGCATCTCCAGCAGCCTGGTCGCCTACGGCTTCTCCCGGCTGCGCTGGCGGGGCCGCAACGCGCTGTTCTACGTCATGCTGACGACGCTGCTGCTGCCGTTCGTGTGCACGCTGATCCCGCTGTTCATCCTGTACAAGCACGTCGGCTGGATCGGCGGCTACCTGCCGCTCGAGGTGCCGACGTTCTTCGGCAGCTCGGTGTTCAGCACGTTCCTGCTCCGGCAGTTCTTCATGACGATCCCGCAGTCGCTGTCGGACGCGGCCCGGCTGGACGGGGCCAGCGAGTTCTACATCTACAGCCGGATCGTGCTGCCGCTGGCCAAGCCGGCCATGGCCACGGTGATCTTGTTCCAGTTCATCTACTGCTGGAACGACTTCCTGGGCCCGCTCATCTACATCAGCAACACGAACTCCTACCCGCTGTCGCTGGGGCTGGCCCTGATCCTGGGCGACTACACGACCAACTGGTCGTGGGTGATGGCGGCGGCGTCGGCGGCCACGGTCCCGATCGTGGTCCTTTTCTTCCTGACCCAGCGCACCTTCATCCAGGGCATCGCACTAACGGGGAACAAATGAGCCGGCGAGGCATCTTCCGGCCGGGGGTCATGGCCGCCCTGGCCACGCTGTTCAATTTCCTGGCCCTCAACCTGGTCCTGCTCATCGCCGCGCTGCCGGTGATCACGCTGCCGGTGGCGGTGAACGCGGCCAGCGTGGCCCTGGACCGGTGGCGGGCCGACGGCGAGGAACGGGTGCTGCGCGAGTTCTGGACCGCGCTGAGGTCCCGGCCACCGCTGCGGACCACGCTCGCGCTCGGGGTGCCGTTCGCGGCCGTCGGCCTGGGACTGGCCGAGCTGCACTACTTCTCCCGCGGCGGCTTCTCCCGCGGCGGCGCCGTCACCGACCACGCGGGCTTCGGCCTGGGCCTGGCCGCGTTGCTGATCACGCTGACCGGGCTGGGCTACCTGTTCGTGATCGAGGCCCGGTACCCGCGGCTCGCCCCGGCCGAGCTGTGGTCGCTGTGCGCCCGGCTGGCGGTCAGGAACATCCTGGTCACCGGCCCGCTGTTTCTGGCCGAGCTGCTCGGCGCCGGGCTGCTGACCCTGATCGACGCACCGCTGCTGCTGCTCGGCCTGCCCCTCGCGCTGCTGGGCCTGATGCGGCTCACCGCGCTGCTCGGCCTGCGCCGCCAGCCCCTGGGAGAGGAATAACAACGATGGCCACGGTCAGCCTGGAGCGCATCACCAAGGTGTACGCCAATGGCTACGAGGCGGTCCGCGGGATCGACCTGCGCATCGCCGACGGCGAGTTCATGGTCCTGGTCGGGCCGTCGGGCTGCGGCAAGACTACGGTGCTGCGGATGATCGCGGGCCTGGAGGACATCAGCGACGGCACGCTGCGCATCGGCGACCGGGTGGTCAACGACGTGGAGCCCAAGAAGCGCGACATCGCCATGGTGTTCCAGAACTACGCGCTGTACCCGCACATGACGGTGGCCGAGAACATCGGGCTCCCGCTCAGGCTGCGCAAGCGCCCGCGCACCGAGATCCGGGCCAAGGTGGACGAGGCCGCGCACATCCTCGGGCTGACCGAGTGGGTCGACCGCAAGCCGGGCCAGCTGTCGGGCGGCCAGCGCCAGCGGGTGGCCATGGGCCGGGCCATCGTCCGCGAGCCCGCGGTGTTCCTGATGGACGAGCCGCTGTCCAACCTGGACGCCAAGCTGCGGGTGCAGATGCGGGCCGAGGTCAGCCGCATCCAGCAGCGGCTGGGCGCGGCGACCCTGTACGTGACCCACGACCAGACCGAGGCCATGACCATGGGCAGCCGGGTGGCGGTCATGCGCAGCGGCCTGGTTGAGCAGTGCGACGCACCCCAGGCGCTGTACGACCGCCCGGCCAATTTGTTCGTGGCCGCTTTCATCGGCTCGCCGGCTATGAACCTCTACGAGGCGGTCGTCGGGGCGGACGGCCGGTCACTGCGGCTGGGCAGCCAGGAGATCGCGCTGCCCGAGACCTTCGCGGCGACCCGCCCGGGGCTGGCCGCCTATCGCGGCCAGAAGGTCATCGTGGGCCTGCGCCCGGAGCACCTGCCCGCGGCCGGCCCGGCCGAGGAGCCGGTCCTGGAGGGCGACGTAGACCTGGTCGAGGCGCTGGGCAGCGAGCTGCTTGTGCACTTCTCCATCGACGCCCAGCGGATCACCACCGAGGGCGCCACCGAGGAGGAAGAGCAGCTCACCACCCGCGGGGCCGGGGTGGCCCGGATCGACACCCGCACTCCGATGACGCCCGGCCGGCGGGGCCGGTTCGCGGTGGACGTGCCGCGCATGCAGCTGTTCGACCCGCGGACCGAGCTGGCCATCTGGGACTGACGCTGGCTCGGCGCCCCGGTGCTCAGGCCGCCGGCCCGAGCTGGAGGGTCTGGTCCCGGCGCGGGCCCACGCCGACCGCGCTGATCGGGGCGCCGATCATCTCCTCCAGGGCGCTCAGGTAGGCCCGGGCGTTGCGCGGCAGGTCGGCCGGGTCCTTGGCCCGCGAGATGTCCTCCCACCAGCCGTCCAGGTACTCGTAGACCGGGACGGCGTGGTGGAAGTCGGTCTGCGTCATCGGCATCTCGTCCATCCGGGTGCCGTTCACGTCGTAGGCCACGCAGACCGGCACCTTCTCCAGCCCGGACAGCACGTCCAGCTTGGTCACCATGTAGTCGGAGATGCTGTTGACCCGGGTCGAGTAGCGGCCGATGACGGCGTCGAACCAGCCGGTCCGGCGGGGCCGGCCGGTGGTCACGCCGTACTCGCCGCCCGTCTTGCGCAGCCATTCGCCCTGGGCGTCGTTCAGCTCGGTGGGGAACGGCCCGGCCCCGACCCGGGTGGTGTAGGCCTTCAGGATCCCGATGACCCTGGTGATCCGGGTCGGGCCCAGCCCGGACCCGGCGCAGGCCCCGCCCGCCGTTGGCGAGGACGAGGTCACGAACGGGTAGGTGCCGTGGTCCACGTCCAGCAGGGTGGCCTGGGCCCCCTCCAGCAGCACCGACTTGCCCGCGTCCAGGGCCTGGTTCAGGATCAGCCCGGTGTCGGCCACGTACCCGGCCAGCCGCTCGGCGTAGACCAGGTACTGCTCGCACACCGCCGCCGCGTCGATGGTGCGCCGGTTGTAGACCTTGGTCAGGACCTGGTTCTTCTCCCGCAGGGCCAGGTCCAGCTTCTGGCGCAGGATGCCGGGGTCGAACAGGTCCTGCACCCGGATGCCCATCCGGGCCGCCTTGTCGGCGTAGGTCGGGCCGATCCCACGCCCGGTGGTGCCGATCCGCGCGGTGCCCAGGTGCCGCTCGGACACCTTGTCCAGCGCGATGTGGTAGGGCATGATCAGGTGCGCGTTGGCCGAGATCAGCAGGCGCTCGCAGGACACGCCGCGCTCGGCCAGCCCGTCGATCTCCTCCAGCAGCACGGCCGGGTCAATGACCACGCCGTTGCCGATCACCGGGACGGCGGTCGGGGACAGCACACCCGAGGGCAGCAGGTGCAGGGCGTAGCTCTCCTCGCCGATGACCACGGTGTGCCCGGCGTTGTTGCCGCCCTGGTAGCGCACCACGTAGTCGACGCTGTCGCCGAGCAGGTCCGTGGCCTTGCCCTTGCCCTCGTCGCCCCACTGCGCGCCGACGATCACGATGGCGGGCATGTCAGCCTGCCCCCTCTCATGCTCGTTCGGAGCCCCTACGGCAGGAGCCGGGCCGCCGCGCTGGCGCTGCTGTCGGCCAGGAACACCTGACAGCGCTGGGCCTCGTCCTCCTCGCCGATGGCGTCGGCCGCCCTGGCCAGGGCGGCCAGCGCGCGCAGGAAGCCTTGGTTGGGCTCGTGCTCCCAGGGCACAGGCCCGAAGCCCTTCCAGCCCGCCCGGCGCAGCTGGTCCAGGCCGCGGTGGTAACCGGTCCGCGCGAACGCGTAGGCCGTCACGGGATCGCCCTTGTCCAGCGCCTGCTCGGCCAGGGCGGCCCAGGCGGCGCAGTAGGACGGGAACCGCGCCGCCACCTGGGCCGGGTCAGTGCCCGACTCCAGGGCGGTCCGCGCCTCCTCGTTGTCGGGCAGGCGGGTGGCCGGGGGCTCGCCGAGCAGGTTCTGGTGGCTCATGAGTGATCTCCTTAGCCCAGCTGGGTGCCGGCCGACATCAGGTCCTCGCAGGCCCTGACGACGCGGTCGGACATGCCCGCCTCGGCCGCCTTGCCCCAGCTGCGGGGGTCGTAGGCCTTCTTATTGCCCACGTCGCCGTCGACCTTGAGCACGCCGTCGTAGTTGGAGAACATGTGGCCGGCCACCGGGCGGGTGAACGCGTACTGGGCGTCGGTGTCCACGTTCATCTTGACCACGCCGTAGGAGATGGCCTCCCGGATGTCGGTCAGGTCTGAGCCGGAGCCGCCGTGGAAGACCAGGTCGAACGGCTTCTCCTGGCCGTACTTGGCCCCCACCGCCTCCTGGATCTCCTTGAGCACCGACGGCCGCAGCTTGACGTGGCCCGGCTTGTAGACGCCGTGCACGTTGCCGAACGTGGCGGCCAGGATGTACCGGCCCTTCTCGCCCAGGCCCAGGGCACTGGCCGTGGCCAGCGCGTCCTCCGGGGTGGTGTACAGCTTCTCGTTGATCTCGCCGACGACGCCGTCCTCCTCGCCGCCGACGACGCCGATCTCCATCTCCATGATGATGTGCGCGGCCGCGCACTGCTCCAGCAGCTCGGAGGCGATCTCGAGGTTCTCGGGCAGCGGCACCGCCGAGCCGTCCCACATGTGCGACTGGAACAGCGGCTCCTCGCCCCTGGCCACCCGCTCCTTGGAGATCTGGACTAGCGGGCGCATGTACCCGTCCAGCTTGTCCTTGGGGCAGTGGTCGGTGTGCAGCGCGATCTGCACCGGGTACTTGGCCGCCACCACCCGGGCGAAGTGGGCCAGGGCGACCGCCCCGGTCACCATGTCCTTGACCCCCTGGCCGGACAGGTACTCCGCACCGCCGGTGGAGACCTGCACGATGCCGTCGCTGCCCGCCTCCGCGAAGCCGCGAATGGCTGCGTTCAGCGTCTGGCTCGACGTCACGTTGATCGCCGGGTAGGCGAAGCCCTGCTCCTTCGCCCGGTCGAGCATCTGGGCGTAGACCTCTGGCGTCGCGATAGGCATGGCGACAGCATCCTCTCCTGGCGAATTCGGTGCCGGGGTTCCCTGCCTAGTATCTCGGACTGGCAACGGCCCCGGTCACCGGCTACCCGAACTGTTCGTCATCACCCAGGGTGGGGTTCCATGATCACGGTCAGTTGTCAGGGATTATCCCTGACAACTGACCACGATCATGGCGTCCGGCATGGCCGTGCGCGCTAGCTGACGTCGAGGTCGGCTAGCTCGTAGGCGGCGCGGTAGTCCAGGCCCCGCTCGGTGACGCGGGGGCGGGCGCCGCGCTCGACCAGCACCGCGACGCCGACCACCTCGGCGCCGGCCTCGATCAGGGCGTCCACGGCGGTCAGGACCGAGGCGCCGGTGGTGGAGGTGTCCTCCACGGCCAGCACCCGGCGGCCGGCCACGTCCGGGCCCTCGATGCGGCGCTGGAGGCCGTGGGCCTTCTCCGTCTTGCGCACGACGAACGCGTCCAGCTTGCGGCCCTGGGCCGCGGCGGCGTGCATCATCGAGGTGGCAACCGGATCGGCGCCGAGGGTCAGCCCGCCGACGGCGTCATAGTCCAGGTCAGCGGTGGTGGCCAGCATGACCCGGCCGGCCAGCGGCGCGGCGCTGCCGTCCAGCAGGACCCGGCGGAGGTCCACGTACCAGTCGGCGCGCTGGCCGGAACTCAAGGTGACCGGGCCGCGCACGACGGCCCGCTCGTTGATTACAGCGAGTAGCTCATCGCGATCAGACACAGGGCCTGAGCCTACCCGTCGCGACGGGCGCGGCAGGATGGCGGCTCGGGCCATCTGGCGGGTCCGGGCCGGGGCGCTCACGCGGTCGGCGGCGCGGAGGCGACGGTGCGGTGAAGTTTCGGGGGGACCGTTGCCGACCAGGCGAAATGTCCAGGCCAGCAGGGCGAAACCGACCTGGCGCGTAAGTCCGCGATCTGCGCTATCTGCCACAGCGGTCTCCTTGCGCTGGTAACGTCACGCGTCAAGGGAAGGACGGTGTCGCGTGGATCGCTGTGCGCTGTTCGTGGATGCCGGTTATGCGCTGAGCGACGGCGCGCTGGCCGTCCACGGAACACGCCATCGTGACTCGGTTTCCTGGGACTATGCGGGGCTGCTGAAGCTGCTCGCAGAGTTGGCCAGGGACCGTACGGGCCTGCCGGTGCTGCGCTGCTACTGGTACGAGGCCACGGTGGACAGCCGCCGGACCCCCGAACACGAAACGCTGGCCGACATCCCTGGCGTGAAGCTCCGCCTGGGCAAGGTCCGGCCGGGTCGCCGGGAGGGCGTGGAGACCGAGATCCGCCGCGACCTCACCGCGCTGGCCAGGAACAAGGCCGTCAGCGACGTGATCATCGTGAGCGCGGAAGAGGATCTGTCCCAGGTCATCTCGGACGTGCAGGACCAGGGCATCAAGGTGGCCATCCTGCACCTGGCCGGTGACGGCGACCAGTCTGGGTCACGGGCGCTGCGCCAGGAGTGCGACGACGTCATCCAGATCTCGGCCCAGCACCTTCGTCCCTACGTGGACCTGATCCCCGGCGCGGAGCCGGCCCGCGACAACGAGCCGAGCCGCTACGCGTCGGGCCCGGTTGCGGCGGGCTCGATGCCCGGCGGCGGGTCGGGAGGCCCGGTCTCGACCGGCTCGGTCCCGGTCGGCGCGACGTCGGGCGGCGATGTCCTGGGCGGCGGCCTGTCGGACCGCGGCAT
>Ga0102924_1005208_pt1 | contig 12719 bp, 10 predicted proteins | sample PaiPotPPM11metaG_FD_80116 | JGI IMG/M metagenome (GOLD analysis project Ga0102924, IMG submission 80116) | Iron sulfur acid spring bacterial and archeal communities from Banff, Canada, to study Microbial Dark Matter (Phase II) - Paint Pots PPM... ... | reverse complement strand
CGGTGGTGGAGCTCGCGCAACAATACGGACTTCAATTCCAAACCGCGTCTCGTCTCTTCGTAGAGGCGCGCATTCTCGATCGCGATGGCGGCCTCGTTGGCGAAGGTGACGACAAGTTGCATCTGTTCATCGGAGATCAGGTGGCGATGACTGCTGTAGATGCAGATGCAGCCCAGCACTCTCTGCCTGGCGCGTAGGGGAACGCAGAGCGTTGAATGAATATCCGCGGAGATACCGGGATCGTTGGAGAGAAAGCAGCCCTTGTCTTCATGCATACAATCGACCGCCACGTTGGGCTGGCCCGTCTCCACCGCTCGCCCTGCGCAGCACTGCCCGACCTTCAAGTGTGTGGCGCGCGCAATCTTGCTATTTAAGCCATGGTGAGCGACGACGTGCAGGTGCTGGTTATCGTGGTCTAGTTCAAAGATGCATGACCGCTCAGCACCCGAAAGATGCACCGCCTGCGTCGCGATGGTTTGCAGCACCTCATCCAGGTTGAGCGTGGAGGCGATGATCGAAGTGACGCGATGAATCGTTCCCAGTTCATGCACTTTGCGGCGCAATTGCTCATCCGTCTGCTCATACAAGCGTCCATTTTCGATGTTGATGGCAATAATACCGGCTATCACCTCGACGAAATGGTGTTCCTGGCCGGTGAAGTCGTGCGGTTCGCTTACCTGTACATTGATGACTCCGATCAGGCGTTCGGTGCCGCCGAAGAAAATGATTGGGACAGACATCAACCCGTGGTACTCGGCGCTGTACATGCGCGCCTCGAAGGCGAAATGAGGGTCGGTGAGAGCATCACGTACCAGCAGGGGACGCCCTTGTTCTGCCACCCACCCGCTATATCCTTCTCCCAGGCGCAGCGTGAAGTGCAAACCGCCCAGCGGGCGCGGCCCGTTGGTTGCCTGCAAGGTGAGCATTCGTTGCAATTCGTCATAAAAGAAAATGGAGCAGAGATCAACCTTTAACTCTTCCGTGATGATTTTGGTGATCGTATTCAGTGTTTGATCGAGGTCCATCGTCGAATTGCTGGCCGCGTTGATACGCTGGAGCGCGTAGAGGCGTCTGTCCAACTGTCTTGTCACGGTCTGCTGTTTGGCGGCAAGCTGATCGGTGGTACTCTGGTATCCCTGGATGAGCGCCCGGACGCAGGCCGATTGCAGGTTATAGAGCCTGCTGGTTGCTTCCCAGAGCAGGCGCGTGCGTTCTTCCTCGCCGCTAGCGGGTATTTCCGCGCAGATAGCTCTTATCTCAGTGACAAGGGCATCGCTATAACTCTGTAATCCTTGCAAGCGCACGTCAAGCTTCCCACCGTATTCCGCCAGTATCCGCCCGGACTGCTCGAACTGATTGAGGAGGGATGGATCATCGGGGACGATCAGCGCGTGGAGCAAAAGCCAGGCATCGCTGCCTTCTTCCGGCCCTTTGTTGTCGCCTGTGACATGTTGTAAGCTTGCGCGTAATCTGGCCTCGTGTTCGGCCATGATGCGCTCAACGTCGCTTTCGGTTATCACTCTTGTGCTTTCCCCGCAACTCTACCACGCATCGCCATGAGGAACGCAATCGAATGCATGGCTATGAAACGATATTCTCTAATTTGGTTACATTGTACGGGAAAGAAGCGAGCTAAGTCAATGCCCTATGGCAAATTTTTCCTCTGAATGGTACAATAGCGCTTGACCTGAGAGGAATCTGATGGTGTGCGGTGAAACGGGGCAGGCGTATCCTGCTCGTTTAGTTGAAAGGAGCGGAGCGTGTACAGGTTCAAGGGCTTTGATAGCGCCGAGTGTGGCGATAGTATGTCCGCTCTCGAAGCGGTCGTGAATGCCTGGATGGAAGAGGAGCATCCACGTATCCGCCTGGTGAGCCAATCTATGCGCGGCGAGCATATCCTGCTCAGCTTTGTCTACGAGGATGCGCGGGCGTTGGAGCAGCGCGTCGCAATGCAAACGCAGGCGACCTATCCGACTCCTCGCTTTTTCGACGACGATTTCGTCGAAGAACGTCCCACCAATCCGCGTGTTCCAGCCACACCGCCTCCCATGCATTAAACAGGACACAGAAAGAAACATTACGCAGAAGACAATCATGCCACATCCTTACCTTGTTTATACCACGGCTGAAGGGGATGTCCGCGAAGAGCCGCGCTTGCACGCGCTCTCCTTTGGCGATCAATTGTTAGCGGCCAGCGAACTTACTCCCTTACCGGATGGCGCGACGCTCTCCATGCTGCCGGGGCGGCTGGCCGTCGGACAGTCGCGCAGCGGCGAACGCGCTGTTCTCCCGCCGGCCAGAGGCTGGGCGCTCGCCGCGCTTTTGCCCATTGGCTACACGCGCACGCTCTTACCGGCCTATGACTTGCCGGAAAATGGTGAGCCGCTGCCCTTTTTCGGCTACAGCGCCGTCGCGGGCATGAATGGACGTCTCTATGTCGCGGCGATCAGGACCGATAATCCGCGCAAGTGGCATCCACACGCCTTTGATCGGCGCTCCCTCGAACGCCTCGTGCGCGAGAAACAGGCAGCCTATCCACAGAACCGTATCATCGCTCAACATGCTCACTGCGCGCTGGACTACTCGTGTCCCACCGCCAGCAATCTCTTCTTTGGGCGCTGGGAAATGGCGATCGCCACGTCGCCTGGCTGCAATGCGCGCTGCGTCGGCTGCATCTCTAAGCAGGAAGAAGAAGACCTGGTCTCTCCGCAGGATCGCCTCACCTTTATCCCCACAGTCGAGGAGATCGTCGCCGTTGCCGTCTCACACCTGGAGCAGGCCGAGGATGCCATTGTCAGCTTTGGGCAGGGCTGCGAAGGCGAGCCGCTGCTACAATGGCGGCGCATCGAGCAGGCCATCAAGGCGATGCGCGCGCGTACCGAGCGGGGAGTGATCAACATCAACACCAATGCCAGCAATCCGCGCTGGCTCCAGCGCCTCTTCGAGGCCGGACTGGACACCATGCGCGCCAGCACCATCTCCGGCCACCCTGAGACGTATACCGCCTACTATCGCCCCCTGGGCTACACGTTTGATGACGTCAAAGAATCCTTGCGGCGCGCGCGTGACGCGGGCGTGTACACCTCGATCAACCTGCTGTGCTTCCCCGGCCTGATCGACCGCGAGCGCGAGATCGAAGCGCTGATCGCCTTCGCGCGTGAAACCGGTCTGCGGCTCATCCAACTGCGCAACCTCAACATCGATCCCGAAGTGCTGTTGCCGCGCCTGCCCCCGCTCGACTCCATGGGGCGCGCGCTGGGCGTCCGCGCCCTGCTAGAAACGCTCAAGCGCGAACTACCCGATGTCGAGATCGGCAATTTCAGCCGTCCTGTGAAGCGATATCAGAGCTTGCAAGCGGAATGAAGTTTTTCTGGCGAATACTTCATTCCGCTTGACTATCACTTTTTCCTGCGGTTCATCTTGCGCGATTTCTTCTCCATCTTCTTGCGCGATTTGCGCGTCTGATTGCTGCCCTTTTTATGGCTGGCTGGCGGAAGGTATGGATTGCGGTGTGGTATGCTGCCTGTATCTTCGGTATCTGTGTCGATGCGTGGTGCAGGCTCAAGGGGTTGCGAGAGCATGTCGAAAAAACTGGATGGTCGCTGTCTCTCAGAGGCTTCCTTCAGCCCCAGACGGACCTGTACATCATCCCAGTCTCCTACCACAAACTCATCGACCCTATCAGCTTCAAAGGCTTTTTCGATAAGAGGAGCCATTTCTACGGCTTTTAAGTTAAGCAAATCGCTAATCAGCAAGCCATTCAGCTCGTAATCGTTCTCTTCGTACTTTTCCAATGCGTGGCTGATAGCGGCGATGCACTCGGCACGGGTTTCTGGGTGTTTCTCGCCAATCGCAACAATCGCATTAGAGGCGTAAGAAGTGGCGTAGAGTTCATGAGAAGAGTCGTCGATAAACGCTGCCAGCATGGGAAGCGCGGCTGGTCCGATCATGCCGTAAACTGCGGGCAGATCTTCCATCACCCACTCATCATCCCCTTTATCTGCGATATCGAACAAAGGCAGCAGTGGCTCAATGGCCGCTTCAGCGTGTAGCTGCCCAAGCGCGCGGATGGCATGGAGCGGCCCCCAGAAAGCCAGTTCTTGTTCCCCCTCAAGCTCATCCTCCACGTCATCGTCAAGGTGATCGTAGCGCAGTTCGTTGTCCAGCGCCAGGCGAATGAGGTCGGGGATTTGCTCCGGGCCAATGCCGAGTGCGAGGTAGTCCTTCCATTCGGCGGAAAATATATCGGGTTCGCCGAGGGTGAGCAGTTTGTCCACGGGCGAAGGATAGGTTGTGGTCATGTCAATGCCCCTTTCTATGGTAGCCGTACTTTCCTCGATTGTCCAGATCGCGAACACTCAAAATCCGCTGAGCAGTTCATCGATAGTCACGCAGGCTGTGCCGACCTTGCCCACGACGATACCGGCGGCATAGTTCGCCAGCCGCGCGGCTGAGAGCAGGTCCATGCCGCTTGCCAGCAGCAGCGCGAGAACGGCGACAACGGTATCGCCGGCTCCCGTCACATCGTAGATGGTGCGCGCCTGAGCGGGGATGTGCGTTGGCGGCGTGCCGGGCGTGAAGAGCGACATGCCCTGCGCGCCGCGTGTAATCAATAATGCCGCATCTTCGACTTCTCCCTGGAGACGCCCGGCAACTTGCTCAAACGTCATTGTTCCTGCCGTATTATCCGCCGCCAGCGTGGCCTCCGCTGTGTTGGGTGTGACCACAGTCGCTCCGCGGTAGCGTGCGTAGTGATGTCCTTTAGGATCGACGATGATGGGAATGTCCGCTTGCTTGCATAAGGTAATGATCTCATGCAAAAGCGCGTCGGTCAACATGCCTTTAGCATAGTCTGAAAGCACGCAGGCGTGCAGGTTTTCCAGGTGCGCCTGGACATATTGGAGCATATCTGCCTCGGCCTGCGCCGGTATTGGATGTCGTTCCTCGCGGTCCGCGCGCAGCATTTGCTGGCTATGCGCCAGGATGCGTGTCTTCGTGGTCGTTGGTCGATCCTGGCAGCGATAGAAATGGACGGAGATATGCGGCCGCGTGGCGAATATCTCGTATAATCTGGCTGCTGGCGCGTCCATGCCCACCACGCCGCTGAGCCAGACGTTGCAGCCGAGGCTGGCAAGATTTGCCGCCACGTTGCCGGCTCCGCCGGGAGCATAGGTCTGCTCTCGTATCTCCACGACCGGCACGGGCGCTTCGGGCGAGATGCCGCGCACGTGTCCCCACAGGTATTCGTCGAGCATCACATCGCCGATAACCATAATATGCAAACGCGGAATAATTTCTTGCAATTGTTCAGGACTCATATTTGCCTCGAACAGTCGTGGCTGCTATACATAGGCTCATTGCTGGCCTATCTTTCCTGGCAAGGGCGGCGTATCGTTGGTCAGTTGGTCTTCGATCAGCTCGCATAAAGCGTGCAGCACGGCCATCTGCCCCTGCTGGATGAACGCGGTATTGCCGCTCGGTATCGGCAGGTGGAGATTGACCGCCTTCCCTAGCTTGCTTGCTCCCGCGCCTGTTAATCCTATCGTGCGGATGCCCAGCGCGGCGGCAACTTCGACCGCCGCCAGCACATTTGGCGAGCGCCCGCTGGTCGAGATTGCTACCAGGATATCGCCTGAGCGTCCGAGCGCCTCCACCTGGCGCGCGAATACCTGCTCGAAGCCAAAATCGTTGCCCAGGCTGGTCAGGATAGAGGCATCGACGGTGAGAGCGAGCGCCGACCATCCCGGCCGCTCGCGCCGAAAACGCCCGACGAGTTCGGCGGCAAAATGCTGGGCATCGGCGGCGCTGCCGCCATTGCCGCAGGTCATTATTTTCCCACCCGCTCGCAGCGTCTCAATCATCCACGCGGCGACCGTGGCTACCCCTGCGGACAGGCATTCCGCCGTCTGGCGCAGTACCTCGCTGCCCTCGATGAGTTCCGAGCGCGCGCGCTGCTCAAGGCTTTGTTGCGTATGTGTCGTTGTTGGTTTCATTGTGCTTTGTTTGATTTCCTTTGTCTCCCGCAGCGGCGCGCAGCATCCGGCGCGCCACCGTCGCGACCGGATCGACGCCGAGCAGAGCCAGGCAGTCTCGCGTCGCGCAGCCCTCGCGCAAACCGAGTTCGTGGCCCCGGTAGAAGCAGGGCATACACGGCAGGTCCAGTCGCACTACCGCCGCGTGTCTATTGGGTGCGCCGCCCGTATACGGCCCCCACGCTTTGTGATTGGTCAGCCCGTAGATCGTCACTGCCGGCGTACCGGCGGCGACGGCCAGGTGCGCCAGCGCGGAATCGTTGCCCACGAAAAGATCGACATACTCGAGCAGCGCCGCCGTCACCTTGATACTGCCCTTTCCCGCCAGGCTGCGCGCGGGAACGCTCGACTGCATCGTACCATTGATCTGCTGGTGTAGCTCCGCCTCCTCCAGCCCACCCAATAGCAATACCTGCCCGCCCGCGTCCTGAAACAGCGTATCGGCCAGTTGGGCGAAGCGCGCGGGTTCCCAACGCCGCGCCGTGCTGTAGCCGCCGCTGCCGGGATGCATGGCGATGATGGGCCGCGCGATCTCGGCGGGCAACTTGCCCTCGTACAGGAGTTGCCGCGCTTGCCGGTGATGCTCTTCGCTCAACGGCACGGTCAGGCGTTTGTCGTCAGTCGTCGCGCCGACGGCTTCGGCGACCGCCAGGTTGTATTCGGCTTCGTGCATAGCGCCGAAGCCGTCGTCGTCTACGCGCACGTTGAGGAACCAGCCATGCCCATTGTCCAGCCCCACGCGATATTTCGCCCCCGTGCTGCGCAGCAAAACCTGGTATTTCATTCGCCCGAACGGAAGCGTCAAATGATGCAGCAGCAGCACTGCATCGTACCGGGCATCATGCAGAGCGTGCCAGAGCGGTGTAAGGCGTAACAAGTTGCGGGGATTTTTGAGAATCTGTTGGGGATAGTCGAACAGGTACTTATCCAGCACAATGATGTGGTCGATCACCTCCCAGCCATCCAGCAGCCCCGCCGAGTCGGGGGTCACAAGCAGATCGATGCGCGCCTGCGGATAAGTCTCGCGCAGCGCCCGCAGCGCCGGGGTAGCTAGCAGGAGGTCGCCGATGCCGGCCATCTTGATTACCAGGATGCGTGCCTGCGGTGATAACGTTACTGCTTGTTTCCTCATGGGCTACTGTCCAATCGCGCCGGCGTGTGGTTGTTGCTGCGCCAGTTTATGCTGTGCTGCCGCGAAAACCTGAGCCGGTAAGACGTTTTTCATGCATTGCGTGGTATAAAAGCGGCAATCCGCGGGCGCGCGCGCCGTATAACAGGGGCTGCACCAGATATCGCTGCGTAAAATCGTGGCATCGGGGCTGACCGGCCCGCCCAGGGATGGATTGGTGGGACCGTAGATGCCGATGATCGGCGTGCTGCAGGCGACGCCCATGTGCAGCGGGCCGCTATCGCCGCTGATCAGCAGGTCCGCGCGCTGCAAGAGCGCGGCAAGCTGGGTCAGGCTAGTTTTGCCGGCCAGGTTGATGGCATGCTCGCGCATTCGCCGCGTCACGCTCGCGATCTGCGGCAGATCGCTGGATGCCCCGCTTAACGCGACATTCGCATCTGCTTCGCGGATCAGGCGGTCGATCAGCGTGGCCCAGTAGGGGATGGGCCAGCGTTTCGATTGCCCGTTGTTGGAGTTGATGTGGCAGACGATCAATGGTTTCCCCGGCTGCATCCCTTCGTTGAGCAGCAATTCTCCGGTTTCCTGTCGCGTTTGTTCGTCAGTGTAGAGGCGGGGGATACGATCCTCCGGCGTGATAGTAGCTCCGGCGGCGCGCGCCAGTTCCAGGCAATAATCCACTTCGTGCCTGTTGTCGAGCGGCGCGTAATGTCGCCAACGTCCGGGAATGCCGCCCGGCACGCTGTCGGTCATGAAGCCGGGAAAGCTCTCGGAGTCGTACCCGACGCGCCGCCTGGCTCCGCTCAGCACGGCCAGCGCCGCCGCCCAACTGCCATAGACGCTGACGGCGAGATCGTAGCGGCGCGCGCGCAGTTTGTTGCGCAATAGGCGCAGCTCGCGCCAGCGCTGCGGCTGGAGCAGCGTTTGCGGTCGCCGCCAGACATTGGGATCATAGGTGATGATCTCGGCCAGATGAGGATCGAAGCTGGCGACTTTGGCGCTGGCTGGCAGCGCGAGCAGGTCGATGGCCGCCTCTGGATACGCGCGTTTCAAGGCGCGCACGACGGTCAGCGATAGCACCAGGTCGCCGATAAGGTCGAGGCGAATCACCAGGATGCGCCGCGGGTGAAAATGGCGCGGCGTCAACGGCGGATAGCGTCTGCCCAGGCGACCGAGCCAGAGCAGCGCGCCGACCATGCTCAGCAGCGCGGCAGTGATCCTGACGACGATGTTTCTGCTCGCGTCAACGGCGCGCCGCCGCAGCTTCCAGCGCCGAGCCGGCGGCAATGGATAGCCGTATTCATCGACATGCTTTAATAATTGTTCGTTGTATGACATATGTTTTCAGCGCGTAAGATCGATACAATAGCTGTTTTGACGGCTTCTTCTGGAACCAGCCTCGTGCAAGGATGCTCTGCAAGTTCTTCCGGGCCGATATCCAGGCGACCGCAGGGGATGGCCGGACAGCCGGGGCAGCGCTGTGTCGCGGCAATCACGATATGCTGTTCCGGTGCGCCCCACGGCCCAAAAATGCGCGGATCCGTCGGCCCGAAGATATGGATCGTTGGCGTCCCCTGCGAGACCGCCAGGTGTAATGGCCCGTTGTCAACGCCCAATACCAGTTTTGCGCGCTTAAGCAGCGCCGCCAGTTGCCCGACCATCGCGTCGCTGATGATCAGCGGCGGCGGCGTGATGCCGGCGGCGATCTTCTCCAGCATCGGTCGCTCGCTTTCGCTTCCTGTAAGGATAATACGGGCAGGCGTGGGAGATGTCAATAGGGATGTCAATAAAATAGGTAGAGCATTGGCACAATCTACCCATGCCTCGTTGCGCCACAGCTTGACTGCCGCGCCCGTGCCTGGGTGAATGATCACCAGCGGCGCTGCAGCGTCGCTGCCCTCCCGCTGCAGCCGCGCGTTGGCCCATGCCTCTTCCTCCGCGGTGACAGCGAACCGTGTGGGATACCGCTCAGGCGTGTAGGGTTCCGCGAGCGGCGCGCCTCCGAGCGTCTCCAGCGCGGCGCTCGCGAGGCGCAAACTGGACGCGGTAGCCGCTTCGGGCGTGATAAATGGGAGAGCGTAGTTCAGAAATGGCGCGCCGGGAGCGATGGCATAGCCGACGCGGCGCGGGATGCGCGCGAGATAGAGCAGCGCCGCGCCCCACCAGAAATCGGGTCGCAGGTTGATCGCCAGATCGTAGCGTTGGCGGCGCAGTTGCCGAGCGACGCGAAACAGCATGGCGTAGGGCATGAATGGGTTTTGCGCGGCGCGCCGGAAGCCTGGAAACGCGCAAGGAATGAGGCGATCAATATCCGGGTGGCGGGCCACAACTTCGCTCGACCACGGCCCGACCATTAGCGTGATGTGCGCGCCGGGCAGTTGGGTCTTGAGGGCGTGAAAGACGGGCGTCGTCAGCAGCAGGTCGCCCAGGTGGTCAGGCCGCACGAGCAAGATGCGCGGCGTCTTAGAGGCAGGCTCGCGGGCGCGGCGCGCTGCCTGCATAGCTCCCGGCAGGCCAACTAAGCGCACGAACGCCAGCATCAACACGCGCAGCAATTGTCTCACTGCGTCACCTCGTTCTGTCTCGACCCAGGGATAGTGCCTTCACTGGTCGGGGGCGAGAGAGTAGGGGCGACCCTTGCGGTCGCCCTGGTTGCGGATGTTTCACTTGCGGTTGTCTCACTCTCTCGCCCCCGATTAGTGAAGGCATCGCTGGAGATGAGGCGCTGGACGGCATCCCACACATCGTCAACCGTGACGGATGCCATGCACGTGCAGTCGGTGCAGGCGCGCATCTTGCCCAGGAAGAAGCAAGGCTGGCCGTGTGGGTTGCGCCAGAGGGCGATGTGCAAGGCATCGTCCGGTGGATACGGGCCGTATTCCCGCGGACTGGTGGGGCCGAAAATGGCGATCACGGGAGTGCCAACCGCCGCCGCGAGATGCATCGGGCTGCTGTCGTTGCCGATGAACAGGCTGCATTGCTCAAGCTGCGCCGCCAGTTCGCCGATGGTCGTCTGCCCGGTCAGATCGCTCACCTGCCCGGCGGGTGCGTTGAGCGCGTCGCGTAGCTGCTGGTTGAGCGCGACATCCCCAGCGCCGCCGATCAGCACGATCGCGGCGTCGAGGTCACGGATTAGCCGCTGCGCCAGCGCGCTGTAGCGTTCCAGGGGCCAGCGTTTGGCCGTCAACTCCATGCCGGGATTGCTGCCGCCGCCGGGGAAAAGTGCGACGCGCAGGCGATGAGCAGCGAAGCGCGGGGTTGTTTGTCGCTCCGCTTCCGTGGGAACAAAGCGCATACGCGGCTGCTCGATTGGCAGGCCGATGGCGCGTGCGAGGTCCAGATAGATCTCGGCTTGATGTTGCAGGTGAGCGGGAGAACTGGACACCGGCACGCGGTCGGTGAGCGGGAAACCGCGCCCCAGGCTGTCCGGACCGATACGGCGCGGCACGCCCGCCAGCCACGGCAGCAGCGTCAGCATGGGCGAGCGATCCAGCGTGAAGGCCATGTCGAAGCGAAAACGCCGCAGCGCGCGCGCGAGCTTCATATAGTCACTGATTGTGTAGCGGCCAGGGATGCCGACGTTGCCGCAGTCGATGACGCGATTGACGGCCGGGTGATGTTCTGGGATCACTTTTGACCACGCACCGGCGACATACGTGATGGTGGCAGCAGGATAGGCGTGGCGTATGACATCCAGTAGCGGCGTAGTCATGACCAGGTCGCCGAGGCAGCATGGTTTGATGATGACGATAGAGTGCGGCTCTTGCCAGGCGCGCCGCGCAAAGGGACGCTGGAGCCAGGTGAGCAGGGCGAAAGGAACCCATAGCAGATAACAGAGCAGGGTAATCAGATGTTGGCGCAGCTTCGTTTACCTTCCTTGCTTCTAGAATGTGTCCAAGGGACGACCGTAGGGGCAGCGTCCTGTCCCTGGCCGCTAATTCGGAGGCTCGGGCGCGCGCACGGTTGCATCGTCGCTGCCATTCTCTGTGCCTGGGCCGGGGTTGCTCGCGCGTACTGTGGGCTGGTATCCCTGCTGGATGTTCTGTATGGGCGTTCCGCATAGCTGGCAGAAGGAATGGTGTGGCTGGACCGCGTTCCCGCAGGCTGGACAGCGCCGCGCGCCCGTGCTGGGCTGAGCGGGGGGATACGCGCTGCTGGCCGCAATAGCCACGTCGGGAGGTGGCGGCGGCGTCAGCATGCCTTCGGTACTGTCCATGTATGACGGGTATGCCGGCGTCGCGATCTGCCCTGATTGAACATCGGTGCTGGTTGGTGGGTAGAGCGCGGGATTGCCTCCCACCGGCGGATATGGAGATGCGCCCGGCGGCAACTGCCCCTGCGCTTGCGGCGGCGTCGCCTGGAGTTGCCGCAGTTCATTCTGCGCCTGCTCGAACTGCTGGCGTAAATTCTCCAGTTCCTGGCACAGCGGCGCAATTTCCGGGTGCGTGATCTGCCCAGAGATGTACAATTCCATCGTCTTATTGATAATGCTGGCGCTAAGCGTGTTCATCTGGCGCGCCGTGTTATCCAGCGTCGCGCGCAGGCGTTGTGTTCTTCCCATGCGCGCCGCTTCCTGCGAAGCCTTTTCCAGGCCGCGCTGCACCGAATCCCAAATAGGCATCTGTTCCTGCTCCTCTTCGTATAGCAGTACCGAGTCGTCTCCGGTTCCTGCTTCTTCGATCGCACCCATTATACCAGAGAGGGCGCGTGGGCGCAATTCATTGTACTCCACTGAGAGTGCCAGGGCTGGGGCAAGCCCAGCCCTGGCACTCTTACGCGGCTTCCAGTTCGCTAAGCGTGCGCAGGAGAAGCTGGGTGAGATCTTGAAGGACTGCGGCGTTAAAGGTAAAGGTAGCCCCGGCAGCCTTGTAAAGCTCGGGGAGGGGTCGCGTGGCGCCAAGCGAGAGAGCATGACGATACTGCTGCAAAGCAACTTGTGGGTTGTGCAGGTAGTTACGCCAGACCTGAAGCGCTCCCACCGTGGCAAACGCATACTCGATATAATAGAATGGGTCGCAGAAGTAATGCGATGTCCTCTGCCAGCCACTGAGAAGCGCGTCCTCCAGGCCGCTCCAATCGGTATCGGGAAGATAGCGGCGCACGATTTCAGCCCACTTTTCGTCTACTTTGGCTGGGATTTGTGCCTCCTCAGGATGTTCATAGACCCAGTGCTGGAAGGCATCACCACACACAATCGAGGGCAGGTAGTCCATCAGCGTGCCTTCCAGGTGCTGGATACGTATCAGCGTCGCTTCACGCTCCGAGCAGAGGCCCGCCTGGTGCAGGTACAGGGCGCCGATGTACTCCATGCTGGTCGAAGCGACCTCCGCAAACTCGATCGGCACGGCCCGCTCTGAGCGCTGCTGGATATAGCGCAGCGGGATGGTCTCAAAGGTGTGGAAGGCATGGCCCAGTTCATGGAAGATCAGAGGGACGACATCGCTAATGGAGTTTACATGACCAAAGATGAAGGGACGGCGCGTCACTTCAAGTGGGAGATTATAGCCGCCATGTGCTTTCGCTGGACGCTCCTCCAGGTCGAGCAGGTTCTCCTGGAGCAT
>Ga0102924_1005207_pt1 | contig 12720 bp, 9 predicted proteins | sample PaiPotPPM11metaG_FD_80116 | JGI IMG/M metagenome (GOLD analysis project Ga0102924, IMG submission 80116) | Iron sulfur acid spring bacterial and archeal communities from Banff, Canada, to study Microbial Dark Matter (Phase II) - Paint Pots PPM... ... | reverse complement strand
CGTGGTGGTGATCGCCGGCCGGTCTCCTAGCTTCGCGACGCCGCACATCGTTCAGGTCGTCAACCAGATCGAGGCGCAGTTCGACCAGCTGGGCATCTACAACCGGGTCAAGGAGGCCGGGCCGCGCGTCATCTTCTACGAACAAGAGGGCGGGGAGGACGTCACGGTCTTTCTCGGCCTGCCCGTGGTCGAGCCGCCGGAAGAACTCCCGGCGCCCGCGCACTACCGCGTGCTGCCGGAAATCGAGGCGGCCGTCGCGGTGCGCAGCGGCCCCTCGGCGGGCATCTTCCCGATGGTTTACCACGACCTGGTCCGGTGGATCGAGGCGCACGGCTTCCGCCCCGCCGGCCCAGGCCGAGACGTGTGGGTGCACGAAGTGGAAGACATCGCCGATGTGGCACAGCAGGTGTTCGAGATCCAACTGGCGTTCACCCGCCGGGAACCAGCGGACGGCAACTGAGCACCTACCGGGGGGCGTCGCCTAGGCGGTATTCGTAGGTCAGGTCGTCCAGTCGCCCCTTCAGGTCGGGGTCGAGGACGTAGGAGACCGCGGCGAGTGATGCATCTAGCTGCTCCGGGCGGCTGGCGCCGATGATCGGCGCGGTGATGGCCTTGTTGGCGAGCACCCACGCGACCGACACCGTCACCAGCGGGACCCCGGCCTCGTCCGCGAGCTTGCGCACCGCCTCGACCGTCTCGAACTCCCGCTCGTGCCAGTACCGGTCCTGGTACATCGGCCCGGCATTGCCGAGCGTGAACCGGCTGCCCTCCGGCGGGGCGTCGGACCGGTTGTGCTTGCCGGACAGCAGCCCGCCCGCGATCGGGTTGTAGGAGATCACGCCCACCCCGTCCTCTTCGCAGAACGGCAGCATCTCCCGCTCGATCTGCCGGAAGAGCAGGTTGTAGCGGGGCTGGACTGAGTCGAACCGGGCGAGCCCGAGCGTCTCGGACCGCCCGATCGCTCGCACCAGCTGGTAAGTGTAGAAGTTCGAGCAGCCTAGGTAGCGAATTTTGCCCGCGTGCACGAGGTCGTCGAGCGCGGAGAGTGTCTCGTCGATCGGGGTGTTCTGGTCGTACCCGTGGAGCTGGTACAGGTCGATGTAATCGGTCCGCAGACGCCGCAGCGAAGCGTCCACGGCAGACATGATGTGCTTGCGCGAGTTCCCCGCGTCGAACGGCGCGGGCCCCGTCGGCACGAAGCACTTGGTCGCGATGATGAACCGGTCCCGCTTGCCGGCCATCCAGCGCCCGATGATCTCTTCGGTCCGCCCGCGCGTGGACAGGTCGCCGCCGAGGGGATAGGCGTCGGAGGTGTCAAAGAAGTCCACTCCGCCCTCGGCGGCCTTGTCCATCACGGCGAACCCGGTCGCCTCGTTGCTCTGCAGCCCGAACGTCATCGTCCCCAGGCAGAGCCGCGAAACCTGCAGCCCGCTCCGTCCCAGCCTCACGTGTTCCATAAATGGCACGCTACCCCCGCCCGTGCCGCCCAGCTATCCGTGCCCACCGAGAAAGCGGGCGCCACTGCGAGCGCGACGTGGCGGACAGGCGCCGGTGGTTACATGCGGGTACTAATACACCACGATGATCCTGCTTCCGGCCGGCGCCTCACCGGAAGGATTCGTGCGCGTCACGATTTGCCCGACGCGGGTGTGCTTGCCCGTGACGGTGAACCCGTCGCCCTTGAGCGTCTGCTTCGCTTTGGTGAAGGTCATGCCGACCACGTCGGGGATCGCCACCATCGACGGCGTGCCCGACGACGACGCGCTCGGCGTGGAACTGGCCGGGGGCGTGCGCGTCGGGGCGGCGGAACCGGAACTCTTCGGCGACGCGGAACGGGATCGCGCCGCGGCGGGCGAACGAGAAGGCACGGGGGAAACGGAACGAGCGGGAACCGCGGAAGCCGGGACGGGGCGGGCCGTGGGCGCGGCGCTTGACCTCGGCGCGAGCGCGGGGGCCGACGGCGTACTCGCGGCGGTGGCCCGACTGGCCGGCGCGGACGTCACGGAACTGCGCGCCGCGAGCTCCGACGGCTGCGGGGAGGCGGTGAGCCGCCACGCGGTGATCGACCCCGCGGCCAGCAGGAACACCAAGCCGCCGACAGCGAACGCGACGCGACCGGGACGCCGCGAACGGCCAGCGGTGGGCCGCGCGGCCGCCGGCCGGATCACGGACGTGCTCGGCGGGGCCTCGCCGCCCGCGTGGGTCTCAGGACCCAAGCCGGGCTGACCCGGGTTCGGCCGACCCGCCAGATGGCGACGGAGCGCCCGCAGGCCGGAGCCTGGCGGAGCCGCCCGCGCGCCCGACAGCAGCCCGACGCAGTCGCCCGCGCTTGGGCGGTCGGCGGGGTCGGTGGCAAGCATGGTCATGACCGGGCCGACGAGCCAGGCGGGTGCCTCGGTGAAGTCGCGCAAGTCGGGAATCGGGTCGCCGCGCGTCGCCGCGGCCGCGTAGTCGGCGGCGTCGGGCAGCACCCGCGGCAGCCTGCCGGAGATGAGCCGGTACAGGACGCAGCCGACCGCCCAGATATCGTTGCTGAACGTCGGCGGGTCGCCGCGCCAGCGCTCGGGCGGCAGGTAGGCGAACGTGCCGACGAGGACGCCGGCGCTGGTGAGGGCCGTGCCACCGACCGCCCTCGCGACGCCGAAGTCGGTGATCTTGACCGGCCCGCTCTCGCAGAGGAACAGGTTGCTCGGCTTGATGTCCCGGTGCAGCACGCCTTTTCTGTGGGCGTACGCGAGGCCGCGGCAGATATCGAGCCCCATCCCGGCGATGCGCTCGGCGTCGCCGCCGGGAGGCGTCTTTTCCAGGTCGCCTCCCCGTAGGTACTCCATCACCATGAAGGGGGCGTCGTCATACGTCCCGGTCGTGTAGACGGTCACGATATTCGGGTGGTCCATCATGGCGGCGAATCGCATCTCGCGTTCGAATCGGGCGACGTCGCCCTCGTTCGGCAGCATGTGCCTGTGCATGATCTTTATCGCGACCGCGCGGTCGGCGAGTTCCTCGTCGTGGGCCAGCCAGACTTCCCCCATGCCACCGGCGCCGATGCGCCTGATCAGCTCGTATCGCTCACCGAAGTTGGCCACGACCGCCCCTATTCCGGGCCGTGTCCCTCTGGCCCGGTATACCAGAATAGTGAGAAAAGGCCGCCAGGTTAGCGAAAACAATTGTCGTGCGTTAATGTCGGGCCACAGTGAGCGATAATACCTTTTTGTGTTTGAGGAGGTTCGGATTCTTGGAAAGGCCGGTCACGCTAAGGGAAACGGGCGGCGGATAAGAGGAAGCTGAAGTCGTTCGGGATGATCCGGAGCGACACCGGCTGCGGGCCGTCAGCGGCCGAGTGCGCCGGACGCGCGCGAGCGGAGCTTGGTGCTGCCGATGTCGGCCTTCTGCCCCTCGCGGTACCCGTCGCCGTAGCCGCCGCCTGAGTAGGTGACGCGGGCCTTGCGCAGCCGCGGGTAGGCGGTGGCGACCTGCCGCCGCACGACGAGCGACCGGTCCGCGAGCACCAGCGCCGCCGACTGGCCGGCCGCCGTGCTCCCGGAACCCGCGCCCGCGGATGCGGACGCGACCGCCGCCTCCTCGGCGGCCCGCACCCGCGCGACCACGGCCGCGGCGTAGCCGAGCATCCAGGAGCGCCGCCACGCCCTGGCCTCGCCGCCGTAGCCGGGGACCGGCTGCTGCGCCAGTGCCCGCGCCATCTGCACGAGCAGCGAGGTGAACAGGATGTCCGCCCGTTCCAGGTCGGAGGTGTAGCCGAAGACGTGCAGCCGCGTCCCGGTCACGGCCCGCGTCTGCACGCACTGGCACCGCAGCGCCATGGCCAGCCCGGCGAGCAGGTGCCGCTTGACGTCTCCCCAGGGGTTGGCCAGGGTGAATACCCGGTCGGCGGGCCGGTCGGTCTCCGGCCGGAGGGCGCCGAGCAGGGCCCGGTCGATGCCGTAGCGGGCCATCAGCTCGGCGGCCTTGGCGGTCAGCGCCTCGGCCTCGGCGGGGGAGCAGCCCTCGTCTTCGGCCTTGGCGAGCAGCTTGCGCACCCGGTCAAGCAGGTCAGAGTCCACTGAGGTCCTCCTGTCGGGGTGGTGGTGGAACTCAGGACCCGAACCTAGTCACGGGGTGTGACATTCGAGTGCTCGTCGGGGACCGAGTCACGGGCTCGCGCCCACGCACTCTACACTCGGGAACTGCCATGGCCGTTCAGATCTCGCCCAGCATCCTGTCCGCCGACTTCGCCAGGCTCGCCGATGAGGCGAAGGCCGTCGAGGAAGCCGCCGACTGGCTCCACGTCGACGTGATGGACAACCACTTCGTCCCGAACCTCACCATCGGCCTTCCGGTCGTCCAGGCGCTGCTCAAACACGCCGCGCTGCCCATCGACTGCCACCTGATGATCGACGATCCCGACCGGCACGCCCTCGCCTACGCGGAAGCAGGCGCGGGCAGCGTGACCATCCACGCGGAAGCGGCGAAGGCCCCGGTGCGCACCCTGCGCGCCATCAGGGCGGCGGGCGCGCGCGCCGGGCTCGGCATCAACCCCGGCACCGCCGTCCAGCCGTTCGAGGACCTGCTCGACGAGGTCGACATGGTGCTGCTGATGACGGTGGAGCCCGGCTTCGGCGGCCAGAAGTTCCTCGACCTGGTGCTGCCGAAGATCCGCCGCACCCGCGCCATGCTCGCCGCCATGACCGCGGCCGGGCGCCGCGATGGCCGCGAGATCTGGATCCAGGTCGACGGCGGCGTCTCGGACGAGACGATCGAGCGGTGCGCGGAGGCGGGAGCGGACGTGTTCGTCGCTGGTTCCGCCGTCTACGGCGCCCAGGACCCGGCGCGGGCCGCGCGTGACCTGCGCGCACAGGCCGAGCGCGCGACGGCGCGGGCGGCCTGGGCTCAGCCGAGCCCGAGCCCGAGCACGACCGTCACGACGTGACCCCCGGGCTGCACCGTCAGCTGTGAGTCAAGCGAGACGAGGCCGGACACGGTGATGGTCACCGTGGCGCTCCCGCCCGCCTTCAGCGTCCCTGACTCGGGCGTCACCAGCAGCTCGCCGATCAGACTGGCCGGCTCCGAGACCGACCAGGAGACAGGCCCGCCGCTGGCGGTCAGCGTCAGCGATCCGCCGAGCAGCGGGCTCAGCAGCACCGTCGTGGGCGACACCGACAACGCCCCCGCGGTCACCGGCCCGGCGGAGGACGCCGCCGTTCCCGTGGGGGTGCCGGCCGCGGTCCCCGGATCCGTCGGCCTCGGCGTTCGGCCGGCCGTCGCCCCCGCGGCAGTCCGCTCGCCGCTCACGGTCGCGTCCGCCGAGGCCGGTCGGTCATCCGCGACCGGCGACCCGGTGCCGGCGCGGGTCGCGGCACCGCTCGCGGTCCGGCCGCCCGGCTGGCCGCTCGACGGGCCGCCCGCGCCGCTCGCGCCGGCCGACGCCGGCCCGTCCGGTGCCGACACGCCGAGCGTCAGCCCGCCGCCGGACGGCCGCGGCGCCGGATGCAGGTGCGGCACGACGGCCGTCACCACGGCGGCCGCCGTCGCGGCGACCACCGTCCCGCCGACCACGGTGAAAGGCATGTGCGGCCGCGGCCCGGCGCCGAGCAAACCGTGGTGCGACGGCTTCGGAAAACCGCTCGCACCGAACGGATGCGGGCCACGCCCCATGACCCTTGCGTACGCGGCCGCGTGCGAGGCGGGATCGGCGGACAGCTGAAGGAGCGTAGCGCGCACGGTTGACAGTGCGCCGCCCGCCTCCTGTACGGCACGGGCCGCGGTGAGCACGGAGAACTTGCGCAGCGCCGCAACGGCGAGCAGCGCCGCCAGCGACAGCCCGTAGAGCAGGGCGGGAGTCAGCTCCTGGCGCCGCCGCTCCGAGCACACCTGGCACCGGTCGATGTGCCGTCCGACGCGCTTGCGCAACAAGGCGGTGACCCGTCCGTCCCAGTCGCCGAGCAGGCCGTCGAGCGTAACGCAGTCACCACGGCCCGCCCGGCCGACCAGCAGGACCGCGACCGACGCTTCCAGCTGGTCGCGGGCCCGGGAGAACAGCGTGTAGGCGTGGTTGCGCGACACGCCGAGCACGGCCGCCACCTCCGGCACGTCGAGGCCGTGCCACAGCTGGTTGATCACGTCGCGCTCGCCCTCGTTCAGCCCGCCGACCGCCGCGCGGAGCAGCGCGACGGTCTCGGCGCGCTCGGCTTCGCCGCCGATGTCCACGGTGTCGTCCGCGGGTTCGGGCGCGTCGTGCAGCGGCGTGTCCGCGTGCCGCGACTTCAGCCGGTGCAGGCACTCGTTGCGCGCCACGGCGAACAGCCAGGCGCGCAGCCGCTCCGCGTCGCGCAGCCCGGCGAGCTTAGAAACGGCGATGACAAAAGTGTCCTGCACCGCGTCGGCCGCGTCGTTCGGGTCTCGCAGCAGCGACTGGCAGTAGCCGTACAGGTCGGCGGCGTACTTGTCGTACGCCGCCGCAAGGCCTTCTGGATCCCCCGACACAATCGATGCGACAATTTCGCTGTCGATCATGCGCTCACCGTAGTTGTTTCGCCCGGGCAAGATGGTAATTATGGGTAACTTGTTATGGACGGATTGTTATGGGACGGGTTGGGGCAGCCGGCGGGATGCTGGCGGACACGGTGCTGGCGGACACGGTGCTGGCGGACACGGTGCTGGCGGACACGGTGCTGGCGGGCCCAGTGTTGGCGGGCCCAGTGTTGGCAGGCACAGTCTTGGCGGAGAGCGGCAGCGTCCAGCCGGTCCACACGGCGAACGTCGCGCCGCCCGGCGAGATCGTGACGGCCGGGCACGACGTGGTGGTACCGAGCCCGCACGGCACGAACTGGCTGGTCCTGATCGTCAGCGTGGCGACCGGGTGCGCGGGGGTGAGCGTCCCGGAGTCCGCGGGGGAGACGCTGACGACGTGGTCCGGGTCGTTCGCGACGGAGGCTGACCAGGTGACGGCGCCGCCCGACGCCTGCAGGGTCACAACCGAGCCGGTCGCTCCCGGTACGACCACCACCGTCCCGCCTTCGGGAAGTACGGACAGCGTGCCCGGCGGCGGCGTCGGCGTCGGCGGGGGCGGCGGCGGAGGCGGCGAGCTTGACCTGCCCCGGGTCGGCGTCGGCGTCGTGGGCGCCGGCGTCGGGCGCGGCGTGCTCGCGGCCGGCGCGGGGCTCGTGGTCGTGGGCGCCGGCCGGGGCGGCGTCGACGTCGCCGGGATCGGCGTGGTCGGCGTCACCGCCGCCGCGTGCGTCGGCGCCGGCGACTGACTCCCGGCGGGCGTCTTGGCCGCGGGCGGCCTGGCCGAAGGCCGTTTGGTCGCGGCCGGCTGGGTGACGGCGGCGGCCGAGGACGGCGCGTGCGGCGCCGCGCCGGGCGGCTTCGGACTGGCGGAGGGCGTGAAGCGCTCGTCGCGACTGGTCAGCGCGAAGGCGGTCGCCGCGACGGCGACCGCGACCACGACCGCCCCGGCGGCCGCCGCCTGCCCGCGCGACGACGAGCGCAGCGACTTCACCCGGCTCGCGGCCCCGTGGTGCCAGGCGGCCCCGTGGTGCCAGGCCCCGTGGTCCCAGGTACTGGCGTGCGCCGGCCGGGGGAACCCGTGCCTGCCGAAGGCGCCCGACCGGCTGAGCACGGCAGTGCTGTGCGCGGCGGCCGCCGGGCCGTGTCCCGCGGCGAGCGCGATCGTGTGCGCTTTGAGACCGGGCGGCGCACCGAAGGCTCGGCGTAGCGACTCCGCCGCACCCGCGGCCAGCGCCGCCCCCGGCGACAGGTCGAGCAGCATGGCCGGGCGCAGCTCGAAAGCGCGCCTGGCGGTACACGTACCGCAATGCTCGATGTGCCGGTGGACGCGCTTGCGGAGCAGCACGGTCAGCCGCCCGTCCCAGCCATCGAGCATGGCGCCGAGCTCGCCGCATTCGTCGCGTCCGGCGCCGGCCGCAGTACGGGCCACGAGCAGCACGCCGAGGCAGGCCTCGAGCTGCGACCTGGCCCGCGACAGCAGCGTATGCGCGTGGTTGCGCGACACGCCGAGCACGGCGGCCACCTCGCCCGCCTCGAGCCCCTGGCGCAGTTGCAGCTCGATGACCTCACGCTCGCCGGGATTCAGGCCGGCGGTGGCGTTCTCGAACAGGGACCGCAACTCGGCCCGTTCGGCGTGCTCGCTGACGTCCGCTCCGTCATCGGTCACGTCGGGCGCCTCGTCAAGCGCCGACGTCCCTTTCTTCGACCGCAGGATCCTGAGGCTCTCGTTGCGCGCCACGGTGTAGAGCCACGCGCGGAACCGCTCCGGCTCGCGCAGCGCGTCCAGCCGGCCCGCGGCGATGACGAATGTATCCTGCACCGCGTCCGCGGCGTCCGCGGGATCAGGAAGCAGCGACCGGCAGTACTTGAACAGAGGATCCGCGTACTTGTCGTACGCCATAGCGAGTCCGTTGGGATCGCCGGCCACGATGGACGCGACAATCTCAGTGTCTCGCATATGAACACGCTAGCGGTGCTTTCCCTCTTATGGGGATAGCGGAGCTGCGTTGTCGGTATACCTACTTTGCTTACGTAAGGCCTGGCTGGCCCGGTGGGAGCGACATGAGCAGCGGTTCGCGCTTGTCCGCTTTTCCTCCAGTTAATGACTTCCGCGGCCGATGGAATTGGTGTTTTCGTGCTTTGTCCTTCCCGTAGAAAACAATGGCAGCCAGGGGCCGGGGCAAAGGCCTCGGCCTCCGCCCCGGCCCCCCGGGTGACCGCCGCGGACCGCGAGGGCGCTCCTGACCCGCCCCACCTCGGCCCGACCCGCCCACCCCGCACGGTCTGCTCGCACCCGGCCGCTGCCACTCGGCCCCTCCTACTCGACCGTGGCCAGCCGGCGCCGCCCCCTTAGGCGCCGGTCGCACCGCACGCCCGCGCACCGCCCACTGCCCGCGTGGTTTCCCGCCCGGGCTTCGCCGTCCCTCCCTCTCCGGCAGCGCCGGCCCGCCGCCCCCGGCGGCGGGCCGGCGCCTCTCCGACCCTGCGACCTGCAGTCGGCCGGCCGGGCCCGGACTGGGACCCCCTCGTGCCCCAGCCCGGGGATCCTGCCGCCTCCCCCATGAGGTCCCGGCGCGGTGCCGTCCTCCCGTCTCCTGAGCCGTCAGTCGGGCGCCCCGCCGTTTCCCCGTCCTACGCATGTAGGAGGGGCGAACCCCCGCGCCACCTACAACTTTTCCTCAACTTTTTTCGTGAATTTTCCTCCCGCCCCCAAGCACTGAAGTTCAGCAGGTCAAACCCCATGGGCGCGGGCATGCGGGACGCGCCTGGCCGGCGAGGAACCAGCCGGTGATCAGCGGCCTGTGTTTACCGGCCAGTGCGGTTCACCAGTTGTCTAGGTGGGGGAGCAGGTCGCCGAGGCGGGCGACCACCGCGTCGGGCACGGCTCCCTCGTAGCCGGGCACCGTGCTGTTCGGAATCAGCACGGTACGCATGCCGAGGCTGCCGGCACCGAAGATGTCGTCGTAGGGCCGGTCGCCGACAAAGACGCACGAGGCGGGGTCGGACACGCCAACGGCGGCCATCGCGGCGCGGAACGCCGCGGGGTGCGGCTTTGTCCAGGCGATCTCGCTGCTGTAGACCGCGCCGTCGATCAGCCCGAGGACCTCGTCCCGGTGGAACACCCGCTCGTGCAGCTCCCGTGGCCACATGGTGTTGGAGAGCACCCCGACCCTGATGCCCCGTCCGCGCAGCTCGCGCAGCAGCGGCGCCGCGTCCGGGTCGGTGTACGTGTGCGGCTCCCAGGCACGGAAGTAGCTGTCGAGCAGGTCCGCATGCGGTGTCACCCCGGCCCGCGCGAATACGTGGTCAAGCGTGGCGCTGCGGTGGGCGGTCTCGCACTGCCGCCAGAACGCGTTCTCCGCCGCTAGGATCGCCGCCGCGACGGAGGTCGCGTCGGCCTCGGGGAAGTGCGGCGCGCATACCTCGCGCCACAGCGCCTCGTGATCGATGGCATGCCAGGGCGTGAGCGTGCCGCCCCAGTCGAAGATAACCGCCGCAACCGCCATGGAGGCCATGGTACGGACGGGCGGCGCCAAGGTCACTGCGGTTGCGCGCCGCCCACCGTCTGGATGGAGTGCGGCGCGGAGCCGGTCTCGGTCGCCGGCCCGCCGGAGAGCTGGGCGATGAGCCGGACGGACACCGTCTGCCAGTGCAGCGCGTCAAGCGCCGCGAGCACCGGGGACTGGATCAGCCCGCAGCCGGTGGAGGGCAGCCGGGGCATCAGCTTCTCACCGTCCGCGCCGATCAGCAGGACCTGCGGGGGGATCACGGCCAGCATGGGGCAGATGGTGCCCGGGTGACGGGTGATGCTGGGCTGGCGCAGGGCGCTGATCAGCCCGGCGAGACCGGAGTCCGATCGCTCAAGCGTCGCGGTCTCCCACAGGCCCTTGCCGGGGATGTTCTCGGCGCCGTTCACGCACCGCTCCACGGTCACCGGGACGAATGACACCGGGAGCGCCACGCTCGTCGCGCCGCCCGGCCAGCCCGTGCAGGCGGGCTCGCCTGGCACGACCCGCCCGCCGCTGGTCGTGGGCACGGGCGTCGCTGACGCCGACACCGTCGGCGCCGACCCCACGGGCGAAGCGGACGCCGGCGCCGCCGGCGTCGGTGCCACAGACCCCACCGCCTTCGGTGTCGCGGCCGGGTGCGAGAGGGCCGGCGCCGCGGCGGCCGACGCGGAGCTCTGCGCGCTCGCACACCCGGCGGCGAGCGCGCCCGCGGCCAGCAGCGGGAGGGCGAGGGCGGCAACCCGGCGGATGGGCCGGCCGTACGGCCGGAGCCGGCCCTCCCTCGAGACCCGTGTGACCGATGAGATCGGTGTGCTCATGTCAGTGCCTCGTTTCTGCGCGACACCCCTTAGACGGCCCCCGGCAACCCCACGGTTTCATCCGCCCGAAGAGTTTTGCCGGACATCGCGCCAGGAAACGGATGATTACCGTGAACGGTGCGTTACGCGGCTTCAGTTTCGAGTCGGCACCCGTCACACTTGTAGCGTGTATGACTACGACCTGGTTGTGATCGGCTCCGGACCCGGCGGGCAGAAGGCCGCGATCGCGGCCGCCAAGCTGGACCGGCGAGTGGCCGTCGTGGAGCGCCCGGACATGCTCGGCGGCGTGTGCGTCAACACGGGGACGATTCCCTCCAAGACGCTGCGCGAGGCGATCCTCTACCTCACGGGCCTTGACCAGCGGGAGATCTACGGCCAGTCGTACCGGGTCAAGGACGACATCACCGTCGCCGACCTGACCGCCAGGACGAGGCACGTGGTCAGCCGGGAGAACGACGTCGTCAGGAACCAGCTCGCGCGCAACCGCGTGACGATCATCGGCGGCCACGCCTCCTTCGACGGCCCGCACGCCGTGGAGATCGACGACGGCGCCGGCCGCACCCATAAGGTCACCGCCGACAAGATCGTCATCGCGACGGGCACGAGCCCGGCGCGGCCGTCGAGCGTGGCCTTCGACGAGAAGACGATCATCGACTCCGACGGCATGAACCACTTGGATAACGTGCCGCGCTCGATGGTCGTCGTCGGCGCGGGCGTGATCGGCATGGAGTACGCGTCCATGTTCGCCGCCCTCGGCAGCAAGGTCACGGTCGTGGAGAAGCGCGACCGCATGCTTGAGTTCTGCGACGAGGAGGTCGTCGAGGCGCTCAAGTACCACCTGCGCGACCTGGCCGTGACGTTCCGCTTCGGCGAGACGGTGGCGTCGGTCGAGAGCCATCCAGAAGGCGCGATCACGGTTCTCCGCAGCGGCAAGAAGATCCCCGCCGACACCGTCTTGTACTCGGCCGGCCGCCAGGGCATGACCGAGGGCCTGAACCTGACCGCCGCCGGCCTCGCCGCCGACGAACGGGGCAGGATCGCCGTCGACGAGTTCTACCGCACCAAGGTCGAGCACATCTACGCGGTCGGCGACGTCATCGGGTTCCCCGCGCTCGCGGCGACGTCGATGGAACAGGGCAGGCTGGCGGCGCGGCACGCCTTCGGCGAGCCGCTAACGTCCAACAAGGTCCCGCAGCCGATCGGCATCTACTCAATCCCCGAGATCAGCTTCGTCGGCTGCACCGAAGCCGAGCTGACCGACGGCTGCATCCCCTTCGAAGTGGGCGTGTCGCGGTACCGCGAGCTCGCGCGCGGTCAGATCGTCGGCGACTCCTACGGCGTACTCAAGCTGCTGGTCTCGCCCGAAGACCGCACGCTGCTCGGCGTGCACGTGTTCGGCACCGGGGCGACCGAGCTCATTCACATCGGCCAGGCCGTGATGGGCTGCGGCGGCACGGTCGACTACCTGGTCGACGCCGTGTTCAACTACCCGACCCTGGCCGAGTCCTACAAGGTGGCGGCCCTCGACGCGACCAACAAGATGCGCGCCGTCACCCGCCTGTCCACCTGACCCGAGCCGTGACGGGAGGGGAATGTGGTGTCGCCGGGGCTCGTACCAGGCGCCCCTGTTCGATGGCCGCGTCGTCTCGGCGCGGGCCGCTCACGACGGGCGTGCCGTACCTGACGGACATTGCGTGATCTGAGAGCGGCGTCACGTCGTCGAGGCTGTTGGTCGGAATATCTGGTGTGGCACACTAGTTGGCGGAAGTGAGCGTGCTCCGGGGTCGGTGAAACTCCGAACCGGCGGTGATAGTCCGCGACCCGGCCGCAACCGCGGCTGGCTGACCCGGTGGAACTCCGGGACCGACGGTTAAAGTCCGGATGGG
>Ga0102924_1005206_pt1 | contig 12722 bp, 10 predicted proteins | sample PaiPotPPM11metaG_FD_80116 | JGI IMG/M metagenome (GOLD analysis project Ga0102924, IMG submission 80116) | Iron sulfur acid spring bacterial and archeal communities from Banff, Canada, to study Microbial Dark Matter (Phase II) - Paint Pots PPM... ... | reverse complement strand
GCGCTCAGGCTGTTCGAGGCCGGGGCCGTGTATCTGCGGTCGGGCGAGCCGCTACCACGTGAGCCGTACTACGTCGCCGCGCTGATCGCCGGCCCTGTCCGGCCCGCCACCTGGCGGGACCCCGAGCCGCGCGGCGCGGACTTTTTCAGCGCCAAGGGTGTGCTGGGAGGGCTGCTCGATGCGCTGCGGATCGATTGGCGCGTCGAGCCGGCAGCGCGCCCGTTCCTTCACCCTGGACGCGCGGCGGCGGTCGTGGTCGGTGACCTGGGGGTCGGCTGGCTCGGCGAGCTTCACCCGTCGGTGGCGGAAGCCATTGCTGGGTTCGAGATCGATCTCGATGCCGTCGGTGAGGCCGCGCCCGCGGTCTACGAGGACGTCACGAGCTTGCCCGCGGTCCGCGAGGACCTCGCGGTCGTGGTCTCCGATGACACCGCCGCGGCCGATCTGCTCGCGGTCGTGCGCGCCGCCGGTGCTCCGCTGCTGGCGGACGCGAACGTATTCGACGTCTACCGCGACCCGGACCGGGTCGGCGCGGGCAAGGTGTCGCTTGCGGTCAGGCTCACCTACCGCGCGTCCGACCGCACGCTGACCGACGCGGATGTGGCCGCCAAGCGCGCCGAGATCGTCACCGCGCTCGAATCGCAGCTGGGCGGTGTCATCCGTGCCTGAAAGCGTCTCGGTGTTCGGTGCAGGTGGGTTTACCGGCGCGCTCACCGCGCGCCTGCTACACCGGCATCCGTCGTTCGAGCTGCGCGCGCTGACCGGGCGCTCGGACGTGGGCGTGCGGCTCGATCAGCTCTATCCGCACCACCGCGTTCCGCTCGAGCTCGAGGAGCTAGATCTCGACCGCCACGCGAAGGTCGACGCCGCGGTCGTCGCATACCCACACGGCGCTGCCGCCCCCGTCGTCGCAGAGCTCCTTGAGCGAGGGGTGAAGGTCGTCGACCTCAGCGCCGACTTCCGGCTGCGCGACCCTTCCCTCTACGCCGAGTGGTACCGCGAGCACCCAACCCCCGAGCTGATCGACCAGGCGGTCTATGGGCTCCCGGAGCTCGGCTACCGCGAGCGGATCGCCGGCGCGGACCTGGTGGCAAACCCGGGCTGCTACCCGACGGCGGCGCTGCTCGCGCTGGCGCCGCTCGCGCGCGCGGGAGTAATCGAGGACGTCGTGATCGACGCCAAGTCGGGCGTCTCAGGCGCGGGCCGCGCGGCGACCGAGGCGACTCACTTCGTCACCGTCGACGAGAACGTCACCGCCTACGGCGTCCCGCGCCACCGTCACACGCCCGAGATCGAGCAGGAGCTCGGCGTCCTCGGCGCGGAGCTCCGCGTCACGTTTACGCCCCATCTGCTGCCGCTCGACCAGGGCGAGCTCGTGTCCTGCTACGTAACGGTCGCCGGCAACAGCGACCTGGACGCCCTCTACACGGACTCTTACGCGGGCGAGCAGTTCATCGAGCTGACCGACTCGCCTCCCGGCGTCCGCGACGTGCGCGACACGAACGTGTGCCGGATCTCCGTCCACCGCGACGAGCGCGCCGGTCGCGTGATCGTGTTCGCGGCGATCGACAATCTCTGGAAGGGCGCCGCGTCGCAGGCGGTTCAGAACCTCAACCTCATGTTTGGGCTCGACGAAGGGGAGGGGATCGAGTGAGCTTCTTCCGCTCGAGATGGGTGGAACGGCCGCGGCACGTCGCTGAGCTCGAGCCAGCGGCGCTCCCGCAGGGCTTCCGCGCGGCCGGCGTGGCGGCCGGGCTCAAGCCCGAGGGTCTCGACGTCGGGGTGCTCGTCTCGGACGAGCACGCCACTGTCTCGGCCGCTCGCTTCACCACGAATGCCCGCGTCGGCGCGCCGGTGGTCGTCTCGCGCGCGTCTGACCTTCAGCGGCTGCGCGCGATCGTCGCCAACGCCGGCGGCTCGAACACCGGGGATGGCGAGCGGGGCATCGAGACCGCTCGCCAGACGCAGGCCGTGGCGGCCGAGCTGCTCGGGGTCGAGCCGTCGCAGGTGGGCGTCGCCTCGACCGGTGTGATCGGCACCGAGCTTCCGCGCGAGCCTCTGCTGAACGGCGTTAGAGGCGCCGTCGGCCAGCTGGGCGGTCTCTCCGACGACTTCTCGCGAGCGATCCTGACCAGCGACCGCAGGCCCAAACGCGCCTGTCTCGACGTCGAGCTGCCCGGCGGCACGGTTCGCCTCGCCGCTCAGGCCAAAGGGGCGGGCATGATCTCCCCGCGCTACGCGACGACGTTCTGCTTCGTGCAGACCGACGCCGAGATGTCTGCCGAGACAGTTGAGCTGCTGACCGGCGTGACCGTCAAGCGCTCGTTCGACCGAATAACCGTTGACGGGCAGTTGTCCACGTCGGACACCGTGTTCGTGCTCGCGGGCGGCGCCTCTGGGGTGCGGATCGAGCCGGAAACCGACGCCGAGCTCAGGTTCGGGGAAGCGCTCGATGCGCTCATGCGCCAGCTCGCGCTCGAGATTGTCTCCGACGGCGAGGGGACGAAGCGGGTCGGGCGGATCGTGGTCCGCGGCGGACCCGATGTGGTCGAGCCGGCGGCGCGCGCGATCGCCAACTCTCCGCTGGTCAAGACAGCTCTGCACGGAGGCGACCCCAACTTCGGCCGCATCCTCCAGGCGGCCGGGATGGTCTACCCGCCCGAGAACGGCTTCGTCGCCGACCTCGAGATCGAGGGCCATCAGGTCGTGTCCGCGGGCGAAGCTGTGATCGACGGCCTGGAAGAACTGACGCCGCTTGTCCAGGGCGACGAGGTCGAATACATGCTCACCCTTCCAGGCCAGGGCGGAGAGACCGAAGTCTTCTTCTCCGACCTGTCAGCAGAGTACGTCCACTTCAACGCGGAGTACACGACATGAGAGACGTAGCCACGCTTCTCGAAGCGCTGCCGTACATCCGCGAGTTCCATGGCAAGACGGTCGTGATCAAATACGGCGGCGCCGCGATGGCCGACCCGGAGCTCAAGGAGGAGTTCGCGCGCGACGTCGTGCTGCTCAAGTACGTCGGCATGAACCCGGTCGTGGTCCACGGCGGCGGCCCAGAGATCACGAGCTACATGGAGCGGCTGCAGCTGCCGGTGCGGTTCGTGGACGGGCTGCGGGTGTCTGACGCTGAGACGGTCGAAGTCGCGAAGATGGTGCTCGTCGGCAAGGTCAACAAGGACATCGTCCTGCGGCTCGGTCGCCACGGCCGGCCCGCGGTCGGGCTTTGCGGCGACGACGGGCTGCTGTTCCGCGTCGCACGGCAGGCCGCGCCGAGCGGGGAGGACATCGGGTTCGTCGGGCGGATCGAGCGCGTCGACGTCGACGTGCTCACCCATGTCGCCCGGGACTACATCCCTGTCATCGCCAGCGTCGGCGCTGACGGTCGCGGGCAGTCGTACAACGTCAACGCCGACGAGGCCGCCGGTGCGGTCGCGGGCGCGCTCGGCGCGTACAAGATCATGTTCCTGACCGACGTGCCCGGCTGGCTGCACGATCCGGCCGATCCGACCAGCGTGATCTCCGAGGCCACCGCGGACGAAGTCTCGGGCGTGCTGACCGGCGTCGAGGGCGGGATGCGGCCCAAGCTCCAGGCGTGCCTCGAGGCGATCCATGGCGGCGTCTCGTACGCGCACATCGTCGACGGCCGCGTGCCGCACTCGCTGCTGCTCGAGCTGTTCACCGACGCCGGGCAGGGGACCAAGATCGGTGCTGGCTGATCTCCAGGCGCTCGAGCGCGATTACGCGATCCCGACCTACGCCCGCAACCCCGTCGAGTTCGTGCGAGGCTCGGGCTGCTTGCTTTGGGACTCGGACGGCAACGAGTACCTCGATTTTCTCGCCGGCATTTCGGTCCTGAACGTCGGCCACTGCCACCCGCGCGTCGTCGAGGCCGTCCGCGACCAGGTCGGCCGGCTGACGCACGTCACCAACCTCTATTACACCGAGCCGGCGCTGAAGCTCTCGGAGCGTCTGTCGCAATCCTCGCTTGGGGGCAAGGTCTACCTGTGCAATTCGGGTGCCGAGGCGAACGAGGCAGCCCTGAAGCTCGTGCGCAAGGCGCGGCCTGGCGGAAAGGTCGTCGTTCTCCAGGATGCCTTTCACGGACGCACCTACGGGGCGCTGTCGGCGACGCCGCAGGAGGCAAAGCAGGCTCCGTTCGCGCCGCTCGTGCCGGGGTTTGTCGTGGTAGGAAAGGACCCGGCCGCGCTCACGAACGCCGTCGACGAGCACATCTCGGCGGTGCTGCTCGAGCCGATCCAGGGCGAGACCGGAATCAACGTGCTCTCAGACGAGCTGCTCGAATCAGCCCGGCATGCGTGCGACCGCACCGGCGCGGCGCTCGTGTTCGACGAGATCCAGACCGGGATGGGTCGGACCGGGACCCTGTGGGCGTATGAGCAGACCGGCGTCATCCCGGACGCGCTCACGACCGCCAAGTCGCTCGGCGGCGGGCTACCGATCGGCGCGTTGATCACGGGGTCGCGACTCGCAGATGTTCTGGCGCCTGGCGATCACGGCTCGACGTTCGCAGGCGGCCCGGTCGCGTGCGCGGCGGCACTGGAGGCGATCGAGATCTGCTCGGACCCCGCGTTGCTTAAGCGGGTGCACTCGCTCGGCGCCCGGCTGATGTCAGGGCTCGCCGAGCTGCCATACGTCACGACCGTGCGGGGAAGGGGGCTGATGGTGGCGATCGACGTCCGCGTCGACGCACCCGAGCTCGCCCGCCGGGCGCTGCTTAAGCAGCGCCTCGTTCTCAACGCCACCGGGCCGCGAACCGTTCGGCTCGAGCCGCCGCTGATAGTCACAGAAGAACAGATCGACGACGCGCTCCGGCGGCTAAATTCGCTCCGGTGACAGAAGTAGAGCTCCTGCTGCCCGACGGCCTCGAGCCAGAGCGGCTAGCGGCCGCGGTCGCCAGTGATGGGTTCGAGCTCGTACGCGCCGACGGCGCCGGGCAGGCCCATCGGGTCTACTACGACACCTTCGACGGCCGGCTGCGGGCTGCGGGCGCGCCCGCCGTACACGTCGGCGGCCGGCTGCTGTTCGACTCCGTGACCGCCTCGCTCCAGCGCCCGCTCCGGCGCGTGCTCGCCGAGGACCTTCCCGCGGGACCGCTACGCGAGACGCTGGGGCCGTTGATCGAGGTGCGCGCCCTGCTGCCGCTCGCCGCGCTCGACGTCTCAGAGCAACACCTGCGCGTGCTCGACGCCGAACACAAGACCGTCGTCAGGGCCAGCATCGAGCGGTCGGCGCTCGCCGACTCGGGCGCGGCTCTGCGCCCGCGGCTGCGGCTCGCGGCCGTCCGCGGCTACGACGCCGAGCTCGAACGGGTACGCGGCGCGCTTCAGCGCGAGCTCGGGCTCGAGCGGTCCGCGACGGGGCTCGCCGACGACGCGGTGACGGCCCTTGGTGGCAAGCCTGGCGGCTTCTCCTCGAAGGTCGACGTGCAGCTTCACTTCGGCCAGCGCGCCGACGCCGCCGCGGTTGCCGTGCTGCGCCGCCTGCTCGAGGTGATCGAGCAGAACCTTGAGGGGACGATCGAGGACCTCGACTCAGAGTTCCTGCACGACCTCCGCGTCGCGGTCCGTCGGACGCGCTCGGTCCAGCGTCAGCTCAAGCGAGTGTTCCCGCCCGAGGAGCTCGCGCGCTTCAGGGCGGAGTTCAAGTGGCTTCAGGGCGTGACCGGCGAGTCGCGCGATCTCGACGTCTACCTGCTCGGCTTCGAGGACATGCGGGCGCTGGTGCCTGCGTCGCTGCGCGACGAGCTTAAGCCGCTGCGCCACGCACTCCAGACGAGACGCGCGGCGGTACGCGAGCAAATGGTGAGCGAGCTGCGCTCCGAGCGGCTCGGGGCGCTCCGCGACCGGTGGTCGGCGCTGCTCGACCAGCTTCAGACGCTGCCCGATCACGACCGCCCCGATGCCGCAGAGCCGATTGGATCGGTTTCCGCACGGCGGATCGCGAAGGTCTACCGGAAGGTGGTTCACGAGGGGCGGGCGATCGCCGAGGACGGCCCGTCCAAGCCGTTCCACGAGCTGCGCAAGCGGGGCAAGGAGCTGCGCTACCTACTCGAGCTGTTCGGCACACCGCTCTATCCACACGACGTCGTCAAGCCGATGATAAAGACGCTCAAGGGACTCCAGGACGTGCTCGGCCGCCACCAGGACCGAGAAGTCCAGGTCGCGACGCTCAGCTCGCTCGCCGCAGCTCTCCCCAGCGAGCCGGGGCCGCTGCTCGCGACCGGGGCGCTGATCGCGCGCCTCGACGAGGACAAGTGGGCCGCCCGCGCCGATTTCGGCCGGCGATTCGGGGCCTTCGCGGGCCACGAGCAGCGCCAGCTCGTCAAGGAAACCTTTACGTGAGCCGCGTTCTTGCGGTCTACAACATAAAGGGCGGAGTGGGGAAGACCTCGACCGCTGTCAACCTTGCCTACCTGGCCGCCACCGGCGGCGCGCGGACGCTGCTGTGGGACCTCGACCCGCAGGCCGCCTCGACGTTCCTCTTTCGCGTCAAGCCCAAGGTGCGCGGCGGACCGCGGAAGCTGCTGCGGCGCCGCAGCGATGTCGCCGGCTCGATCAAGGGCACCGACTTTAAGCTGCTCGATCTGCTGCCGGCCGACTTCCGCTACCGCCACATGGACCTCGCGCTCGACCGCTTCAAGCGCCCGCGAACGCGGCTGGCGAAGGTACTGGAGCCGCTCCGCTCCGAGTACTCCTACATCTTCCTCGACTGCCCGCCGTCGATATCGCTCGTGTCAGAAAGCGTGTTCGAAGCCGCCGACGCGCTGCTGGTGCCGATGATTCCCGCGACGCTGTCCTCGCGCACGCTCGACCAGCTCGAGCCGCTCGTCGACCGCCGCGGTCCGCAGATCCTCGCCTTCCTATCGATGCTCGATCTGAACAGGCCGCTTCACCGCGAGCTGCTGCACCGCCTGCGCGCGACGCATCCCTCGACGATGCTTGGCGCCGCCATCCCGGTCGCCGACGAGGTGGAGCGGATGGGGGAGGAGCGCGCCGTGGTCGCGTCGTTCGCCCCGACAAGTCCCGCCGCGCGCGCATACGAAGCACTTTGGCTCGATGTCCGCTTCAGGCTCTCGAATAGCCTTCCGCGCATATGAGCCCTGCGTGGAACGAGCCTGATCCCGCCGACGTTCACCGGGTGCTGCTGCTCTACTCGGGCGGGCTGGACACGAGCGTGATGCTCAAATGGATCCAGGATCAGTACGAGGCCGAGGTGGTCGCGCTGACGGTTAATCTGGGTCAGCCGGGCGAGGACTACGACGTCGTGCGCGGTAAGGCGCTCGAGCTCGGCGCGGTTGACGCACTCGTGGTCGACGCGCGCGAGGAGTTCGCGTCTGAGTACGTGGTCAGGGCGATCAAGGCGAATGCCATCTATGGCCTTGGGTATCCGCTCTTCACCGCGCTCGGCCGGCCACTGATCGCGTTGAAAGCCGTTGACGCGGCCCTGGAGGCGGGCTGCGACACGATCGCCCACGGCTGCACCGGCAAGGGCAATGACCAAGTCCGGATCGAGGCGACGATCGCGACGCTCGCGCCCGAGCTGAAGGTGATAGCGCCGGTCCGCAGCTGGCAGATGGGCCGTGACGAGGAGATCGCCTATGCCCGCGAGCACGGAATCCGCGTGAAAGGCGGAAGCGAGGTGGCGCCGTACTCGATCGACGACAACCTCTGGGGTCGCTCGAGCGAGGGTCGCTGGATCGAGAACCTCGACCACGCGCCGGACGACGATGTCTTCCAGCTGGTGACGCGGCCCGAGGAGGCACCCGATGAGGCCGAGGTGGTCTCCGTGGGGTTCGAGCGGGGCGTTCCGGTGTCGTTGAACGGGTCGCGACTGGGGCTCGTCGAGCTCCTCGAACACGCAGGCGAAATCGGCGCCCGGCACGGCATTGGGATCGTCGACCACATCGAGGACCGGATCGTCGGTCTCAAGGTTCGCGACATCTACGAGGTCCCGGCTGCGGCGATCATCCTGACCGCCCACGCTGAGCTCGAGCGGCTCGTCTGCACGATCCACCAGAACCAGTTCAAGGCCGCGCTTGACCAGAAATGGGCCTACCTCGTCTACGTCGGGCTGTGGTGGGAGCCGCTGCGTTTAGACCTCGATGCGTACATGGATGCCGTCAACGAGCAGGTGACCGGCGAGATCGGGCTCAAGCTCTTCAAGGGCTCGGTCACAGCCGTGACGCGCTCCTCGGAGAACGCTGTCTACGACGCTCAGCTGGCGACGTTCTCTCAGTCCGGCGGCCTGTTCTCCCAGGCCGCCGCGCCCGGGTTCATCGAGCTGTGGTCGCTTCAGTCGCGCATGGCTTGGAAGCTCAGGCAGCGGCGCGGCTGATCAATCCGGGTACTCGTCCTTGCGCAAGAGGTGGGTCCCCTCGGGCTCGCCCTTAGGCGTGCGCTTGAGCAGGAATGAGTGGTACGGCGCCACGAACGGATCCGGCGCCATCACCGTGTAGGTGTGGTAGACGGTGCCGTTCTCACGCGCGAACGCGATCCAGCTCGGGCCTTCCCGCAGGCCGTCCTTTAGCTTGGCGCCGATCTGCGCCGACCAATCCTGTAGCCATTCAGGTGGGTTGTCGATCATCTCCTTGATCTGAGGGATCTGCTGCGCCTGCTCCGGCTTCAGCGCCAGCCCGAAGTCGAATGGGAAATCGGTGTTGTAGGTCGAGACATATGGGAATTGCCAGTCCATCCGGCGCTTGTACGCGACCAGCCGGTCGATCGGCGCGCGCGAGAAGCAGATCAGCGTCACGTCGCTGTGACTTAGATGCACCCGCGGGCCGTCGAGCTCGTCGCCGAGGCTCGTACAGCCTGGGCATGCGCCGAGCTCATAGTCGGGGCCGTACATGATGTTGTAGGCGAGCAGCTGCGAGCGGCCCTCGAACAGCTCGGCGAGCGTCTTGGGGCCGTCCTCGGTGTCGAACTCATACTCCTTCTCGACCGCCACCCACGGCAGCTTCCGGCGCTGCTCGGTGACCTTCTGACCGAGCTCGGCGTGCTCGGCTTCGAGCTTCGCGAGCTCGTCTCGAGCCGCCTGCCATTCCTCGCGTGTCCCAATCGTGTGCTCCGGCATCGATACCTCCGTGGACGTTCGTCTGAACCTTAGACCGGGAGCGATGTCTGAGCTCATCGGTGCGCGGGTATCCTTGGACCGATGGGCTACAAGCTCCTCGGATACATCGCCTGGCAGGTCGGCAAGTGGTACGCGCGGCGCCGCGTGCGCGAGGCGCGGCCACGGATTGCTGGCGCCGTGGTGGTCGCTCTGGTGCTCGCCGGAGTCCTGGCCGGCGCCGGGCAGAGAGCGGCGTCGAACCGGTAGCGTTCCGCCCCTGGAGAGCGCGGTCAGCCGCCGAGCTCGATCACGCTGCGAATGCCGTCCTGGTGATGCATGAGCTCGAAGCCCGTGTTGACCTCGTCGAGCGTGAGCCGGTGCGAGATGAACGAGTCGACGTCGATGTCTCCGGCCAGGTAGCGGTCGACGAGCTCGGGCACCTGATCGCGCCCGGAGACGCCCCCGAACGACGCCCCGAGCACGCGGCGGCCGGTGATCAGGTAGCGAGGCACGATGTCGAGCGTCTCGCCCTTTCCGGCTACGCCGATCATGCAGGCGGTGCCCCAGCCCATGCGCGCCGCCTCGACCGCTTGGCGCATAACCGCGACGTTTCCGGTGGCCTCGAACGTGAACTCGGCCCCATAGCCATCGGTTTCCTCCAGCACTCGGTCGACGACCTGCGAACCACCCGTCCACGCGTCGGTCGCACCGTGGTGCCGGGCGAGCTTCAGGCGCTGCTCGGACACGTCGACCGCGATGATGCGCCCGGCGCCTTGAAGCCGAGCGCCGGCAACGGCGCCTAGCCCCACCATCCCCGCCCCGAAGACCACGACCGTCGCTCCCGGCTGCACCGGTGCGCGGAACATCGCCGCGCCAAGCCCGGTAGACAGACCGCACGCGAACAGGCACGCCGCCTTAAGCGGAGCCTCCTCGGACACCTTTGCGAGCGCGATTTCGGGCATCACGGTCGCCTCGGCGAAGGTCGAGCAGCCCATGAAGTGGCGCAGCGGCGCGCCATCGCGCGATAGTCGCGTTGTGCCGTCCGGGAGATAGCCAGCGTTCTGCAGCTCGCGAATCGCGACGCAGATGTTCGTCTTGCCGCTTCGGCAGTTGACGCACTCGCGGCACTGGGGGCTGAACAGGGTGACGACGTGGTCGCCGGGCTGCAGCGATTCCACTCCCTTGCCGACAGCCTCGACCACGCCGGCGCCCTCGTGCCCAAGTACGCAGGGGGCATAGCCGGAGGGGTCCGCGCCCGACGCGGAGTACATGTCGGTGTGGCAGATGCCGCACGCGTGCAAGCGGACGAGTACCTCGCCATGGCTCGGGGCGCCCAGGTCGACCTCCTGCACAACGAGCGGCTTTCCGAACTCCTCAAGCACCGCCGCGCGGACCCTCATGGTGCAAGCCTCGCACATAGGCGCTGGCCACCGGAAAGCGAGCTAAGAGCGACTATCGACGCCTAGATCGTCCGCGGCGCCACCTATGCTCGGTGCCCGTGAGCTTAAGCATGTCGTGCGCCCACCTCCACGTCCATTCCGAGTACTCGCTGCTCGACGGGGCGTGCCGGATCGACGAGCTGGCGGAGCGCGCGGCGGCCTTCGGACAGCCGGCGCTCGGGCTGACAGATCATGGCGTGATGAACGGCGCCGTCGAGCTTCATACGGCTTGCGGGCGGCACGGAATCAAGCCGATCATCGGCTGCGAGGTCTATCTCGTCGACGATCACACCCGGCGCGCGCCCGGTCGGCTTGACCGCTTTCACCTGACACTGCTGGCCGCGACGCCCGATGGCTATCGCAACCTGGTCAAGCTGTGCTCCGCGGGGTTCCTCGAAGGCTTCCAGCGGGGCAAGCCGTCGGTCGACATGGGCCAGCTGGCGGCCCACTCCGATGGCGTTCTGGCGCTCACAGGCTGCCTGCAATCGCGTTTCTGCCAGTTCCTGCTCGAGAGCCGTCCCGCGGATGCGCGCGCGCACGCCGACGAGCTGGTCCAGGCGTTCGGGGCCGATGACGTCTACTTCGAGGTGCAGAAGAACGGGGTCACCGAGCAGGACAGGGCCAACGAAGGGATCGTGCGGATCGCCCGGGAGCTCGGGCGCCCGCTGGTCGGCACCGGCGACGTCCACTACCTGAGCCGGGACGACTACCACCATCACGCGGCGCTGCTTTGCGTTCAGACCAAGTCGACCCTCAAGGCGCCGAAGATCACGTTTGACAGCAACGAGTTCTACCTGCGCTCGAACGAGGAGATGACTCAAGCGTTCTCCGAGTGGCCGGAGGCGATCGCCTCGACGCTCGAGATCGCCGAGCGGTGTGAGGTCGAGCTCGAGTTGGGGCGCCAGCTGATCCCGAGCTATCCGACCCCCGACGGCGTCTCCGAGCCAGACCACCTGCGTTCCCTCGTTCAGGATGGGCTGCGGGCCCGGTACGGAGATCCGCCGCCCGCCGAGGCGATCGAGCGCGCCGAGTATGAGCTCTCGGTGATCGAGCAGATGGGCTTCAGCGCGTACTTCTTGATCGTGTGGGACTTCGTCAAGTACGCGAAGGATTCGGGCGTCGCCGTCGGCCCGGGCCGCGGCTCGGCGGCGGGCTCGATCGTCGCCTTCTGCCTGCAGATCACCGATGTAGATCCACTGCGGTACGACCTGCTGTTCGAGCGCTTCCTGAACCCCGAGCGCGTGTCGATGCCCGATATCGACATCGACTTCTCGGTCCGGGGACGGGACAAGGTGATCCGCTACGTGACCGCCAAGTACGGCAAGGAATCGGTGGCCCAGATCGTCACGTTCGGGCGCATGTTCCCGCGCGCCGCGACGCGCGACGCCGCGCGCGTGCTCGGCCACGACTATGCCGCAGGCGACCGCCTCGCCAAGCTGATCCCCGAGCCCCAGCAGGGCCGCTCGCCGAGCTTTGAGGACTGCCTCAAGCCTGGCCAGCCGCTGCGCGCGGAGATCGACCGCGACGGCACGGCGATGGAGATCGTCGAGCTGGCGCGCGGGCTGGAGGGGATCGTGCGCAATTCCTCGATTCACGCGGCCGCGGTCGTGATCGCCGACCGTCCGCTGACCGACATCGTGCCGCTCCAGGTGGCCGATGCCGGGTTGGACGAGAACGGCGAGCGGACGCTACGGACCGTGACCCAGTTCTCGATGAAGCCGATCGAGCAGATCGGCCTGCTCAAGATGGACTTCCTCGGGCTGCGCAACCTCGACGTGATCGAGGACGCGCTCGACATCGTCGAGCGATCGTCCGGCGAGCGGCCCAACATGGCCGCCCTGCCGCTCGATGACGCAAAGACCTACGAGATGCTTTCGCGCGGCGACTCCGTCGGCGTGTTCCAGTTTGAGTCCGAGGGCATGCGCGAGGCGCTCAAGAGGGTCAAGCCGGACGAGTTCGATGACCTGGTCGCCCTAAACGCGCTTTACCGCCCGGGTGCCCTGGACCAGATCCCCAACTACGCCCGCGGCAAGCACAACCCCGACTCGATCTCCTACCCCGACGACCGGCTGCGCCCGATTCTCGAGGCAAGCAAGGGGGTGATCCTCTATCAGGAGCAGGCGATGCAGATCGCCAAGGAACTGGGCGGATTCTCGGGGGCGAAGGCGGACGACCTGCGCAAGGCGATCGGCAAGAAGAACCGCGAGG
>Ga0102924_1005205_pt1 | contig 12724 bp, 9 predicted proteins | sample PaiPotPPM11metaG_FD_80116 | JGI IMG/M metagenome (GOLD analysis project Ga0102924, IMG submission 80116) | Iron sulfur acid spring bacterial and archeal communities from Banff, Canada, to study Microbial Dark Matter (Phase II) - Paint Pots PPM... ... | reverse complement strand
TCCATGCCGGCGTCGCTGGTATTCTCCGGCAGGTGGGTGGTGGGCTTGCCGATTTGCGCATCGCCTGCCTTGAAGGCAAAGTCTTTCTTTGTCCCGTCGGGAAAGGTGAACTGCCCCTTGCCATCGGTGAGAGCCACCAGAACCGACGCTGGATGGCTGTGCATGACCGACTTTTCGTGCGCGCCGTAGTGAATCTTCACAATGCGTACCTGGTCGTTTTCGCTCACCACCGTGTAGTGCTTGGGATCGACCTTTGTGGCGTCTTGCGCCGAGAGGATCCGGGCGAAACACACACAAACCGCGACTCCATAAAGCGCTAGTCGCACTCGCATGCTGCTCTCCTTGGGTTGTTGGATTTCCCGCGAAGCCGCCAACGTACGGCGGCGGGGTTGCCGATGTCAATCAGCGAACCGCTGCAGCGTCCCACGAGCGCCCGCTCAAGCCAGATTCATCTTCTTTAGCAGTGCCTTGAATCTGGGGTGCGAGCGCAGGGGCGCGAGCAGGAACGAGCCTTTGATGCCATACATTGCACCGGCGCGCTCTTCAACCGCTCGCTCGAGCAAGTCGAGTGCCGTCTCTTGTTCGCCAAGCCCCGTATAGACGAAGGCCAGGTGGTACGGTGAGACGTATGTGCTTCGCGCCCTGTCTTCGAGCTGTCGTAAGACCTCTCGAGCCTGATCGGTGCGGCCGACCAGCGCGTAGACTTGTCCCAGCTGTGCAAGCCAATTGGTATCACCGGGCGACAGCGAGACGGCCCGTTCCAGTTCAGCCACACCCTCGTCAGCCATCCCCCTCTTGAGCTGCACCCAGCCGAGGGTCGCGCGCGCGCGATCATGATCGGGATCGAGCTCCACTGCTTGTGCGGCCCCCTGCGCAGCCTCCTCGTACCGCCCGGCACGGAGCATCGTGGTGATGACATCCAACTTGTGGGCCAGCGGATCCAGCTCCTGCGCCCGCCGCTGCATCGCGATGGCCTCGTCGTAGCGCTCGAGCCCTGAGCACATGCGCCCGTACAAGTCGTAGGCATCCGCGCTGCTGGGGGTCAATTCGAGCGCACGTTTGAACTCTTGCTCGGCGCCGGCCCAGTCGAACTCCAACAGCTTGATGTACGCCACTGCGCAGTGGGCTTCACCGAGCTTGGGATCGAGCCTGAGTGCATGCGCTCCCGCTTCCCTGGCTTTCCGCAACGCCTCGTCCGGCGCCAGGGCGCCAATCTCCCCCATCTCGGCGCAGGCCTTGGCCACGCTGGCGTACGCAAGGGCATACTGCGGGTCCCGCGCGATTGCCCGTTCGAAGTACCCGACGGCCCGCTGCATGGCCGCCGGCGTGTACTTGACGTGCCACTGTCGGCCCTGGAGATACAGCTGGTACGCTTGCAGATCGCTGGTCGGCTCCTTGCGGATGCGGGCTCGCTCATCGCCGGAAAGCTCAGCCTTGAGAGCCGTCGCGATCTGCAATGCGACGTCGGTTTGGATCTCGAAGATGTCCGTCAGGTCTCGGTCATACGTCTCCGTCCAGAGAGTTTGGTCCGTTTCGGCATTGATGAGCTGCGCCACGATACGCACCCGATCTCGCGCGCGCCGCACGCTCCCTTCGAGCAGGGTGCTGGCGTCCAATTTCGCTGCGATCTCCTTGAGGCTTTCGAGTCGCTTCTTGAACGGCATCACCGAAGTGCGAGAGATCACGTTGAGGGCACGGATCTTCGACAAGTGCGCGATGACGTCTTCCGTGATCCCATCCGCGAAGTATTCGTTCTCCGGATCCGCGCTCAGGTTCAGGAATGGCAGGACCGCGACCGCCGGTGCCCGCGCACGAGCCGGCGCGGTGAGCGCCTCCGCAAACGCGTTGGCCGAGGCAAACCGGTCGGCGGGAACCTTGGCAAGCGCTTTCGTGAGCGCTTGCTCAACGCCCGTCGGCACCGCGGCCCGAAGTAGCCGCACGGCGGGCACAGGGTCCATTAGCCGCTTGGTCAGCAGCGATTGGGCGGTCCGCGCAGTGTATGGCGGCTCACCCGCGAGCATCTCGTACAGTAAACAACCGAGACTGTACACGTCGCTGCGGGCGTCCAGCGCTCTGTCACTCATTGCCTGCTCGGGACTCATGTACTCCGGCGTCCCCAACACCAGCCCAGTCTGAGTGAGCCGCTCATCCGCCGCGGCGCTCACCGCCAGCGCAATCCCGAAGTCCGCAACCATCGCCTCGCCCTCGTACAGCAGGATATTCTCCGGCTTAATGTCTCGGTGGATCACACCCCTGGAGTGCGCGTGGCCGAGGGCCGAGGCGACTTGCCGGGTGATGGCGAGCGCCTCCTCAATCGACAGTTGTTTCTCGCGGTCGAGCTTGACCCGCAGCGATTCGCCCTTGATGTACGGCATGACGTAGAAGAGGAACCCATCGGCCTCGCCTGAGTCATACAGCGGGAGGATGTGGGGATGATTCAGCTTCGCGGCGATCTCGACCTCGCGCAGAAACCGGTCGGGCCCGAGCAGTGACCCCAGCTCGGCCCGGAGAACCTTGATCGCCACCTGACGGTGGTGCTTCACGTCGTCGGCGAGGTACACGGTCGCCATGCCCCCGCGCCCGAGCTCTCGCTCGAGCCTGTAGCTCGCACCGAGGGCCGACTGCAGTCGGTCTTGCAGCCCCGCCGACTCCACTTCCCCTGCCTCCTCATGAGCAGACCTGGCCAACATAGGGCTGGCGCCCGAGCGGGGCCAGCACCGCACGACCCTGCGGCTGTACCCGGGCTGCGTGTCCTCGGTCAACCACCTCGCGTTAGAACCGGCGGAGCCGATCGCGATACAGCGGGCTCACGGGCAGCTCGGTGCCGTCGACAAGACTTACCTCGTGCTCACCCGGGGCGACCATGCGCAACTCGCGCACGCGATCCAAGTTCACGATAAATGACCGATGGATGCGCGTGAACCGCCCGGGATCGAGCTGCTGCTCCAGCGCGCCGATGCTGGATCGAAGCAGATACTGCTGCCGCCCGACATGAAGCTCCAGGTAATTGCGATCGGCCCTGATCCAGTCGATGTCCTCCGCCTTTACAAACAGCGTACGACGACCGACCGTCACGCTCAAGCGCGCGAGAAAAGGCGCCCCGCCGCGAAGCGTCCGCACTAGCTCCGTAATCTCCGTCCTCAGCACTCCGCCGCTGCCGCCGGCGACCGCGGCCCGGACGCGGTCCAGGGATCGCCGCAGCCGATCGCGGTCGAAAGGCTTCAGGAGGTAATCAACGGCATTGGAGTCGAACGCCCGAACAGCGTGCTCGGCGTACGCCGTGACGAACACCACGAACGGCGGGGGGACCATCTGCAACGCCTCTAGCATTTGAAAGCCGTCCACCTCCGGCATCTGCACGTCGAGAAAGACAACGTCGGGTCTTTCGCGAACGATGGCATCGAGCGCCACTGTCGCGTCCTCGCACTCGGCGACCACCTCGACGTCCGCGTGGTCTCGCAGCATTACGCGGAGTCGGCGGAGCGCGAGTGGCTCATCATCAACCAATACAGCGCGCACGGTCAGCTGCGCAGCTCCACGACTCCGTCGACGGCCGGCGGCGGCTCGGCTGAAGGCGCCGGTGATACGGCCCGGAACGGCACCGTAATCGTCACCAGAGTGCCGCCGCCTACCCCGGCCGTAAGATCGAGCTGATAGTCCCCGGCGTACATCGCATCTAAGCGCGCGCGGGTGTTGCTGAGGCCTACCCGATCGCGACGAGCACCGGCCTGTGGAATGCCCACGCCGTCATCACGGACTGTGAGGCATAGACGATCTCCAACGCGCTGAGCGACGATCTCGAGCACGCCTCGGCCGCGTCGGGGGGCGATTCCATGCGTGATCGCGTTCTCGACCAACGGCTGAAGCACGAGAGTCGGGACAGCCGCGGGCAAAGCCGCCGGGTCGATGAGTTCGTGAATGGTGAGGCGGGCGCCAAGTCGCATGCGCTGCACGTCGAGATACATCGCGAGCCGCTCGAGCTCCGCGCGGAGCGCAACCTCCGCCGGCTGACCTGCCCCGAGCGTGGCTCGCAACAAGTCGCCGAGCTTGACCAGCATCGCCTCGGCTCGATCGGGCTCGTCGCGTACGAGCGCCGCGATCCCGTTCAGCGAATTGAACAGAAAGTGCGGATGTAGTTCGGCGGCCAGCGCCTGCAAGCGCGCCTCCGCAAGCGAAACCTGGAGCCTACTCGCGTATTCGCGCTCTCGACGGCCCTGATGTATGCGCTGAAGCACCACGTACCCGAGCACGATCAGAAGGAACGGCGGGACGTTCGTCTCGAACTGATAGGTAAATCCCAGCAATGGCGACGTGCGCGCGAACACGCCAAGGTCCGACCAGCGACCCGTCCAGAGGAGGATGAGACAAAACGCGGCGGCCTGGGCAGCCATCCCCGCAATCGAAAACGTCAGCCGAGTGAGCAGGCGTGCTAGCCACCACCCTCGTCCGTACGGCGTCCGATCGAGGACAGTAAAAATGATCGGAAGGAGCACAAGCCAGAGCGTGCCGTCCAGCGCCGCCGCGAGCGCGACGTCCCCCACTTGAAGTGGCACGCCTGCCGCCCGGTTCGCTGTCAGGATGGGGCGGATGGAAGCGAGCTCATAAACCGCGAGCAAGCCTACCACGGTGGCCCACTCGCGTGCCGAGGTGGCGGCGAGAACAGATCCCTCGACGGGTAGGCTGGGTCGACTGACCATGCGTGGCATACCATTGCACGACGATGGACGGTCCAAGCCGGTACGTGGATCGTAGTCCGGCTGGGCGTACGCCCACGTCATGATCCACCGAGCACGGGAGCTAGTCCTGGCCGCGGGCGGTGCGCGGCCGGCCGCGCACCGTCGAGCCAGCGCGCTACCGCGCCAACCTTCCCCGGCGGTATCCGGCCGCAGCTAGGATTAAGACGAAGCGCGACCGCGTCAACGCGAGGTGTATGGCGTCGGTCACGCGGGTGAACAATGTGCTGCGCTCGGGGTGGCGATGCAGGTCGATACTTTGCCAAACTGATTTGAGATCGCCTGGCCGAGCGTGAGGGCGGCAATGGCGCAAACCATTGCTATGAGGACCGCCAGCAGCGCGTACTCAACCATCGCCGCGCCACCTTCCTCAGTAATGAACGCGCGAACGAGGCTGCTAATTCGATTCATGTCAAACTCCTCTGCCGTAACAGTTGTTTGGGCGACGACACAAGGTTCCTTTTCTGGTCACGCCAATATTGCGGACGCCGACCTCGACAGCAACGCGCGTGGTCCCTTGAACTGACGTGTCGGTCCCCTCAAATCCCAAGGCCGTCCCAAGGGCGCGGCCGATCCGCGTCAGAGCAGGCTGCGGAAGTCGCAGCGCGCCATTTATGACATTTCCGTAATGTGATTCTTCAATGGAAAAACGACCCGGCGCACGGTGGTCTATGCGCCGGGTCGCCCGTGCGGCTTCGATAAAACTCCGTCCCGTTTAGCCTTGCATGTGGCGCGCACGGCTGCGCGCCGTCGCGTCGGCAGCGCGATGGGTTACTCGATCCCAAGCATCGCGAACCGCGGCTTTCACTTCCTCCCAGGTAGCACGCGGTGACCGCTGCGTTTCCCAACCTTCCCGCACCGCAGGCTCGACTTCATCCCATTTGCTCCCATACAGTCGGGCCGCGGACTCCGCCCCGTACCGATACGCTGGCTCGTAAAACCCGTAGCCGCGATCGGCCGCCACGTACGGTCGCAACGCGTAATTGTCCCGCCAGTAGACGTCTTCTGCAGCCCACTCGAACAGCACCACATCGGGGACCGATTCCGACGTGGTCTTATCCATTTGACCTGCCATTGTTGTGGCCTCCGCTCGGGTCGGGCCGAGAACGCCGCAAGGACTACGCCTCCGCCGCCCTCTCAAGGCGCAAACGGCCGCTGCTCCGCTTCAGTCCGCCTGGGCGTCTTGTTTCAGCGATGCCATGTCGATTACGAAGCGGTACTTCACGTCATTCCTGAGCACGCGCTCGTACGCTTCGTTGATCTGCTGTATCGGGATAACCTCCACGTCACACACGATGCCCTGGGCGGCGCAGTAGTCCAGCATCTCTTGCGTCTCGGCGATGCCTCCGATAGCCGACCCGGCCAGCGATGCGCGCCTCGACAAGAGCGAGAACGCCGGAACGGCGAGAGGAGCCTCTGGCGCGCCAACCAGCGTCAAGGTGCCGTCGCGTTTGAGGAGCGAGAGATACGCGACCACATCGTGCGGCGCGGATACCGTGTCGAGGATGAAATCGAAGCTCCGCGTGTGCGCCTTCATCGCGATCGGATCACTCGACAGCACAACTTCCGACGCGCCCAGCCTGAGCGCGTCCGCTTTCTTACCAAGCGATGTCGTGAACTGCACAACGCGCGCGCCGAAGGCGTGGCCGAACTTGAGCGCCATGTGCCCAAGTCCGCCAAGTCCGATTACCCCCAGCTTCGTCCGCGCACCCACGCCCCAATGCCGGAGCGGCGAGTAGGTCGTGATCCCGGCACATAGCAGCGGCGCGGCCGCCGCAAGATCCAGCTTTGGCGAGAGCGTCAGCGTGTAAGCCTCGTCAACTACTATTGTTGTCGAATATCCGCCATAAGTCACTTCCCCGCGCTTGTCGCGAGAGTTGTACGTCCAGACAGTGCCATTCTCGCAGTATTGCTCTTGCCCAGCCATGCAGCTCGAGCACGTTCGACAGGAGTCCACCATGCATCCTACCGCCGCGAGATCACCCTTCCGGAATTTCGTGACGTGCTCGCCAACCGCGGTCACCTGTCCAACGATCTCGTGCCCCGGAACCATCGGGAAAATGGCACCGCCCCACTCATCGCGCGCTTGATGGATATCGGAGTGGCACACGCCGCAATACAGAATCTCCACCTGCACATCGTGCGGGCCAGGCGCCCGCCGCTCGAAGTGGAAAGGCCCGAGAGGGGCGCGAGCACGCTGGGCCGCATACCCAACGACGTGAGTTCCGGAAAGTCTCTTTGGCTGCGGGACCGCGCTCACCGAGTCACGTGTGACAGACATTGGTTACTCCATTGATGAGCCCGGGCCCGCCTTCGGCATAGCGGCCCCGGCAATGACCCTTGCGCTCTTGACCACACGAACCGGCTCGTCGCTTCATTTGTTCCGCAATCGCCGATACGATGTTTCCGATCTACATTCCGCCAGCCGTCGATTGTACGTGGCTCGGGCTGAGCCGCGTACGCTATATCCGTAACCCTCCCGCTCAGGGCGTCGGACATCTATGAAGCGCCAACGCGTTGCCGTCGCCGCCGTACTCACTGGTTTGGCTGGAGCCGGAGTAATTGGAATTGCGTGCTCTTCGAGCAACGGCACGGTGAGCGGTCCGGCCGCTACCCTGCGCAGCATTGCCGTCTCGCCCGCGAACGACACGCTCGTCGTGGGGGCCAGTCAGGCCTTCACCGCTCGCCCGCTCGACGCCAACAACAATCTCGTCTCCGGGGTGAGTCTCTCCTGGGCCAGCAGTAACACGGCGATTGTGACCATCACGCAAACGGGCCTCGCCACGGGGGTCGCCGCCGGCACCGCGCAAATCGCCGCGAGCGCATATGGCATCAACGGCCTAGCAACCGTGACGGTGGTTCAGCTCCCCGTCGCGAGCGTCGTCGTCGCCCCTTCATCCGTCACCACACGCATCGGAGCAACGACGCAGCTCACGGACACGACCAAGAGCGCGAGCGGCGCGGTGATCACCGGACGCCCGGTCACGTGGGCGTCGGACAATACAAACGTCGCGTCAGTCGATCAGACCGGATTGGTCACGGCAAGGGCAGTCGGCACCGCACACGCCTCTGCGACCATACCCGCCAGCCCCGGCCAACCGCAGGTAAGCGGCCAGTCAACCATCACGGTCGCGCTCATTCCTCTGGCGGGACTGATTGTAACCCCTAATCACCAAACGCTGTTTGTAGGCCAGACCACCGAGATTGCCGCGATCGCGCTGGATTCGGCCGGCAATCAGCTCACGGGCCGCACCGTGACGTGGCAAACGCTGACGCCCAACATCACTGCCGTCGCGCCGTCCGGCACAATCGCCACCGTCACCGGGGTCACTCCGGGTACGGGCATCATCCAGGTAACCGCCCAAGGGAAAGTCGCGGCCGATTCACTGACCGTGCTGCAGCCCCCGCCCAATTCTGTCGCGATATCCCCCGGCGTCCTCGCGATAACCGTTGGCGCGCCAGCGCAAAGGATCACCGCCCAGGTTACAAACTCCGTAGGTCAGATCGTGCCGGAGACACCAGTTGTCTTCCGGGTGACCAGCCCCTCGGCTACCGTGACGCAAACCGGCGTGGCGTCCGCCGCCGTCAGTGGAGTCAGTCCCGGGACCGATACAATCGTCGGGACGACTAGCCACGTCTCAGGCATCGCGATCGCTCTCGTGCAATCCGCGGCCGTCGCGAGCGTGACAATCACGCCAAGCTCCCTCGCCGTCACTCAGGGCAACGGCTGGCAGGCCACGGTTGCCGCAGTGGTCAAGGACAAGTTCGGCAACACACTCGCCAGGCCGGTCACCTGGACGACGCTCGACGCAACGATAGCCACGGCTAGCTCGGCCGGCGGCCACGAGCTCATCACCGGGGTCAAACCCGGCAGCACATCCGTCGTCGCCACCGCCGATGCCGGACAACCCGATGCCACGCAGAACAGTGCGCCCGTAACGGTCGTTCCGGCCGCCGTGAGCACCGTCGCCATCACTCCCAACCCGAGCTCTGTAAACGTCGCCGGAAGCGTCACGCTCACAGCCTCGCTTGCGGACGCCAAGGGGAATGCGCTGACCGGCCGGACGCTCCATTGGCAAACGAGCAATGCCGCAATCGCGAGCATCGACGGCGAAACGGGCGCAACTCAGGTCGTGACCGGCGTCGGAGCCGGCTCGGCGACCGTCACCGCGACCAGCGCCGACGGGCCCGCGGGATCCGCAACTGTAAACGTGGGTGATCCGGTGGCCCGGATCGATGTCGCTCCCAACCCGATCGCCCTCACGCAATCCTACACGGTGCAGACTTTCGACACCGCGCTGGATGTGAATAGCGCGCGACTGCCGGGTGTGCCAATAGCTCTCAGCACCCAGTCCGGTGGAACCGTAGCGAGCGTCAACACGAGCGGCTTGGTCACTGGCAACGCCGTCGGCAAGGACGTCCTGATTGCTTCTACCCAAGGGAAGCAAACCCAAGTCCCGATCACCGTGAATCCGGACCTGGTGAGCACCGTCGCCATCTCGCCCAACCCGGGCGCCGTGACCGTCAGTGCCACCGTCACGCTGACGGCCACGCTCAAGGATGCCAACGGGAAAACACTCACTGGTCGGACGCTGACGTGGACGAGCAGCAATCCCGCTGTCGCGAGCGTCGATGGGGCGACCGGCGAAACCGAGGTGGTGACGGGTCGAGGCGGTGGCTCGGCAACTATTACCGCGACGAGTCCTGACGGGGCATCCGGGTCGGCGACAGTGAATGTCAGCGACCCGGTCGCAAGCGTCGCCATCACGCCGCATTCGCCGCCGTCGATCCCATGGAATGGCACCATCAAGCTTTCGGCGGCCGTCGCGGACGGCCGCGGGAAGGTTCCGCCGGGGGCAACTGTCGCGTGGAGCAGCAGTCCGGCGGGACGCGTCTCACCGGCCACGACGCCCTCCGGCGGAGCCGTTACCGTCACGCCGCAGGAAACCGACACGACCAACGGAATTGTCGTCACTGCGTCGAGCGGGGGCAAACATGATCAGGTGACTGTCAACGTCATCCCCGTCGTGGCATCGAGTGTGTCGATCAGCCCAGCATCGGCAAGCGCTACGGCCGGTGGTGGAAACAAGGCTACTCTGATCGCGACGGCGTTTGATGCAAGCAACAATCCTCTCCCTGGACGGAGCGTCACGTGGTCGATCGACAACGCGAGCATCGGCCAGCTTGGATCGCCGAGCGAGCCATCGCCCAGCAGCATGGCGGTCACGCCGGGCGGTACCACCGGGACGACCGCCATTCATGCTTCGGTGGACGGGAAATCCGCTTCGGCGAGCTACAATGTCTTTCCTCAGGACACGGTAACTCCGCAGAACGTCTCTTTCAGCGCGGCAGGGTGCGCCGCGCTTCCCACAACGTGCCCCACTCTGACGGCCGTGGTTCGTAATCCCGACGCGTCGTTCGACAACGGCGCGACGATCACGTGGTCCGGCAACGACGGCGGGGCGACGCTGTCGTACGCCCCAACTTCCTCCACGAGCGCCGGCTTCGGGCAGTATTCCACAACGCTGAGCGCTGTGACGGCTCCCCCATCGGCGACCACGGTAATCGTGACCGCGACCAGCTCAGACGGTCAGACCGCGGCCACCACCACCGTCACCGTGCTGCCGTAGCTGGCAACAGACCGTACTACCGGCGGAGTGAACACGACCACACGGCAGCAACGACGTATGCGCCGCAGGAAGAGAACGACTTGACCGACGGTAGGCGAGTTATTACATTCGTTATCACGCTGCTGTACGGGCAGCGCGCACTTGGCGTGCACCAACGCGGAGTCGAGTATGACCAAAGAGACGGTCCTTCGGGCAGTCGGAAATTCGGTTGGCGCCACGTTCCCGAAGCCCATGCTCGACAGGCTCAATGTGGAAGAAGGCGACCGCGTCTACCTCGTTGAGGTCGAGAATGGCGTGCTGCTCACCCCGTACGACCCTGCATTCGCGGAAGAGATGGCGGCGTTCCGTGAGGGGATGCAGAAGTACCGCAATGCCATGCGCGAATTGTCGTCAAAGTGAGCCACAAGGGTGCAACGACGCGAACCGCGGTGGCTGACACGTGTCGCCATTGATGCTTCTCACGCAGAACTGATTCGCACTCACGGGGGTTCGCACGGACTTCGCGACGCGAATCTCTTGGAATCCGCGATCGCGCGGCAGCAGCGGTGGACGTACGACACTGCCGCCGATCTTCTGGACCTCGCGGCGGCGTATGGGATGGGTCTCGCCAAGAACCATGCATACGCGGATGGCAACAAGCGGATCGCCTTCCAGGCGATGTACGCCTTTCTCCGCCTCAACGGCGCGCGTCTGCAGGCGCCGGAGCCTGAGGTCGTCACGTTAATGCTCGACGTTGCCACTGGCGCGCTGGACGAAGCAGGGCTAGCCGCATGGCTACGGGATCACGTGAAGTTGAAAGCGCGAAGGTAGGGGACGCCACTGTAGCTAGGCAGGGGGTTTTCACCCTATCTTGCCCGGCGGCATCACTTTGGGAGCGCGGCGAGTGGCGGCAGGGGACACGTTGGACGAGCTACAGGCGGTACTGGGTCCGGGTTACGTGCTGCAGCGCCAGCTAGGCAGCGGTGGCATGGCCACCGTGTACCTAGCCCAGGACGCGAAGCATGGCCGCTTGGTCGCGCTCAAGGTGCTGCACTCTGATCTCGCTGCCTCGCTAGGCCCCGAGCGTTTCCGCCGGGAAATCGGACTCGCCGCCAGGCTGCAGCATCCGCACATCCTGTCCGTATACGACTCCGGCGAGACAAGCACGGGTCACCTGTGGTTCACCATGCCGTACGTCGAGGGCGAAAGCCTGCGCGACCGGCTGAGGCGGGAGCGGCAGCTGCCCGTCGACGAGGCGCTTCGCATCACACGCGAGGTGGCACAGGCTTTGGACTACGCCCACCGGCGTGGCATCGTCCATCGCGACATCAAGCCCGAGAACATCCTTCTATCTGACGGTCAAGCTCTAGTCGCCGATTTCGGCATTGCCCGGGCGCTTACTCCAAGCGACACCGAGCACACGTTGACCAAGACGGGCATAACGGTAGGTACGCCGGGCTACATGAGCCCCGAGCAGGCAAGCGCCGACCGTGCCCTCGATGGTCGGAGCGACATCTACAGCTTGGGAGCCGTGCTCTACGAGATGCTTGCGGGCGAGCCGCCGTTCACAGGCCCGACGGCGCAGGCCGTCGTCGCGAAAATGATGTCGAGCGAGCCGCCGTCTGTACGCCGCGCGCGGCCCGCCGTGCCTGAAGCAGCCGACGCGGCAGTCCACCGCGCGCTGGCGCCCGTGCCGGCCGATCGCTTCGCGACCGCGGCAGACTTTGCCCGGGCACTCGAAGTCACGCAGAGCAAGGCAAGCATGCCGAGCGTGACGACGCAGCCCACGAGACAGTCGAGTCGCCGCCCTTTTCCGGTCGGGTTTGCGCTCCTGGGCCTTGGCTTTCTCATCGGTGTCGGGGCGCTCTTTGCGTGGCGATCGCACAGCGGCTCCGCCGGCCGCGCGGAAGGTCCCGTACGCGTCGCCGTGCTGCCGTTCGAGAACATCGGCGATAGCGCGGACGCGTACTTTGCCGATGGACTGACGGATGCAGTACGCGGCAAGCTGACCACCGTTCCGGGTCTGGCGGTGATCGCGCCCGGTAGCTCGAGCGAATATCGGCACACCTCGAAGACGCCGCAGCAGATCTCGCAGGAGCTTGGCGGTGTGCGCTACCTCCTCGTGGGCAAAGTCCGGTGGGCCAAGAACGCGGGAGCTCAGAGCCGAGTTCAGGTGAGCCCGGTGCTCGTCGACGTTACCACTGGGACCGACTCGTGGCAGCAGCCGTTCGACGCGCCGCTCACCGACGTGTTCCAGGTGCAGGGCGACATCGCGGGCCGTGTGGTCAAGGCGCTCGGTGTTGCTCTCAACCCCGGTGCCCAACAAACCCTCACCGAGCGCCCAACCGAGAATCTGGAGGCATACGACGCATATCTCAAAGG
>Ga0102924_1005204_pt1 | contig 12725 bp, 10 predicted proteins | sample PaiPotPPM11metaG_FD_80116 | JGI IMG/M metagenome (GOLD analysis project Ga0102924, IMG submission 80116) | Iron sulfur acid spring bacterial and archeal communities from Banff, Canada, to study Microbial Dark Matter (Phase II) - Paint Pots PPM... ... | reverse complement strand
GCTCGCGCTTACGAGGAGCCGGTCGCAGCTGACGCCGCGCGCTTCGAGCGCGTCGATCTCTTCGAAGAGCACCTTGGGATCGATGACCACGCCGTTGCCGATCACGGGCGTAACGTCCGGCGAAAGCACCCCGGAGGGCAGTACGTGCAGCGCGTACTTCTCCTCGCCGATGACAACGGTGTGACCGGCGTTATTTCCGCCCTGGTACCTGACGACGTACTGGACACGGTCCCCGAGCAGGTCGGTTGCCTTGCCCTTACCCTCGTCGCCCCACTGGGCACCGATCAGCACGATCGCGGGCATCTTCTTCACGCCTTTCACACGACGAAAGCCCCTGGCGGCGCAAGCGCGACAGGGGCTCTTGCCTGATGAGATTACCCGAAAGGGCCAGGTGAAACCCAGCCGAGGTTGGCTCACCGGCGCGATCTGGCAGACTCATCCGCATGAGCGATCACGTGAACCTGATCGGTGAGCCCCCCGCCACGCTGCTTCCGGCGATGGCCGGAGCCGAGGAACTCGTGGCTTCGGGTGCCGCCCCGGTGGCTGTCGCGGCTCAGTTCCCCGCGTTCTCGCTGGCCTGGGCCATGCTCGCGGAGGCGGCACTGGACGCAGGCCACCCCGTCGAGGCCTACGCCTACGCCCGCACGGGCTACCACCGCGGCCTGGACGCGCTGCGCAGGAACGGCTGGAAGGGCTACGGCCCCATCCCCTGGTCACACGAGCCGAACCAGGGCTTCCTCCGCTGCCTGGCCGCCCTGGCGACCGCGGCAGGAGCAATAGGCGAGACAGAGGAGGAACAGCGCTGCTGGACCTTCCTATCCGACAGCAGCAAAGAAGCCTACGCAGAACTAAGGCACTAGCCCCCAGCCACCCTGCTCCCGAGCTTTTGACCTTGAGCCACGAACCAAAGGCGAGCGGTGCCAGCGGGGGATTAGCCCGCGACCTTCCGAAGGAGCGCCGCGGGTAATCCCCCGCGGGCACAAGCCTGACTCCGGCTTTTGACTTTGAAGTTGAGCCCCAGCCAGCGAAGCGAAGCGAGCTAACTCAAGACAGCTTGGTCCCGGCCGACAGCAGGTCCTGGCAGGCCAACGTCACACGAGCGGCCATGCCGGCCTCGGCGGACTTGCCCCAGGAGCGCGGGTCGTACGCCTTCTTGTTGCCGACGTCGCCGTCCACCTTGAGCACGCCGTCGTAGTTGCTGAACATGTGGCCGGCGACCGGGCGGGTGAACGCGTACTGGGTGTCGGTGTCGACGTTCATCTTCACGACACCGTAGGAGAGCGCCTCGCGGATCTCACTCTCGGCGGACCCGGAGCCGCCGTGGAAGACCAGGTCGAACGGTTTGTCCTGGCCGTACTTGGCGCCAACCGTGTCCTGGATCTCCTTGAGCACGCTCGGGCGGAGCTTGACGTGCCCTGGCTTGTAGACGCCGTGCACGTTGCCGAAGGTCGCGGCCAGGATGTAGCGGCCGCGTTCGCCGAGGCCCAGAGCCTCGGCCGTCGCGAGTGCGTCCTCCGGGGTGGAGTACAGCTTCTCGTTCATCTCGCCGACGATGCCGTCTTCCTCGCCGCCGACGACGCCGATCTCAAGTTCCATGATGATCTTGGCCGCGGCGCACTTGGCCAGCAGGTCCTTGGCGATCTCGAGGTTCTCGGTGAGTGGTACCGCGGAGCCGTCCCACATGTGCGACTGGAAGAGCGGCTCCCGGCCGGCCTTGACCCGCTCCGTGGAGATCGCGATCAGCGGGCGCATGTAGCCGTCAAGCTTGTCCTTGGGGCAGTGGTCGGTATGCAGGGCAATGTTTACGGAGTAACGCTCCGCGACCACGTGGGCGAACTCGGCGAGCGCGCTCGCGCCGGTGACCATGTCCTTGACCGACTGGCCGGATAGGTACTCGGCGCCGCCGGTGGAAATCTGGACGATGCCGTCGCTCTCGGCGTCGGCGAATCCCTTCAGCGCGGCATTCAGCGTCTGGCTTGAGGTCACGTTGATGGCCGGGTAAGCAAAGCCCTGCTGCTTGGCCCGATCGAGCATCTGCGCGTAGATCTCTGGGGTCGCGATCGGCATGGCGATGACTCCTGTATCACTCGGTCTGAGGTGCCACTGTAACGGCCGCACCTGGCGGACTCCAGGGGCGCCGCGCGCAGGCCATTTGCCGAACTCAGCAAATTCTCAGGGCGTGCCTGTACCAGAACGTGACGACGTCGCTCTGGCCATGCGGTACAAAGGTGCACATGCAGAGCTTCCTTGTGTCGCACGCTATCTACGCGATCATCATCTTGGGCGTGCTGGAAGCGATGTGCATACCGTGGTCGTCGGAGGTCACGTTCCTCATCGGTGGCGCGGTCGCTTCCGGAGGACTGGCAGGCGCGCATCAGCACCCCTCGCTGGCCCTGGTGATTGTCATCGGGACGCTCGCGGAGCTGGTGGGTTCCTACATCTCTTACTACGTCGGCCGGGTGGGCGGGAAGCCGCTGGTCCGGCGCTGGGGACGGTACGTCCTGGTGACCGAGGGGGATGTGGCCCGCGCCGAGCGGTTCCTCGTCGGGCGCGGGGTATGGGCGCTGCCCGTGGCGCGCATACTGCCATTCATCCGGGCCTTCGCCTCGATCGTGGCCGGGCTCGTGGACATTCCGCCCGTTAGGTTCGGCATCCTCAGCCTGATCGGCACCGTCATCTACGTGACCGCGCTGTCCAGCATTGGATACAGCCTCGGCGGCGAGTGGAGCAAGTTCAACCACACGTTCTCGACGGCGAGCTACGTCGTGGTGGCGGTCGTCGTCGTGGCGCTCATCGTGTTCGTCGTCCACCGGCTGCGTGAGTTCCGGAAGGAAAGCGCCGCGGGCAACGCCCACTCCAGCGAGAATCCGGCCAACCGGGTCCGCCGGTAGCCGGTAGTCCCCGCGCGGGAATCAGATCGCCAGCTCGTCGAGCTCGTACACCGCGATGTAAGGCAGGCCGCGGTCGAGTATCCGCTGCCTGGCGCCCCGGTCAACGACGACGGCCACGCCGACCACCTTGGCCCCCGCCGCTTCAAGCGCGTCGACGGCCGTGAGCACCGAGTTGCCCGTCGTCGAGGTGTCCTCAAGGGCGAGGACGCGGCGGCCGGCCACGTCTGGGCCCTCGATCCTCCGCTGCAGGCCGTGGGCCTTTTCGGTCTTCCGTACCACGAACGCGTCGATCGGCGTGCCCCGGTCCGCCGCGGCGTGCATCATCGCGGTAGCCACTGGGTCCGCGCCGAGCGTCAGCCCGCCGACAGCGTCATAGGTCAGGTCCGCGGTGGCGTTGAGCAGCACCCGGCCGACCAGAGGCGCGAGCCGGCCGTCAAGCGTTACCCGGCGCAGGTCCACGTAACTGGTCGCGCGGCCGCCCGACGACAACTCGATGTCGCCATGCACGACGCCCTTGGCCCTGATGCCTGCCAGTAGTTCCTCACGGTCATTCACGTCTCAAGAGCATACGAGGCGACCAGATTCGAGCGGAACGGCCATGGCGGACGGCCAGCTTCATTAACCTAGTGGGGGGCGGAGGGCTGGGACGTTCTCGCATTGAGGGGAAGGCGGTGTCGCGTGGATCGCTGTGCGCTGTTCGTGGACGCGGGCTATGTGCTAACGGACGGTGCCATGGCGGTGCACGGTACGCGCCGCCGTGAGTCGGTGTCCTGGGACTACGCGGGCCTGTTGCAGTTGTTCGGCAACCTCGCCATGGAGCGTACGAGGCTTCCGCTGCTGCGCTGCTACTGGTACGAGGCGACCGTGGAGGGCCGGCGGTCCGCCGATCACGACACCCTGGCCGACCTGCCCGGGGTCAAGGTGCGGGTGGCCAAGATGCGGCCGGGCCGCCGGGAAGGTGTCGAGGGCGAGATCCACCGGGACCTCACTACCCTGGCGCGGAACAAGGCCGTCAGCGACGTGATGGTGGTCAGCGCGGAGGAAGACCTCGCGCAGGTGATCGCCGACGTCCAGGACATGGGCATGCGGGTCATCCTGCTGCATATCGCCACCGAGGGCAACGGGACCATTCCCCGCGCGCTCCGGCAGGAGTGCGATGACTTCGTAGAGATTAGTTCCGAGCACCTTCGGCCGTACGTCGAGCTGATCTCCGGAGCCGAGCCGCCGCGTCCGGAAGAGTCCGATGGTGGGGCGCTCGCGCTGCGTTCGGTCGTGAACGGCACCGTCAACGGAAACGGCATGAACGGCAACGGCGTCAACGGGAACGGCGCCGCGCCCGGTGCCGGGCGCAGCGCCGGGTACGCGCAGCCGCTCGGCAGGCCGGGGGCAGAACAGCGGCCGCCGGTTCCGTCCGGTCCCCCGGCTCCCCAGGTCGCGCCCCCGGACCAGCCGGCCAGGCAGATACCGCAGCCGGTCGCGATGGACGCCGGGCAGGCCGATCCCGGACAGCCGGAGCGGGTGGACAGTGCCGTTAACCACGGGGCCGTTAACCACGGGGCCGTTAACCAGGGAGCCGTTAACCACGGGGCCGACTTCGGCGCGAGCGTGGACTACACCGCTCCGGTGGATTATGGTCCTGCGGCGGACTACGGTCCCGCCGCCGAGCGCGCCTCGTCTCCCGACCAAGCGGCCGCGGTCGACTACCGTTCCGCGCTTGAATACGGCCACACGGTGGACTACGGGCCCGTCCCCGACTACGCGGCGCCCGCGCCGCCGAGGCCGGCGCCCGTTCCGGTCGCGCTGCCGCGTGAGGATATCTACGCCGCGCCCGTCGCTCTCCCCGTTCCAGTCAACGACCGGTCCGGCGACCACGACCGCACGGCCGGCCGCCCGCGCGTTGGCGGCGACCGGGTGGGCGGCGACCGCCTTAGCGGAGATCTCGCCGCGTACAACCCGGGGGCGGTCAGAGAGCCCTACCAGCGCGACGGCATGCTCCGCGAAGCGCCTTCCCCCGATGCCGGCGACCGGCTGCAGCCGGTGCCCATCACGCAGCCGGGGAACGGCTCGGCCCAGGTCCACCGCCTGCCCACCCGCGGCGGGGCGCCCGGCGGGCCGAATCAGGGCCAGTCGCCGCTTGACCTGCCCCCCGCCCCCGCGGAGATCGCCGGTGGTCAGCAAGCCGGTGGTCAGCAGGCCGGCGGCCAGCAACCGGGCGCTCAGCCAACGGGGGGACAGCCGACGGGCGGCCAGCCGGTCGTGCCGGTCGCCCCGGTAGTGCCCATGGACTATTCGGGAGCTCGCGGCGGGCCCATCGGCGGACCGCGCCAGGTAATCCCCGGTCCCGGCGCGCCAGGCGGTCCAGGACAGCAGGTCCTGCCCGCGGCCCAGCAGGGACCGCAGGGTCCGCAAGGTCCGCAAGTTCCCCAGCCACCGCAGGGTCCGCCCGTTGCTCCGGCACCGGGAGGACAGCAGGTCCCCGGGGCTCCGCAGGAGCCGATGGGGCCCGCCGGCCCGATCGGCCTCGCCGGGCAGGGCGGCTACTCGGGCGGTACCCCCGGCGTCTCGCTGGGGGACGCCGTGCAGTCGGCGCACGAGGAGGGCCAGGCGTTTGGTGAGTCTGTGGCGCGGGATGCCCCGGCCCTCTGGCTTGAGGCGGTGCTAGCAAGGAAACCGCGGATGCCCTCCGACCTTGAAGCCCGACTCCTTCAGGGTTCGGCGTTGCCGATCGACTTCTTGCTGCACGATGAGGTAAGGCACGCCCTCCGCCGTGGCTTCTGGGACGCGCTCGAGCGCGCTCGTCGCTAACCGGCGATCTCGGCGCGATCTGGACGCGATCTTGAATCGCAAGTCTCGCAAGCGCGAGCCGCAGCCACCGCTGCGACCGCTAAATCCGTAGGAATTGAGAAGGGCCGCTGGGGTACCGTGGGAAGAGTGGCGAACGTCGAAGACTTCGACGAGATCGAGTTCCAAGCGGCCCGCACAGGCGACCATGTGCAGGCCGCCGCTCGCATGAGCGAGCTGGCGCAGCAGGCCGAGCCTGGCTTGCGGGCCGAATTTCACCTGCGCGCAGGCGAGCAGTGGATGAGCGCCGATGATCCGCAGCGCGCGGCGGATGAGTTCTCCGCCGCGATCGAGGATGGCGGTGCTACCTTCGCCGACCCGCGGGTTCACCTGGTCACGGCGCTCCGTGACCTTGGCCGCGAATCCGAGGCGGAAAGACTGCTCACGGCGCTGACCGCAGACCGCGACGCCGTCACGCCGCGCACCTGTGACCTGCTCGCCGAGCTGTTCACCGAGCAGGGCGACCTGCGGGGCGCGCTTGACTGGGCGACGGTCGGCGTTGAACGGTGCATCCAGCTGGGCGACGACGCCGAGCTGCAGCTCCTGCTTCGCCTCAGGTACCGGATCCGGGTGGACCTCGGCCTGCAAGAGGACGACTACGATCACATGCTCGACACCAGCCCGCGAGGGTAAGCCGCGGACAAAACAAAGGCGGGGCGGACGCTGAGCGTCCGTCCCGCCTTTCGTTATCAGGACTACTACCCGACCCTGGGCGCCCCCTTGACGGTCAGCTCGTCGGCGTTCGTGTCGAGGTCAACGACCACCTCGTCGCCATCGGTGATGGCCCCGGTCAGCAGCCCCTTGGCCAGCTTGTCGCCGATTGCCGACTGGACGAGCCGTCGCAGCGGTCGCGCGCCGTACACCGGGTCGAACCCGGTCAGGGCCAGCCAGTCCTTGGCCGCCGTCGTGACCGTCAGCGTTAGCCGCCGCGCGGACAGCCGCTTGCCAAGCCGGTCCACCTGGATGTCCACGATCCTGGTCAGCTCCGACGTCGACAGCGAGTCGAAGATGATCACGTCGTCGAGTCGGTTAAGGAACTCCGGCTTGAACGAGGTGCGGACCGCGTTCATGACCGCGTCGCGCTTCGCCCGGTCGTCGAGCGTGGGGTCGGCGATGAAGGACGAGCCCAGGTTCGACGTCAGGATGAGGATCGTGTTACGGAAGTCCACGGTCCTGCCCTGTCCGTCGGTGAGCCGCCCGTCGTCGAGTACCTGGAGCAGCACGTCGAAGACCTCGGGGTGCGCCTTCTCCACCTCATCGAGCAGCACGACGCAGTAGGGCCGCCGCCGCACCGCCTCGGTGAGCTGTCCGCCCTCCTCGTAGCCGACGTAGCCGGGCGGCGCGCCGACCAGCCGCGCGACCGAGTGCTTCTCGCCGTACTCGCTCATGTCGATGCGGATGATCGCCCGCTCGTCGTCGAACAGGAACTCGGCGAGCGCCTTCGCCAGCTCGGTCTTGCCGACCCCGGTCGGCCCGAGGAACAGGAAGGAACCCGTCGGGCGGTCGGGATCGGACACTCCGGCCCGGGCCCGGCGGACCGCGTCGGACACCGCCTGCACGGCGCTGGCCTGGCCGATAACCCGGGACTCAAGCTCGTTCTCCATGCGCAGCAGCTTGCCGGTCTCACCCTCGAGCAGCCGCCCGGCCGGGATGCCGGTCCACGCCGACACGACGTCGGCCACGTCGTCGGGTCCGACCTCTTCCTTCACCATGGGCACGGCGGCGGGGATCCCGCCCGCAGCGGAGTCTTCGGCCGCGCGGTCGCTCGCGGCCGCCTCGGCGATCTCCGCGTCAAGCGTGGGGATCTCGCCGTAGAGCAGCCTCGACGCCGCCTCGTAGTCGCCGTCCCGCTGGGCGCGCTCCGCCTGGCCCTTCAGATCGTCGAGCCGCTTCTTAAGCTCGCCGACCCGGTTGAGCCCGGACTTCTCCTGCTCCCAGCGCGCGGTCAGCGCGGTGAGCTGCTCCTGCCGGTCCGCGAGGTCGGCGCGCAGCTTCTCGAGCCGGTCCTTGCTCGCGGCGTCGGACTCGCGGGAGAGCGCAAGCTCCTCCATCTTCATCCGGTCGACGGAGCGGCGCAGCTCGTCGATCTCCACGGGGGAGGAGTCGATCTCCATCCGGAGCCTCGATGCGGCCTCGTCGACGAGGTCGATGGCCTTGTCGGGCAGGAACCTCGCGGTGATGTACCGGTCGGAGAGCGAGGCCGCCGCGACCAGGGCCGCGTCGGAGATCTGCACCTGGTGGTGCGCCTCGTACCTGCCCTTAAGGCCGCGCAGGATCGCGATCGTGTCCTCGACGGACGGCTCGCCCACGAGCACCTGCTGGAAGCGGCGCTCAAGCGCGGGGTCCTTCTCGATCCGCTCGCGGTATTCATCCAGCGTGGTGGCACCGACCATGCGCAGCTCGCCGCGGGCGAGCATGGGCTTGAGCATGTTGCCCGCGTCCATCGCGCCGTCGGCGCGACCCGCGCCCACGACCGTGTGCAGCTCGTCGATGAACGTGATCACCTGGCCGTCGCTGGCCTTGATCTCGTTGAGCACGGCCTTGAGCCGTTCCTCGAACTCGCCGCGGTACTTCGCGCCGGCCACCATGCTGCCGAGGTCGAGCGAGATGAGCCGCTTGCCGCGCAGCGACTCGGGCACGTCGCCCGCCACGATGCGCTGTGCGAGACCCTCCACCACGGCGGTCTTGCCCACGCCGGGCTCGCCGATCAGCACCGGGTTGTTCTTGGTCCGTCGCGACAGCACCTGCACGACGCGCCGGATCTCGGAGTCGCGGCCGATCACCGGGTCGAGCTTGCTGTCCTTGGCCAGCTGGGTGAGGTCGACGCCGTACTTCTCAAGCGCCTGGTACGTGGACTCGGGGTCCTCGCTGGTGACCCGCGCGCTGCCCCGCACCTTGGTGAAGGCACTGGTCAGGGCGTCGGGAGTCGCCCCCGTGCGCTGCAGGGCCGTGGCCAGCGGGCCGTTGCCCGTCGCGAGGCCCACCAGCAGATGCTCGGTGGAGATGTACTCGTCGCCCATTTCCCGCGCCAGGCTGGCCGCGGTGTTGATCACCGCAAGCAGCTGACGGGAGGTCTCCGGGGCGCTGGCGGTGGCACCGCGGGTCTGCGGGAGCTTCCGCTGCAGCGCGGCCGCCTCAGTGAGCACCCGGTCCATATCCGCTCCGGCCGCCTCGAGCAGCGGCTGAGCCGTGCCCTCGGCCTGCTTGAGCAGCGCCATTAGCAGGTGGACCGGCTCAACCTGAGGGTTGCCGTCGGAAGCCGCCTGGCGGATCGCCGCCGCCAGCGCCTCCTGGCTCTTTCTGGTCAGCTTGTCGTCCATGTCGTGTGATCCCCCTGGATCGTTATTAACTTTTACTCGCCGCTACTCGGCCGCGTCACCCTGGTCGCCCGGCTGGGGCTGCGGCGGGGCCGGCTGCGTGGCCGCGGTCTGCCAGAACGTCACCCTGGTAGACGACCGGACGGGCACGAGCGTGGCCGCCGGGTCGACGGTCTGCGACCGGCGCAGCTCGGCGAGCCTGGCCGCCACCGCGCGGGTGGACTCGAGCTCGTTCCGCAGCACGGACACCTCGGCCCGCAGTTCGGCCGCCATCAGCCGGGCCTGCTCGAGATCCCGCTCCAGGTCGAGGATGCGCTTGATGCCGGAGAGGTTGATTCCCTCATCCTGTGACAGCCGCTGAATCTGCCTGAGCGCGAGGATGTCGTGCATCGAGTAGCGGCGGCCACCGCCGGTGGTGCGCCGCGGCGTCACCAGGCCGACTCTCTCGTAGCCGCGCAGCGTCTGCGGGTGCATGCCGGACAAGCTCGCGGCCACGGAGATGACATACACGGGCATGTCATCGGACAGCTCGTAAGGGCTATTCATGTCATCTCCTTCCTTCTATGCCATCAATTTCTGTAGTTCTGTCGCTACTCCTGCCGCGCCCGGCGGAGCAGTTCCTCGCGCGGGTCAGGGCCCGCCGTGGCGATCCGCAAGTCCTCCAGGGCCGACTTGGCCTTGCTGTTGAGGTCGTGCGGCACCGTCACCTCGAGGGTCGCGCGCAGGTCGCCGAGCGTCCCGTCCTTCTTGCGGACGCCCCGGCCAGGGACGCGGATCACGGTTCCGTTCGCCGAACCTGGCTTGACCCGCACGGTGACCGCGGGGCCGCGGTGCGTCGGCACCTTGATGTCCGCGCCGAGCGCAAGCTCGGTAATCGTCACCGGCACCGTCACCGTCAGGTTGTCGCCGCTCCGGCCGAACACGTCGTGCGGCTTCACGTGCACGCGGACGAACAGGTCGCCCGCCTTGCCGCCGTGCTCACCCGGAGCGCCCTTGCCCGGAATCCTGATCTGCTGCCCGTCGGCCACGCCGGCGGGGATGCGCGCCTGAATGGTGCGCGAGCTCATCGCCCGCCCGCTGCCGCTGCACGCGGGGCAGGGGTCGTCCACCACGAGCCCGCGGCCCCGGCAGGTCTTGCAGGGCTCGGAGAGCCCGAAGCCGCCGAGGTTCCTCGACTGCTGCCCGGTGCCGTGGCAGTCGGGGCAGACCTTGGGAACGGTGCCCGACTTCGCGCCGGTGCCGCCGCAGTCCGGGCAGGCTCCCTCGCCGGTCAGCCGGAGCGTCACGGTCGCGCCGTCGATCGCGTCGCCGAAAGGCAGCGTGGTCTCCGTCTCCACGTTCGCCCCGCGGCGCGCGCGGCTCGCCGCACCGCCGCCGGGACGGTTGCGGAAGATTCCGCCGAGCACGTCGCCGAGCCCCTCGCCCTGGCCGAAGAGGTCGCCCAGGTCAAACGTGGTGCCGCCAGGACCAGGGCGGGCGCCGGTCGGTACGCGGAACCCGCCGAACATCGACCGGGCCTCGTCGTACTCCTTGCGCTGCTTCTCGTCTGACAGCACGTTGTATGCTTCGGTGATCTCCTTAAAACGTTCCTCGGCGTCGGCGCTCCCCTTGTTCGCGTCGGGGTGCCACTTCCGCGCGAGCTCACGATAGGACTTCTTGATCTCGGCGGCCGTCGCGGTCTTGGGCACGCCCAGCGCCTTGTAGTAGTCCTTCTGATAGTCCTTCGCGCTCATCTGGCCTCGCTGGGCTGTTTAGTTGTTGTCTTCTCCGGACGGCCATCCGGCGGCCTCGCCGCTCTCGTCTGGCCCAGTGGTTGGGGCCGCGACCGCTACCCGGGCCGGCCGCAGAATCCGCTCGCCGACCTTGTAGCCGGGCTGGAAGATCTCCACGCACGTGTCCTCGGCCACATCCGGGGAGTACGTGTGGGTCAGCGCCTCGTGGATCTTCGGGTCGAACGCGTCGCCGCGCTGCCCGTAGCTGACGAGGCCGAGCTTGCCGACCGCCGCCTGCAGCGAGTCGGCCACCGACTTGAAGCCGCCGGCCAGCTCGCCGTGCTCGCGGGCCTGGCCGATGGCGTCAAGCACCGGCAGCAGCTCGGACAGCGTGGCGGCCACCGAGTGCTCGCGCACTGTTGCCCTATCCCGGTCCACCCGCTTGCGGTAGTTGGCGTACTCGGCCTGCAGTCGCTGCAGATCGGCGGTGCGCTCCGCCAGCTGGTTCTTCAGCTGGCCGACGAGGGCCGACTCCGCGGGCGGAGCCGCCGCCGGTGGGGCCGTCGGTGGGGCCGTCGGGACGGCACTGCTCTGAATCACGTTTGTCTCTTCCTCGGGGGCGCTGGCGTCCTCGCCGGCCCGGCCGTGCCTGGTCGAGCCGGGCCCCCCCGGCCGGCCGGCACCACTGGTGCCGGCCGGCTGGGAAGCCGCGTGCTTGCCCCTTCTCGGCTGCCCGGTCACTGGGTCGATCCGCCGGTTATCGCGGATGATCGGCCCCATGCCGGGTTCCTCGGGTGCTGTCATCAGGCAGCGCCGCCTTCACCTTCATCGACGATCTCGGCGTCGACGACACCCTCGTCCTCGGGGGTCTCGGAGCGGGTGTCCGTGGCGCCCTCGCCGGAGGCCTGCCGCTCGGCCTGGGCCGCGGCGTAGATCGCGCTGCCCATCTTCTGGCTGACCGTGGCGGCGTGCTCGCTGGCGCTCTTGATCGTCTCGAGGTCGTTGCCCTCGATGGCCTTCTTCAGGTCGGCGATCGCGTCCTTCACCTCGGCCTTGACGTCCGCGGGAACCTTCTCGTCGTTCTCGGCGAGGAACTTCTCCGTGGAGTAGACCAGAGTGTCGGCCTGGTTGCGGATCTCCGCCTCCTCGCGGCGGCGGCGGTCCTCCTCGGCGTACGCCTCGGCGTCGCGGACCATCTTGTCGATGTCGTCCTTGGACAGCGTCGAGCCGCCGGTGATCTGCACCGTCTGCTGCTTGCCCGTGCCCAGGTCCTTGGCGGACACGTTCACGATGCCGTTGGCGTCGATGTCGAAGGAGACCTCGATCTGCGGGATGCCGCGCGGGGCCGGCGCGATGCCGGTCAGGTCGAACATGCCCAGCTTCTTGTTGTAGGCCGCGATCTCGCGCTCGCCCTGGTACACCTGGATCTGCACCGACGGCTGGTTGTCATCCGCCGTGGTGAAGATCTCGGACTTCTTGGTCGGGATCGTGGTGTTGCGCTCGATGAGCTTGGTGAAGATCCCGCCCTTGGTCTCGATGCCCAGCGAAAGCGGGGTCACGTCGAGCAGCAGGATGTCCTTGACCTCGCCCTTGAGCACGCCGGCCTGCAGGCAGGCGCCGACGGCGACGACCTCGTCCGGGTTGACGCCCTTGTTGGGCTCCTTGCCGCCGGTCAGCGACTTGACCAGTTCGACGACCGCGGGCATCCGGGTGGAGCCGCCGACGAGAACCACGTGGTCGATGTCCGCGACCTTGGTGTTGGCGTCCTTGATGACCTGCTGGAACGGAGCCTTGCAGCGGTCGAGCAGGTCGGAGGTCATGCGCTGGAACTCGGCCCGGGTGAGCCGGGTGTCCAGGTGCAGGGGACCGTCCGGGCCGTGCGAGATGTAGGGCAGGTTGATCTGCGACTCCATCGACTGCGACAGCTCGATCTTGGCCTTCTCGGCCGCCTCGCGCAGCCGCTG
>Ga0102924_1005203_pt1 | contig 12728 bp, 10 predicted proteins | sample PaiPotPPM11metaG_FD_80116 | JGI IMG/M metagenome (GOLD analysis project Ga0102924, IMG submission 80116) | Iron sulfur acid spring bacterial and archeal communities from Banff, Canada, to study Microbial Dark Matter (Phase II) - Paint Pots PPM... ... | reverse complement strand
CACCAATTCCACCGCCCGAACAGCGAGACGATCGCCGGGACGAGCAGCGCCCTGATCAGCGTCGCGTCGAGCAGGATGCCCGCGGCGAGACCCGTGGCGAAGATCTTCACCTGGGGATCGGGTCCGGATGCCATCGACACGAACGCGAGGAACAGGATCAGCGCCGCGCTCGTCACCAAGCGTCCGGTGCGCCCGATTCCGCGCACGACGGCCGCGTCGGTCTGTCCGCTCGCGTCGTACTCCTCGCGCATACGACTGAGGATGAACACCTCGTAGTCCATCGACAGTCCGAACAGGAACGCGAACACCATCAGCGGGATCCAGGCCGTGATCGAGTGGCTCGCCGCGATCCCCCAGATCAGGTTCGAGCCGTGGCCCTCCTGCCAGATGAGGGTGATCACCCCCCAAGCGGCGGCGACCGAGATCACGTTCAGAAGGACCGCCTTGAGCGGCAGCAGCAGCGAGCGGAACGCCCGCGCCAGCAGCAGGAACGTGAGCACCGCGATCAACGCGATCATAAGCGGGAAGCTGCCGTAGATCGCCGACACGAAATCGGCGTTCTCAGCGCCGGTGCCGCCGACCTTCACACCCGGGCCGACGCCGTGGGCGGCCGACTTGACCGCGTCGATCACCGTGCGCCCGGGGGAGGTCGATCCGTCGACGCTCGGGAGCGCGTCAACCAATGCGGTTCCGGCGCGCTGCCACTGCGGAGTCGTGAACACGCCGTGGAGCCCCGGGACGCTGCTCACCGCGGATAGGACCCGGCCGGCGTCTGCCGCCGGGGACAGGATCTCGATCGGCTCGAGCACGCCCGGGCCGATCCCGGACCGCTCGAGCGTGAGCAGTCCTGTGCGCGCATCTCCGTGCTTGGCGAGCGAGTCGACGTTCGGCGAGCCGAACTGGATGTGCGTAGCCGCCAGCACGAGCGCGGCTAGCACGACCGCCGCTCCGCCCACCGCGACCCAGCGGCGCCGCACGACGAGTTGCGCCCACCGCGTCCATGGCCGGCTGGCCATCTCATCAGAGCGCCGGTGGGGCCAGTCAAGCCGGTCACCGAACTTGGCGAGCACGACCGGCAGCAGCGTCATCGCCACCAGCACGCTGACCAGAGGGATCAGCATGCCGGCGTAGCCGATCGAGCGCAGGAACGGCAGCGGTAGGACGATCATCGCGAGCAGGCCGATCGCAACGGTGGTCCCGCTGAACGCGACGGCGCGCCCGGCGGTCGCCATCGCTCGCACGATCGCTTCGTCGCCATGATGGCCATGGGCTCGCTCCTCGCGCCAGCGGATGACGACCAGCAGCGCGTAGTCGATCGCGACTCCGAGGCCGATCAGCGCGACCAGGAACTCGACGATCAGCGACACCTGGGCGAAGGCGGTCACGCCGTACAGCACGAGGAAGGTGGTCATGATCGAGACGATCGCCATCAGGATCGGGACGAGTGCGAGCAGCGACGCGAAAACGAACCCGAGCACGGCCAATGCGCCTAGGCCGCCGAGCATTGCCTCGAGCAGGATCCCGGGGCCGTTTCCACCGCCGGTCTGGTTCTGGAGCGCATAGAGACCGGTGACATGGACGGGCGCGCCGGCGATCGTGGTCCCCTGCAGCGCGGCCGACGCTCTCTTGGCCGCCTTAGTGTTGTCGCCGAAGCCCGAGTTGTCGGGAGGGGGATAGCCGAGCACGAAGGTCGTGCTGCCGTCTCCGGACACGAACGCGCGGTTCCCCGTGTCGGCGAACGAGGCGGTGCGGATGCGGGGTACGACCTGGCGCAGCTTCGCCTCCACGGAGAGCAGGCCAGCGCGGACTGCCGGCGAAGACACCGAAGTGCCCACGGGCAGCGTCACGACCGGAACGATCGGAGCGTTGCGACCGCCCTGGCCGTAGATATGAACGATTCTGTCGTTGGTGACGAAGCCCTCGCGCCCGGGGACGCCGAACTTCTTGCTGAAAGCGTTGATGGAAGAGCCGACCGTGGCGATGCCAACGAGCGTGATCAGAATCCACGCCCCCGCGACAAGCCGCTTGTGGCTCAGTACCCAGCGGGTAATGGACGTCATCATGTGTCTAGGAGCTCCCGAGCGGTCGTTTTGTGACTTCTACGATTGGTAGCACAAACTATTTTTGCGTGCAAGCGTCCTGCTACAGTTGTCAACAAGTTGTCAGACATGACCGCCATCGGAGTAGAAGCGCACCCGGGGCCCTCGGGGGTCCACGAGTCGCTCGTCAAGCACACGGGCTTCCTGCTCGCACGGATGGGCCACGTGGCCGCCAAGCAGTTCGCCGCCCGCCTCGAGCAGATGGATCTCACGCCCCGGATGTGGGGCGCGCTCAATGTGCTTGACCACGAGGGCGAGATCACCCAGCAGACGCTGGGTAAGTGCACCGGAATTGACCCGAGCTCGATGGTCTCCACGATCGACGACCTGGAGGCCGCCGGGCTCGTCGAGCGCCGGCGTCACCCATCAGATCGTCGTGCCCACGCGCTGCACCTGACCGACGAGGGTCGCGAGACGCTCACGCGCGGGCGCGGACTCGCCCGCAAGGCGCAGGAAGATCTGCTCGAGCCGCTCAGCGGCGCCGAACGCAAGCAGCTGCATGAGCTGCTGTTCCGGCTGGCGATGGCGACCGACCCCCGCGCCAAGTAGTTCTCATAGTCTCGCGAGCGTGGTAACGATCCTCGGAGGAGGCGGTTGGTTCCCCGCTCACGGCCGTCACACGGCCTGCGCGCTGCTTCGGCGCGGTGATCGGGCGATCTTGATCGACGCCGGCACCGGCGTCGCCCGGCTCGTCGAGCGCCGGGAGCTGATCGACGGCCTTAAGAGCCTCGACATCGTCCTGAGCCACTTCCACCTCGACCACATCGCCGGTCTGGCCTATCTGCCGGCCATCCATCTGTGTCCACAGACCACGGTCTGGGGACCCGGCCAGCTGCTCTACGACCGCTCCACGTTCGACGTTCTCGACCGCCTGACACACGAGCCCGTCCATCCCGTGCCGCTCGAGAAGCAGGACATCCGGGTCCGCGAACTACCGCCGGGCGAACTGGAACTCGCAGGGATCCGGCTCGCAACACGGCGCCAGGATCGTCACAGCACGCCCTCACTTGGCTTTCGCTTCGAAGATCAGCTGGTGTGGATCACGGACACCGCCTACGACCCAGATTCAGCCCGGTTCGCAGAGGGGTGCGAGGTGCTGGCGCACGAGGCCTGGTTCGAGTCCTCGAAGCCCCGTGACGCCGACATCCACACCTCGGCGACGCAGGCGGCCGCGGTCGCCGCAGACGCCGACGTCGAGCGGCTGCTGCTCATCCATCTGCCGCCGTTTCAGGAAAGCGTCGAAGGTCTCGTGGCCGAGGCACGAGCGGCGGCACCGCTCGCCGAGCCGGCGCGCGATGGAATCGAGGAGACGCTGTTCGATCCGTAAACCGGCCGGACCGCGCCCGTGGGACTGGCGCGCGCGAGCGCCGCGCCGACCCCCAGCAGCGCCCATGTAAACGGGTCCTCGAGGAAATCGGCGTACAGCATCGTGTGGACGAGCAGGGCCGCAAACGCAGCGGCGATGGCTGCCCTGAGGGGATCCTCGCGCGCACCGCGGCCGAGCGTTCCTATCGCGACAACGACAAGGGCAACGTAGACCAGCTCGCCCACCACCCCCTGCTCAGCTGCGACCGTCACGGGCGTCGTGTGTGAGGCGGTCAGCGTCCCCGTGCCGAGGTTGTGCGCGCGGTACTCGGCCTCGAACGACCCGGAGCCGAAGCCCCACGCCGGCCGGTCGCCGAACAGTTTCAGGCCACCTGAGAGCACGCTGCCACGCCCGGCCGAGACGCCGTTCAGGCCCTGGTTGAAACCGAAGGTCGTCGGCGAGATGGCGACGGCCGCGGCGCCGACAACGAGGACCGCAGTCCCAGTTACCAGCGCGGCCCGCGGCCGCCACCGCATCGCCGCGAGCAGAGCAAGCCCGACGAGCAGCGCGACCATGCTCGAGCGCGAGAAGCTGATCACGAGCGCCGCCCACAGGACCGCCAGCACGCCGGTCGCCGCGAGCTGATCCCGCCCCGGCCGGTCGTAGAGCAGCAGCGTCGCGAGCGCGACCATCGCCAAGGCGAGGAAGCGACCGAAGATGTTGGGGTCGAAGAAGACCGAGTTCGCCACGAAGTAGTCGTACAGCTGGTTGGTCTGCCCGAGCCGCGAGGAGAAGTACGTGGTCCGCGTCGCATACTCGACGAACGCGACGCCCGCGAGCGCGATCGCGAGCACCGCCACGAGGCGCACGCAGTTTCGGATCAGCTCCGGTGTCCACTTAAGCCGCGCGAGCAGGCAGTACAGGAGCGTGAACGGGACGTAGAAGAAGACCATGTTCTTCAGCGCCTGCTCGAAGCCGCTGACCGAGCCCGGGGCGACGGCCGTGGGCGAGTAGAGCGCCTGGACTGCGTAGAGGACGATCAGCAGAGCCAGCAGGCGTTCGAGCCAACCCGGGCCATGCTCCTGGGAGCGGGGCTCCTCGGCTCGCAGCGTCCGGACGGCGAACGCGAGCGAGCCCGCGCCGATCACGAAGTACAACGGCACGAGCAGGTTGTTGGTCACGCCACCGGATTGGATCGAGACTCGAAAGGGCAGCGCGGCGAGCGCGAGTGCACCCAAGGCCGCCGGCCAGCGGTCGAAGACGATCGCGAGCGCCGCGACGGCGGCGAGGGCGATCAGCACCAGGCCGACTGCCAACACGGGGTGGCGGGGGACGAAGTGGAGCTGCGGCGAGTGCCAGATGTCAGCGATCAGCAGGAACGGCGCGAGCACCAACGCGCCCAGCATCGCCACCGCTCGCCGCCGGTCGTCACGCACCAAGAGAGCGGTCGCGGCCAGGGCCGCGACCACAACGACGCCGGCCTTTGGCAGCGGCCCCGTCAGTGCGGCGAGGGCGAACACGCGCGGAGAGTAGAGCAGCGCTGATCCTCTACGCTGCGGCCATGTTCAGGTGGTCGAGCGCCGCCGCGCTGTCAGTGGTCGCACTAGCAGCCTGTTCGAGTACGGTCGAGCGGCCCGCGGGGAGGGGACGTCTCAACGACCCACGCACTGAGGCCGGACGGCTCGCCTGTCTTCAGGCCCACCGATTGCCTGTGACGGAGGTCGGTGCGACGGCGCTCCAGATCGGCCCGCTCCCGACGGGCGCGACCGTCCGGTTCCTGCCCACAGAGGGAGCCGGCTTGGCCGCGCAAATCGAGGGCCAAGCTCAGGGGGCCGAGGTGATCGGCAGTGCTCTGGTGTATCCGAACAGAGCCTCCGACTCCGAGCTGGGGATCATCGAAGACTGCGTCGCGCGAGGGGTCAAGGGGTAAGGGCGCGCAGCCGTGCTTGAAGCATCGACGGTCGAGATCGCGCCCGCGCCCCCGCCGCGGGTCCCGGCGGAAGTAACCGCCCCGGCGCGCCTGTCCAGTGCTGATGGCTCGTCGCTCTACCTCTGGCTCACGGCTTGCGGACTGGCAATCGCAGGACTGTCGCTGCTGCTTCCTTCCACGCCAAGCTACGACCCGTGGGCATGGTTGATCTGGGGCAGAGAGATCGTCCACCTGAGCCTGCACACGACCGGTGGGCCATCGTGGAAGCCGCTGCCGGTGGTGTTCACGACCGCGTTCGCACCGTTCGGACATGCTGCTCCTGACCTGTGGCTCGTCATCGCAAGGGCGGGCGCGCTCGTGGCCGCTGCGGTCGCGTTCAAGCTCGCCTGGCGGCTGACGATGAAGCTCACGAGCGCGCGGCCATTCGCGCTGCTCGCGGGAGCGATCGCAGTCGCGAGCCTCGTCAACTCGCGCGGGTTCGTCTCGGACAACGCGCTCGGCTACTCCGAAGGGCTCGCGGTCGCGCTTGCTCTGATCGCGCTCGACCGCCATCCTGACGGCGCGCGGCGTCAGGCCTTCGTCGCAGGTTTCTTCGCGGCGCTCGATCGCCCCGAGGCGTGGCTGGTGTGGATTCCTTATGGCGCGTACCTGTTTTGGAAGGACGCGGGCGCGCGCAGGCTCGTGGTCGCCCTGTTCGTGCTGCTGCCGGCCCTCTGGTTCCTGCCCGAGCTGTGGGGTTCTGGACACCTGTTGCGGGGCGTGACCCGCGCCCAGCACCCGCGGTCAAACAGTCCCGCGTTTTCCAGCTGCCCGTTCTGCACCGAGTTCGGCCGCCACGCGTGGAGCGCGGTCTGGACACGCGTAAAGGTGGCCGCGCTGATCGCAGCGGCGGTCGCGGTGCCGCTTGCCCGCCGCCGGCCGGGCGCCGGCACGCTGATTGCGATAGCGGCGGCCGGCTTCGGGTGGTGGGTGGTAATCGCGCTTGAGACCCAGGCCGGCTTCTCTGGCAACGACCGCTATCTCGCGCTCGGCGCCGCGCTTGTGTCAATCGCCGGCGCCGTCGCTTGGGGCTGGGGTTCGCACTCGATCAGCTCGCGTGTCGGCCGATCGCGGCCGGCGGCATCACCCGCGCTTGCGCTCGCAGCGCTCGGGCTGTTCGTGGCATTTCCACCGTGGCTCGGACGGAGCGTCATCCACGTCGGTCGCACGCGCCAGGCGCTGGCATACCAGGCCGAGCTGCGCCACGATCTCGGAGTGGCGGTTGCGCGGCTCGGCGGCCGCTCGCCGATCCTGCGCTGCGGATCGGTGATGACCGAAGGGTTCCAGGTGCCGATGGTCGCGTGGGCGCTGGGGGTCCCGGTCGACCGCGTCGAGGCGCCGCCTGAAACTGCTGCTCAGCCCGGCCCCGCCCCGAGCGTGATCTTCCAGGCGCGCGCGACGCGCACGTCATTCCTGTTGCCGGTCGTGGGGGCATGGACCGGCGTTCGCTACCGGCTGGTCGAGCATGTGCGCACGTTCAGGGTGTATTCAACTTGCGTCTCTAGGGTGACTCGCTAGTGGCGACCGTCGCCGCCCCTCCGGCCGAAACCCCGCGCGTCGCCCGCGCTCGCGTGCCGCAGTGGTTTGCCCGGTGCCCCCTCTGGCTGTGGAGCGGCGCGATCTTGGTCGTCCTGACCGCCATCGCGGCGTATCTGCGCACGCGGTTCATCTCCGGCCAGTTCTGGATGGACGAGGCGATCACAACCGGGATCTCGTCGCACTCGCTGACTGCGATCCCCGGGATCTTGCGCCACGACGGCAACCCGCCACTGTTCTACATGCTGCTTCACGGCTGGATGAGCGTTTTCGGGACCAGCGAGTCCGCCACTCATTCGCTCTCGCTGCTGTTCGGGCTGCTGACGGTGCCGGCCGGGATGTGGGCGGGATGGAGCCTCTTCGGGCGTCGCGCGGGAGCGATGGCCGCGATCCTGTTTGCGTTCAACTACTGGCTGACGTACTACGCGCAGGAGACGCGCATGTACGAGCTGATGGCGTTGCTCGGGATCCTCGCCACCGCAGCGTTCATCCATGCGTTCGTGTACCGGCGGCGCGCCTATCTGATCCTGTTCGGCGCCTCGCTGGCGTTGATGCTCTACACGCACTCGTGGGGAGTGTTCTTTTTCGTCGGTGCGCTGCTCGCGCTGATCCCCGCCTGGGTTATCAGCGAGGACCGCCGCGGACTCGCGCGAGACGCAGCGCTGGCGTTCGTAGGCGCGGGGGTCCTCTATCTCCCCTGGATCCCGAACCTCCTCTATCAGGCCTCCCATACCGCGGCACCCTGGAGCAGGGCACCCCGGTTCGGGGCCCCAGTCTTGATCTCGCGGCAGCTAATCGGCGGCGATCGGGTCACGGCCGTGTTGCTAGCCGCGAGCGTGATCGGCCTGGTCGGTCTCGTCACACGCCGTCTGCGACGGAGCCAAGAGGCGACCGCCCTATGGACGCTGATCGCGCTGACGGTGGCCACGCTCGCGGTGGCCTGGATCGCCTCGCAGATCAACCCCGCGTTCGTTCCGCGGTACTTCGCGCCGATCGTCGCCTCGATCATGTTGATCGCTGCACTCGGGTGTGCGCGCGCCGGGTTCGTCGGCGCGATCGCCGTTGTGCTCGCCGCCGTATTTCTAATCAAGCCGGCGGGCGTCGCGCTCCCGGTCAAGAGCGACATGCGCGACGTCAGCGGCCAGCTCACGCAGCTGCTGCATCCGGGTGACCTGGTGGTGGTCGGGCAGCCCGAGCAGACCACGCTTGCCTGGTACTACCTGCCGTCCGGCTTGCGCTACGCAAACACGATCGGCCCTGTGAAGGACCCAAGCTATATGAACTGGGTGGACGCCAAAACACGGCTCGAGCACGCCGATCCGCGCGCGACGCTCGATCCCCTCGTTGCTAGTCTCACACCCGGTCAGCAGCTGCTCTACGTGCGTCCCCTGACCGAGGGCGCGCAGAACTGGAATGCCCCCTGGACCCAGCTCGTAAGGCGGCGGTCGGCACAATGGGGTGCCCTGCTGGAGGCGGACGTCAGCGCCGGCGTTCTGAGGCCGGTCGCTGTCGCCCCACACAGCTACGGTGGAGCGTGCTGCGTAGCAGACACGGCCGTTCTATATGAGAAACGCACCTGACATCACCCCCGCGCGACCCGTCGTCGTGCTCGGCGGCGGCCCCGCAGGCCTGACCGCCGGCTACCTGATGGCCAAGCACGGCAAGCCCGTGATCGTGCTCGAGGCGACCTCCCAGGTTGGGGGACTCGCGCGCACCGAGGTGCGCGACGGCTACCGATTCGACCTCGGGGGGCACCGGTTCTTCACCAAGGTCAAGGAGGTCGACGACCTCTGGCACGAGATCATGAAGGAGGAGTTCCTCAAGCGGCCGCGTCAGTCGCGGATCTACTGGAACAAGAAGTTCCTCGAGTACCCGCTTCAGGGCATGGACGTGATCAAGAAGCTGGGCCCGGTCGAGCTCACGCGCGTGATGCTCTCCTATCTGTGGGCCGCGATCAAACCCAAGGGCCGCGAGGACACGGTCGAACAGTGGATCTCAAACCGTTTCGGCAAGCGCCTCTTCAGCCTGTTCTTCAAGACCTACACGGAGAAAGTGTGGGGCGTCCCGTGCTCGGAGATCCGCGCCGAGTGGGCCGCCCAGCGGATTAAGAATCTGTCGTTCTTCAGCGCGGCGTACTCGGCGTTCTTCGGCAACAAGGGCAACAAGATCACCTCGCTGATCGAGGAGTTCAACTATCCGCGTTACGGGCCCGGCCAGATGTGGGAGCAGATGACCGAGGACATCCGCGCCAAGGGCGGCGAGGTGCGGCTGGGCGCACCTGTGACCCGGCTGCGGGTCGAGGACGGCCAGGTGGTTGAGGTCGTCGCCGGCGGCGAGACGCTCACGCCTTCGTACGTGATCTCTTCGCTCCCGCTGCGTACGACGGTCGGGATCACCGAGCCGGAGACTCCTTCCGAGTTGCGCAGTGCCGCGCGCGGATTGCGCTACCGCGACTTCCTGACCGTCTCGCTCGTGATCGACTCCGAAGACCTCTTCCCGGACAACTGGATCTACATCCACGAGCCGGGCGTGCGCGTCGGGCGAATTCAGAACTTCCGCTCGTGGAGTCCGTGGATGGTTCCCAACGACGCCGACGCGTCGATCGGGATGGAGTACTTCTGCTTCGAGGGCGATGAGCTGTGGAACATGTCCGACGACGAGCTCGTCGCGCTCGCGACGCGAGAGCTCGAGGAACTCGGATTGGGGCGCGCGGACAAGGTCAAGTTCGGTTTCGCCGTGCGGGTCAACAAGGCCTACCCGATCTACGACTCCGACTACGGCGAGCGCGTCGACACGATCAAGGGCTGGCTCGAGGGAGTCGAGAACCTGGTTCAGGTCGGCCGCAACGGGCTGCACCGCTACAACAACTCAGACCACTCGATGCTGACCGCGATGCGCGCCGTGGACAACATCCTGCTCGGCACCGACCACGACATCTGGGCCGTCAACGCCGAGAGCGTCTATCACGAGGAGCACCAGGAACCCGAGCAGCCCTACCGCGAAGCACCCGAGACGCCGGCGATGGAAGGGCCGCTGGCCCGTTGAGACTTCTCGCCGTGCTGCTGCTCGCGGGGGCGCTCGCGTGTTGCCCGGGCGCCGCCTTCGCGCAGAGCCCCAGCAACCCGCTCGCGCCCGGCCTGCCACAGCCGCAGGCGACGATCCCTACAACGACGACGCCGGCCCAGCCCGCGGTCCCGCAGGTCACGAACACCACGAGCTCGAGCGGCGGAAGCCTCGGCGGCAGTGGCGTCGTCGCGATCGCCATCGGTGCGTTGGTCGTGCTCGGAGGGATCTCCTACTTCATCTGGTGGGACGCCCGCAAGCGCGCACCGGTCCGCTCCCGGGCGGCGGCAATCGCCGCCGGCGATCCCGGGCGGCGCGCCGGCTCAAAGGCGCGAGCGAAGCCGCGTCAGCTGAGCCCCGCCGAGCGGCGGCGGCGCAAGCGCGGCCGAGCGCGGTAGGGGCCCGCTGGCGGCGGCGGTCGCGCGGCCTCAGTCGGCCGCTGCCTCGCGCAGCGTCCGCCGGGCGCGGAGCAGCTGCCGCTCGACGGTCCGCTCGGTGCAGCCGATGTGCTTCGCGATCTCGGCGTAGTTGAGCCCGAGCACCTGAAGCAGTAGAAACCGTCGTTGTCGCTCGGGGAGGCTCGCCAGCGAGCGGAGACGCTCGCGTTGCTGGGCGAGCTCGTCGGCACCGGGTGAGACGGAAGCCAGGATCGCGTCGCCTTGCAACTCGAGCGCGGCGTCGAGCGAAATGGTCCGCTGGTCTCGGCTTACGGCTCTGAGCGCCTCGCGGGTGGCGGTCCGCGCGAGCCACGGCAGCGCCGACTCGCGCCTGATGTGCTCGCGCTTGTCGATCAGCCGGTCCCAGGCGAACTGACACGCGTCCTCGACGACTGGGGACGGAGCGTGGAACACGTCGAGCCGCACGATCTGCTCGAGCTGCTTGGAGAGCGATCGGTAGAGGTCGGCGATCCACGATTGATCGACACCCGTCGCGTAGGCACTCATTGCCACTTCCTCCCTCGGAATCTAATTGAGACTAATTTGACACTAATCAACCTAGCAAATCCTAATCAGACTTGCTAGGTTCATTTAGGCTCAATTACATTCAGGAGGTGAACATGCAGATCTGGACCGTGACCGCTCATCCCAATCCGAGCGGCCTTCCCGGGAGCAATGTGCTCCAGCAACTCGTCAACGGCGCGGAAGCGTGGGCGCTGGGAATCGCCGTGCTCGGAGCGTTCGTGGGCGCCGCGCTGTGGGCCATCGCGTCTCATTCCCACAATCACCACTACGCCGCGCGCGGTCGGATGGCCGCGCTGGTCTCGGCGGCCGCCGCGCTCGTGGTCGGGGCGGCGCCGGGGCTCGTGAATTTCTTCCAGCACCTGGGGACAACGGCCAAGTGACCGGCGTCGCACGGACACTCACCGTGGCGTTCGCGGCCGCCGCCCTGGCCTGCGCGCTTCAGCCCGCCTCGGCCGCCGCCAGCGCGTCCTGCAAGGCGCTCGGGACGGCGAGCGGAGCCGCTGGGAAGGCGTGCGAGCTGCTGAGCAACCCCGGCAAGGCTCTGAGCGCCGCGAAGAATCTGGTGACCGGGCATTTCGGCAAGGCGTTGAGCGCGATTGTCGGCGGCGGCTCGAGCGCTGCGTCCGCCGCGACCACCACGCTCGCTATCGCCGCCCTCGTAGCGTGGACCGTTGGCGGCGCGAAATTCGCTTTGCGCGAGACCGGCAAGGTGCTGTCGGAGACGACGCGGCCACAGCTAGATGCGACCTGGTTCTCGGCGACGTACTGGCGCATGGCGGGGATAGCGGCGCTGTTGACGTTGCCGTTCCTGTTCGCCGCGGCGGCCCAGGCATTGATGCACTCCGACCTCGCGCTGCTCGTGCGCGCGGCGCTTGGCTACCTGCCGCTTGCGATGCTCGCGATCAGCATCGCGGCGCCGCTGACGATGCTGCTGCTGTCAGCAACCGACCAGCTCTGCGGCGTCGTGGCCTCGCCGGGCGTTTCTGGCGGCGCGGGCCTGCTCAGAGGAGGAGGGCTGGCGGCGGGACTCGCGATTGGGATCGGCGCGCCCTTCGTGACCTTCTTGATCGCGGCGGTTGCGACCGGGGCCGCGGTCGTGCTCTGGATCGAGCTGGCAATTCGCGAGGCGGCCGTGTACGTGATCGTGCTGATGCTGCCGCTCGCGTTTGCGGCGCTCGTCTGGCCGGCGAGACGGGTGTGGGCCGTCCGCGCCGTCGAGCTGCTCATCGCGCTGATCCTTTCGAAGTTCGTGATCGTCGCCGTGCTGGGTCTCGGCGGCGCTGCGCTCAGTCACAGCCATGGACTGACTGCGTCCTTGGCGGGCGCCGTGCTGCTGCTGCTCGGGGCGTTTTCGCCATGGGCTCTTCTGCGGCTGCTGCCGATGTCCGAGCTTGCAGCGAGCGCGGCCGGGTCGCTCGCACCCCAGCTCCAGAACGCCGTGCCGGGGGTTCTCGAGCGGCGAAGGTCAGAGGAGAGCATGGCTCACTCGATCGCCGCCGCGATGCACAGGCACGCTGACGAGACAGCCGGTCCAAACGGGGCGCCGACGGGCGGAGCGCTCACGGAGGCCGAAAAGCTCTCTGCGGAACCGGTCAGCCGTAACGGCGCCTCGCCGGGCGCGGCGCCTGTCCCGGACGGGGGAGGAGACGTGCTTGGCTCGGCCGAAAGCGAAGCGCCGCCGGCGGAAGCTCCCTCCACTGCTGCCGCGCGGGAGCGGCTTCCCGGGCTGGGCCCGAAGTGGCAGGAGGAGGACCTCGCGTGGAGCCCGATGGTCCTTGGCGCCGAGTCATTTG
>Ga0102924_1005202_pt1 | contig 12730 bp, 12 predicted proteins | sample PaiPotPPM11metaG_FD_80116 | JGI IMG/M metagenome (GOLD analysis project Ga0102924, IMG submission 80116) | Iron sulfur acid spring bacterial and archeal communities from Banff, Canada, to study Microbial Dark Matter (Phase II) - Paint Pots PPM... ... | reverse complement strand
GTTCAGCTCCTCGACGTAAAGGAGTGACCCCGTCCGGAGCGCCCCAACGAGCGGACCATCGACGAAGACGTCTGCCGAGTACCCCTCGGCCAACACTAGGGCGGGATCGAAGTGCCCGACCAGCCGGGCGGGCGTCAACTCTGCGTTTCCCTCGACGAACTCGAATCCGAGACCGGCGACCTCGGCGACCGCGCGCAGGAGCGTCGACTTGCCGGTCCCGGGCGGGCCTTCCAGCAAGACATGGCGGTCGGCGTCGAGCGCGGCGAGGATGACTTCCAGCTCGCGATCTCGACCGACGACACGACCCGTCAGGCGGTCGAGGATCTCGGCGTCAAGAAGACGTCGGGGCGTTGGGGCGACGGCCTTGGAGGTCGTGAGCCCGGTCGAATGTGGTTCGGTCCCGCTCAGTCCGGCCTACTCGTAGATCAGGACGCCGCGGATGTTCTTGCCGTCTCGCATGTCGGCATATCCCTGGTTGATGTCCTCGAGCTTGTAGGTGCGGGTCACGAGTCCATCGAGGTCGAGCTGGCCTTCGCGGTACAGCTCGAGCAGCTTCGGGATGTCCGCCCTCGGATTCGCGGAGCCGAAGAGCGAGCCGACGACTTGTTTCTCCATGAGCGTGAGGTCGAGCAGGCTCATCGTGACCTCCATCTCGAGCGCGGGATGGATGTTCGTGACCACGGCGCGACCACCCTTGGAGACGAGTGCCATGATCCCGGCCATCATGGCGCCCGACCCGACGCCCATGGTGACGATGACCTTGTTGCACATGCGTCCGTAGGTGTTCTGGGTGATCAGGTCGAGGGCCTCCTCGATGCTCGAGGAAGTGTGCGTGGCACCGAACTTCTGGGCCTGCTCTCGTTTGAACTCGACCGGGTCGACGGCGAAGATCCGCTCGGCTCCAGCCAGGCGGGCGCCTTGGATCGCGTTCGCGCCGATACCGCCGACACCGATCACGGCGACGGTGTCGCCCGGCTTCACCTCGGCGGCGTAGACCGCCGACCCCCAGCCCGTGGTGACGCCGCAACCCACCAGGCACGCCTTGTCCAGAGGCAGGTCATCATCGATCTTGATACAAGACGCCTCGTTGACCACGGTGTGCTTGCCGAAGGTCCCCAGCAGGCACATGAGGCCGAGGTCCTTGCCGCTCGCATGGTGACGGGCCGTCCCATCGGTGATCTGCTTGCCTAGGGCCATGACCGCGCCGAGGTCACAGAGGTTCTGGTGGCCGGTCGAGCACGACGGACACCGTCCGCACGAGGGGATGAAACCGAACACCACGTGGTCCCCGGGCTTGAGAGTGGTGACCCCGGGCCCTACCTCCTCCACGACTCCGGCCCCCTCGTGGCCTCCGATGATCGGCAGCTCGAACGGAAGGTCCCCGGTGACGAGGTGCTCATCGGAGTGGCACATGCCGGACGCGGCGATGCGAACCAGAACCTCGCCGGCTTTCGGGTCGTCCAGGTCGATCTGCTCGACCTTCCAGTCCGCACCCACTTCCCACAGAATTGCGGCGTCAGTCTTCAACACTCCCCCTCGATCAATCGGTCTGCGGCCGATCCTACAGCGCTCCACCGACCTAACCTCCAGGCGTCGGACGAGCGTTGACCCCATCTCGTCTAGGGTGGTCAGAGCGAGGGTCATTGGGACTTCCTCGCGGTTAGTGAGAATTGCGTGGCTACCGGAACAGTAAAATTCTTCAATGCCGAGAAGGGCTTCGGCTTCATCTCCCGTGAGCAGGGCGACGATGTGTTCGTTCACTTCTCCAACATCCAGGGAGACGGCTACCGGTCCCTCGATGAGGGACAAAAGGTGGAGTTCGACGTCGCGCCCGGCCGCAAGGGCGAGGAAGCGCAGAACGTTCGGGTCATCTGAGACCGCAGTAGGACCGACCACGTGGCCGCCGGCTTCCCCCGGCGGCCACCGTCGCGTCGTGAGGGATCCATCGTGAGCCCCCCGCTCCAGCTCCAGTTCGTGTGTTCGGCCCCGACCGCTTCCGCGTTGCCGCCCACCTGTAGCGAGGTCGCGACCATCGGCCGCTCCAACGTCGGCAAGTCATCGCTCATCAACGCGGTCTGCAATCGCAAGGATCTGGCCCATGTGAGCAAGAGCCCGGGCCGAACCCAGCTGCTCAACCTCTTCGCCGCGGGCGGCGGTGGGACGCTCGTGGACCTGCCCGGCTACGGCTTCGCCGCCGTGTCCAAGCGAACGCGGTCGACGTGGCCGGAGATGATCACCGGTTACCTCACGACCCGCGTGAACCTCACGATGGTCCTGCTGCTCGTCGACGGCGAGATCGGTCCGACCAGTCTCGATCTCGGCGCTCTCGACTGGCTCCGGGCCAATCGGCTCCCCTTCAGCGTGGTGGCCACCAAGCATGACAAGGTGAAAGCGTCGCGACGCCAGCGCCGAAAGGCCGAGGTTGCCGCCGGCTGCGACCTCAGCCCCGCCGATGTCCACTGGGTGAGCGCGACGAAGGGAACGGGCATTGAGGGCCTCCGGGGGCGGATCAGGGGATGGCTCGACACACCGCAGCGAGCGGCCTCGCCCGAACCGGGTTAGCGTTCGTCAAGTGAGCTCGTCGCCTCACGACCACCCGTCGCTCGGTCCCGCTCGGGTCGAAGAGGTGAGCGATGACGTGTTCGCCTACGTACAGCCCGATGGGAGCTGGTGGATCAACAACACCGGGTTCATGGTGGGTCGACGGGGCGTGGTCTCCGTCGACGCCTGCTCGACCGAGCGGCGCACCAAGGATTACCTCGCGGCAATCGCGCGAGTGTCACGGGGTCCCGTCCACACCTTGGTGAACACCCATCACCACGGTGACCACACCCACGGCAACCACTACTTTGAGACAGCAACGATCGTCGCCCACGAGCGGTGCCGCCAGGAGGTCCTGGAGAGCGTATTTCCGGTGCCGGATGGAATCTGGGACCCGGTCGAGTGGGGCAACATCGAGCTGATAGCCCCTTTCCTCACGTACACCACCGGGGTCGAGCTGCATGTCGACAGCCTTCGGTGCGAGGTGCGTCACGTCGGAGATGCGGCCCACACCACGAATGACTCCATCGTGTGGCTCCCCGATCGAGGGGTGCTTTTCGCAGGAGACCTCCTCTTCAAGGGCGGTACGCCATTTCTGCTCATGGGCTCAGTGACCGGCGCGATGCACGTGATCGATACCGTGCTTCGACCTCTCGGCGCTCGCATCATCGTTCCGGGCCACGGCGATGTGTGCGGGCCCGAGGTCCTGGACGAGGTTGCGAGTTATCTCGAGTTCGTGCAGCGAACCGCCCGGGATGGCATCGACGCCGGACTGAACCCGCTCGACGCCGCGCGCGAGGCTGATCTCGGGCCGTTCGCGGAGTTGCTCGACGCCGAGCGGATCGTGGGCAACCTCCACCGCGCGTACGCCGAAGCAGCCGGGGCGCCAAGGGGGGCCAAGATCGATGTGGCCGCCGCGCTGGGCGACATGATCACCTACAACGGTGGTCGCCCGCTGAGCTGCCACGCCTGAGGGCTGAGCACCGCGGGCCCAGACTCACCGGGCGGTGTCGATCACCACCCGCCCTCGGGTCTGGCCCGAGAGGATCGTCTCTGCGAGCTCAGGGAGCTTGGACATCGGCTCGACCGTGGTCATCATGTCGAGCCGGTCGCGGGGCAGGTCCCGGGCCAAGCGCTCCCAGGCCTCGCGCCGGCGGTGCGCCGGCGCCATCACCGAGTCGATACCAAGGAGGCTCACGTTGCGCAGGATGAACGGGAGCACGGTGGCCGGGAGATCGGGTCCTCCGGCCAAGCCGCATGCCGCGACGGACCCCCCGTAGACGGTCTGGGCCAGTACGGACGCAAGGGTCTGACTGCCGACGGTGTCCACCGCCCCGGCCCAACGCTCCTTGTCCAGCGGGCGCCCGGCGGTCGCGAGATCAGCCCGGTCGACGATCGTGGATGCGCCGAGCGAGCGGAGGTAGTCGTGGGTTTCGCTGCGGCCGGTGGATGCTGCGACGGAATACCCGGTGGCTGCGAGAAGCGCGACTGCGACGCCGCCGACTCCCCCGCCTGCACCGGTCACGAGGACCTCGCGTGGCCCGGGTTCGAGACCTGCGCGCTCGAGCGCGAGCACGGACAGCATGGCGGTCAGCCCGGCGGTGCCGACCGCCATGGTCTGCGCCATCGACAAGCCCACGGGCCGCCTCGTGAGCCAGTCAGAACGGACTCGTTGCCGCCGGGTGTAGCCGCCGGGATGGGACTCCGACAGACCCCATCCGGTGACGATGACATCGTCTCCCGGCACCCAGTCCGGCGATTCGGACGTCTCCACGGTTCCGGCCAGGTCGATCCCGCAGACCATCGGATAGTTGCGGATGACCTTGCCCTTGCCGGTCACGGCCAGCCCGTCTTTGTAGTTGAGCGAAGAGTAGGAAACGGCAACGGTCACGTCGCCTTCCGGCAGATCGCGATCCGTCAACTCGGTGAGCACGGCGGGGCCGGGCTCGGCAGCCACCATGGCGGGGAAGGAGGTCATGGCCGTGGTGTCTATCGCAGCGCGTGGTGGGCTGTCCCCTCCGTCCGACCTCAGCGATGCAGCCGAGCTCGCACCAGTCTCGCGGCGACACCCGGACCTCCGACCGGAAAAAACCGGTCGGATGCGTCCGTCAGCTCGGCGAGCTCGGCGGTCGTGAGGTCGAGCTGTGCGGCCTCGACGTTGCGCTCGAGCTGCTCGACACTGCTCGCCCCGGGAATGGCGACGACGTTGGGGCGGCTGATGACCCAGGCCAGCGCCACTTGGGCCGGAGTCGCGTCGTGGGCCTGGGCGATCGATCTCAACGTGCCCAACAAATCGGCTCCGCGCTCGAGGTTCTCGGGCACGAACAGCGCGTTGCCGGCGCGTATCCCGCCCGGCGCGTTCGACGCGTCGTATCGAGCTGACAGGAACCCCTGGGCCAGGGGGCTGTAGGCAATGATCACCCGATCGTTCGCGGCGGCGAAGGGCACCAGGTCGGCGTCGGGCTTGCGCACCGCCAGGCTGTACTGGACTTGATTGGTGAGGAGCGGGCTCCCGAGGGCGCGTTCTGCCGCCTCCCAACGGGCCCGGCCGTAGTTGCTGACACCAACGTGGCGAACGACACCCGAGCGTTGGAGCTGCCGGAGCCCGTCCACAGCCGCGGAGTCGGGGACGACGGGATTGGGCCAATGGAGTTGGTACAAGTCGATGGTCGCCACGCGCAAGCGGGCCGCGCTGCGGCGTCCGCGCCACGCGACGATTGGCGCGAGGGGCAGGACGGGGAAGACCTTGGTCGCTACGAACGCTTCGGCCCGGCGACCGGCGATGGCTCGGCCCACGATTCGCTCGGATTCACCGAATGCATAGATCTCGGCCGTGTCCAGCAGGTTCACACCCAAATCGAGCGCACGCTGGGTGATGGCTATCGCCGGTCCCTCTGCGTACTCCTTGCCGTACCCCCACTCGCGGGAACCGAACTGCCACGTACCGAGACCGATCACTGAGAGGTGGGCACCGCCGACGTCGAGATAGCGCACGGGCCGAGACTAGAGCGAGGGGGGCCGGAACTGGCTCGCGACCTGGTCCCAGAACAGAGCCAGCGTGTCCGCGGCCCTGGTCGAGGAACCCATCGTCCAGTCCGGAACGATGAGCTCGTCGACACCAGCGGCCTCGTATCGGCCGACCAACTCGGTCACCTCCGCTGGCGTACCCACAATCACGGGCCGCCTCGAACCTTCGCTGCGGAACTTCTCCAGCCACGCCTCGTCCTCGCTCAGGAACACCATCGCCTGGGTGGATCGGACGATCTGGCTCGGGTCACGACCGACCGCCGCGCAGTGGTCCTCCAACACGTCGATCTTGTGGCGGAACTCCTCCGGGGTGCACCACGCGTTCCACTCGTCTGCGAACCGGGCTGCGATGCGCATCGTCCGTCGCTCACCTTTGCCGCCGATCAGGAGGGGGAGCCGGGGCTGAACCGGTGCGGGCTGACACGGCGCGTCGGCTAGCCGGTAGTGCTGACCGCGAAACGTGGTGCGCTCCTGTCGAAGGAGCGATCGCATCACTTCGCACGCCTCCTCGAACCGATCGAGGCGGGTCCGTACATCGAGGAGGTCAACGCCGTAGGCCGCATGCTCGTTCACCTGCCAGCCTGCGCCGAGGCCGAGCACGGTGCGACCCCCGCTGATGTGGTCCAGCGTGGCGGCCTGCTTCGCCACCACCGCCGGATTGCGATAGAGGTTGCCGCAGACCAACGACCCGACGCGAAGGCGCTCGGTGCGCGCCGCGAGCGCAGCCATGACCCCCCAGCATTCGAGGACGGCGCCGTCTACGGCACGTCCGGCGGGATCGTCGGGCATGAAGTGGTCGGCGAAGTACATTCCGTCCCATCCAGCCCGGTCACACCCGGTGACGATGTCGAGGATCTCGCCCCACGGGCGCTGCGGGCTGGGCCATACACTGAATCGCATCGCGGTGTGCTAGCAGAGAATGCCGGCCCTCACCCGCCGAGCAGGTACTCGACGTTGCCCGAGAAGAGACCCGCCCTTGACTCGGGATCGCAGCCGGCGCGGGAGTAGTCAGCCAGCGGGGTCGCGGTGCCCTCCGAGTGGGGGTAGTCGCTGCAGCACATGTAGAGGTCGGTGCTCTGGGCCGTCAGGCGAGCCGGGTTCTCATAGGAGAACGACGACACGCGGACATGCTCTGTGAAGTACTCACTCGGACGACGTCGAAGGGACGCGGCGGCCCGTCCGTTGAACTTGGCCGTGAAGTCGTACCCACCGTCGAGCATGAGCAGGAATTGGGGGACCCACACCGAGCTGAGCTCAACCACCCCCACCCGTAGTCCGGGGAAGCGCTCGAACACTCCGTTGAGAATGAGGTCGGTCAGGGCCAGGGCGGCCGGAACCCACAACAAGACCGACTCGACCACAGGCAGCGTGGACTCGCCTTCCCCGAACCAGCAGTCGTCGAAGACGCGCGGCTGGTCCGCGACGTGGAACACGGGGGTGATACCTCGGTCGACGAAGGCGGCCCAGATGCGGTCGTGGTCGGGATGCGCGAGCGCGCGACCGTCGATCGGCGCCGGCGCCACCATCGCCAGTCGGACGCCTGCCGTGGCCAGCTGGGCGAGCTGCTCCTCGACCCACGACGGATCCCGCAGCGTCAGATGCGCCACTGGGTGCAGGCGGTGGCCCGACTCGACCGCGACGATCCCGCACCAGCGGTTCCACGCACCCATGTTCGCCGTCAGCGCGGGTACGGATCCGGACAGGCGCCGTTCCCAGAGCAGGCCGAAGTTGGGAAAGCACAGCGCTTCGTCGATGCCGACCGCGTCGAGCCAGCGCGTCCGTGCCCCCGGATCCCAGTACTCGGCCGGCAGCGACTCGTCGTAGCCGTACTCCGACGTCTCGCCCCGCCGGTATCGCTCCCGGTGCGCCCCGCACGACGCCGTGTCGCCCGGGCGGTGCACATCGGCGAGCTCGAGCCGCTCACCCCTCCATGTCAACCACGCGAACCCCCGGTCGTCGTCGCGTAGCTGGAGCGCATCGTCGCGGCGTCGCGGATCGATGTGGTCGATCCACAGATCGCGGCTCTCGTACAGGTGCTGATCCGAGTCGATGATTGTCCCCATCAGCCCAGTCTGCCGCGCTGCCTGCGGTTCGCGCCGCCCCTCGCTGCACCGCGCGGCCCATACGCTGTCGGCACCGACGAGGGGGAGGGCACAGTGAAGAGCGTGCTGGTCGCGACGGCCGCATCCAGCGGGTGAGTGACCCGCGCGCCGACATCACAAATCTGGTCTTCGCCTATGCCCAGCGCATTGATGATGGCGACTTCGAAGGGGTTGCCGCCCTGTTCGCCGAGGCGGAGATCACCGCAGAGGGGACCCCGTTGCGGTGCCGAGGCTACGACCAGGTGCTCGCGCTTTACACCGGAGGCACCCGCAAATACTCAGACGGATCGCCGCGCACGAAGCACGTGACAACCAACTTGATGATCGACGTCGACGAGCAACGGGGACAGGCCACGTGTCGTTCGTATTTCACCGTCCTCCAGGCAGTCACCGGCGGGCTCGCGCTGCAGCCGATCATCGCCGGCCGCTACCACGACGCGTTCCACCACTCGCTCGATCGTTGGAGGTTCTCCGCGCGCCACATGATCGTTGATCTCGTCGGCGACCTGGGCCACCATCTCCTCGACGCCTACCGCGTTCGTTGATCGTCGGCTGGTCGAACGGCATGTGGACGGCCTGGGTTGGCCTACTACTGGTGGGCCCGGCTGGGATCGAACCAGCGACCTAAGGATTATGAGTCCCCTGCTCTGACCACTGAGCTACGGGCCCGAGGGCGAGGCGACGGTATCGCGTGGGCCGCGGCGCGGTGACCACCAGGTCACCACCGCCGCGAGCTCCGGGGCTCGGACTCGAACCGAGAACCTACGGATTAACAGTCCGTTGCTCTGCCAATTGAGCTACCCCGGAATGGCGGAGGCTGACGATAGCAGTGCGGCCGTGCCGGGGACCGGCGACGAACGGGATATCTCTCGTCCACAACGATACCGACGCTTTGGACACGCCGAGCTCCGCCGCGATCGCCGGCATCGTCATCCCCGCAGCCCGTAGGTCGCGGGCCCGGACCCGTAGCTCCAGCTTTCCCCGGTAGCCCACGACATGAGGCTAGCGAACATATGTTCGCATGAGATGGCGCCACGTGCACAGCCCACGTGCACGGAAGGTGTCCACCGGGTAGACCGTCGCCCATGACGAAGTTCCGCCTCGGTCTCGTGTTCGGGTTCGCCTCTGGTTACTACCTGGGAGCCAAGGCCGGCCGCGACCGGTACCACCAGATCCGCCGGGCGGTCGGCAAGGTCCAACGAAGCAGGGCCCTCGACCAGGCGATGACCGCAGTGGGGCGCGCCCGGGCCGTTGTCGACCTCGGCCGCGAGCGCGTCCACGACGCTGTGGACCAGGTGCACGAACAGCAGCCCGACGCCACCTACGTCAGGTAGCACTCCGGGGCCGCTCAGGCCCCCGTCTCGACGGCAGGTCCGGCCGAACCGTAACGTCCGCGCCCATGTCCGACGCTCTCCCACCGGCCCTCGACGGCTATACGCACTCCACGTTCTCTTCGGAGGGCAAGACGCGCGACCTCTATCGCATCGGTTCGGGCCCGGCGGTGATCGTCATCGCCGAGATCCCGGGGATCACCCCGAGGGTCGCCGAGTTCGGTCGCAAGGTGGCCGCCATCGGATGCACCGCTGTGCTCCCCCGCCTCTTTGGCGAACCCGGCCGCCCGCCGAGCGCGCTCTATGCGCTGCAGTCGATCGGACCGGCGTGCGTCTCCAAGGAGTTCGCCGCCCTCGCGACAGGCAAGACGAGCCCGGTCACGAGCTGGCTGCGGGCGCTCGCGACCCAGGCTCACGCCGAGTGCGGGGGTCCCGGCGTCGGCGTGATCGGGATGTGCTTCACCGGCGGCTTCGCCCTCGCCATGATGGTCGACCCGATCGTTCTGGCACCGGTGCTGAGCCAGCCGTCGCTCCCCTTCCCCCTCTCCAAGAAGCACAAGCGAGACCTCGGCATCTCCGACCGCGACCTGGCCCGGGTCAAGGACCGCTGCGAGCAGGAGGACATCTGCGTCCTCGGCTTGCGCTTCACCGGCGATCGGGCCGTCCCGGCCGAGCGGTTCCAGCGCCTGCGACAGGAGCTCGGCGACCACTTCATGGCGGTGGAGCTCGACTCATCGCCGGCGAACCCCCACGGGCATCCGAAGATGGCCCACTCGGTTGTGACGGAGCACCTCCAAGACCGCGAAGGCACGCCCACCCGGGCCGCGCTCGATCAGGTGCTGCAGCTGTTCCGGGACAAGCTGCTGACCTCCTGAGGCGCGGCGTGTCGCCCGCCCGACGGAGGCACAGCTGATCAGTTCCTGACGCCGCTATTCCTCTTCGAGGTAGTCGCGGAGCCGCTGGCTGCGAATGGGGTGGCGCAGCTTGGCGAGCGTCTTGGCTTCGATCTGGCGGATCCGCTCCCGGGTCACCCCGAACTCGCGCCCGACCTCCTCCAGCGTCCGCATGTGGCCGTCATCGAGCCCGAATCGAAGACGGACGACCTTCTGCTCCCGCTCGGACAGCTGGGAGAGCGCTTCCTTGACCGCCTCGCTGAGCATCGCCCGGGTCGCGGCGTCGGCGGGCACCTCGGCGTCGGCGTCCTCGATCACGTCGGACAGGCTGAAGCCGTCCTCGTCACCCATCGGCTGCTCGAGCGAGACGGTGTCCTGGTTCAGCCGGAGGATCTCCCGCACCCGCAGGGCGGTCATCTCCGATCGGTCGGCGACCTCGTTCACCGTGGGCTCGCGGCCCAGCTCCTGGAGCAGCTGGCGCTGGACTCGAACCACCTTGTTGATCGTCTCGACCATGTGCACCGGGATCCGGATGGTGCGGGCCTGATCGGCGATCGCCCGGGTGATCGCTTGGCGGATCCACCAGGTGGCATAGGTCGAGAACTTGAAGCCCTTGGTGTAGTCGAACTTCTCGACCGCCCGCATCAGGCCGAGGTTGCCTTCCTGGATCAGGTCCAGGAACGCCAGGTTGCGGTTGCGGTATCGCTTCGCGATCGACACGACCAGGCGCAGGTTGGCCTCGATCAGCTTCGCCTTGGCCGACTCTCCTGCGCTCACCTGACGCTGCCACTCGCGGCGCTCCGCCTCCGACAGCGGCTCGGGATCCCCTCCCGATTCGACCACCGCGGCCCGCTCCGCGAAGCGAAGCTCTGCCTCGGCGCCGATCTCGATGCGCCGGGCGAGCATCACCTCTTCCTCACCCGACAGGAGCGGGACCTTCCCGATCTCCTTCAGGTAGAACCGGACCGGGTCCGATCCCGCTCCCCCGTCGTCGCCCATCAGGCGCTCGAGCGCGGGCGGCCGAGCCCGGCGCGGCGTCACCGCCCGCGCCACCGGCGGAACCACAAGATCGTGGGCCACCGTCGGGGCCGGCACACCGATGGCCTCCCCGGCCCTCGCCGCCGTGCCGAGCTCGTCCTCGAGCCCGGCGGTGAGGTCGATGGTCGGCACTTTGCCGGCGGCTCCCGGCACCACGCCGGCCTCCCGGAGATCGCCGTCGGGACCGTCGAAGGAGATGCCCTCCCGGCGGATGTGCTCCTCCACCGCGGCGATCAGTTCGGGAGTCAGCTCCACGTCTTTGAGCGCGCTGACGACCGTCGCGAGCGAGAGGTGCCCCGCAGCCCGGCCCGCCTCCACCGCCGCCCGGAACGGAGCGGAGACCAGCTCGATGGGTGTCTCATCGCTCGCCGAGAGCGCTGGTCCCCCCTTCGTCATGCACCCTCCCGTTGGCCCTCTCCAGATAGCCAGGCTACCAACTGGGCCGCGGCCTCGACGCGCCGGTCGGGGTCGGAGAGCGCTTCGACATGGCGTTTGGGCCAGCTCAAGTCGATGGCCCGCTGGGCGACGCGGGCCTCGGCCTCGAGCTCGGCGATCTCCCGATCGGCCGCTCGCCGCACCAGGATGGCCAGCACGTCGTCGGCCTCGGCGTCCGGATCGGGCTCTTCGACTGCGAGCCGGTGGAGCAGCGCCTCGACCGGAGGGTCCGACGCCTCGATGGCCTCCTGCAGGGTCGACGCGCCGAGCAGGGCTCGAAACACAGCGAGGTGCACCGCGTCCTCGAAGAGGACCTCCTCGAGTAGGTGCGCCACCGTTTCGGGCTGGTGGACGGCGAGGCGGAGCACCTCGAGCTCGGCCCCGTGGGCCGGGACCGCGGCTGGGTCACGACGCGGGGCGCCGCCTTCTGCCGTCTCCCAACTGCGCGGTTCCTCGACCGACACCTGGTCGGTGCGGGCCGATCGGCGGACCGTCAGAGCCTCGGGCGGGGGTGGGTTGCGGCGCACCGCTTCGAGCCGTTCTCGCAATCGCTCGGCCGAGCCGAGGCGGGCCCAGTCGGCCACCTGCATCACATACTGGTCCCGTACGAGGGGGCTTGGGTGAACGGCAATGACGGCCAGCGCCCGCTCCGAGAACCGGGCCCGGCCCTCGACCGTCGACAGGTCCGCCGCCTCGCGCAGACGCTCGAGCCGGAAGTCGAGGAACGGACGGGCCTCCTCGACTGCCCGCCGCAGCGCTTCAGGATCCTTGGCCCCGAGCTCACCCGGGTCGGAGCCGGCGGGAAGCCTCAGCACATGGATGTCGAGCTCGAGTCGCTGCTCCCATCCGTAGAACTTCTCCGCCGCGCCCTGCCCGGCACTGTCGGCGTCGTAGGCCAAGATGATGCGCCGGGCGAAGTTCTTCAACTGGGTCATGTGCTCGTCGGCGAGCGCGGTTCCGCAGGTGGCGACGGCTCGCGGCACCCCGGCCCGGTGGAACGCGATCACGTCGGTGTATCCCTCGCACACGATGACCTCGCCTTTGGCCACCACGTCGGCCTTGGCCCAGTTGAGGCCGTAGAGCACGCGGCGCTTGCTGTAGAGCGGCCCCTCCTGGGAGTTCTTGTACTTGGGTCCGTCGCGTCCCGGCAGCACCCGGCCGCCGAAGGCAACCGCTTTTCCGCCGGCATCGAAGATGGGGAACATGACCCGACCCCGGAACGCGTCGATCACCTTTCCGGTCTTGCTGCGCAACCCGAGCCCGGCGTCGGTGGCGACGTCTGCCGGCACGTTCAGCGCCCGGCACAGCTCGTCCCACGCGTCGGGAGCCCACCCGAGCCGGAACGCCCTCACCGTGTCCGCGT
>Ga0102924_1005200_pt1 | contig 12731 bp, 13 predicted proteins | sample PaiPotPPM11metaG_FD_80116 | JGI IMG/M metagenome (GOLD analysis project Ga0102924, IMG submission 80116) | Iron sulfur acid spring bacterial and archeal communities from Banff, Canada, to study Microbial Dark Matter (Phase II) - Paint Pots PPM... ... | reverse complement strand
GCGCGGGACACCGCGGCCCGGTTCGCCGACTACGCGGCGCTGACCGCGGGCCGGCTGGCCGACCGCATCCCGCTGTGGATCACGCTGAACGAGCCGTTCATCGTCACCGCCTTCGGCTACGCGCTTGGCATCCACGCGCCGGGCCGGGACCTGGTGCTCGGCGCCCTGCCCACGGCCCACCACCAGCTGCTCGGGCACGGGCTGGCGACCCAGGCGCTGCGGGCGGCGGGTGGCCAGCGGGTCGCCATCTCCAACAACTGCACCCCGGTCTGGCCCGCCTCCGACAGCCCGGCCGACCTGGCCGCGGCGGCCGCCTACGACACGCTGCACAACCGGATGTTCAGCGACCCGCTGCTGCTGGGCCGCTACCCCGACCTGGCCGCGTTCGGGGTGGGCCAGGCCGGGATGGACTGCGTCCGCGACGGCGACCTGGCCGTGATCAGCGCCCCGATCGACGCCCTGGGCATCAACTACTACAACCCGACCAGGGTGTCGGCCGCGCCGGACGCGCCGCTACCGTTCAGGCTGGAGCCAATCCCCGGCTACCCGCTCACCGCGTTCGGCTGGCCCGTGGTCCCGGCCGGGCTGACCAAGCTGCTCACCCAGCTGGCCGCCCGCTACGGCGACGCGCTGCCGCCGATCTACATCACCGAGAACGGCTGCTCGGTGGTGGACGAGCCCGGCGCGGCGGACCAGCCGCGGATCCGCTACCTGGACGGGCACATCCGGGCCGTGGCCGACGCCATCACGGCCGGCGTGGACGTGCGGGGCTACCTGACCTGGTCGCTGCTGGACAACTTCGAGTGGGCCGAGGGCTACGAGCAGCGGTTCGGCCTGGTCCACGTGGACTTCGCCACCCAGGCCCGCACGCCCAGGGCCTCGTTCGCCTGGTACCGCGACCTGATCGCCGCCCAGCGCGCAAACAGCTAGTAGGCCAGGGCCGGTGCCGCGGGCCGCCGGCTAAAGGAGGAACCCCTTGCTCACCGGATCCCACCCGCTTGACCCGCTCAGCGCGGCCGAGATCGCCCAGGTCACGGCGAGCGTCCGCGGCCAGCACGCGACCGGCCCCGGCTGGCGGTTCGCGGCCGTCGACCTGGCCGAGCCGGGCAAGGCCGAGCTGGCCGCCTTCGCCGCCGGCCAGCCCGTGCCGCGGACCGCGGCGGCGGTGTGCTGGAACCGCACCGACGGCCAGGCCTACCGGGCCTCCGTGCGGCTGTCCGGCGCCGCCGGTGCCAGCGTGACCGGCTGGCAGCACCTGCCCGGCCAGCATCCCAACATGACCGCCGACGAGTGGCACGAGTGCGACCAGATGCTCCGGGCCGACCCGCGGGTCATCGCCGCCCTGGCGGCCCGCGGGCTGCCCGATCCCGGCCGCGTGCTGACCGACGTCTGGGCCTACGGCGCCGACCTGGTCCCCTCGGCCTACGCGGGGCGGCGCATCGGCTGGGCCGACGTCTGGTACCGGGCCAGCCCCGAGGGCAACCCCTACGCCCATCACGTCACCGGCCTGCACCCGGTCGTCGACCTCAACTCCATGGAGCTGCTCGAGCTCGAGGACGGCGGTCCGGCGGACGGCCAGGACCCGATGCCTGCCACCGGCGGCGAGTACCTGCCGCGGCTGCTTCGGCTGCCGCTGCGCGAGGTCGCGCCGCTGCAGGTCAGCCAGCCCGACGGCCCCTGTTTCTCGATCGAGGGCCGACTGCTCCAGTGGCAGAAGTGGCGGCTGCGCATCGGCTTCAACGGCCGTGAGGGGCTAGTCCTGCACACCGTCGGCATCGAGGACTCCGGCCGCGTGCGACCGGTCGCGCACCGGCTGTCGTTCGCGGAGATGGTGGTGCCCTACCGCGACGCCACGCCGGACCACTACCGGCGCACCGCATTCGACATCGGCGAGTGGGGCCTGGGCTTCATGACCACGTCGCTGGAGCTGGGCTGCGACTGCCTGGGCGAGATCACCTACCTGGACGCCGTGCTGCCCGACGCGCGCGGCGAGCCGCAGGTCATCCCCAACGCCATCTGCGTGCACGAGGAGGACGACGGGGTCCTGTGGAAGCACGTGGACGAGCACACCGGCCCCGAGGTGCGCCGGTCCCGGCGGCTGGTCATCTCCTGCCACGCCACCGTGGCCAACTACGAGTACCTGGTGTACTGGCGCTTCTACCAGGACGGCAGCATCGAGTGCGAGGTGCGCGCCACCGGCCTGATGGTGACCTCGGCCTTCCCGGACGGCCAGCCGCCGCCCACCGGGACCGTGGTCGACCAGCGCACCTACGCCCCGTTCCACCAGCACTTCATCGTGGCCCGGCTGGACCTGGACGTGGACGGCCCGGACAACACCGTGCTGGCCTGCGGCTCGGCGGCGCTGCCGGTCGGCCCGGCCAACCCGCACGGGCTCGACCTGGTGGTCACCGAGACCCCGCTGCGCACCGAGCTGGAGGGCCGGCAGGACTGCGACTGGGCCTCCCAGCGGACCTGGAAGATCGCCAGCGCCAGCGCCCGCAACGGCCTGGGCGCGCCCACCGCCTACAAGCTGGTCCCGGCCGGCTCGTTCCCGGCCCTGTTCGACCCCTCGGCGCTGCCTCTCCGGCGGGCCGAGGTGATCGGGCACCAGCTCTGGGTCACGCCGCAGCGCGACGACGAGCGGTGGCCGTGCGGCGAGTTTCCCAACCTGAGCTCGACCGATACCGGACTGGCTGTCTGGACAGCGGCCGACCGGTCCATCGAGGCCACCGACGTGGTGCTGTGGCACGTGTTCGGGCTGCACCACATCACGCGGCCCGAGGACTGGCCGGTCATGCCGGTCGACCGGACCTCGTTCTGGCTAAAGCCGTGGGGATTCTTCGACCGCAACCCGGCTCTGGATGTGCCGCCCAGCCATTAATAACCATTGAAACGGCCCTCGGTGGCTCGCCCCGGCCGGACGCGGGCAGTATCCCTAGTCCGGCCGGGGCGAACTTGATGACCGGTCCCCCCGGTTTCATCAGATGGGTCCCCCACGCACAGAATGACATGCCTCTGTCGCTGCGTGTAACCGGGGTCCCCTTTTCGGGGTCAGGAGCCCGGCGCGCCGGACGGGGCAGCCTCGGCGCAGTCGGCGGTCACGCCGTAGTCGATGTACATCCAGCCGGGGTCGCCGTACCCGCCGGGGAACGACAGGTCGGTGACGCTGCTGTAGCCGGGCACGCACTCGTAGAGCCCGGCGGCCTCGTTCCAGTACCACACGTCGGACGCGCCGCCCGCGATGACCGAGGCGCGCTCGCCGATCGGGAGGTTGACCCATCCGTCGGCGTTCTGCGGGTTGTAGTAGTCCTGCTCACCGCCGCCATAGCTGGCGGCCTGGTACATACAGGTCGTCCGGGCCGAGCAACTCGGCTGGTCAGCCGGGCTGGCCAGCGCGGGCGCCGCCGGGACGGCCAGCAATGCGGCGACGGCGATCCCCGCCAGACCGGCGGCAATGCGGTTGAGCATGGGCGTACCCTGCCAGGCTGGCCCGCGACGGGGCAACTCGGAGGGTCTCCTATCGCGTTTGACGATCGGGCGGGCCGGCCGGGAAGGGACTGGCCGGGCGGGCCGGGAAGGGATTGGACGGGGCGCCTGAGATGGCCCGTAAACGTCGGCCCGGCGTGTGAAAATGAGGCATGCCTACCGACTCGCCTGACGACGACGAGTTTGACCGCCAGCTGCGCGCCCTGACCGGCGGCGCGGCTGGCCAGGCCCGGTTCGCCGAGCCGTCGGCGGCCCAGCGGGCCCGCAAGGCCAGGCGGCGCCGCGACGCACGGATGGCCAGGGAACTGCGCGAGCCGGTCCTGCTGCCGGGCCAGGCCCGCCCGCTGGCGGCCCGCCGCACCGCGGCCCAGCGCTGGTCAAAGAGCGGGGTCGCGGGGCTGCTGCGCCGGTATCAGTCGTGGGTCTTCGTCATCCTGATCCTGGCCGCCCTGGTGGCCACGTCCATCGGGCTGAGCTTTCTGTCCAGCCACTGACCGGGTCAGTCAAGGGCGGGGGCGCGCAGGATCCCGTCGCGGACCGCCCGCTCGATCAGGTCGCGCGCGTACCGGCCCAGCTCGGGCGAGCCTTCCTCGATGAGCGCCACCTTGGCCAGCACCTGGTCGGCGGTGATGCCGTGCTCGCGCCAGGTGCCGCCGTCGGCCTGGATGTTGGCCAGCATCGGCTGGAGCCGGTCCAGCGCGCGGGCGAACCGGGCCTCGGGAGTGCGCCGCTCCTCGAACTCGTCCCACAGCTCACGGGCGCTGGCCGCCTGGTCGGGCGGCAGGAGGCCGAAGATGCGGTCGGCCGCGGCCCGCTCGGCCGCCTCCTGCCGGGCCTGGTCCTCGGCGCTGGCGTAGACGAACAGGTCGCCGGCGTCCACCTCGACCAGGTCGTGCACCACCACCATGGCCGTGACCCGGCTCAGGTCGGTGCCGGGCGGCGCGTAGTCGCCCAGCACCAGCGCCATCACGGCCAGGTGCCAGGAGTGCTCGGCCGAGTTCTCGCGCCGGACCGGCCGGGTCAGCATGGTCTGCCGGTCTACGCCCTTGAGCAGTCCGGCCTCGGCCACGAAGAGCAATTGCTGTTCCAGTCGCTGCATGCCCCTATTGGACCAGCCGCACCGGGGCCGGGCGCGGGCCGGGCGCGGGGTGCTCGACCACGGCGATGACCCGGCTGACCATGAAGCGGGCCGTGCGGACCGGAGTGCCGCCCCTGGTCAGCTCGCTGACCTCGACCTGGCCCCGCCGGGTCACCACCTCGACCCGCCGGCCGGCCTTGGTCGCCGCCACCTCATAGGTCTTGGTCGTGTCACCAGCGTCGACCACGATCTCGACTCGGTCACCCCTCATGGGACAGTTGTGCCCGGCAGCGACGGGCTTGACCCGCTAGAAGAAGATCAGCCGGATGGCCGAGATCAGGCCGATGACCACGATGAAGATGCGCAGGGCCAGCGGCGGCAGCCGGCGGCCGATCCGCGCGCCGAACAGGCCGCCGATAGTCGAGCCCACCGCGATCAGCAGGACGACCCGCCAGGACACGTGGGCGAAGATGATGTACACGATCGCGGCGCTGCCGTTGACCATGCCGACCAGCACGTTCTTGGCCCCGTTGATACGCTGCATGGTCTCGTCCAGGAAGGTGCCGAGCAGGCCGATGACCAGCACGCCCTGGGCGGCGCCGAAATAGCCGCCGTAGACCGCCGCGCCGAACACCCCGCCGGCCAGCACCGGCCCGCCCCGGTCTTTGTTATCCAGCGTGCGGCCTTGCTCAGCGGCTCGTTCCTGCTCGCGCTTGCGGCGGGCCGCGATCCGGGCGCTGAGCCGGGGCTGGAGCAGGACCAGCACGCAGGAGGCCAGGATCAGCACCGGCACGACCAGCTTGAACGCCCCGGCCGGGAGGGCCAGCAGGGCGGCCGCGCCGGCGATCGCGCCGAGCACAGAGAAGATGCCCAGCCACAGCAGCCGCGGCCGCTGCCCGGCCAGCTCGCGCCGGTAGCCGAAGGCGCCGCTGAAGTTGCCCGGCACCAGGCCGACGTTGTTGGACACGTTGGCCACCACGGGCGGGAAGCCGAACGCCAGCAGGGTCGGGAAGGTGATCAGCGACCCGGAGCCGACCACCGCGTTGACGGTGCCGGCCGCGGCGCCCGCCACGAAGATCGCGAATGCCTCGGCTATGCCCACGCGGTCCTCACGGCCATGAGGGTAAGCCAGGTTTACCTGATCCAGGTCGCCTGCGGCCTGAGTGTGGCGCAATAGACAATCAGGGCAGCTCAACCGCGGTAGCGGACCAGCGCCCGCCGTGCCGGGTGATCCGCAGCGGCAGGCCGAAGCAGCGCGACAGGTTGCGCTCGGTAAAGACCTCGTGCACCGGCCCGGCGGCCAGCACCGCGCCGCGGCGCAGCAGCATGGCGTGGGTGAACCCGGCCGGCACCTCTTCCACGTGGTGGGTGACCATGACCAGCACCGGCGCCCGCGCGTCGCTGGCCAGCCCGCTGAGCCGGCGCAGCAGGTCCTCCCGGCCGCCCAGGTCCAGGCCCGCCGCGGGCTCGTCGAGCAGCAGCAGCTCGGGATCGGCCATCAGGGCCCTGGCGATCTGGACCCGCTTGCGCTCCCCCTCCGACAGCGAGACGAACCGCCGCCGGATCAGGTGCGCGCAGCCCAGCGCGTCGAGCAGCTCCACGGCCCTGGTCACGTCGAACGAGTCGTAGCTCTCCGCGCCCCGGCCGATGATCCCGTAGGACGCCGTCAGGACCAGGTCGATGACCTTCTCCGAGGACGGCACCCGGTCGGCCACGGCCACGCTGGCGAAGCCGATCCTGGTCTGGAGCTCGGCCAGGTCGGCGTCCTCCACCGCCTCGCCCAGGATCTCCACCGTGCCCGCCGCCGGGGCCAGCGTCCCGCCCGCCACCTGCAGCAAGGTGGTCTTGCCCGCCCCGTTGGGGCCGATGACGACCCAGCTCTCGTCGCTGTGAACGGTCCAGTTGACGTCGCGCAGCAGCATCGACTTCTCATAGCTAACGGCTACCCCCCGCAGCCGCAGCACCTCGTCTGACACAGGGTCGAACCTACGGCATGCCGGGGCCCGGCCGGTTACCGGCCCGAGTGGCGCACGGCGATCAGGGCGGCCTGGGTGCGGTCGGCCGCGCCGAGCTTGGCCAAGACCGAGCTGACGTGCGTCTTTACCGTTTTCTCCGAGACCAGAAGCAGGCGGGCGATCTCCCGGTTTGACCGGCCGTCGGCCAGCAGCGCCAGCACCTCGCGCTCCCTGGCGGTGAGCGCGTCGAGGCCAGTCACGGCGCTCGCGCGGCCGCCGCCGACCAGCAGCCCGGCGGCCTCGGGCGCGAGCAGGGTGTGGCCGTCGTGGACCGAGCGCACGGCCCGGATCAGCGCGTCCGGGTCCACGTCCTTGTACAGGAACCCGGCCGCCCCGGCCTGCATGGCCAGCGCCACCAGGGCGTGGTCGGCGGCGCTGGTCAGCACCAGCGAGCGGACCCGGCCGCCCAGGTTGCGGTCGCGCAGCTCGCGCAGCACGCCCACGCCGTCCAGGCCGGGCAGCTTGAGGTCCAGCAGCAGCACGTCGGGCAGGAGCTCGGCGGCCAGCCGGACGGCCTGCGGCCCGTCGGCCGCCTCGCCCGCGACCACGAGGTCGTCCTGCAGGCTGAGCAGGACCTGCAGGCCCTGGCGGACGACCGGGTGGTCGTCGGCGATGAGCACGCTGATGGGCTCGCTCACGGCTTGCTCACGGCTGGGGGCACGGTCAGGCGGACGGTGGTGCCCTGGCCGGGGGCCGAGCGGATGGTCAGGCTGGCGCCGATGGCGGCGGCCCGTTCGCGCATGGAGCGCAGCCCGAGGCCGTCGGGCGGGGCCGGCGCGGCGAAGCCCTGGCCGCTGTCGGCCACCTCCAGGATCACCCGGCCCTGGCGGGTGGTGAGGCTGATCCGGACCTCGTCGGCGCCCGAGTGGCGCAGGGCGTTGTGCAGCCCCTCCTGGGCGATCCGGTACACCGCCGCCTCCCGCTCCCCGCCCAGCTCGGGCACGTCGCAGGCCAGCACCCGGACGGCCACCCCGTAGCTGGTCCCGGCCAGCCGGGCGTAGCTGCGCAGCGACCCGGCCAGCCCGCCCGCGGCCAGGTCGGGCGGGGCCAGGCCGTCGATCACCGCCCGCAGCTCGGCGTGGGCCTGGCCGGCCAGCGCGACCACGCTGCGGATCTCCGCTACCGCCCGGTCCGGGTCCCGCTCCACCAGCACGGCCGCCGCGGTGGCCTTGACCCGGACGCTGAACAGCTTCTGGGACACCGCGTCGTGCAGTTCCCTGGCCAGCCGGGCCCGCTCCTCCAGCACAGAAAGCTCCCGGCCGCGCTCGTACAGGCGGGCGTTGGTCAGCGCGATGGCGGCGTGCGCGGCGAACAGGCCGAGCAGCCGCTCGTCCCGCTCGGTGAAGCCGCCGGGCCCGCGCTTGCACGCGGCGAAGATGAAGCCCAGCACCTGGCTGCCGTCCTTGATCGGCACGGCCAGGACGTCGGACAGCTCGGGGTGGGCGGCGGGCCAGCCCTCGAACCGCGGGTCGGCCCGGATGTCGGCCAGCCGCAGCGGCTGGCCCTCGCGCAGCACGACCCCGAGCATCCCGTGGTGGCGGGGCAGCGGGCCGATGGCCGCCTGCCACTTGGCCGAGATCCCGTCCACCACGAACTCGGCGAACGAGTCGTGCTCGTCGGGCACGCCGAGCGCGGCGTAGCGGGCGTCGGCCAGGGTCCGGGCCGATCGGACGATCATCTGGAGCACGTCCCTGACGCTGAGCTGACGGGCTACGGCCAGCACCACCTGGCTGACTCTTTCCAGTACTTCATCCCGGCCGTCAGCGTCCAGCTGAGGGCCGCGCTGCTGCTGCTGCGCGCCCATGCCCCCGACGCTACCGGGGCCGGGCCCGCCCGGCATCGGACGCGGGTCCTAGGACCATCGACGGGCCGGCCGCCCGGCGGCGGACCGATGTGCCCGGCCCGGCCCGCGCCTAGCTTGCCTGGTATGAGCAATTCACCTGTCGCCGTCGTCACCGGCGCGTCGCGCGGGCTCGGTTACGCGCTGGCTCGCGCCCTGGTCAGCAACGGCTACTCGCTGGTCATCGATGCGCGGGACGAGGGACCGCTGCGGGCCGCCGCAGCCGGCCTGTCCGCCCATCGCAGCCCCGTTACCGACAGCACGGTCGTCGCCCTGCCGGGCGACATCGCCGATCCCGCCCACCGCGGCGCGCTGCGGGCCGCCGCCGTCCGGCTGGGCGGGCCCAGCCTGCTGATCAACAACGCCGGCACGCTGGGCGCCAGCCCGCTGCCCGCGCTGGCCGACTACCCGGTCCCCGCGCTGCGCGAGACCCTCGAGGTCAACGTCATCGCGCCGGTGGCGCTGACCCAGCTGCTGCTGCCCGACCTGCGCCGGGTCAGCGGCGCGGTGCTGTCCGTCACCTCGGACGCCGCCGTCGAGGCGTACGCGGGCTGGGGCGGCTACGGGGCGGCCAAGGCCGCGCTCGAGCAGGCCTGCAACGTGCTGGCCGCCGAGGAGGCGGCGGTGCGCGTCTGGTGGGTCGACCCCGGCGACCTGCGCACCCGGATGCACCAGGAGGCCTACCCCGGCGAGGACATCTCCGACCGCCAGCTGCCCGAGGCGGTCACGCCTGGCTTCCTGCGGCTGATCGCCGAGCGGATGCCCAGCGGCCGCTACCGGGCCTGCGACCTGATGCCCGCGCAGGCCCGGTCATGATGAGCCTGGCGTTCGACCTGCCCCCGGCCCGCGAGGCCCACGAGCCGCCCGAGGTCCGCACCGGAGCCAGGGACGACGTCGCGCTGATGGTCAGCCGGCGGGCCACCGGGCAGATCAGCCACCACGCGTTCGCCGACCTGCCGGACCTGCTGCTGCCCGGCGACCTGGTGGTGGTCAACACCTCGGGCACGCTGCCCGCCGCGGTCGAGGCGGGCGAGGGCCTGGCGGTGCACTTCTCCACCGCCATGCCCGAGGGCGACTGGCTGATCGAGCTGCGCGCGGCCCGCGACGGGACCACCGTGCCCTACGGCGGCGGCCTGCCCGGCCAGCTCATCGAGCTGCCCGGCGGGGCGCGGCTGCGGCTGGCCGGCCGGTTCACCCAGCGGCTGTGGCGGGCCCGGCTGTCCACCGCCGTGGTGCCCTACCTGGTCCGGCACGGCCGGCCCATCCGGTACTCCTACGTGGACCGGGCCTGGCCGGCGCAGGCCTACCAGACCGTGTTCGCCACCCGGCCGGGCAGCGCCGAGATGCCCAGCGCCAGCCGGCCGTTCACGCCGCCCGTCGTGACCCGGCTGGTCTCGGCCGGGGTCATGATCGCCCCGCTAACGCTGCACACCGGGGTCTCCTCGCTGGAGGGCGACGAGGACCCCTACCCGGAGTTCTACGACGTGCCGCCGGCCACCGCCCGGCTGGCCGAGCTGACCAGGGCCAGCGGCGGCCGGGTCATCGCGGCCGGGACCACCGTGGTGCGCGCGCTTGAGTCGGCCGCGCTGGCCGGCCCCTCGGGCTGGACGGAGCACGTGGTCACGCCGGAAAGCGGGGTCCGGGCGGTCGACGGGCTGCTCACCGGCCTGCACGAGCCGCGCTCGTCGCACCTGAAGATGCTGGCCGCGTTCGCGGGCCAGGACCTGCTACGCCGGTGCTACGCCGAGGCGCTGGACCACGACTACCTGTGGCACGAGTTTGGCGACGTCCACCTCCTCCTGCCCTGAGCCGGGGCGGCCGGTAGCGTTGGGGGCATCATGGCGCCTGCGCGTACCACCCTGCTCGTGACGCTCACCGGCCGCGACCGGCCGGGCGTCACCTCCCGGCTGTTCTCGGCCCTGGCCCCGTACGAGCTGACCGTCGTGGACGTGGAGCAGGTGGTGATCCGGGGCCGGCTGATCCTGGGCGTGCTGCTCGACTGCGCCCCGGCCCCCGACCTGACCGCCATCCACCGGATGGTCACCACGCTGGCCGCCGATCTCGGCATGGACGCCGAGATCACGGTGGGCGCGGGCGAGCAGCCGCCGCACCGCCGGGGCAGCCTGCACGTGACCGTGCTGGGCAGCCCGCTGACCCCGGCCGTGGTGGGCTCCATCGCGGGCCAGATCGCGGCCAGCGGGGCCAACATCGACCGCATCGGCCGCCTGGCCAGCCGGCCGGTCACCTGCATCGAGTTCGACGTGTCCGGGGCCGACCCGGTGACGCTGCGGGCCGCGCTGGCCCGGGAGTCGGTCCAGCTCGGCGCGGACGTGGCCGTGCAGCGCGGCGGGCTGCACCGGCGGGCCATGCGCCTGGTCGTCATGGACGTGGACTCCACGCTGGTCCAGGACGAGGCCATCGAACTGCTGGCCGCCGAGGTGGGCTGCGGCCCCCAGGTGGCCGAGCTGACCTCGGCGGCCATGCGCGGCGAGCTCGACTTCGCCCAGGCCCTGCACCAGCGGGTCGGGCTGCTGGCCGGGGCCGACGTGGCGGTGCTCGACAAGGTGCTCAAGAACCTGCGGCTGGCGCCGGGGGCCCGGACCCTGATCAGGACGCTCAAGCGGCTGGGCTACCGCTGCGCGGTGGTGTCCGGCGGGTTCACCCAGTTCACCGACTGGCTCCAGGAGGAGCTCGGCCTGGACTACGCGGCCGCCAACACGCTCGAGATCGCCGACGGCCGGCTGACCGGGCGGGTCACCGGCGAGATCATCGACCGGCCGGGCAAGGAGCGGACGCTGCGGGAATTCGCGGCCAGGGCCGGGGTGCCGCTCAGCCAGACGGTGGCCGTGGGCGACGGGGCCAACGACCTGGACATGATCGCGGCGGCCGGACTGGGCATCGCGTTCAACGCCAAGCCGGCCGTGCGCAGCGCCGCCGACACCTCGCTCAGCGTCCCCCACCTGGACGCGATCTTGTACCTGCTGGGCATCTCACGGCACGACGTGGAGGCCGCGGACGCCGAGGCCGGCACCTGACCTACTGGGCGCCCGCCTTCGGAGTCCAGTGCGCGAGCAGCTCGCCCTGGCCCGCGGCCAGGCCGGACCACGGCGCCGGCAGCCCGATCACCGCGATGGCCGCGGTCGGGAAGTGCAGCTCGGTCCCGGTCAGGTCATAGGCGAACTGGGCCGCGGCCGGGTTGTGCCCGATGTACATGAGCGAGCTCACCTGCTCCGGCGTCTCGGCCACGATCTCCACCAGGTCGTCGGCGCCCGCGTGATACAGCGCCCGGTCGGAGCTGAAGCTGGGCTCGGTGGCCAGCTCGGCCGACAGCTGCTGCCAGGTCTGCCGGGTCCGGCGGGCCGCCGAGCAGATGACCGCCTCGGGCTCGTAGCCGCAGGCCCGCAGCCACTGCCCGGCCGAGGCCGAGTCCCGCCGTCCCCGCTCGGTCAGCGCTCGCTCGGCGTCTGGTCCGCCGGGCAGCTCGCCTGCCTTGGCGTGCCGCATCACGATCAGCCGGAGCCGCATGGCGTCCATCGTCGACTACCTCCTGGCCAGATGCCCGGCGACGCGCAGTGCCGCCCCAAAACAATCGCGTGACCAGCCGTCGCCCGCCACCACCCCGGATAAACGCCGGCGGGCGGGTGAGAGACTCACCCGCCCGCCGGCACCCTCAGCTAACTTCTCAGGCGGTAGTCGTACCCGCCGAGGCCTGGCTGCTCTCCTCAGCCCCCGGCGTCCCGCCGCTGGCCGTGGCGCCCGGCTCGGCCGAGCCCGCGGCGATGCTGGTCGCCCGGCGCTTGGACACCACCACCGCGCCGACGATGATCGCGACCGCGACGATGGCCACCCCGGCCCGCAGGCCGTCGTTGTGGCTGTAGCGGACCACGCTGGTCGCGATCAGCAGCGAGACCAGGTTCATGACCTTGATCAGCGGGTTGATGGCCGGGCCCGCGGTGTCCTTGAACGGGTCGCCGACCGTGTCGCCGATGATGGTCGCCTCGTGCGCCTCTGAGCCCTTGCCGCCGTAGTTGCCGTCCTCGACCAGCTTCTTGGCGTTGTCCCAGGCGCCGCCGGAGTTAGACAGGAACACCGCCATCAGCGCGCCGGCCGCGATCGCGCCGGCCAGGTAGGCGCCCAGTGGCGCGTAGCCGAACGCGAACCCGACCGCGATCGGGGCCAGCACCGCCAGCAGGCCCGGCGTGGCCAGCTCGCGCAGCGAGTCGGCGGTGCAGATGTCCACCACCCGGCCGTACTCGGGCTTCTCGGTGAAGTTCATGATCCCCGGGTGGGTGCGGAACTGCATGCGCACCTC
>Ga0102924_1005199_pt1 | contig 12733 bp, 13 predicted proteins | sample PaiPotPPM11metaG_FD_80116 | JGI IMG/M metagenome (GOLD analysis project Ga0102924, IMG submission 80116) | Iron sulfur acid spring bacterial and archeal communities from Banff, Canada, to study Microbial Dark Matter (Phase II) - Paint Pots PPM... ... | reverse complement strand
CGTCATTGATCGCCTGTTGCATTTCTCCACCACGGTCAACATCCGCGGCGAGAGCTATCGACTCAAGGACAAGAAGCGGGCCGGCGTCTTCTCCACCCCGGCCGCCAAGTCAGCCTCCTGAGCCTCCCGCCTGAGCACTTTGAAACCGTGGATCGGTTAATTTCTCTTCCCCAGTTGGGCACTTTGAGACCGGGGGAAACTGAGCACTTTCAGACCGGGCTTGACACTCACTTGCTGCGCATCTTTTGTCTACGCGGCCACCCATAGCAACATCGCGGCACGACTCGTCGACCACAGCCAGTGCGGTTGCGGGAGACGCCTAGTTATGCCTGAGTTGGCGCCTTGCTCGAATGTGCCATTACCAGTAGGATGAAGGCTGTCACAGGCAAAGCTTCACGGGGGCGAAGCGATTTTTCCTACTGTTAGCGCCATTGGATTACGGTATGAGCGAGCTGAACCGCTAATCACGCAGGTACAACGACCTGCTGCGCCGATTGAGGTGCGCACGATTGAGCGACTCCGTCGCCGAACACAGGGTAAGGAGGGCGTCCTGCGCGCGACCCCACGCGAGAAGGAAATCCTTGCGCTCCTAGCCGGAGGCTTTAGTGATAAGGAGATCGCAATCGAGCTCGCGATCTCCTCGCGAACGGTGCAGATGCACACGCGAAACTTCTGCTTGCGGAACGATGTCCGCAACCGCGTGCAGGCCACTGCCCTCTGGGCGGTCGCGCGGTCCTTGCCGGCCGTCGGCGATTAACTGGAGTGGCCGCACGGTGTTTCTTGCAGCGCGCCCCATCTCATCGACCTCGGGCAGCGACCCGGTGTTGACCACCAGCCGCAGCATAGCCGGACCGCAATCGCACGCTCCGACGCATGCTTGCCTTTCGCGACCGTTTATGCCAGAATTTTTCTTGGGTGGGGGGAGCCACCCACATCGGTCTTGTCAAAGACGGCGGGGCTGGCCGGGGGGCATCCGGTAAGGGGGTCGCTGACCTTTATGAAGTGGCCGCAACAGGCGTCCAAGATCGTGGCGCCCTCAGAGGGAGGAGCCAAATGAGAAGCAATCTCCGTGAAGAACTGAGGCCCTGGGGGCTAGGCGCACTCGCCGCCATGGCGCTGTTGCTGGCCTTCCTCTTCGCAACGGGTGGACCCAAACCGACCACCTTGATCGGCGGACTTCTGGTACTCGCGTTTGTGGGCCTTGCGATTTGGTCCCTGCTGCAACTCCGTTCGCTGATAACGAGAAAGCCGCGTAACTGAGCCTCCCGTGGGGGCTACGGAGGGAACATCGATGCGTAAATTCTCCATAGCAGCCGTTTCGGCTGTGCTCTTGTGGGCTGGCGTCGCCGTTAACTCAAGCGCCAGCATGAATGTATGGGTGCCAGACCAAACCGTGGTTACGACCCATAGTGTGCCCTGCTCGAAGCACGTTAGCAAGTCGGTTCGATGCAGCGTTGAGGTCGGCGTGCGGACTTCGCGACACATGGAATTGAACGTCACAAACGCTTCGAATGTCGCCGCTGCATGCTCCGGCAGCTACTACCTGTCATTCCAAATTTGGGTCAACGGCTATCAGGGCTTCACCAATGTTTATCACAGTGAGATGGACGGTGAGTCCGGCTACAACTACTGTTCGGTCTGGAACGTCTACAACAACGCATGGTGTTCCAGCTATTCGCATTCGTGGGCGTGTAACGCTTACACCAAGGGTTGGTATTTCGACGGCGGCAAGTGCATCAGCGGAACCTGCGGCGCTGGCACGCACTGGGACAATCAGAACGTTGAGAATTGTGGCGGGCCCAACGGGTGCAATCCGAGCGGTGACACGATCTATCAAGATTGGTTGCGCTACTGGACAACGAACAACGGACAGCATACTTATGCTGCGGGCGAGAACTGCATCCAGATTTGTTGACGACTTAACCGAAAGCCCCGGTTGGAATGTCCAGCCGGGGCTTTAGGCTATAGGTGTGTGACACTGGGGCCCGTACTGCGGCGCTCGGCAAGCCTACTTGCGCGAGGCTAGACCACGAGCGGGTGGCCCGTTCTTGCCGGGCCCAGGTTGATGCCTTAGACCATAAATGGTTTTGCTGGTGCTGATGCAACACGCGAAGCTACTGGGAACCCTGCCGCAAGGCTGATGGCTTGGAGCGACTTACGTGCCAGGCTGCCTTGAGAGGCGTGGCTTCGAAGCGGTGTCCCAGGAGTCAACCTACGCCGGTAACAAATAGGGAGCTGTCCAAATGAAATTCTCGGTCCTCGAAATCGTCGGCACGTTGTCACCTTACGCTTACGCGGAGCCTATTACTCCCGGATACGGTGACTCCAAGATGCCCGGTGGTGCCGCAGTATCAAACGTATTTCAGGAGGGCCGGTGGTATTTGCGCCCCCGAGTCCGCTCGGGGTCGCCATCCAGAACAGCCCACCGAGCTGGGCGAATTAGGAAAGGGCCTGAAAAGGGACTGCGTCGGCGCCCAGGGCAGGTCACAGTGGCGCACCGCCGACCCCGAACTCATTGCCGTCTGGGTCGCGGTACGCGGCCTTGCGAACGCCGTTAGACAGGGTCTCCTCTTCCGCGGGGGCGAGTCCCCGCTCAGCGATCTGCGCGACCAGCGCATCAAGGTCGTCCACGAACACGAGGTGCCTGGCGTGCCCAGCATGCCCGGGCCGCTGCTCGATGAAGACGAAGCCGTGCTCGGCGAGCTCCCACACAGCCTCGCCCTCGGTGGGAATGAATGACGGTGGCGAGCCCAAGAGCCGTTCGTACCACTCTAGGGCTGCCGCGTAGTCCGTGACCGGGATCCCCGCGAACAGGTCTTTGGACATGTCCCGCGAATTCTAGTGCCGGGATGCCCGCCGCTCCCTGGCGATCTCTCTGAGCCGGTCCCAGGCCGGGGACGACAGGCCAACCGACGCCGTGATCAGCTCTGCGATGGTTGGGTCTTGGACCTGTGGCTCTCCGGCCCCGAGCCTTTCGTGCCGTTTTGCGAACCACTGCTCCGCGCGGTTAGCCAGCGCGTTGAGGCGGGGATCGTCCGGGGACGATTCGAAGGCCGCGTCGTACTCGAGGTAGATGGCGCGGAACTCCGGATCGTTCATCGCATCGCGCTTGTCCGCTATCCAGATAGCCGCCTCCTTAGGTGAGACCGACTGCATCAGGATCCAGCCGTCACGCTCCATATGCACCGACCGCTTGGTCACACCAAGCTCGACCAGCCGGTCGAGGTACTCGGCGACCTCCGGGGAAACGAATAACCGGTCTCCCGCGCTGAGGCGGGCGATCCGTTCCCGGGTGCGGAGGAGCTCCTCGGCTCGTTGCTGCAGATTGCGGTCGATCTCGACAACCGCCGCGAGGAACCGGTCGGGATCGGCCGCGAGGAGTTCCTTGATGCGGGCGAGGGGTACACCGGCCTCGGCGAGCGTTTTGATCTTGATAAGGGCGATCGCGTGCTCGGCTGAGTAGCGCCGGTAGCCCGACGAGTCACGCGGCGGCTCCTCGAGCAGGCCCCGCTCGTGGTAATGGCGAACCGCCTTGATGGTGACGCCTGCGTAGCCGGCGAGCTGGCCAATGGTGATCATGCGACGGTCCCCCTTCGACTTACTAATCATGTCACCGGGTACAGCGGCGGAACGCCAGCTCGGCCCACAGGTACCCGGCCAGCGCGGTCGCGGCACACCAGGCCAGCGCCACGTAGGCGGTACTGCCGACCGGCGTGCCTGTCAACAGCGCGCGCAGGCTCTCCACCACCGGGGTGAACGGCTGGTGCGCAGCGAACCAGCGAACACCACCGGGCATGGAATCCGCCGGCACAAATGTGCTGGACAGGAAAGGCAGCAGGAACTGGATCGGCAGCGTCGAGCCGTTGGCCCCGGCGACGCTGCTGGCGACCAGGCCCAGAGCTGCCGACAGCCACGCCAGGGCAAAGGAGAACGCTGCGACGATGCCTGCGACAGCCAACCAATCCGGGACCGACGCTTTTGGCCTGAAGCCGACCAGCAGCGCCACACCGGTGAGCACCGTGGTGGCCACGAGCGCTCGCACGATGCTACCGCCGACATGGCCGGCCAGCAGCGCGCCGCGGGTGACCGCCATCGTGCGGATCCGGTCGATGATGCCGCCGGTCATATCGATGTTCACGTTGATCGCCGTGGGTCCGCAGCCTGACGCCACCGTCATTAGGAGGATGCCGGGCACCAGGAAGTCAACGTACGGAGCCCCGTGCGCCGCGGCACCCAGGCCGTGGCCGATCGTACCGCCGAGGATGTAATCGAACAAGAGCAGCATTACAACCGGTACCAGGATGGTGCTGACGAGTAACAAGGGATACCGGAGAGTGTGCTTGAGCTCCCGCCCGAGCATGGTTGTGGAGTCCTTGAGGGCGATCTTTGGTGTGGTCATTGGATCTGCTCCTCAGACGGGTTGCCGGTCAGCGCGAAGAACACATCGTCGAGATCCGGCGTGTGAATGGACAGGTCTTCAACGGCGACGCCGTCGCCAAGGCGCGCAAGCACATCGCGCAGCGATCGAATGCCGCCTTCATTCGGTATCCGCAGCACCAGTTGGTTGTCGTCGCGCGAGCCCGCGGGCAGCGCCCGGGCGGCGGCGTCGAGCGCGGCGGCATCGGCGAAACGCAGCAGGATGTGCGCGCCCGGGATGCGCCGTTTGAGTTGTTCCGGGGTGCCCTCGGCGACGATTCGCCCCCGGTCCAACACTGCGATGCGGTCGGCGAGCTGGTCGGCCTCCTCCAGGTACTGCGTGGTCAGCAGGATGGTCACGCCCTCCGCTGCGAGCTCGCGGATGACCTGCCACATGGTGTGGCGGCTACGTGGATCCAGGCCGGTGGTTGGCTCGTCGAGGAAGATCAACCGTGGCCCGCCCATGAGCGTCATCGCGATGTCAAGGCGGCGTGTCATGCCGCCGGAGTAGGTGGTCGGCCTCCGCCTCGCTGCCTCGACGAGGTCGAACCGCTCCAGCAGGCGGGCGGCTCTCGCCCGCCGCTCGGTTGGGGGCAGATGCTGGAGGCAGCCTATGAGGAACAGGTTCTCTTCCCCGGTCAGCAGGTTATCGACGGCGGAAAACTGCCCGGTGACCCCGATCAGCGAGCGCACCGCGCCGGCCTCTGTGCCCAGGTCGTGCCCGAGGACGCTGACGGCCCCGGCGTCCGCCGGGATCAAGGTCGACAGGATCCGTACGACGGTGGTCTTGCCTGCTCCGTTCGGACCGAGCAGTCCGAAGACCTCGCCCTCGCCAATGTCGAGGTCGACGCCGTCGAGTACGACCTGCCCCCGATACGCCTTGCGCAGGCCGCGTATGGAGACTGCTTTACGGGTAGCGTTCTCAGTTACGGTGTTCATGCGACACATGCTGCAACCTTGACCCAGGGTCAATGTCAAGTTCTTGTCGCGACATTCGAGCGCGACCTGCGAGACTTTCACCGGATGGCGTCAACGAGCGTTGGCCTGCTTCTCTACCGGCGACGGGACGCGACGCTCGAGGTGCTGCTGGTGCACCCGGGCGGTCCCTTCTGGCAGAAACGGGACGACGGCGCCTGGTCAATTCCCAAGGGCGAGCTGGCTGAAGCTGAGATCGACGTCGACGGTGCCCGACGCGAGTTCCAGGAAGAGCTGGGCGCAGCGGCACCCAGCCGGGAGGTCGCTGCGCTCGGCTGCGTTCGCCAGAGCGGCGGCAAGACCGTCCATGCGTGGGCGGTCGAAGGCGATTTCGATGTGACCCAGACGCGCAGCGGCAGCTTCGAGGTTGAGTGGCCGCCGCGCTCGGGCAAGATGCAGCGCTTTCCCGAGGTGGATCGGGCCGGTTGGTTCGACCTGGACATGGCGCGTCGCAAACTGATCCCCACGCAGGCGGCTTTCATCGACCGGCTGGAGGGGTTGCCATGACCTTCGCTGAGCTCAGCACCTATCTGGACCGGCTGGAGTCGACGCGGAGCCGCAATGAGCTGGTCAAGACACTTGCGGAGCTCTATGCCAAGGCCTCGCCTGAGGAGATTCAGCCGCTCACCTATCTGATCCAGGGCCGGCTGGTTCCATTCTTTGAGCCGGTCGAGATCGGCCTTGGTGAAAAGCTGGTGCTCGCGGCAATCGGTCAGGCCTTTGGCCAGCCTAACGATGAGGTCACCAGGCTCTTCGGGGAGGCCGGTGACCTGGGACTGGTCGCGGCCAAGCTCTCGGCACACGGGTCGAGGGCGGAGCTGCCGGTCACCGAGGTGCACGCAAGGCTGATGGAGGTCGCGGTCGCCTCCGGCGGGGGATCCGTCGAAAAGAAACGCTCGCTCTTCGCGGCCCTGCTGAACCAGGTCGACCCGGCCTCCGCCAAGCACCTGGTGCGCATCGCGCTCGGTCGCCTGCGGCTTGGGATCGGCGATCCCACGGTGCTCGACGCCCTCTCGTTTGCGAGGAAGGGCGACCGCTCGCTGCGGCCGGTGCTGGAAGCCGCTTACAACCGGGTCTCGGACCTCGGCCTGATCGCGAAGACGTTCTGGTCCGGCGGGGAAGAAGCGGTCGAGGCTCTCAAGGTGACGATCGGGAGGCCGATTCGGAGTCAGCTCGCGGAACGCCTCCCGAATCCGGAAGCAGTGATCAAGAAGCTCGGGCTGGTCGCCGTCCAACCCAAGTACGACGGCCTCCGCGTCCAGATCCATAAGAACGGATCGGAGATACGGGTGTTTTCGCGCAACCTCGAGGATTATACGCCCATGTTCTCGGAACTGACCTCTGCCGCTAAAGCGCTGAAAGACGAGACGCTGATCCTCGACGGCGAGGCGATCGCTTACAGCAAGGAACTCGAGGAGTATCTGCCGTTCCAGCTGACCGCGAGCCGCCGCAGGCAGCACGGCATCGAGGAGGCCGCCGCCGAGCTACCGTTGGTGGCTTTCATCTTCGACGCCCTGTATCGCAATGGCCGCGACCTCACCGGGTTGCCCTACGAGGCGCGACTCGCCATCGCCGATGAGGTCATTGCCGGCTCCCCCCTGCTCCTACCGGCGCCCATCATCAAGACGGATTCGGTCGAGGTGCTCAAAAAGACACTGCTCGACGCCATCAGCCAGGGTCTGGAAGGGGTGGTTGTCAAGCGACCGGACTCCAAGTACCAGGCTGGCGCCCGGAACTTCAACTGGGTGAAGCTGAAGCGGCATACGAGTGGCGAGCTGAGCGACACCGTCGACCTCGTACTGCTGGGCTACTACTTCGGAAAGGGCAAGCGCGCTGAATTCGGCGTTGGCGCGCTGCTCGGCGGCGTCTACGACGCGGACAATGACCGGTTTGCCACCATCACCAAGCTCGGTACCGGCTTGTCCGATGCCGAATGGCGGCAGCTCCACGAGCGCACCGATAAGCTGCAGGTGGCGGAGCGGCCGGCTCGTGTCGAATCGATCCTGGTCCCTGATGTGTGGCTGGAGCCCGAGGTAGTTGTCGAGGTGATGGCGGACGAGATCACGCCGAGCCCCCGACACACAGCCGGCATGGTCGGCGATGAGCCCGGCTTCGCGCTGCGCTTTCCCCGAATCGTCTCCTTCCGCGGCACGGACAAGCGACCGGAGGACGCGACGACCGTGAAAGAGATCGCCGAGCTGTACCGTCAACAGCGCGTGCACAAACAGCCGGCATAGTGGTCGACCCAAAGGCGTTTGGACCTAGGATTCAGCTATGAGAAAGAGGTTGGTGACAAGCTACGCGACACAGTCCTCGGAAGCGGCTGATGAAAACCAGCGGCGCATCCAGGGCGTCTTCGCTGAGCTCGCTCCGAGCAAGCCGGGCAATGTGAGCTACACGTCCTGCGGCTGGCCGACGATTCGTTCATCCATTTGTCTTTCCACGATCCGTGTGCCGCCGACCAGCAAACAGAAAGCTCGTCGGTGCCTGTATAGCGAAGATCGAATAAGGATGCCGTCAGAAGCAGTTAGGTGATGAGAGCAACCATGGCCTTGAAATCCGGTAGCGCTGCGGTCGATGCCTATATCGCGGCGGCCCCCAGGACGGTGCAGCCGATGCTCCGAGAGCTTCGGCAGGCTATCAAGAGTGCCGTGCCGAAGGCCGAAGAAAAGATCAGCTATCAAATGCCTTTCTATGCCTATCACGGTCGGCTGATCTATTTCGCGGCTCACAGGAACCACGTCGGCCTTTACCCGATTATCGGTCGCGAAAAAGACCTCTACGCAAAGGAGCTGAAGCCATACCTCCAGGAAAAAGCCACGCTTCAGTTTCCGATCGGGAAGCCAGTGCCGGTCGAGCTGGTGAAGAAGATTGTGCAGCAGCGCGCTAAGGACAACGAGGCAAGGGTGCCCGCGCCCCGGGCAAAGAGAGGCTTCTAGGCCGGCCGAGCCGAAGGGGTCTTGCATTGCTCAACGACAAAGTCGCAGTCATCTACGGTGGGGGCGGTCGAATCGGTGCCGCTGTCGCTCGCGCCTTCGCCGGCGAGGGGCTTGAGTGTTTCTGGCGAGCCGCAGGCTGGACAGGCTCGAGATCGCAGGGATTCGGAGAAAGAAAAAGGCCGCCCACTCAAAGTGGACGGCCTCCGGATTTGCCTTTTAGGCGGCGCGAACCCGATTGGCGCGCGGGCCCTTCTGGCTCTGCTCGACGTCGAAGCTGACGGTTTCCCCGCCGCGAAGGCTGTCGAAGTTCAGCGTCGTGTCGACGCCACTCCGGTGAAAGAAGTACTCCTTGCCATCCTCTGCCGCGATGAACCCGAAGCCGCGATCCGGCACGATCTTCTTGATGGTTCCCTTACTCATCGTCCACTCCTACTTCTCGAACAACAGACCGAACGCCTCGGCCTGTTCGAGAAAGGAACGGACGGCCGGCGAGCACCACCCGAACACCGGGTGACCGCTGTACTCTAACAGATCTTCAGCCCACGGTCCAGCTTGAGCTGTGTGATCGTCGCCACCGGCGGACGGGCGGCGTCAGACGGTGCGGACCTTTTCGGAGAAGTGGCAGGCAGCGAACCGGTCGGGCGCCTTCTCCTCGAGTGGCGGCTCGGTGTCAGCACAGGGAGTGGGGACCTTCGCGATCGGACAGCGCGTGTGGAAGTGGCAGCCCGAGGGCGGGTTCAGCGGCGACGGGATCTCGCCAGACAGCTCGATCAATCGCCGCAACGTTTGGATGCGAGGGTTTGCCACCGGGATCGACGAAAGCAGCGCCTTAGTGTAGGGGTGCTCCTGGGAGTGGTAGAGCGCTTCGCTGGGGGAGACCTCGACGATTTTGCCCAGGTACATCACCATCACGCGGTTGCTGATGTGGCGGACGACCGACAGGTCGTGCGCGATGAAGATATAGGTGAGGCTGAATTCACGCTGCAGGTCCTCGAGCAGATTGATGATCTGCGCCTGGATCGATACGTCGAGCGCGGAGACGGGCTCGTCGCAGACGATCAGCTTGGGATTGAGCGCGAGCGCGCGGGCGATCCCGATCCGCTGGCGCTGGCCGCCGCTGAACTCATGCGGGTAGCGGTTGTTGAAGTAGGGATTCAAGCCCACCACTCGTAGCAGCTCCTGGACCCGGGCATCCTTTTGCCTGCCACTGACGAGGCCGAAGTTCACCAGCGGCTCGGCAATGATGTCCCCGACCGTCATTCGGGGATCGAGGGAGGCATAGGGATCCTGAAAGATCATCTGAAGCTGCTTACGCTGTTGCCGGAGCTTTTCGCCGCCGAGCTTGGTTAGATCGACGCCATCGAAGATCACACGGCCCGAGGTTGCCGGGATCAGTTGCGTCACCAACCGTCCCAGCGTCGACTTGCCGCACCCCGATTCCCCCACCAGCCCGACAGTTTCCCCAGGTCGGATGTCGAAGCTGACGCCATCGACCGCCTTGACGGTCCCGGCCACGCCAGCGCGGAAATGCTTGACGACGTCGACGACGCGCAGCAGCGGCTCCTGCGTGACGAGACTTTTGCTGTCCGCGGCCAGGCTCGCGCTACTCATTGACCGGCAACCTCCGGCACGCTGGTGGCGTCGAGTGTTCGCCGGTCGACGACTTTGGCCGCCAGCTCCTTGGGGGGCCGGACGCCGCTCGCGGCGCCGGGCCGGGTGTCGAGAATGTTGGCAGCCCCCATCTCGGCGTAAGCCCGTTTCATCGTCACCCAACAGGCGGCCTCCTGGTCGGGCGCCACCTGCTCCAGCTCGGGATCGTCGCTGAAGCAACGTTCGATCCGGAAGGGGCACCGGGGGCTGAACTCGCAGCCTGGAGGCAGCTGGATCAAGTCCGGAGGCAACCCCTCGATGGAGCGCAGTCGCTCCTTACGGTCGGCATCAATTCGAGGGATCGAGCGCAGCAATGACCACGTATATGGATGCTGCGGGGATTCGAAGATCTGCTCGACGGGTCCCTGCTCGACGATCTCGCCGGCGTACATTACGACGACCCGCTTGCAGAGTCCCGCGACCACGCCCAGGTTGTGAGTGATCAGGATGATCGACGTTCCGGTTGCTTCATTCAAGTCTCGAAGCAGTTCGAGGATCTGGGCCTGTACGGTGACGTCCAGCGCGGTGGTCGGCTCGTCGGCGATCAGGATCTCGGGCTTGTTCGCCAGTCCCATGGCAATCATCGCGCGCTGCCGCATGCCGCCGCTGAACTGATGGGGGTAATCGTTCAGGCGCCGGGCCGCGTCTGGCACCCGGACCTGTGTCAGCAAGTCGATGCTGCGCGCCGCCACCTGGTCGCGCGGGATCTTGTCGTGCGCCCGCATCGCCTCGTTGATCTGGAAGCCGACTTTGAGCACCGGGTTGAGCGAGCTGAGCGGATCCTGGAAGATCATCGCGATATCACGCCCGCGGATCTCCCGCAACTCCTCCGCCGGCAGGCTGACCAGGTCGATGTCGCGGAAGAGGATCTTCCCCCCGACGATCCGTCCCGGCCGCTGGACCAGGCCAAGAACCGAGAGCGCCGTGACGCTCTTGCCGCAACCCGACTCGCCGACAATGGCGAGCGTCTCGCCGGGCATGAGGTCAAAACTGATGTGGCGAACCGCCTTGACTTCTCCGTCGTCGGTGAAGAAGGAGGTGCTCAGGTCCTGGACCTGAAGGACTGGTTTAGTCAGGCGACCTCCCTAGCGGCCCCGTTCGCGGGGCATGATTCAGCGTTTCTGGCGCGGATCAAACGCGTCGCGCAGCCCATCTCCGAAGAAGTTAAAGGCTAGCAGGGTGATGGAAAGCGTAAGTGCCGGCCAGAGCAGGATGTAGGGGTCAAACCCGCCCTGGAGAGAGGGGAGGCCCTCGTTCGCCATGCCGCCCCAGTCCGCCGTGGGCGGGGGGACCCCGAAGCCGAGGAAGCTGAGGAAGGCGGCGGTCAGGATGGCAGCCGGGATGATGAAGGTCGCCTGGACGATGATCGGCCCCAGCGCATTCGGCAGTATGTGGCCGAACACGATCTTGCCCGCCCGGGCGCCGCCGGCCTTAGCCGCCTCGATGAACTCGCGTTCCCGGATGCTCAGGGCCTGCCCGCGTGTCAGGCGAGCCATGTCCATCCAGATGGTCGCCGAGATGGCGATGATGATATTGATCAGACCGGGGCCGAGCAGTACGTAAAGGGCAACGGCAACCAGCAAGGGCGGGACGCCATAGAAGATGTTGGTCAGGAGGCTGAGGCCGGCATCGACCGGGCCGCGGAAGTATCCGGCGACCAGGCCGATCACGACCCCGACGAGCAGAACGATGGAAGCGGTGGCCAGGCCGACCGCCAGCGAGACCTGGGTTCCCACCATCAGCCGGCTGAGGGTGTCGCGCCCAAGATCGTCACATCCCAGCGGATGGCCCGCCGAGGGCAGTTCATAGGTGGCGCAGGACCCGATCGCGTTCGGCTTGTAAGGCGTCCATAAGAACGAGACCCCACAGACGACAACGAGCAGCAGCAGGTAGAGGGCGGACACCAGCGCGAGCCGGTTTCGGCGCAGGCGGCGGAGGCCGTCTCGCCAGAGGCTGACCTGCTCGCGGGCGACTGTGCCGCCCGCATACTCGATGCTGGTGGGGTTCTGGATCGCGGTCGCCATCAGTAGCGGATCCTGGGATCGACGACGGTGTAAACCAGGTCCACGGTGAGGTTGGCAAACCCGATCAAGACGGCGTAGATGGTGAAGACGCCGACGGTGACGTTGTAGTCGTGCTGGAAGATGCTTTCGACGAACTCCTTGCCCAGCCCAGGTATGCCGAAGATGTTCTCGATCACGACGCTGCCTGTGATGATGCTGATCACGGTCGGGCCCAGGATGCTGGTAACGGGGACGAGCGCATTGCGCAACGCGTGCCGGAGGATGACGACCCGGTCAACCAGGCCCTTGGCGCGTGCCGTTCGGATGTAGTCCTGCTGAATGACGTCGAGCATCGCGGCCCGCGTCAGGCGGGTGATCTGGCCCGAGGTGTAAAAGCCGAGGGCGATGGCCGGTAGCGAGAGCTCGGCAAGCGTCCCATAGGTCCCGGTCCAGGGCTCAGGGTAGTAGATGGCGCCATTGGTCACGTTGTTGAGCCACTGGCCGAAGATCAGGATGCCGACTGAGGCGATGACGAAGCTGGGCACGCTGTAGCCAACGACGGCGATCGAGGTGAGCAGGTAGTCGAGCCAGCTGTTCTGGCGGACCGCCGCCAGGACGCCGAACGTGACGCCCAGCCCGATGGTGATGATCAGGGCGGCGCCGCCCAGCATGGCGCTCACGCTCAGCTCGCGCAGCACCAGCGGGGTGATCGGCAGGCCGCGGATATAGAGCGAGACGCCCAGGCTTCCG
>Ga0102924_1005198_pt1 | contig 12734 bp, 15 predicted proteins | sample PaiPotPPM11metaG_FD_80116 | JGI IMG/M metagenome (GOLD analysis project Ga0102924, IMG submission 80116) | Iron sulfur acid spring bacterial and archeal communities from Banff, Canada, to study Microbial Dark Matter (Phase II) - Paint Pots PPM... ... | reverse complement strand
TCGCCGCGGTTCGCGCCTGCGCCCCGGCCACCCCGCTGCTCGGCATCTGCCTCGGTCACCAGGCCATCGCCGCCGCCTACGGCGCCCAGATCACCACCGCCCCGCAGCCCGTGCACGGCCAGGCCGCCACCATCACCCACGACGGCCGCGGCCTGCTATCCGGCCTGCCCCGCCGCTTCCGGGCCGCCCGTTACCACTCCCTGATCGCCGACGAGGCAACCCTGCCCCCGGCCCTGGTGGTCACCGCCCGCGGCCCGGGCGGCCTGCCCATGGGCCTGCGCCACGCCCAGCACCCCGCCGAAGGCGTCCAGTTCCACCCCGAATCCATCCTCACCCCCCACGGCAGCCACATCATCCGCAACTTCACCGCCGCTGCCGCGGCTGCACAGAAGCAAGGCTGACCTTGGGCGGTGAGCGCGTTTCCGGTAGCAAGCGAGAACAGGAGATCCCGTGCCGATGCGCGGTAGGGTAACGGCCCGAAGAGCCGCTCCCTGCACAAGCCGACCGGTGATCACCTGGGTGGCGAAGGAGGAGATGCGGGGGCAGGCCGGCGTAGACGGATTCGCCGATCACGTCGGCCAAGGCCAGGTTCGCCACCATGCGGGCGGACTTCTCTCCGTCGATCTTGAGGCCCATCCAGATGCCTGGCAATCCAGGCGCTGACCAGTGAGTTCTGGGTGGGTGCAGCTGGGATCGAACCAGCGACCTTTCGCTTGTAAGGCGAGTGCTCTACCGCTGAGCTATGCACCCTGGCCGCTGTGTCGGCGGCAACGACCGGGGCCAGCGTACCCGCTCGCGCCCTTCCGGCCCGCTCGAATAACCGTGCGGCCCGGCGGGCCAGGACGACGAGCGCGGCGAACAGGCTAACCGATCCGGGCCGGGCGCCCCGTCCGGCCGAGAACCCGCGCGAGCGCCAGCTCGACCTCCTCGGCCAGCCCCGGCGTGTCCCCGGGACCCGTCTGCGAACCGGTCGGCGCGCCAGCGGTCACCGCCGCGCCCGAGGCGGCGCCCGCCCCGGGTTTCACGCCCGGTCCCGAGATGACCGGGCCGCTGGGCTCGCCGACGTAGCCGCAGTCGCGGCACTCGACCTCGCCGAGCCTGCGGACCAAGTGCACGCTCAGGCATACCGCGCAGCGGTCGAGCTCGGCTATCCAGTCGGCGGTGGACTGGCAGGTTGGGCAGATGAGCACCTGGCGGTCGGCCCGGACCCCTCGCTTCCAGGGGCTCTCCCCCCGGTCCGGGTCGATCTGCCGGGCACCACAGCTATAGCAGGGCATTGGCGTATGTTCCGATTCTGCCGTTTCCCCCAGAACGCGGCTGACGACTAGTCGAGCGCCGCCAGCGCCTTCTGATACTCGGCGATATCACGTGCCTGCGGTATGGGGTTCACTACCTTCCACCGCACGAGGCCATTCTTATCGATGACGAAGGTTCCGCGCGTGGCAACCCCCATGTTTTCATCGAACACGCCGTAGGACTTGGCCACCGCGCCGTGCGGCCAGAAGTCGGAGAGCAGCGGGAACTCGTAGTGCTCGGCGTCGCCCCAGGCGCGGTGGGAGAAGCCGGAGTCGACCGAGACGGTGAGGAGCTGGACGTCGTCGCGGGAGATCTCGGGGAAGTTGTCGCGGATGGAGCACAGCTCGCCGGTGCAGACGCCGCTGAACGCCAGCGGGTAGAAGACGAGCACGACGTTCTTCTGGCCCCGGAAGCTGGACAGCTTCACCGGTGTGCCGTGCTGGTCCTGCAGCTCGAAGTCCGGGGCCTCGTCGCCGACCTCAACCGCCATCGCTGGTCCTTTCCACGTGGAGTGCTGGCCCGGGCCGCAGAACGGGCCCGGCAACGCGCGATGTCTTCAGTCTGCCACCCGCATCCGACATCAGCTCGCGCACCCGCGCAGCACTCCCCGTACCCCCGGAGCAAAGGGCTAGCGGCGCGCCGCCTTCTTGGCGACCAACCGGGTGCCCGACCAGTCCCGGCCGGCACTGACGGTGGAGGTCTGGGATAGCCCCGCCGTCGGGGCGGCCTCGCCGATCTCGCTGGGTTCCACGTGACCGTCCCGGCCCGCCTTGGGCGTGAACAGCCAGATGTAGCCGCCGTCGGTGAGCGGCGTCAGCGCGTCCATCAGGGCGTCGACCAGATCACCGTCCCCATCCCGCCACCAGAGCAGAACGACGTCGACCACGTCCTCGTAATCCTCGTCGACGAGTTCCACATCTTGTATCGCGCCGATCGAGTCCCGCATCTGCTCGTCGCAGTCCTCGTCCCAGCCGATTTCCTGCACCACCTGGCCCGGCTTGATGCCAAGCCGCCCGGCCAGGTCGCGCTGTTCTTGCGCCTGGCCTGCGGTCGCGCTCACTGACGTCCTCCCGAGTCCTTTCCCGCTGCCCGGCGCCCGGGGGCCGGGGCCGCTCGGGCCGGGGCCCCAGGACCGCCGACGGCGGCTGAGGTCAGGCGCGGCGCTCGTGACGCCGTCACCTCTTGATCGGACAGTTCACACTGGGCTGGCCCGGTGCGCAAGTCACAATTCGTACACAGAGCCAAAACAGCGGTCATGATTTGATCTTCCCCCGCGGCTGGCTGCCTATTCGATAAGGGACAGCCGCACCTGTCTGTCCGGATTATCAACATTGAGGTCGACAAGTGCCACGGACTGCCAGGTTCCGAGGGCCAGCCGACCTCCCAAGACCGGCAAGATCGTAAATGGCCCCACGAACGCGGGCAAAACGTGCGAACGCCCGTGCCCAGGCGACCCGTGCCGGTGCTCCCACCGGTCGTCGGCGGGCAGCAGGTCGGCGAGCACGGCCAGCAGGTCGCGGTCGCTGCTCGCGCCGAGCTCGATCAGCGCCACCCCGGCCGTCGCGTGCGGGACGAACACGTGCAGCAGCCCGTCCCCGCCGCCCGATGCCTCGCGGGCGAAGTCGGCGCACGGCCCGGTGATGTCGTGCACTGCGTCCCGGCGGCCCGTATGCACCCGGATGATCTCAGTCTTCATTCCGAACGATTACCGCGTCCGCCGTTCCGGAAACTGCCGCGAGGCGCGGCACGGGCGCCTCTCCCCCGCCGCGTACCGGTCAGGCCCGGCTCGTCCCCGGCTTGGCCGCCGCCTTCGGCGTGGTCTTGCGCGCCCGGGGCGCCGCCTTGGCCTTCCGGCCCGGCTCGATCACCGCGTCGGGGCCGGGGAAGACCAGGCAGGTGTGACCGTCGTCGAACCGCACCAGGTAGGGCGGCTCGCCGCTGGCTTCGCGGACTTCGACGATCTCTCCCATTCGGTCCGGATGCCCTACGACCTTCCCGCGTACGTGCAGCCGGTCTCCGACCACGGCATGCATGCCTCCACCTCCTTCACCAGATTCTCTGGCGCGGCGCGCCATCCGGCGACGCCGCGCAAGCCTGCGTTCTCAGGTCTCTGGTGTACCCAGCCTCGCATAGGCCAACAGTCGCGTGAAGGGCCCGGGCCGCGCGCGAAGGCCGGGGCCAGGGGCGTCCCGGTTACCGGTGAGTAGAGATGCGTTGCGGGCAGCCGCGTACCAGGATTGGCGGAGAGACGACTAACTTCGAACGTAGGGGCAGCGACGCGCTGCCCAACCAGGACACACCAGCGGGGGCAGCCCTTACCGAAGGTAAGGCGTGGCCCGCCGCGGGAAGGCGAGGAACACCCCGTGGCCTCCGGACGCCAGCGCTTCTCGGTCATCAGCGACGGCCTGCCCACCCAGCTACCCGACATCGACCCGGACGAGACGCGGGAGTGGCTCGACTCGTTCGACAACGTGGTCCGTACCCGCGGCCGCACCCGGGCCCGGTACGTGATGCTCAAACTGCTCGAGCGGGCGCGGGAGCAGCAGGTCGGCGTGCCCGGGCTGCGCAGCACCGACTACATCAACACGATCCCGCCCGAGCGCGAGCCCTGGTTCCCCGGCGACGAGTACGTCGAGCGGCGGATCCGGGCCTACATCCGGTGGAACGCCGCGGTGATGGTGTCCCGGGCCAACCGGCCCGGCCTGGGCGTGGGCGGGCACATCGCCACGTACGCCTCGGCGGCCAGCCTGTACGAGGTCGGGTTCAACCACTTCTTCCGCGGCAAGGACCACGGCGAGTCCGGGGACCAGGTGTTCTTCCAGGGTCACGCGGCCCCCGGCATCTACGCGCGGGCGTTCCTCGAGGGGCGGCTGAGCGAGACCCAGCTCAACGGGTTCCGCCAGGAACTCTCCCACCCCGGCGGCGGCCTGCCGTCCTACCCGCATCCCCGGCTGATGCCGGACTTCTGGGAGTTCCCCACCGTTTCCATGGGCCTGGGGGCGATCAACGCGATCTACCAGGCCCGGTTCAACCGGTACCTGCTGGCCCGCGAGCTCAAGGACACCAGCCGGTCGCACGTGTGGGCGTTCCTCGGCGACGGCGAGATGGACGAGCCCGAGGCGCTGGGCGCGATCGGCCTGGCGGCCCGCGAGGAACTGGACAACCTCACCTTCGTCATCAACGCCAACCTGCAGCGGCTGGACGGCCCGGTCCGCGGGAACGGGAAGATCATCCAGGAGCTCGAGGCCTCGTTCCGCGGCGCGGGCTGGAACGTGATCAAGGTGATCTGGGGCCGGGACTGGGACCCGCTGCTGGCCAAGGACACCGACGGCGTCCTGGTCAACAAGATGAACACCACGCCGGACGGGCAGTTCCAGACCTACGCGGTCGAGTCGGGCGCCTACACCCGGGAGAACTTCTTCGGCAGCGACCCCCGGCTGCGCGCGATGGTCGAGCACCTGTCGGACGACCAGATCCGCAACCTGTCCCGCGGCGGCCACGACTACCGCAAGGTCTACGCGGCGTTCAAGGCCGCGCAGGAGCACGTCGGCCAGCCGACCGTGATCCTGGCCCACACGATCAAGGGCTGGACGCTCGGCCCTGACTTCGAGGCCCGCAACGCCACCCACCAGATGAAGCACCTGACGCTGGCCGAGCTGAAGGAGTTCCGCGACCGGCTCTACCTGGACATCCCGGACTCGGCCCTGGACGTGGACAAGCCGCCGTACTACCACCCGGGCGAGAAATCCGACGAGATCCAGTACATGCTGGAACGCCGGGCCGCGCTCGGCGGGTTCCTGCCCCGCCGGGTAGTACGCGCCCGGCCGCTCACGCTGCCCGACGACACCGCGTACGAGGAGCTCAAGAAGGGCTCCGGCCGACGGCCGGTCGCCACCACGATGGCCTTCGTCCGGTTGCTCCAGGACCTGATGAAGGACAAGAACATCGGGGCCCGGTTCGCCCCGGTCATCCCGGACGAGGCGCGGACGTTCGGAATGGACTCGCTCTTCCCGACGGCGAAGATCTACGACCCGCACGGGCAGACCTACGAGGCGGTGGACCGCAGCCTGCTGCTCTCGTACAAGGAGTCGGCCAAGGGCCAGATCCTGCACGAGGGCATCAGCGAGTCCGGGGCCATGGGCTCGACGATCGCGGCGGGTACCGCCTACGCGACGCACGGCATCCACATGATCCCGGTCTACATCTTCTACTCGATGTTCGGGTTCCAGCGGACCGGCGACCAGATCTGGGCGTTCGGCGACCAGATGGGCCGCGGCTTCCTGCTCGGCGCGACCGCGGGCCGCACCACGCTCACCGGCGAGGGCCTCCAGCACAACGACGGGCACTCGGTGCTGCTGGCCTCGGTCAACCCCGCCTGCGTGGCCTACGACGCGGCCTGGGCCTACGAGCTGAGCTACATCGTCAAGGCCGCGCTGCGCCGGATGTACGGAACCTCGCCGGAGCACTCGCAGGGCGAGAACGTCTTCTACTACCTGACCGTCTACAACGAGCCGTACGTGCAGCCCGCCCAGCCGGCGGACTACCCCGGCGGCACCGAGGCCCTGGAGCGGGGCATCCTCGGCGGCCTCTACCGGTACGCCGACGCGCCCCAGCCGGCCGCGGCGCCGGACGCCGGTTCCGAGCGGCCGCGGGCGCAGATCCTCGCCTCGGGCGTGGCCTTGCGCTGGGCGCTGGAGGCGCAGCGGCTGCTGGCCGAGGACTGGGGCGTCGCCGCGGAAGCCTGGTCGGCCACGTCCTGGACCGAGCTGCGGCGCAACGCGCTCGGCTGCGACGAGTGGAACACGCTGCACCCCGACTCCGAGGCACGCACGCCGTACCTGGTCAGCGCGCTGGCCGGGCACTCCGGCCCGGTGGTGGCGGTGAGCGACTGGATCCGCGCGGTGCCCGACCAGATCGCCCGCTGGGTGAGCGCCCCGTTCACCTCGCTCGGTACCGACGGCTGGGGCTTCTCCGACACCAGGCCCGCGGCACGGCGGTTCTTCCACGTGGACGCCGAGTCGATCACGCTCGCGGTGCTGACCCAGCTCGCCCGCCAGGGCGAGGTCAAGCCCGAGGTGCTGAGCCAGGCGATCGCCAAGTACAAGCTGGATCTCGACGTCAGCGACGCGCTCTAGGCGCCGGCCGGGCCGGGGACGACCGGGATGTCCCCGGCCTGCTCGGTGGCCTGGCCGTCGTAGGCAACTTGTGCCGCGGCGATGTCGTCGCGGTGCGCCCGGGTCCACGCGACCAGCGGCCCGATCGCCTCGAGCAGGCCCGCGCCCAGCGGGGTGAGCCGGTACTCGACGCGGGGCGGGACGACGGGGTAGACCGCGCGGGTCACCAGCCCGTCACGCTCCAGATGGCGGAGGGTGAGCGTCAGCATCCGCTGGCTGATCCCGTCGATCTCGCGGCGCAGCTCGCTGAACCGGCGGGTGCCGGGGCCGAGCAACTCGACCACCAGCAACGACCACTTGTCCGCCAGCCGGTCCAGCAGTTGCCGGATCTCGCAGGACACGGTCGCCTGGATGCGTGGCGAGCAGGAGCCGGTGTCATCGGTGTAACCGACAGACAGCAATGTGCCTTCTTCCGTCGCCTCCGATGATGCCCGATCATTAGTCAGGTGACAATAGAGAACCTAGTAACAAAAGAGAACCTCCGATGACCCCGGCGATCGGTATCTTGCTGCCCACCGTGAGCGGCCGCGGCGAAGCTCCCGGCGACGTGACCGCCGCGGCCAGGCACGCGGAGGATCTGGGGTTCGAGTCGGCCTGGGTGGTCGACCAGCTAGTGGCCGGGACCGGGGTGCCGGTGCTCGACAGCGGCATCGCGCTGGCGGCCGCCGCGGCGGCGACCACCCGGGTGCGCGTCGCCTACGGGGTGCTGATCGTCCCCCTGCACCCGCTGGCCTGGCTGGCCAAGCAGGTGGCGTCGTTGCAGCACGTGTCGCAAGGCCGGCTGATCCTCGGCGTCGGGACCGGCGGCGACCGCCACGGCCTTTCGTGGGCCGCCGCGGGCGTTCCCCGCCGGGAGCGTGGCCGCCGCACCGACCACGCGCTGCAGGTCCTGCCCCGGCTGCTGGCGGGCGAGCCCACCCGCCTCGCGGAGGACGAAGACGGCCCGGTGGTCACGCTGGCGCCGTCGGCGCCGTTCCCGCCTATCGTGGTCGGCGGGATGGCCGAGCCGGCGTTGCGGCGGGCGGCGCGCTACGGCGACGGCTGGTTTCCGCTCCCGGCCGAGCCCGCCGTGGTCGCCGCGGCCCAAGCCCGCCTGGAAGAGCTGGCCGCCGGGTACGGGCGGCCCGTCCCGCCGGTCACGGCCAGCCTGATGACCGCGATCACCGGCGACCCGGACCTGCCCGCCCGGGACGAGATGACCCGCCGGCTCACCGATCCCGACGGCATGTTCGGCATCCCGGCCGAGTACGTGCCTTCGGTCCTGCACGCCGGCCCGCCCGGTGAGATCGCGGCGCGCCTCGCCGAGCACGCCGGCCGCGGCGTCGAGCGGGTCGTCATCAGCGTCGCGGCGGGGAACTGGTTCCGCCAGGCGGAGCTGGTGGCGCGGGCCCGGGACCTTCTGGGCGGCCCGGCGCAGGCCCGCCCTTAAGCTGGGGCGATGGCCTCCCCCGCGACGTCGAGGACCGCGCTGGTTCGCCGGGCGCGCCGGGTCGACCGTGAGCTGGCGCTGATGTACCCGGACGCGCACATCGAGCTGGACTTCGCCTCCCCGCTGGGATTGCTGGTGGCGACGATCCTGTCGGCCCAGACGACCGACCGGGGGGTGAACGCGGTGACCCCGGCGCTGTTCGCCCGCTACCGGATGGCCGCGGACTTCGCCGCCGCGGACCCGGCCGAGCTGGAGAAGCTGATCGAGCCCACGGGCTATTACCGGGCCAAGACCAGCACGCTCATCAAGCTCGGCCAGGCGCTCTGCGAGCGGTTCGGCGGGGAGGTCCCGGGCACCATGGACGACCTGGTCTCGCTGCCCGGCGTCGGCCGCAAGACCGCCAACCTGGTCCTCGGCGACGCCTTCGGCCAGCCCGCGATCACCGTGGACACCCACGTGGCCCGGCTGGCGCAGCGGCTGGGCTGGACCGAGCAGAAGGTCCCGGACAAGATCGAGCGCGACGTCGCCGGGCTGCTGCCCCGCGCGGAGTGGACCGGCGTCTCACACCGGCTGATCTGGCACGGCCGCCGGGTCTGCCACGCGCGCAAGCCCGCGTGCGGCGCCTGCGGCATCGCCCGCTGGTGCCCGTCGTACGGCGAGGGCCCGACCGACCCGCAGATCGCGCAGAAGCTAGTCAAGCCCGGCCCGTTCTCATAACCAGGCCCCGGGTTATCGCGAACGGGTGCCGCGCGGCCGGGTGCGATGCCGGAGCTGGCCGCGCAGGATGACCGCGCGGGTGGTCGAGCTGGCCCAGGTCGTCCCGCGGGTCGGTGTCGTAGACGACGGCGTCGGCGGGCGCGCCCGGGACCAGCCCAGGCAGGCCGAGATAGGCCCGGGCGCCCCAGGACCCGGCCGCGAGGGCGTCGTGCGCGGGGACGCCGGCCGCGGCGAGCGCCCGGATCTCGTCCGCGACGCGGCCGTGCGGCCGGGAGTCGGTTCCGGCCAGGACGGTGACGCCGGCCTCGGCGGCCGCAGCGCACAGTTGCCCGTGGACGCTGGCGCCGCCGACGTACCAGTCCTTTCTCGGGCCGTCGGGCCTGGACATGGCCCTCTCGAGCGACCCGGTGATGACGGTCAGCGTGGGGGTCAGCGCCGTGCCCTGCGCGGCCATCTGCGTCAGCAGCGCCGGGTCCAGGCCCATGCCGTGCTCGAGCGAGTCGACCCGCGCCGCGACCGCGATGGCGCTGCCCGCCGGCTGCTGGGCGTGCACCGCGACGCGCCCGCCCGCTTCGTGTACCGCGGCGACGACCGCCGACAGCACGTCGACCGGGACCGGCTCGCCGTCGTGCATCCAGTCACCGATCAGCTTGGCCCAGCCGCCGCGCCGCGCCTGCGCGGCCGCGAGGCCGGGAAGCTCCGCGTGGCTGGCGCGCCGCCCCCAGCCATCGAAGAACTGCCCGTGCTGCGCGATCCAGGGCCCGGCGTGCACGGCCCGCGGCACGTCCTCGTCGCGGCCGAACCAGTCCGGCGGGTCGCCGGCCAGCCCCGGGGCGCGGATCATCGTCACGCCGGAGGAGACGTGCCGGCGCAGGTCCTGGCGCAGCGTCTGCTCGTTGACGGGCTCGCCGGGCGCGACCGCCCCCGGGTGGGTGTGCGCGTCCACCAGCCCGGGCAGCAGCCAGCCCTCAGCGACCAGCTCGGCCCCGGCGACGGGCTCGGTGGTCCACCGGTCCCCGTCGGCGTACAGGTCAACCGGCTCGCCGTCGGGCAGCGCCCGGCCCCGGATCCGCAGCACGCTCACCGGTCACCCCGTCCGCGGCCGGAGCGGGCGAAGTCGAGGGCTTCCCGGGCGAGCGGCAGCCAGGGCAGGCCGGACTCCGGGTCGAGACTGAACCACTCCTTCATCGGCGTGCCCTTGTTCGCGTCGAAGCGGACGCCGTCGCCGGTGCCGACCAGCGCGTCGACGCGGCCGGCGGGGAGCTTCAGCACCAGCCGCCCGCGGACCAGCATGACGAAGATCTTGTTCTGGAACCGGACCGCGGACCGGCCGAATCCGGCGCCGCCCGCCGGCGGGGTCACCCCCGGAAGGCCGAGCAGTCCGTCGATCAGCTCCTCGTAGCGGCGTTCGAAGTCATTCTCATCGGGCACCCGGCCAGCGTAGACACCGGGTCCGACAGCCCGGGGTGCGCGGATCGCCGGTCAGGCCGTGAGCTGGTCCCGCTGAGCCCTGGTCAGCCGGGCCACGACCAGGTCGTAGGAGTGGTCGACCTGCTCCAGCAGTTCCTCGTCGGGCACCGAGCCGTCCAGCTCCACGGTGTTCCAGTGCCGCTTGTTCAGGTGGTAGCCCGGGGTGATCGCCGCGTAGCGGGCCCGCAGCCCGTCGGCCAGGCCGGGATCGCACTTGAGGCTCACGCTGCCCGGCGGATCCGACGAGACCAACGCGAACATCCGGCCGGCCACCTTGAACACCGCCACGCCGTCGCCGAACGGGTAATCCTCGACCGAGCCCGGCTTGGCCCCGCACGCCGCGAACACCCGGTCGCGCGCCGCGCCGTTCACGTCAGCCGCGCGGGTTCGCCGAGACCCGCTCCGGCGCGACCAGCACGGCGGTCCGGTGTTCCTCGGCCATCACCCGGTCGTAGGTCGGCCAGTCGTCATGCGTGCCGCCCGCCGCGGTGAAGATCTCGCGCAGCAGGAGCCGGAGCCGCTCGCCGTCCACGCCGGCCAGCGGGTCGTCGGGCCCGGCGAGGTCGACCGGCCCCTCGGCCGCGGCCCACTCCCAGCCGACCCGGATCACCACGCTGGCCCGCGGGCGCGCCCGCAGGTTGGCCAGCTTGCGGCTGCCGCCCCGGGCGACCAGGCCGACGACCTCGCCGCCGGTCACCGGGTGCGCGAGCACCCCCGCGTTCACCACGGACGACTGGATCGTCCCGTCCGGCCGCAGCGTCGACACCACGCACAGACCGTGGTCACCGGGCACGAGCCGGGCGAACTCCTGGAGCTCTGGCATGCTGGCCCTCTTTTCTTGGCCGGCCGGGCCCGCGGCGCCGGGCGGGTCAGCGCAGTGTGATCAGGTTACCGGTGATCAAGGCCGCCGCGTCCGAGGCCAGGTAGGCGAGCACGTCGGCGACCTCGGCCGGGCTCGCCACGTGGAACAGCGTGGGGCTCGCGGCCACGGCGTCGCGCACGGCGTCGCTGACCCAGCCCGTGTCGGTGACCGGCGGGTGGACCATGTTGGCCGTGACGCCGAACCGGGCCAGCTCCGCCGCGGCCGACATCGTGTAGTTGGTCTGGGCGGCCTTGGCTGCGCCGTAGGAGACCTCCTCGGGGAAGCCGAGTTCGGCGCCGGAGGTGAGGCCGATGATCCGGCCCCAGGTCCCGCCGCGGGCGATGTGCCGCCGGGCGAACTCCCCGATGAGCAGGGCCGCGGCCATCGCGTCCACCTTGAACTGCTGGTTCCAGCCGGCTTCGGTCACCGGCTGGAGCGTCCGCCCGAGCCGGTCCGTGACGTCGGCGGCGAAGCTGTCGGCCAGCCATCCGGTCGCGTTGTTGACCAGGATGTCCACCGGGCCGAGCTGCTGCTCGGCGGTGTCGAACAGCGCGGCGGGCACGGCCGGGTCGGTCAGGTCGGCCTCCACGGCCAGCGCGCGTCCCCCGCCGGACCGGATGGCGGCCACGACCGCGTCGGCGCTGGCGGCGCGGTGATCGCGGTAGGCCCGCGGGATGCCCGGGTCGACCGGGTCCTCGACCCGGAAGAACGTGCACAGCACCGCGCAGCCGTCCCGGGCCAGCGCGGCCGCGGTCGCCGCCCCGATGCCGTGGTTGGCTCCGGTGACGATCGCGGTGTGGCCGCCTCGCGGTTCGCCCATGGCTCGCGCCCGCCTCCCCGGATCGACTGCCCACGACCTTAGTGAGGGAGCCTCGTGCGGCCACTTTGTCGGTGCCACGTGGTAGACCGGGCTGTCGCGCGCGAAGTCGAGGGTTGTTTGCGGAGGTGGGTCATGCGCTACGGCGCCGTGCTGCCCGGCGGGACGGCGGCCGAGCAACTGGAACAGGCCCTCCTGGCCGAGCAGGCGGGCTGGGATGGCCTGTTCGCCTGGGAGGCCGCCTACGGGGTGGACCCGTGGAGCCTGCTGGCCGCGGTCGCCGCCCGGACCAGCCGGATGCGCCTCGGCACGATGCTCACCCCGCTGCCCTGGCGCCGCCCGTGGAAGCTCGCCAGCCAGGTGGCGACGCTGGACCAGCTTTCCGGCGGGCGGGCCATCCTCGGCGTCGGCGTGGGCGCCGTCGATACCAGCCTGCCCGAGACCGGCGAGGTCATCGACCTGCGGGCGCGCGCCGAGCGGATGGACGAGGGCATCGACCTGATCCGGGCCCTGTGGGCGGGCCAGACGGAGTACCACGGGCGGCACTACCGGTACCAGACCCCGCGCGCCGACCTGAACGACGCGGTCCGGCCGGTCCAGTCGCGCATCCCGATCTGGGTGGTCGGCGTCTGGCCCCGGCCCAAGTCCATGCGCCGGGTGCTGCGCGGCGACGGGATCATCCCGCAGTACGCGACGCACGGCCCGGACGACGCGCGGGCTGTGCGGGCCTGGCTGACCGAGCACGGCGCGGGGCCCGGGTTCGACCTGGTGGCCGAGGGCGAGACCCCCGGCGGGGACCCGGCCGCGGCGGCCGCGGCCGTCGCTCCCTGGGCCGAGGCCGGCTGCACCTGGTGGCTGGAGACCCGCTGGGAGATGCCGCACAATTCGGCCGAGCGCATGGCCCAGATCCGCGAGCGCCTGGCCGCCGGTCCCCCGCGCCCGGCCCCGTCCGCCTAAACCGCTGCCCGC
>Ga0102924_1005197_pt1 | contig 12735 bp, 14 predicted proteins | sample PaiPotPPM11metaG_FD_80116 | JGI IMG/M metagenome (GOLD analysis project Ga0102924, IMG submission 80116) | Iron sulfur acid spring bacterial and archeal communities from Banff, Canada, to study Microbial Dark Matter (Phase II) - Paint Pots PPM... ... | reverse complement strand
GGCGGCGTCGGTGCACAACCAGACAATGACCTCGGCGACCTCGGTCGGGTCGGCGATGCGGTGATGGTCCGTGCTCTCGGCGACTGCTTGGCGGACGGCGTCGGTGACCCAGCCGGTGTCGGTCACGGGTGGGTACACGACGTTGGCGGTGATCCCTTCGCCTGCGAGCTCGGCAGACGCCGACATGGTGTAGTTCTCCAACGCCGCCTTGGCCGCGCCGTAGGACGCCTCGCCGGGGAAGCCGGCGGGGCCGCCGGACGTGAGGCTGATGATCCGGCCCCAGGTGTGTCGGTGCCGGCGGTGGTGGAGGGCGAGCTCGGCGATCATGAGGGCGCCCCCGCGGGCGTCGACGAGGAGCTGTGCGTCGGCCGTCGCGGCGGTCACCGGTTCGTTGCGCCGTCCGAAGCGGTCGGACACGTCCGAGCTGAAGCTGTCCTTGCGCCAGCCGCTGGCGTTGTTGATCAGGATCGACACCGGGCCGAGAGCGGACTCCGCCTCGTCGAAGATCCGTCGGGGGGTCGCCGGGTCGGCGAGGTCGGCCTCGACGGCGACGGCCTGCCCTCCGTGCTGCTTGACGGACGCGACAACCTGGCTGGCGTCATAACGGCGCGCCGCAACGTACGCGGGTGGTCCACCGGGTTCATCGCCGACCGACTCGATCCTGAGGAACGAGACGGCCACGTCGGCGCCGAGAGCCGCGAGGGCGATCGCCGTGGCGGCGCCGATGCCGTGGTTGGCGCCCGTCACGATGGCGACGCGTCCCGAGAGTGGAAGGGCAGACATGAACAGAGAAGCCTCCTGCGAGCTTGGTTGCGGTTGACCGGAGCGCGCTCAGATGCCTGCCACGGCCGCGCACGGTATCCGCGATCCGACGCGACGGCACACGAATTTTCCAAACGGGCCGCCCCAGCCCGCCGCCTCCCCGTTTAGGTCGGCCGTAGGTTGCGCGACGTGACCGCATCATCCGCTGAGACTTCGCTGTCCCGTCCTATGCCGCCGAGGTGATGCCAGACTGCTGCCTGAAGTCGATCACGCTCGTCGTGCGACCCCGCTCTGGCGAGAACCACGTCGTCTACCGCGTCTCCGATCGTCGTGAGAGCCGGTGCAGGCGATGACGCCGAGCGCGTGCGGGCGCACCGGGAGGCAACGGAGCATCAGTCATGGCCGAGCGGTCGCCACCCCTCGAACGTACGTCCTACGTCGAGGGACGTCGCGCCTGTGGAAGGCTTCCGGCCGGAACGGAGGTTTGATGGCGGCCGTTGTCGAGCCGAGAGTAATCCGGCGGGTCGTCCTTTACCGGGCGTCCTCGCGGTGGCCGGGAAACGTGAGATCGAAGAACGTGTCGGTGCTCAACGCGACGACTCGGCGCATGCTGGGCCTCGCCGGCGTCGAGGACGTTGGTGGTGCCGTCGAAGCTCATAGCGCAGTCGTTGCTGGCCTGGGTCGCTCCGCCGAGCAGCGCGGCGCAATGGATCGCGCCGTCGCAGCCCATGACGGCGCGGAGCACATCGTCAACCTGTGTGACGTCGCCCTGCACGAGCTCGACGCCAATCGCAGCAAGAGCCTCGGCCTCATCCGGGTTGCCAACGAGGGCCTTCACCGCGTCACCGCGGTGGATCAGCAGCTCGCAGACGTTCGCGCCGGTATGGCCGGTGCCACCGGTGACGAACACTGCTTCCATGGGGTTCCCCCGGAATCGTTCTGTCGCTTCGTCGACAATCTCTAACACTTTTCTCGATTTCTGTAAACCAATCGCCTATGCTTGGCATATGCCGATCCGGCCTCCGACGTCTTCCTCGACGGGCAGGTCGCGGTGGTCACCGTGGGCGGCGCCGGGATAGGTCGTGGCATCGCCGCCGGGTGTTTCCCCTACCGATCCTCAAGACGTCCGAGAACAGCTGGGACGCGCCGTACCGGGCCAACCTGCGTCACGTGCTCCCCAGCACCCAACGGGTCGCGAGCGCGATGGTCGCCGCCGGCGCCGGCGGGCACATCATCACGGTCACCTCGATCGAGGGCATCCGCGCCGCGCCGGGCGACGCGGCCGTGAAGGCTGGTGTCATCAACTAGACGAAGATGGCTGCGCTCGAGCTTGCCCTGCACGGCATCCGAGTCAACCCTCTCACCCCCAGATCACCATGACCGAAGGCATCGGGATGTTCGCACCCTCTGGCTCCGAGGGGCGCTTCGGCGACGTGGTGTCTATGGGCCGAGCCGGGGACGTCGCCGAGATGGCCGGTGCCGCCGTATTCCACGCCTCGGAGATCGCCAGCTACATCACCGCCCAGACGATCCATGTCTGCGCCCACGCCGCCGGCGCCTGGTGCCACCACCCCGAGACCGGTGAGTACTCGTTGGAACCGAGCGCATGACGGCGACGAGCGTCGAAGCCATACTCGCCGCGACGCGCCGCGTCATCGCCGAGCGGGGCCCGGAGAAGCTGCGGATGTCCACGATCGCCGCCGCGGCAGGCGTTTCGCGACCGACGCTGTACAAGTGGTTCCCCACCAAGGACGACCTCCTGGAGGCCTTCACCGCCTACGAGGAGCAGTTGTTCGACGCCCGGCTCCGCGACGCGATCGATGCAGAGCGCACGCCGGGCCGGAAGCTCGCCGCCGCCCTCCGGCTGCTGGTCACCTACCTCGACGGTCTCATGGGACCCGATCCCGTCGGCGCCGACCCGGCCTTCGCATTGCAGTCGCTCGCGAGCTCGCTCGGCCGGCAGACGACATCGTTCGTCCGGCTGCTCGGCGATGCCTTCGACACGGTGCCCGCCGTCCGCCAGGGGCACCTGAGCCGGGGGCAGGCCGCCGAGCTGTTCCTGCGGCTGGCGTACTCGCACTACCTGGTCCCGCATCCCGATCCGGAGGTCCTGCTGGCCAACCTGCGCAGCTTCGCTGGTCTCACCGGCCATGCTGTCACGAGAGCAGCTGGATGAGCCGCACCACCTCGACTTGGACTTGCGCGGGGCATCACTCGTGACGAATGAACAGTGGGAGCATGGAGATGGACCTGGGTCTTGAAGGAAGCAATGCGGTCGTCACCGGTGGTACGAAAGGCATGGGCCGAGCTATCGCCGCGGCGTTCGCGGACGACGGCGCCCGGGTCGCCGTCCTCGCCCGCGGGACAGACGCGATCGAGAGCACACTCACGGAGCTGCGCCGGCGGGGAAGCCCCGAAGCGGTCGGGATCTCGGTCGACCTGACCGACCCGGCCGCCATCACCAGCGCGTTCGCGCAGATCGGTGAACGTTGGGGCGAGATCAACAGCCTCGTCAACACCGTCGGCCCCGGCGACGGCTACTTCGAGGAGATGACTGATGCCGAATGGGACGCGGCATTCCAACTCGGGCTGATGGCGGCAGTCCGCTGCACGAAAGCGGCGCTCCCGCTCCTGCGGGCCGCGGAGTGGGGTCGCATCGTGAACTTCGCCGCCCACTCGATCCAGCGGCAGAATCCGCGTATCGTTGCCTACACAGCGTCGAAGGCAGCGATCGCCAGCGTGTCGAAGAACCTGGCCAAGAGCCTCGCCAAGGACGGCATCCTCGTGAACACGATCAGTCCCGGCACGATTGTGACAGCTAGCTTCACCGAGGCGCTGCACCCGTTCCTCGCCGCCGACGGGCTCGACTCGAGCAACCCGGTCGACGTCATGACGTGGATCGAGAACAACTTCCACCAGCCCGCCGACCTCGGCCGCGCCGGTGTGCCGGACGAGATCGCCAGCATCACCGTGTACCTGGCCTCGCGCCGCAACGGCTACGTGACAGGAGCGAACGTCAACGTCGACGGCGGCTCCGACTTCATCTGATGGAGGTCGCTCCGCTGGTTGACGCCGCGTGCGAGCGGGCTGGGTGCTCCGACTTCGGCGAGGACACGTGGCAGGAGGGCCTCGGCGTCCTCGTGCAGTCCCTCAACCACGATGCCGCGCTGAGCGAGACGGGCGTGGCGGCGATGACGGACCAGATCGTCGGGTACCTCGCCAACCGCCTCGAGATCGAGCGGTGGCATGGCGATCACCCGGAGATCGCTGACCAGGAGATCGCTGCGCCGCTGTTCGGCCTCGGGCTCCCGCGTACCGGCTCGACCGCGCTCAGCTTCCTGCTCGCCCAGGATCCAGCCCGCCGTTCGCTGCGCGTGTGGGAGGCGTCCGCCCCGTGCCCGCCGCCGGAGTCCGCAACCGAGCACACCGACCCGCGCATCGCCATCGCCCAGGCGGGCATCGACTTCACGAACGAGATGTTCCCGGGTTTCCTAGGAATGATCCCGACGGCGGCCGACGGTCCGCAGGAGTGCCTCGTACCGATGGGGTTCGACTTCCGGTCGCTGATCTTCGAGGGGATGGCCCTCGTGCCCGGCTACGCCGCATGGCTGCGGGACTGCGACATGGAGCCGGCGTACCGCTACCACCGCCGCGTGCTCCAGCTCCTCCAATGGCGCTGCCCACCGGACCGCTGGTGGCTGAAGACGCCGGCGCACATGCTGTCGATCAACGCACTCGACGCCGTCTACCCCGACGCCCGCTTCGTGATGACGCACCGCGACGTCGCCAAGGTCCTCCCGTCGGTGAGCGCGCTCTATAGCACGTTCATCGGCGTGCTGAGCGATCGGTGCGATCCGATAGCGATCGGCGCCCATACCACCTCCACTTGGCGCACCGCCCTCGAGCGCCTCATCGACTTCCGCGACCGCGGCAACGAGGGTCGGTTCGTGGACCTGTCCTTCGAAGCCGTGCAGCGCGACCCGATCGGGCAGGTCACTGACCTGTACGCCCACCTCGGCGATGACCTCACCGACGACGCTCGCCAGCGGATGGAGGCGTGGTGGGCGGAGAGCTCCAAGGACCGCTCCGGCCCCGGCCGCTACTCGGCCGCGGAGTTCGGGCTCGACCCCGCGGCGATCGCCGCCCAATTCGCCTTCTACACCGACCGCTTCGACGTCCCCGTCGCCTGAGGAGCACCCCATGGACGAGATCACCCAGAAGGTCATCGACGGCACCGCCTGGCGCGAGTTCTGCGACCTGCTGGCCGACGCTGGCCAGGTCATTCTCGCCGAGGGCAACCCCGACAGCCCCCTCGACCGGGCCGAAGGCTTCCGCATGCTCACCCGCCTGCTGCGCGGCTCCCTCGAGAGCAGGCTCGAGTACGGCCGGGCGAGCGAGCCCGTCCTCGTCCGGGCCTGCCACGAGACGGTGAAGATCGTCGGTGAAAACCCGGACAACCACTACCTCGGTGCCTCGCTCGACGGGAAGTACGACTACCGGATCTGGGGCACCCGCGGCGACGCGAAGTGGATCAGCTTCAACCTGTTCTCCGGAGCCGGCTTCGGCGGTGGGGGACCGGGCACGGGCAACACGATGCACGAGGAGCAGATGCACATCGAGCCCGACGGCAGCTTCGAGCTCGTCATCTCGCAACGCGAGCACCCGGGCAACTGGCTGCAGTCGGAGGCCGACACGCGCAGCGTCGCCATCCGCCAGACGTTCCTCGACCGACCGAACCAGCGCCACGCCGAGCTGCACATCGAGCGCCTCGACGTTGAACCGGCTCCGCCCGCGCCCCTCACTGCAGAAGAGCTCTACCTGTCGCTGATGTACGCGGGCTTCTACGTGAAAGGTGTCGCCGAGATCGGCGCCGGGTGGGCCACCCGACAGGCCCAGTGGCCGAACATCTTCACCGACGCGGCTGAGCTCCCCGAGACCGACAAGTTCAAGGACCCGCAGATCAAGTGGCACCAAGCCTACTTCGACCTCGCAGACGACGAGGCGCTCGTCGTCGAGGTCATCCCGCCCGAGTGCGAGTACTGGATGATCGCCCTCCACAACCACTGGATGGAGACCCTCGACTACGTCCGGCACCAGGCGACGCTGAACTGCCACACCGCGCAGCTCGAGGCCGACGGCAGCGTCCGCTTCGTCATCGCCCACCGCGATCCGGGCGTCCCGAACTGGCTCGACACCGCCGGGCATCAGCGCGGCACCGTCGGCGTCCGCTGGGTGGGCCCCCACGTCACCGACGTGCTTCCCGCCACCCGCGTCGCCAAGGTTCCCGAGCTCTTGGACCTGCGCAGATGACCACGGTCGGCGCCTGTTGTCGGTGGTCGCAGGTGCACGCCTGCGCCCGTCGGCTGTGTTGGCGACACGTACGCGGCCGAGACGCCACCGGTTCTGAGGGACCGCTCCGGTGAGCTCGCCAGCCCTCGACGTCGGAGCCGCCATGAGCGTCCGGACGAAGGTCCTCCAGCGGCTGGCGGTGAAGCTCACGTCCTTCAGCGAATCCCGCGAGCTGAACATCTCAGAAGCACGCCGCAGCATGGCCTTCATGGAGTCCCGCTTCCGACCAGCCAAACGTGTCATCTGATTTGGCCTGGGTCTGATGGAGGCTCGACCGGTTGGTTCTCTCACGCCGCCATCTCGACCCTCACGAGCCATCGGGTCTTCACCTTTCCGGTGGCAATCCACGAGCGAGGCGCCAGCCTTGCCGGGGCGTGCTTCGCCCGTGGGCCCCTGCGACGCCATCTCTGCACGAGATGGCGCCGAGCGTCGGGGAACTCGCAGGTGGCCGCCGACCTGCTCGACAGCGCGGGTGATCCGCTCGACGCCAACCACCGACCTCTGGTCGAGTCGGTAGCGGCTGTTTACGGGAGATCCTGCGAGGGCCGGTCAGGCGCGCCCAGGGCTGTGTTGGTGGTCCGGGAAGCCGGGAGGACATGCAGGCCCCAGCCAAGGGGGTAGGCCACGCTGGCCTGCATGCCCTCCGAGTCACCCGGCTAGGGCGTGAACCTGCACAACGTGTCGATCAGCGATGACCAGTGCGGCTTGTCGAGCACCGCCCGCACCCCGCGGCGCGTCGCCCAACAGAGCTCGTAGTCGTCGGGGTTCGCCGTGAACATCACGATGGCCTGGTCCGGCCGCTCCCCGAGGATGATCTCGGCGACATCCATCCCCGAGAGACCGGGCATCGCCTGATCGAGGACGATCACATCCGGCGCCGTCTCCCGCCACAGCCGGACCGCGTCGGCGCCGTTGGCCGCCTCTCCCGCCACTTCCAGCCCGTGGCCGGCGTCCTCGATGAGGACGCGGAGCAGCGTTCGGATGTCCGCGTCGTCGTCGACGATCAGAGTGCTCGACACCACACAACCCCCAGGGTCTGGAGGGGCTTCCCGCCGCTGTCTGACGGAACCGGCCTCAGCCTCCCATAGCGGACACCGGCGAAGAAGACCGCACCGGACGGGGCACCACGTCCATAGCCCAGCGCCCACCGAGGTCGACTAACCTCTACGCAGGGCGAGCCGGGAAGTCTGGTCGGCGCTTGATCCGACCTGTCCCGAGGTGCTCGTGAACTCTCTCTTCCCCCGCCCGTCCGAGTGGCGCCGCGAAGCCTTGCGCACGACCCTTTGGTTGGTGCCGGCGCTCCAAGTGCTGCTGGTCACGCTCCTGTTCGCGGTGACCTACAGCCTCGACCGCTCCGCCTATCGCGGCGCCGTCACCATGCCCTCGTGGGTCGACAACGGGTCGGCCGACGCCGCCCGCCAGATCCTCACCGCCATCGCCGCCGCCGTGATCACGGTCGTGGGCCTGGTGTTCTCGATCACGATCGTGGCGCTGACGCTGGCGTCGACCCAGTTCGGCCCGCGCATGTTGCGGAACTTCGTGCGTGACCGCGGGACCCAGGTCACGCTCGGCACGTTCGTCGCCACCTTCGTGTACGCCGTCCTCGCCCTGGGCTCGATCGGACACGGCCGCCGAGGCGACTTCGTGCCCCACCTGTGCGTCACCGTCGCCCTCGGCATGGTGGTCGCCGCCGTCGGGGTGCTCCTCTACTTCATCCACCACATCGCCAAGACCATCCAACTCCCCCAGGTCATCGCCAGCATCGCCGGAGACCTCTCGGCCGCCATCGGCACCGAGGTCGACGCCCGCAGCGGCTCCGCGGCCACGGTGGAGGCCGGTCCGTCGGTCGTCGAGCTACACACCCGTCTGGCGGAGAACGGTGCCGTAGTCCCGGCTGGCAGAAGCGGCTACCTCCAGTTCGTCGCCTACCCGGATCTCGTCAACATCGCCAGCCAGTCCGACGCCGTGGTCCGGCTCCTGCACCGGCCCGGGCACTTCGTCGTCGAGGGCCTCCCCCTGGCCGAGGTGTGGCCCTCGGACGCCGCCGCCCGCGTCGCCCGGCGCCTCGAACGCGCCCACGTCACCGGACCGCACCGCACGCTGGCTCAGGACCTGACGTTCGCCATCGACCAGCTCGTGGAGATCGCCATCCGGGCCCTCTCACCGGCCGTGAACGACACGTTCACGGCCATGACGTGCATCGACTGGCTGACCGACGGGCTCTGCAAGATCTCCTCGCGGTGGAACCCCCGCCTCGTCCACCGCGACGGCCTGGGCTACGTCAGGGTGATCGCCGCCGAGGTGCGCTACGACCGCTTCGTCGAGCGGGCGTTCGACAAGATCCGCCAAGCCGGTCGGGGGATGCCGGCCATCCTGATCCGCCAGCTCGAGGGCCTGGGCCGCATCATGCGGTACACGGCCGACGACGCCCACCGGGGCGTGCTCATCGAACAAGCCGCCATGATCCTGCGCGCCGGCGAGGAATCCGTCCCCGAACCGTCCGACCGTGCCGCCGTCCGGCGCCGGTACGACGCCCTCCTGGCGGAGACGACCGCCGCGGCAGATGCCGGACCCCATGACCGATGGGCTCAGCAGCGCTGACCACGTCCGCGCCGTCCCCTGAGGGGCGGGGGGACGGACCTCAACCGGCGCTCGATGTCGCCCACAAGTCGATGCCGGCGTCGACGGCGTGCCGGTCGATCTCACCGAGCTCGTCGTCGGTGAACGTCAGATTGCCGGAGGCGGCGAGGTTGTCCTCGAGCTGTCCGACGCTGCTCGCCCCCACCAGCGTCGAGGTGACGCGCGGATCGCGGAGCGTCCAGGCCAGCGCCATCTGGGCGAGCGACTGGCCCCGCCGGCGGGCGATGGCGTCGAGTCCCCGGACGCGGGCCAGGTTGGCGTCCGACAGCATCTCGGGGCGCAGCGAGCCTTGGCGCTGGGCGCGGGACCCCTCCGGAACGCCGTTGACGTACCGGTCGGTGAGGAGTCCTTGGGCCAGCGGGGAAAAGGTGATGCACCCGGCCCCGGCTTCTCCCAAGGCATCCAGCAAGCCCGTCTCGATCCACCGGTTCAGCAGCGAGTAGGAGGGCTGGTGGATCAGCAGCGGCGTTCCCAGCTCGGCGAGGATGGCGGCCGCCTGGCGGGTGCGGTCGGCGGAGTAGGAGGAGATCCCGACGTAGAGCGCCTTGCCCTGGCGCACGGCCCCGTCCAGGGCCCCCATCGTCTCCTCGAGAGGGGTCTCGGGATCGAAGCGGTGGGAGTAGAAGATGTCCACGTAGTCGACCCCCAGGCGCCCCAGGCTCTGGTCCAGGCTGGCCAGGAGGTACTTGCGCGATCCCCACTCGCCGTACGGACCCGGCCACATGTCGTACCCGGCCTTGGTCGAGATCACCAACTCGTCGCGGTACGGCGCCAGGTCACGACGGACCAGGTCGCCGAAGAAGCGTTCCGCCGAGCCGTAGGGCGGCCCATAGTTGTTGGCGAGGTCGAAGTGGGTGACTCCCCGATCGAAGGCCCGCAGGACGATGTCGCGCCCGACGTCGCGTGGGCGGTCGTCCCCGAAGTTCTGCCAGAGGCCCAGCGACACGATCGGCAGCTTCAATCCACTCCGTCCGCTGCGCCGGTACGGCATGCTCCCCGAATACCGCCCTGCGGCCGCGTCGTAGACCATGCCCAGCAGCATGTCAGTTGCGAAGAGTGCTCGTGGCGGGCGCATCTCCCGCGTCGCGCGCACGGGTTTCCCGTTCGATCGGGCAATCGCCGGCGGCCCGACCACAGGCGGAGAGGTCACAGAGCCGGCACATCCAGCGGGTGGCGCCGGGCTCGCGCATCATCCCCACGAGCACGCGTCCGAGCAACCCCGGCCAAGGCCTCCCCCGGTGGCCAAGCCGGGGACCACCTCGAGGTTCGTCTGGCCTCCTTGCCGTCGAACTGGACCAGCCCCCGGAGCACGAACGTCCCCGCCTTGTCGCCGATCCGTCCGCGGACCCGCTGGTAACCGGCCGCCGGTGAAGCGCTGACCGACGCTGGCATTCGTGACCTTGGCCGTCCCCTCCAGTCCACACCCGGAGCGCGAGACTGGGGAGGATGGACGAGGCCACCCGGGACGAGTTGCTGGCCACCTTCGACCGTGACGGCTACGTCGTGGTCACGGACCTGTTCGATGCTCCCACCGTGGACGAGCTCCAGCTCCAGATGGAGGGCCTCCAACGGGCCGCCGCCCGCGGTGAGCTCGGACCCGAGCACGCCGGCACCATGTTCCACGCCCCCTTCCCCGGCGAGCAGCCCCCCTACGTGCACTACGTCAATGGCGTCACCACGATCTCCCCCGCCGCCGACGCCGCCTTCCACCATCCCGACATCCTCGCCCTCGTGACCGCCGTGCTCGGGCCCCGCACCTACCTGTGGGACTACAACGGCCACGGCGCCGTCTACCAGGACGCCCGGCCCGGCGACGGGATGACGTACACGCGGATCGGCTGGCACACCGACCACCAGAGCCGGCCCACGTCCGACATCTGGCCGGGGGTGGCCGTGACGTTCCACCTGGACCCGACGTCCCCGGCCAATGGGTTTTTGCGGGTGGTGCCCGGCAGTCACCGGCGCACCACCGACGGCATGCCCCCCGGGTTCGAGAAGGTCCCCGGCGAGGTCGGCGTCTACTGCGACCGGGGCGACGTGATGATCCACCACTCCGACCTGTGGCACAGCGCGGCCCGGGCGACGGAGGACCCCCCCGACGGCGTCCGCCGCCACATCCGGGGGACGTTCCTCGGGGGCCGCCGCCTGGCGCCCGACGAGCCCCTGGAGCGGTTCAACAAGAACGCCGCCCGCTGACGGGCGCAGGCGCGGCACCGGGGACCGTGCACGTCAACCCCCCGGTCGGCTCATTGTGATTCCCTCCCTCAAGCCCCGGCGCCATGAGACGAGGGGTAGGACAACAGAGCTGGAGGGATCACGATGAGGATGTTCGGACGCAGCCGGCGGTCAGAAGCGGCCAGAGCGATTGAGATCGAGGAGCACCTCGAGACCGAGCGCTGGCTGCAACACGTCGTCGCCGAGGTCGAGAGCTACCCCGAAGAGGCGTCGACACCGCTGGCCGACTCCGTCTCGGCCGAGGTCGCAGCGTCGACGGTGGCCTGAGGCCACGACCTGACCCCGACCGGGGTCTCGTCCTCAGGAGAACCGGGTGACGAACCCGCGGTCGCGGAACATCGACAGCATCCGCAGGACGAACACCAGGGCGAGGACGGTGGCGACCGCCGTCCCGGCGGCTGCCACGCCCAGGCGGCCCCACTCCATCGCCTGGCCGGCCACCAGGGCCCGGCCCACGACGAAGGCCTGGGTGGTGGGCAGGATGCGGGCGATGGGCTGCAGCGGACCGGGGAGCGAGGTCACCGGCGTGAAGACTCCTGACAACGGCATGATCACGAACAGGATCCCCCAGGCCAGGACCTCCGCCGACGGTCCGAGGCGCAGCACCAGGCCGATGACGAACAGTGAGATCATCCAGCCCACCGCCAGCAGGATGGCGATGACCGGGAGGATCCCCCAGCCCGCCGACGTGATGGCGAACGAGAAGCACACCCAGCAGGCCAGCGCCACGACGCCCACGCCCAGGACCAGCTTGGCCAGGCCGAAGAGGGCCACGCCGAGGACGTACTCGAGCTCGGTCAGCGGGGTCGTCATGAGGTTGAGCATGTTGCGGCTCCACGCCTCTTCCAGGAACCCGACGGACACGGAGATCTGCGATTGGAAGATGACGTGGAAGAGGAGGATGCCGCAGAGCATGTAGGCCACCCCGGTGTGGGCCGCCCCACCGCCGCTCCGGGAGACGAACACGCCGATCGAGCCGAAGAGCAGCGTGTCGACGACGGGCCACACCAGGACGTCGAACCACCGGTGGGGGCTGCGCCGCAGCACCCACGCGTGGCGTTTGACGATCGCCCAGATCCGGGCCGTGCTCGTCTTCGTCATGCCGGCCTCGGCTCCTCGCGCTCGTCGACCCGCGGCGGCCGGCCTTCGCCCGGCGCCCCGTAGAGCTCGAGGAACACCGACTCCAGGCTGTCGTGGCCCGACCGTGCCGCCACCTCGGTGGGCGTGCCCTCCAGGATGATGCGGCCCGCCTTCATGAAGAGCACCCGCTCGCACAGCCGCTCGACTTCGCTCATGTTGTGGCTGGTGACGAGGAGGGCCAGGCCCTCCTCGTGGCAGAGCTGCTCCAGGCCGACCCGGACCCGCAGCGCCACGTCGGGGTCGAGGGACGCCGTCGGCTCGTCCAGGATCAGCAGGCGCGGGTGGTGGGCGGTGGCACGGACGATCCCGACGAGGGTCCGCTGGCCCGACGAGAGCTCCGTACCCATGGCGTCGGCCAGATGACGGATCCCGAACCGGTCCAGACCGCTCTCCACCGCCTCCCGCGTGTCGGGGACGCCGTACAGCTCGGCGAACATCGTCAGGACCTCGCGCACGCGCAGCTTCTCGGGGAGGGGGAGGTAGCCGGCGGCGAAGCCCACCCCGACCATCGCCGCCGACCGGCCGGCCGGGAGGCGGTGGCCGAGGATCTCGATGTCGCCGGTGTCGGGCGTGATGGCGCCCAGGCACATCAGGAGCGTGGTCGTCTTC
>Ga0102924_1005194_pt1 | contig 12740 bp, 10 predicted proteins | sample PaiPotPPM11metaG_FD_80116 | JGI IMG/M metagenome (GOLD analysis project Ga0102924, IMG submission 80116) | Iron sulfur acid spring bacterial and archeal communities from Banff, Canada, to study Microbial Dark Matter (Phase II) - Paint Pots PPM... ... | reverse complement strand
CTCCATGACGCCGGGGCGGAAACCCTCGATCAGCGCATCGGCACGGTCGACCATGCGCAACACCGCCATTGCGCCCTCGGGGTGCTTCAAGTCGATCGCTATGTTGCGGCGGCCGCGCAACAGCAGGCTGAACTTAGGGTCCTCGCCTTCCCGGCCGATGTCGCTGCCGACATTGGCGGCGCGGTCGACCCGCACGACCTCCGCCCCCATATCGGCGAGCAGCATCGCGCAAAACGGCGCCGGGCCGATGCCGGCCAATTCAACGACCCTGATCCCTTCCAGCGGTCCCATGGGTTTTCCTCTTCCTTTGCTGGCCACAGCTTAGCAGGATGCACCCGGCACGGCATACGAGGGACGCCATGGACAGCACCGCGTTGCGCGAAATGCAGGCGCCGCTGAAGGCGAAGTACCGCGACGACCCGAACGCCGCCGTGGTGACGCTGAAGGCCGAGGGCGGTCTCGCCGGAGATGGCATCGCCTGCCGGGTCGAGGCCGGCCGCGCGCTGGTCGAGGCCGGACTGCATCCGGCGACCGGCGGCAGCGGGTTGCAGGCATGCTCGGGCGACATGCTGCTGGAAGCGCTCGTCGCCTGCGCCGGCGTCACGGTGAAGGCGGTGGCGACCGCGCTCGAAATCGATCTGCGCGGCGGTACCGTGCGGGCGGAGGGCGACCTCGATTTCCGCGGCACGCTCGGCGTCGATCGCGAGGCGCCGGTCGGGTTTCGCGACATCCGGCTCACCTTCGAGCTCGACACCGACGAACCCGAGGACCAGCTGCAAACCTTGTTGCGGCTGACCGAGCGCTATTGCGTCGTATTGCAGACGCTGCGCACCCCGCCGCAGCTCGCCGCGAGCCTGATCCGCCACTCCGGTTGATCTGCCGCCAATACGCCGGCCCTGCGGCAGAAAGTCCCGCGCACGGCTCGCAAGCGCGATTCGCGTTTCCCAGGTAAGTCATGCATACTGTCCGATGGCATCGTGCGCGCTGGGTGCGGGCAGGAGGCATATTCCGGTCAATCCTATTGTTTGAAAGCGTCCGAGGATGGCATCGCAAAGCAACAGAGGGCTTTACGATCCCCGCAATGAGCACGACGCCTGCGGCGTCGGCTTTGTCGCGAATATCTGTGGACGAAAATCGCACGACATCATCAAGCGCGGCCTCCAGATCCTGGTGAACCTGGATCACCGGGGTGCGGTCGGCGCCGACCCGCTGGTCGGCGACGGCGCCGGCTGCATGATCCAGATGCCGGACGAATTATTGCGCCACTGGGCCAGCGAGCGCGGCCTCGAATTGCCGCCGCCCGGCCGCTATGCGGTGGCGATGTGCTTCCTGCCGATGGACGAGCAGGCCCGTGCCGTCGCGATCCAGCACTTCGAGCATTACGTCTGCGGCGAAGGCCAGAGCCTCGTCGCCTGGCGCGATGTCGGTGTCGATACCACCGGGCTCGGCGCGCGCGTCATCGAGACGATGCCGTGGATCGCGCAAGCGATCGTCGCGGCCAGCCCCGACATCGCCGACCAGGACGCGTTCGAACGCAAGATCCTGACGATCCGCAAGCAGGTGCTGAACAGCGTCGTCAAATTGTCGGATCACCTGAAACTGCCGGCATTGCGCGAGATGTATATCCCGTCATTCTCGACGCGGACGGTGGTGTACAAGGGCCTGCTGCTGGCGCCGCAGATCGAGAGCTTCTACGACGACCTCCGCAATCCGCTGACGGTGTCGGCGCTGGCGCTGGTGCATCAGCGGTTCTCGACCAACACCTTCCCGTCCTGGCGCCTCGCCCACCCCTACCGGTTCATCTGCCACAATGGCGAGATCAACACGGTGCGCGGCAACACCAACTGGATGGCCGCCCGCCGGCAGGCGATGTCGTCGAATTTGCTCGGCCCCGACCTCGCCAAGATGGTGCCGCTGATCGGGCCGGGGCAGTCCGACACCGCCTGCATCGACAACGCGCTCGAACTCCTCGTGATCGGCGGCGGCTATTCGCTCGCGCATGCGATGATGATGCTGATCCCCGAGGCGTGGTCGGACCCGCTGATGGAACCGGAGCGGCGCGCCTTCTACGAGTATCACGCGGCGCTGATGGAGCCGTGGGACGGGCCGGCGGCGATCGCCTTCACCGACGGCCGCCAGATCGGCGCGACGCTCGACCGCAACGGGCTGCGCCCGGCGCGCTACATCATCACCGACGACGATCATGTGATCATGGCATCGGAATCGGGCGTGCTGCCGGTGCCGGAAGAGAAAATCGTCCGCAAGTGGCGGCTGCAGCCCGGCAAGATGCTGCTGATCGACCTCGAAGAGGGCCGCATCATCGGTGACGACGAGATCAAGCAGAAGCTTGCCGCCGAGCATCCTTACGAGCAGTGGCTGAAGGAGACGCAATACAAGCTCGAAGACCTGCCGGAGCCGCCGGAAGGCTCGCCGGCGGCGCGCACCAACGATCCCGATGCCCGGCTCGATCTGCAGCAGGCCTTCGGCTACACCGAGGAAGACATCCGCTTCTTCCTCGAGCCGATGGCGCGCGATGCCGACGACCCGGTCGGCTCGATGGGCACCGACACGCCGATCGCCGCCTTTTCCGACAAGCCGAAGCTGCTCTACAACTACTTCAAGCAGAACTTCGCGCAGGTCACCAACCCGCCGATCGACCCGATCCGCGAGCAATTGGTGATGTCGCTGATCTCGATGATCGGGCCGCGGCCGAACCTGCTGTCGCACGAGGTCGGCAGTCACCATCGGCTGGAAGTGGCGCAACCGATCCTGACCGACGGCGATCTCGACAAGATCCGCAACATCGAGCGGTTGGTCGATGGACGGTTCAAGACCGATACGCTCGACATTACCTGGCCGGTGTCGGAAGGCGCCGCTGGGATCGAACCGGCGCTCGAACGCATTTGTCGCGAAGCGACGGTGGCGGTCGAGGCCGGGCACAACATCCTGATCCTGTCGGACCGCGCGGTCGCGGCCGAGCGGGTGCCGATCCCGGCGTTGCTCGCCACCTCGGCGGTACACCACCACCTGATCCGCCAGGGTCTGCGCACCAGGACCGGCATCGTCGTCGAGACCGGCGAGGCGCGCGAGGTGCATCATTTCTGCGTGCTGGCCGGCTATGGCGCCGAGGCAATCAACCCCTATCTCGCCTTCGCCACGATCGAACAGGTGCGCACCGAGAGCGGGCTGCCGCTCAGCGCCGAGGAGGTCCAGAAGAATTACGCGAAGGCGCTTGGCAAGGGTCTCCTCAAGGTGATGTCCAAGATGGGCATCTCGACCTATCAGTCCTATTGCGGCGCTCAGATCTTCGATGCGGTCGGGTTGCAGAGCGATTTCGTCGAGCAGTACTTCACCGGCACGGCCACGACGATCGAGGGCGTCGGGCTGCACGCGATCGCCGAAGAGGCGCTGCTGCGCCATACCCGCGCCTATGGTGAGGACCCGCTTTACCGCGAAATGCTCGACGCCGGCGGCGACTATGCGTTCCGGCTGCGCGGCGAGGCGCATGCCTGGACGCCGGGATCGATCGCCAAACTGCAGCATGCCGTGCGCGGGAACTCGCTGGCCGACTACAAGGCGTTCGCGCAGACCCTCAACGACCAGAGCGAACGGTTGCTAACGATCCGCGGCTTGATGCGCTTCCGCGACGGAAATGGGCCGGTGCCGCTCGACGAGGTCGAGCCGGCGGCCGACGTCGTCAAGCGCTTCTCGACCGGGGCGATGAGCTTCGGCTCGATCAGCCGTGAGGCGCACACGACGCTGGCGATCGCGATGAACCGCATCGGTGGCAAATCCAACACCGGCGAGGGCGGGGAAGAGGCTGACCGGTACACGCCGCTGCCGAATGGCGACTCACGCCGCTCGGCGATCAAGCAGGTTGCCTCGGGCCGGTTCGGCGTCACCACCGAATACCTCGTCAACGCCGACGTATTGCAGATCAAGATGGCACAGGGCGCCAAGCCCGGCGAGGGCGGGCAATTGCCCGGCCGCAAGGTCGACAAGGCGATCGCCAAGGTGCGCTATTCGACCCCGGGGGTCGGGCTGATCTCGCCGCCGCCGCACCACGACATCTATTCGATCGAAGACCTGGCGCAGCTGATCCACGATCTAAAGAACGCCAACCCGAAGGCGGCAGTCTCGGTGAAGCTGGTGTCGGAAGTCGGTGTCGGTACCGTTGCTGCCGGCGTCTCCAAGGCGCGGGCCGACCATGTGACGATCGCCGGCTTCGAGGGCGGCACCGGTGCCAGCCCCCTCACCTCGCTGACTCATGCCGGCTCGCCCTGGGAAATCGGCCTCGCCGAGACGCAGCAGACGCTGGTGCGCAACGGTCTGCGCGGCCGCATCGCGGTGCAGGTCGATGGCGGCGTCCGCACTGGGCGCGATGTCGTAATCGGCGCGATGCTCGGCGCCGACGAGTTCGGCTTCGCCACGGCGCCGCTGATCGCCGCCGGCTGCATCATGATGCGCAAGTGTCACCTGAACACCTGCCCGGTCGGCATCGCGACGCAGGACCCGGTGTTGCGCAAGAAGTTCACCGGCCAGCCCGAGCACGTCATCAACTACTTCTTTTTCGTCGCCGAGGAAGTGCGCGAATTGATGGCGCAGTTGGGCTTCCGCAGCTTCGACGAGATGGTCGGCCGGGTCGATCGGCTGGACATGGCGCCGGCGATCAACCACTGGAAGGCGAAGGGCGTCGACCTCTCCCGCCTGCTCTATCAGGAGCCGGCGGCGGCGGGCGTCGCGATCCATCACTGCGAGCGGCAGAACCATCACCTTGATAAGGCACTCGACAACGAGTTGATCGCCGAGGCCGGGCCGGCGCTCGAAAACCGCGAGCCGGTGCGCATCGAGAAGCCGATCCGCAACGTCAACCGCACGGTCGGCGCGATGCTTTCCGGCGAAGTGGCGAAGCGCTACGGCCATGCCGGCCTGCCCGAAGACACAATCTGGGTGCGCTTCACCGGCACGGCCGGGCAGAGCTTCGGCGCGTTCCTCGCTCACGGGGTGACAGTCGAACTGCACGGTGACGCCAACGACTACACCGGCAAGGGCCTTTCCGGTGGCAGGATCATCGTGCGCCAGCCGAAGGCGGCGAGGCGCGAGCCGACCGAGAACATTATCATCGGCAACACCGTCCTTTATGGCGCGATCGCCGGTGAGGCCTATTTCGAGGGGGTCGCCGGCGAGCGTTTCGCGGTACGCAATTCGGGCGCCATCGCGGTCGTCGAAGGCACCGGCGACCATGGCTGCGAATACATGACCGGCGGCGTCGCGGTCGTGCTCGGCGACACCGGACGCAATTTCGCCGCCGGCATGTCGGGCGGCATCGCCTATGTCTGGGATCCGAAAGGCCAGTTCGCCAGCCTGTGCAACAAGAGCGAGGTCGAGCTGTCGGCGGTGACCGATGGCGACGATAATGGGGACGAAAGCGCCGGTTCTGACGACCGGCCGCGCCAGCGCGCGCCGAACGTCGTCGACAATGGCATGGGCGACCCGTTGCGCTTCGACGCTCAGCGGCTGCGCATCCTGATCGAACGGCACCACCTGTTCACCGGCAGCGCCCGCGCCCGCCGGCTGCTCGAAGACTGGGCCAACACGCTCACCGCCTTCGTCAAGGTGACGCCGAAGGACTACCGCCGCGCCCTCCTGGAGCTGAAAGCCGAGCGCGAGGCCGAAGCCGCCCGGATGGTCGCCGCCGAGTGAGGCGAGGCGTCGGCAAGGCCAACGAAGCGTCTGACCCGCCGTTGCTCCCCGGCGACGAGAAATCATCGAGTGAGGCGGCGCAGGAACACCTGACAAAACCGACCCCGTTCCCCTCGCAGCGGGTTTTGCACTAGCATTCCTCACGCCCTTGAGACGGCAGGGAGGATCGCGATGCCCGCACGCACCGGTCAGCAATATCTCGACGGCCTGCGCGCCCAAGAGCGCGAGGTCTGGCTCGGCGGGGAGCGGGTGCGGGACGTCACCAAGCACCCGGGCCTCGCCGGCGGCGCCCGGGCGATCGCCCGGCTTTACGACATGCAGCACGACCCGGTGCTGCGCGAGGTGATGACCGTCGCCTCGCCTTCCACCGGCGAACCGGTCGGCCGCTCCTTCGACATGCCGGCAACCCGCGAGGCGCTCGAAACCCGCAGCAAGATGATGCTGAATTGGGCGCGGGCGACCTGCGGCATGATGGGCCGTTCGCCCGATTTCATGAATGTGACCTTCGCCGCCTGGGGCGCCGCGGCCGATTTCTTCGGCGAAAAGCGCCCCGAATTCGGCGAGAACATGCGCCGCTATGTCGAATATCTGCGCGAGAACGACATCTGCCTGACCCATGCGCTGATCAACCTGCAGCGCAGCCGCACCGTCTCCGGCATGTTCAACCTCGAAGAGGGCACCGCCCTCGAAGTGAAGCGTGAGACCGACGCCGGGATTGTCGTCAAGGGCGCCCGCATTCTGGCGACGCTGGGACCGCTCTCGGACGAGATCGCGGTCTATTCGCCGCGCCTCGCCCGCCATAGCGACGAGCACAGCCCGTTCGCGATGAGCTTCTCGATCCCCTGCGGCACGAAGGGGCTCAAATTCTTGTGCCGCGACAGCTTCGACCTCGGACGCTCGCATTTCGACCATCCTCTCGGCTCGCGCTTCGAGGAGATGGATTGCATCGTCTTCTTCGACGACGTGCTGGTGCCGTGGGAGCGGGTGTTCCTGCTTTATGATGTCGACCGGCTGAACCGGGTGCCGCATGTGACGCATTCGACGGCGCATTCGGCGCATCAGGGTGCAGCCAAGAACCTCGCGAAATGCGAATTCGTGCTCGGCATTGCGTTGATGATGACGCAGGCGCTCGGCAATGCCAACCTGCCGCATACCGAGGAGCGGATCGGCGAATTGATGCTTTATACCGAGCTGACCCGTTCAGCGATGCGCGCCGCCGAAGCCGATGCCGAGCTCGACCAATGGGGCGTCATGGCGCCGGCGATCCTGCCGGCCGAAAGCACTCGCAACCTGTTCATGACCGCCTATCCGCGGATGATCGAAATCCTGCAATTGCTCGGCTCGTCGAGCTTCCTGCTGACCCCAAGCGAGAAGGATTTCGCGGGTCCGCTCGCCGCCGACATCGAGCAGTACCTGGCCACCGACACGATCGCGGCGAAGGACCGGGTCAAGCTGTTTCGGCTCGCCTGGGATGTCGCCGGCAACGCCTTCGGCAGCCGGCAGGTGCTGTACGAGCGCTTCTTCGCCAGCGACCCGCTGACCCGCGCCCGCGCGCTCGCCGCGGTCTACCCGAAGACCGCAATCATCGAGCGGGTGCGCGAGTTTTTGGGGCGAAGCGACGAAGAGTGGTAGAATTGTCCAACCGCCAAAACCCGAACACGCGAGGGTGCAATGAAAAAGCCGATGTACCTCCAGCATGTGAATCTGTACGTCCGCAACGCCGAGCGCTCGAAGCAGTGGTACGAGGATTTGCTCGGCCTACACACCTACGAATACCGGCCGGGCTGGGCCGCCTTCATGTCAGCCGACGAGGACCAGTCGCACGAGGTGGCGCTGATGCAAATCGGCGACGATGCGCCGCTGCAGCAGAAGGGCCAGGTCGGGCTAAACCACATGGCCTGGCGGTTCGAGAGTCTCGACGATCTGAAGGAGCTCTATCACCGCATCAAGGCCAAGGGCATCAAGATCGACCACATCTCCGATCACGGCATCTCGCTCGGCATCTACCTGCGCGACCCCGACGGCAATGGCGTCGAGGTGTTCTACGAATTGCCGCGCAGCGAGTGGCCGGTCGATTACCACATCTTCTCGCGCGACAAGGTCGGCCGCGGCCGTTTCCCGGGTCCGTGGGACGAAACGGAGGTCCAGCCGCTGCCGGTAAGCGCGCCGCAGCCGGTCGCGGCGGAGTAAGCAAACAAGCTGGTCATTCCATGGCGCGACGCAGGCGCGAACCCGGAGCCCAGGCACCACGGACCGCGGCTGACCGGCGGCAAACCGCGGTCCACTCTTGATACGCCGGTGTGCATGGGTTCCAGGCTCCCTCGCCGCGCGAGGTCCCCGGAATGACCGAGTTCTTAAAGACCGAGCAGGGAACATCGATGCAAACCCCCGATCCCTTCACCGCGCCGACGCCGCACCCGCCGGTGCGCAACGATTGGCTGGCGCGCCGGCAGGAGCAGATCCTCGAACCCGACCTGCCGATCGTCGACCCGCATCATCATCTGGTCGATCGCGCCAACACCGGCCGCTACCTGTTGCCGGAATTGCTCGCCGACACCGGCAGCGGACACAACATCACCGCGACCGTCTATCTTGAATGGCTCTCGATGTACCTGGCTGGCGGGCCCGAAGAGATGCGCCCCGTCGGCGAGGTCGAGTTCGCCAACGGCGTCGCGGCGATGGCGGCTTCGGGCAATTACGGCAAGACGCAGGTTTGTGCCGGCATCGTCGCCTATGCCGATCTGATGCTCGGCGCCGCGGTCGAGAAGGTGCTGGAGGCGATGATCATGGCGGGCGGCGGCCGCTTCCGCGGCATCCGCTATATTTCCGCCTCACATCCGGACGAGGCGGCGCGCGGCTCGTCGATCAACCGGCCGGCGGAACTGCTGATGCACCCGAAGGTGCGCGAAGGCTTCGCCAAATTGCACCCGCTCGGTCTCAGCTTCGACGCCTGGATGTATTTCACGCAGCTTCACGAGCTGACGGATTTGGCGCGGGCGTTTCCGGAGACGCCGATCGTGCTCAACCATGTCGGCGGCGCAATCGGGCTCGGCCCCTATGCCGGCCGACGCGACGAGGTCTTCGCCACGTGGAAGGGCAAGATCGGCGAACTGGCGCGCTGCCCGAATGTGCATGTGAAGCTCGGCGGGCTTGGCATGCGCCTCTTCGGCTTCGACTTCCACACCCGGGAGATGCCGCCCAGCTCCGAGGAGCTTGCGGCGGCTTGGCGGCCCTATATCGAAACCTGCATCGAGGCGTTCGGCTCCGACCGGGCGATGTTCGAGAGCAACTTCCCGGTCGACAAGGGTAGCGGCAGCTATCCGGCGTTCTGGAACGCGTTCAAGCACCTAGCCGCCGGCGCCTCGCCCGGAGAAAAAACGGCGCTGTTCTCCGGCACGGCGGCGAAATTCTATCGGCTCTGATGCGCTTTCGGCTCGGTCTGTGCGCTCTTGCGTTGTCGGCGATGCCAGCCTTGGCCGCCGGGCCGGAGCTCGGCACGGTGCAGGACCGGGTCTGCCACATCGTCGAGAGCGCGGCAGCGGCGAGCAAGTTGCCGGTCGGTTTCCTGACCCGCGTGCTGTGGGTCGAAAGCCGCTTCCACACGATGGCTCTGAGCCCGAAAGGCGCCGAGGGCATGGCGCAGTTCATGCCGCAGACCGCGGCCGAACGCGGCCTCGCCGATCCGTTCGACCCGGCGCAGGCGATCGCGCAAGCGGCGCGCCTTCTCGCCGAGCTGCAGACTCGCTTCGGCAATCTCGGCCTCGCCGCCGCGGCCTACAACGCCGGTCCGGCCAGGGTCGAGAAATGGCTGCATACCCAGGCGACATTGCCGGCCGAGACCCGCACCTACGTTACGGCGGTGACCGGCCAGCCGGCCGAGATTTGGGCGTCGCGCGGGCTGTGGCGCGGCGACCTCGTCGGCGACCCGGAAAGCTGTACCGCCCTGACCGTCCAGCTGGCTCGCGCCAGCTTCGGCCGGGCGGTGCCGGCGCCGGTCTGGCAGGCGCGGCTCGACGGCACGCTGGCGAAAGCCATCGAAGGGCTGACCCAATTGACCCGCGAGCAGCGACTCGACGCGAAGCGCCCGGCCCGCAACGCGGTGGCGAAGGCGTTCTGCGCCAGCGTCAAGGCGATGGGCCCCGCTTGCTCGGTCTATGGCCCTTAGCGGCTACTTTGACGCGGCTTCGGCCTGCGCGTAAGCGGCTTTCAGTTCCGGGTCGTCCGGGCGCAATTTGACCGCCCGGGCATAGGCGTCGCGCGCCTTTGCCGGCTGGTTCAGCACCATGTAGGAGCGGCCGAGCCGAGCCCAGCCCTCGACATCGTCGGGCTGCTGTTCGAGCCTGGCGGCGAGCCGCCCGACCATGCTGTTGATCATCGCCTGCCGATCCTCGGGCGACGCGCTGGCGAGAGCTTGCTGCGCTTCGCGCACCTTCTCGGGGTCAGGGGTCGAGGACGGCGCGGCGGCGGGTTGCGACGGTGGAGCCGCCGCAACTTGCGGCACGTGTGGCGCCGGGGCGGGCCGCGGTCCGCCGGACGAAGTGCTCAGCGCCGCCGGATCGACGCCGAGCTGGCCGGCGACCTCGGTGATGCGCTGACGCAGCATCGGCAGCCAATCGGCGTCGGACGGCGAGTCGGCTTCCAGATCGACCCATTGCTGCAAGGCACCCTTCGGGTTGCCCTGCTGCGCCGTCGCGAGCGCAAGGTAATAGCGTGAGCGCGGCGCGTTGTCGGGGTCTTTCAATGTTCTTTCGAAGGCGTCTTTGGCTGCCGGTGTGACCTTGCCGCCGGCCGCCAGCACCTGCGCCTCGCCCCAATCGCCGAGCACGTCGAGGTTGTCGGTCGCCAGCTTTGCGGCGTGGCTGTAGGCGTCAGACGCCTCCGCGAAACGCCCGAGGCTCATTTGCGAGCGGGCAAGTAGGACCCAGCCCTTGAGATCGTCGGGCTGCTGCTTCAGGTGCTCGGCAAGCTTCGTCATCGCCTCGGTCATGTCGTGCGGCGGCTGACCTTCTGCGGTCTGGGTCGCGGCGGCGGCGCTGCGCGAAGTGAAGGGCTCGTCGGGCATGGCCGGTGAGCCGAGCACGGCATAGACGCTCCAGGCAGCGAACGGCAGCACGACAACAGCGACAACGGCGGTCGCGAACGGCACGGCTGAGGCCGAACCGCTCGCCGTATTGAGCGGGCCGAGCGCGAGAATGCGGCGACCGATCTCGGCCCGCGCCGCCTCGGCCTGGTCCGGGGTCAGCACGCCGCGGCCGATGTCACGGTCGAGTTCGGCCAGCTGGTCGCGATAGACCGCGAGGTTGTAGTCCTCGCGCGAGGCGGCGGCGCGGCTGCGCAACAGCAGCGGCACCAGCAGGATCGCCACCGCCAGCGAGGTCAGGCCGACCAGCGCGACAGCAAGCCCGATGCTCACGTCTCGCTCCCCTGCTCGAGCATCGCATCGAGCCGGCGCCGTTCCTCGGCCGACAACGGCGTCGGGCCGGGCAGCTCTGCGCGACCGCGATAGAAGCGCCAGGCGGCGAACCCGCCGATCAGCAATACGATCAGCGGACCGCCCCAGAGCAGCAGCGTGTCGAACTGGAACGGCGGCCGCAGCAGTACGAAATCGCCGTAGCGGGCGTGGACAAACGCGATCGCCTGGTCATTGGTATCGCCGGTGGCGATCCGCTCGCGAACCAGGACGCGCAGATCGTGCGCGAGATCGGCCTCGGAATCCTCGATCGACTGGTTTCGGCAGACCAGGCAGCGCAGCTCGGCGCCAACCTCGCGCGCCCGCAGCTCCAACTTCGGATCGGCGAGCATCTCGTCCGGCCGGACGGCATGCGCGGGGCTCATACTCAAGGTGAGAACAAGAAGCACAACCAGTTGAAATAAAATACGCTGCATCACTGCTTCAGCCGCGCGATCATCGGCAGGAGTTTCTGTTCGATATCGGCCTCGCTGAGCGGGCCGACATGCTTGTAGCGGATACGGCCGTTGCGATCGATGACGAAGGTCTCGGGCACGCCATAGACACCCCAATCGATGCCGACCCGACCAGTATCGGCGCCGACCTTGGTGTAGGGGTTGCCGAGCGTCTCCAGCCATTTGGCGCCGGCCTCGCCCTGGTCCTTATAGTCGATGCCGTAGATCGGCACCTGCTTGGTCTCGGCCAGTTTGTTCAAGACCGGATGCTCCATCCGGCAAGGCGCGCACCACGAGGCAAAGGTATTGACGAGGCTGACATGGCCCTTGAGGTCGGCGGTCGAGAAGCCATGCTGCTGCCCCGGCAGGGGCGGCAGGTCGAATTGCGGTGCGGGCTCGTCGATCAGCGCCGAGGGCAGGATCTGCGGGTTGATCGTCAGACCGAGACAGAAGCCGATGGCGATCAGCACAAACGCCGCAATCGGCACTATAAAAATCCAGCGCCGCCGCGGCGGCGCGGCCTCGCCCGTGGACGCGATGCTCATTCCGCCGCCTGGACCACCGTCGCCTGAACCTCGCGCTGCCGCCGCGCCGGAGCGCCGACCCGGTGCCGCCGATCGCTGAGCGAGACGATGCCACCCAATGCCATCGCCGCGCCGCCGAGCCAGATCCACGGTACCAGCGGGTTGTAATAGAGCCGCAAGACCCAGCCGCCCTTGCCGTCTGCGTCGCCGATCACGGCGTAGACGTCGGCGATCAGGTTGGTACGGATCGCGACATCAGTCTGGTTGCCGTTCTCGACCGGGAAGAAGCGCTTTTCCGGGTGCATCTCGGTGATCAGCCGGTCACCCTTCAACAGCCGCATGTCGGCGCGGGTCGCGGTGTAATCCGGCCCTTTCACGTCATGCACCGCGTCGAGTGCAATCGTGTAGCCGGCAATCGGGAAGCTCTCGCCGGGCTTGCCGCTGACGATGTTTTCCTGGGTCCAGAAGGTCGACCCGGTGATGCCCGCGATCGTGATCGCCATGCCGGCATGGGCGAAGGTCATGCCCCAGGCGGCGCGCGGCAGCCGCCAGGCGCGGCGGAAGACACCGCCGAGCGGGTCGGCGAAGAGCCGGATGCGCTCGGCGAAT
>Ga0102924_1005193_pt1 | contig 12741 bp, 13 predicted proteins | sample PaiPotPPM11metaG_FD_80116 | JGI IMG/M metagenome (GOLD analysis project Ga0102924, IMG submission 80116) | Iron sulfur acid spring bacterial and archeal communities from Banff, Canada, to study Microbial Dark Matter (Phase II) - Paint Pots PPM... ... | reverse complement strand
TCGGGCATGGGAGGAATTGGTCGCGATTATACCAAGCGGAATTGCGCTACTTGCAGACGGGCATGTCGCCAGTCAGGACGGTACCGTCGGCGGCATTCAGGCCCTGAACGCCGACAGAGTAGGGAACTGGGTCCGATCCTGACGGCGGCGCTAATTCCGTGAAGCCCAGGCGATAGCCGAAGGATCCATAGGAAGTCACCACGATCACTCGCAGACGTGGGTCCTTGCCGTAAAACGGGTTCTGGGCGTCCGTGTTAGGCAGGCCGAAGGCAACGCTGTACTCCGCTACCGAGACCTCGGCGGCGAAGTTGCGCGGGTCGTGCGATTGGAAGTGCTGGGTGACGGCCGGCGACTTGAGCTCGAGGCTCCCCTGCGTGTGCTCGCTGTGCGCCCTGAGAAAGCCCAGGTCGAGGCCCCTCGTACGGTTGGGCGTCGGCCAGAATGGCTCGCAACCCTGGTGAGGTTGTGGCCAGAGGAAGAGCATTGTCGCGCCGACGACGGCAACAAGTCCCACTGATACGCCGATCGCGGCAAGCGCCATCCGACCGGTCAGGCGGCGCGCTTCAGATCCTCGGCTGCCGGCTGGTCGGGCCACAGGGTCGATTTCTCGAGACCCTCCAGCGCCGGGATGGGACGCGACATGCGCTGCCCCAGCATGTAGCCGTACTGGTGGGCAGCGTCCTCCAGCGCGAGGTAGGGCAGCGCGCCCCAGGCAAAGCCGGAGAGCAGGAACCAGGTGGCCCGCCGGGCAAAGCGGCGCGAGTCCGGCCAGAGCGTCCCGCCCGCCTCGCCGAACTGGCGGTCGGCATAACCGGTCAGCTTCGCCAGTTCAAAGGCGGCACGCAGCCCCAGTTGCAGCTCTCGAATCACCAGGGCATCAGGCGAGTAGGCGATGGTGTAGCTCGCCAGCACCGCCTGCCGGGCCCAGACTCGGTCAGCGCCGACCGGAAGGTGTTGGTTGAAATGGATCCCCTGCCAGACGGAGCGCCGCAGCGCGGCGTTCTCCAGGAAGAAGGGAAGGCTCTTGTGCCGGATCGTGTCGCCTACCCGCAGGCGGCGCGAGTGCGCTTTCTGGCAGAAGCGTTCTGCCAGGCGGAAGTTCCAGATCGGCGAGCTGGTCGCCGAGGCCTCCTGGCGGCCGTAGACCCCGGCCACCGAGTCATCGTCGAAGGGCGCAACCAGGCGGCTTAACCAGTCTCCGTTCGCGGGCAGGGCGTGCTGGCCGAGAAAGACGATCACGTCTCCCTTCGCCTCCTCGCAGCCGCGATTCCAGCTCGCCGGGCCAGGCCGGTCGGAAACCTGGATCATGCGGATCTCGGGGAACTGCAGCAGGGTCTCGCGGGTAATGTCGTTCGAACCCGAATCCACCACCAGGATCTCGAGCGGGGCCCGGCCCTGCCCCTTGAGGCGGTGCAAGAGGGTGGCAAAGCCCCGGCCGGCATTCAAGGTGGGGATGACGAGCGAGATCGAAAGGCCGGAGCTGCCCATTGCCGGTGTAACGCGGCGTGAGCGGCTTTCCGTTGGAGGCTTCTTAGGGGAACTTTACAGAGATGAAGTAAAAATACGTGGGCGTGGTGCCATCACGCGCGCTGACGCCGAAGACCTTCAGCTTGCCGGCTGTCCCCGACGGAGCCCCGCTGAAGGTGACGCTGACGTCGTAGTGGCCGAAATCCGGAGCGCTGGCTGAGGCTGTTGCCGTCCCCCGGCCCAGCTCGTTACCCGCGGCGTCGAGCACCACGGCGACGACCGTGCCCTTGTCCACGCTGGCCGTTCCCGACACCTGCACCGGCGAGGTGATCGAACTGCTGGCATCGGGCGTGTCGATGATGATCCGCCCGCCGCCCGGAATCGGGGTCGCCGCCGCCCCGGACTGGGAGCCTGGCGAGGAGGTGGGGCTGGCGCCGGCGGCAGGCGATCCCGCGGCGGAACCGGAAGCGCTGGCCGAGGGCGAGTTCGTCTGCAGCACGAACTGCGTTTGGTCGCTGCTGCCACAGGCCGTGAGCGCCAGGACCGACAGACCGGCGATCGCGATCGGAATCAATCGGCGCATTCAAACCTCCCCTCCCTAGGTCGGAACACAGCGTAAACGATCCCGGACCCCGGAGTGGATAAACTGTGCCGATCAATATCTTTGCCTACCAGCACGGCCTCTATCCCCGCTCCGAACGAGTCGTGGCAGCCACCCGCTCGCTCGACCGCGGCCGAGTTGACAGCGGCGCGGTCGACGAAGCGTTTCAGGGCGACCAGGCGCGCTTCGTCGAGGTTCAGCAGCAAGCCGGCGTGGACTTCTTTTCCGATGGACTGATCCGCTGGCAGGACATCTTCCGTCCTCTCTCGGAGGCCGGTGGGCCGATGCGCTCGGCGCCACTTGTACGCTGGTTCGACACCAACACATTCTTTCGGGCTCCAGACCTGTCGCAGGCCGGCGCCGCACCCTCTCCGGCGGGAGCGATCGTCCCCGATAGGACGGTGCCGCGGCCCGCGGTGCTCTCGCTGCCCTCCCCCTACATGTTCTCGCGCGCGGCACGCGTGGGAAGCCGGGACCGGAACGGCGTCATGGTCGACGTCGCCGAGCGGATGCTGGCTCCGGCGATCAAGGCGGCGGCCGACGCCGGCTGTCGCCTGGTGCACCTCGAAGAGCCGTGGCTTGCCTACTTCGGTATCGAGAGCGGCGCCTGGGCTCCGTTCAAAGAGGCCCTGAGCTCGGTCCGCACGCCGGGTGTCACCCTGATGCTCCACTGCTACTTCGGCGACGCCGCTCGTTACCTCGAGGAGCTGCACGGGCTGCCGGTCGACGGCATCGGCGTCGACCTGGTGGAAACCGACGTCGCCGAGCTGGGAACGAGGTGGGACAAGGATCTGCTGATCGGCTGCCTCAACGGGCGTAGCTCGAACGTGGAGTCGCTCGAGTCCACCGTGGAGTTGGCGCGCCGCGTGACCGACACGGTGCGCCCACGGAATCTCTACCTGTCATCGACATGCGAGCTTGGATTTCTGCCGACAACGGTCGCCGAACAGAAGCTGCAGCGACTGGGCGAGGCTGCCAAACGCCTGAAGGAGCTGGTTTCCGTATGACCGCGGTACTGACCCATAAAGCGCTGCTGACCCACGAGGTGGGATCGCTGGACAAGCCAGGCTGGCGCGTCAAGGCTTACGCCGGGCAGGCCCTGACCGACGCCGATATCGAAGAGGCGCGGAGCTGGGGAGAGCGCCTGCAGGTGCCCGATTACCAGAAGCTACTCGAGCTGCTGCGAAAGGTTCCGCTCGACAAGGGGCAGAAAGCGGAGCTGCAGCGCTGGTCCAGCCTCTACGCGTTGCGCCTGCTCGAGTCGGCCGGGCTGGACGTCGTCTACGACGGCGAGCAGCAGCGGACCGAGATGTATGACTGGGCGGTCAGTCACAGCGAAGGCTTCGAGCGCCGGGGCAGCGTGCGTGCCTTCGACAACAAGTACTACACCAAGGCCGCGGTCACGGGGCCGATCAAGTTGCGCAGCCCCTTCCACAACGCCGAGTTCTCCTACCTGCGCGGCTTCGCCGAGGCCGAGCTGAAGATCCCGGTGACCGGCGCCTACACCATCGGCGACTGGTCCTTCGACGAGCACTACTTCACCAGGGAGAACCTGCTCGAGCCTGTCAGGGATCGCCGCCGGAAACGCAAGGCGGCGCGGCGCCAGTTCATCCTCGACATCGCCCGCAACGTGATCCGTCCCAACGTCCAGGAGCTGCTCAAGCTGGGCGCCTGGTGGGTTCAGATTGACGAGCCGGGCGCCTCGACCGAGGCGGACGAGCTGGACCTGTTCGTTGACAGTTTCAACGCCACGGTGGAGGGCCTGGACGGCATGTTCTCGACCCACCTGTGCTTTTCTGATTACAACCTCTTCTTCCCGGCGATCGAGCGGATGTCCGGCTGCAGGCAGTACGCCGTCGGCTTTGCCAACTACGACAGCCGTGAGCTGGGGACAGCCGAGGACAAGCGGCCCGGCTACCACGTGATCAAGAAGTTCAGGGACCTTTCATACAGGCCGATCCTTGGCCTTGGAGTGCTCGACATCCACAGTGACTTCATCGAGTCACCGGAGCTGGTTCGGGATCGGGTGCTCTATGCGGTCAAGGTCTTCAACGACCCGGCACGGATCCACGTAATGCCCGATTGCGGTTTGCGCACCCGCTCCTGGAAGGTCGCCTACGAGAAGCTGAAGAACATGTCGGCCGGCGTCGCCCTCGCTCGAAAGGATCTAGGCCTGGGTTCGTAGTTCGCGGCTGTCGCCCTGGCCACTCGACTGACGTCTAGCTCGGGATCAGGCGGCGGGCTTCTGGGCGATCTCGATCCAGCCTTCGCGCACGGATTTCGAAACTGCCTCGAGCTTGGAGTGAACCCCGAGCTTCGACAGGATGTTCTGCACGTGGGTCCGCACCGTGTTGGGGGACATTCGGAGCGCCCGGGCCACGGTCGCGTTATCGTGCCCCAGCGACAGCTCGGTGAGGACGGCCAGCTCCCTCGGCGTGAGTGGTGATCCTGTGCCGTAAGGCTTGCTTACGGTCATTCCATGGAGCAGGCGGGCGAGCATGTAGGGCGCGATCAATGCCTCGCCATGGGCCGCGCTGCGAACCGCCTGCACCACCTGGGCCGCGGGCTCCTGCTTGCTCAGGTACCCGGTAACTCCTGCCTGCACCGCCGCGCGGAGGACCGCCTCGTCCTCGTCGCTGGTGAGGATCACCACCTGAGTCTGCGGCCGATCCTTCTTGATCAACGCCGCTGCCTCGACGCCCGATCCATCCGGCATGTGAACGTCGAGCAGCACCACGTCCGGCTGGAGGATCCTGGCCGACTGAACCGCCTCCGCAACGCTGCCTCCCTTGCCCACCACATCGATGTCGGCTTCCAGCCGCAGGATGGTGGCCAGGCCGTCGCAAAAGACGGCGTGATCGTCGACCACCAGCACCCTGATCGGTGAATCGGCCACGCTGGTTAAACGCAGAATCCCTGCCAGGGCTTGCCCGGCGGGGGCCGGAAGGGGCTCCTCCCGACGCTGCCAGCGGCTGCCAAGCCCCATCCAGTACCAGCGCAGGTACTGCGGCATCCAGGCCCACAGCCTGAATCGGCTGCTACCCGCCGTCCGGTCGTGCCAGGTAGTGGGGACCTCAGCGATGCCGAAACCCAGGCTGTAGGCCTTGACCGTCAATTCGATCGCCAGGGCGAAGCCGGCCGCCGATTCGATGTTGACGGAATCCAGAAGCCTGCGGCTGTAGAGCCGGAAATTGCTGGTGGCGTCGTGGATGGGCAGGCCCGCCAGCCGGTGCAGCGAGACACCGGCGAGCCGGGAGAGGGTCCGCTTGAGCAGCGGGCCACCCTGCTGGCCCCCACCGCGGACGTAGCGCGACCCGGCCACGACGTCGGCCCCGGCGTGGGCCAGCTCCAGCATGCGGTCGACGTCGCGCGGCTCGTCCGAGCCGTCCGCCATCATCACCAGCACGTAGGGCGCCCGCGCCACCTGGAAGCCCTTGCGCAGGGCGTTCAGCACGCCCCGTCCGAGGTCGTTGCGGACCAGCCGGATCTCCGGGAAGCTCGCCTTGATCCGGCTGGCGACCGGCACGGTGTTGTCTTCATCGAAGTCGTAGACGATGAGGACTTCGATCGGGCGGGTCTTCACCTCGCGCTGGACCGCCCGCAGCACGGGCAGGATGTTCTCGCTCTCGTTGTAGACCGGCATCACGATCGAAAGCCGGGGAGTGACTTCCTCCATCAGATGCGGCCGGCCGCTACCTCCTCGCGGATCCACGGGATCAGTTCGTCGAGCATGGCGTCGAGGGTGGTACGCGCCTCGAAGCCGAGCACCCGGCGTGCCTTGCTCACGTCCGGCACGCGCCGCGCGACATCATGGTCGAAAGCAGGGTCGTGCTGCAGGCGCAGGGGGCGATCCGGCCCGTTCACCTTGCGCCAGATGCAGGCGGCCAGTTCAGCGACGGTTGTCGATTGCGCCGTCGAGATGTTGAAGTCCTCGTTGAGGGCGGCCTCGGACTCCATGCAGAACCTGATCCCCCGGGCCAGGTCCCCGCCATAGGTGTAGTGGCGAACCTGGGTCCCGTCACCGAGGATGTGTAACGGGTCCTGGCCCTTGATCACCTTCTGGACCAGGTCGGGCACGACATGGCTTAGAGCCAGCTTGACGTTGCCGCTCATGATGTCGCTGTCGCGCAGCGCCCGGCGCTCACCGATGCCGACACAGTTGAATGGCCGGACGATCGTGTAGGGCAGCTGGTACTGCTCCCAGGCTCCTTTTGCGAAGTACTCGGAGGCGAGCTTCTGGAAGCCGTAGGTGGATTTCGGCGGGGGGCTGGTCAGCTGGGCGCCTTCGGGCGTGGGAAAGAGCGCGGTACTCTCGAACACCATGCTGCTGGAAAGCACCGTGATCTTGCGCAGCTGAGCCTGCTTGAAGGCGGCGATCGCCGCATCGAAGGTGGCCGCCAGGATGCGCTCGTTCTCAGCCAGCAGGTCGTAGGCGAACTCGTGGAAGTAGCTGATGCCGCCGATCATGGCTGCGCCGGCAATCACGTGGTCACACTCGCGTGCCGCTTTTGCCAGGAGATGGACGTCCTTCGCGTCGCCTTCCACCAGGCGGTAGCTCGCGTGCCTGTCGTAGCTGCGCGACACCGGGCCGTACTTGCTGAAGTTGTCGACCCCGATCACCTCGTGTCCCGCCTGGAGCAACTCGGGAACTAGATAGCCGCCGATGAAGCCGGCGGCGCCGGTGACCAGAACCCTCACAGCCGGATGCCGCGGTTGAGGACGCCCCAGATGTCGACCACGTCGTGGCCGTTCAGGGCCATGTCGCGGTAGAGCTTGTGAGGCGCGCCGATGATCAAGACGTCGCTCAACTCGAGCACCTCTTCCAGCGGGCGCAGCTCGGCGTCCGGGACGTAGGGGTCGTGACAGAGCACGCGCGCGCCCTTGAAGCCTGCCAGTTTTTTCAGCTTGTAACTGAGAGAGCTGCGCGCATCGTCCGACTCGCCTTTGAACGCCATTCCGAGGATGCCCACCGTCTGGTTGCGCAGCGGGCGGCGCCGGTCCAGGGTATCGATGATGTATGTCGGCAAACCCTCGTTGATCAACATCGCGGAGTGCCCCATGGGGAAGTGATCCGGGCTGAAGGCTGCCAGCTGCATCGTGTCCTTGAGCAGGCACGGACCGGCGGCCAGCCCCGGGCCCGGCAGGTCGGCGGCGCGCGGGTAGTTGTGGCGCACCGCGTGCAGGACGCTCGAGTAGTCGAGTCCGGCCTGGTGGGCGATCTCGAAGAACTGGTTGGCGATAGCGAACTTCATGTAGCGCCAGGTGTTGGTGAGCAGCTTGGCCAGCTCGGCTTCCCGGGGCGCGGTCCTGATTACCTCGACGTCGAGTTTCCCAAAGAAGTCGCTGGCGCGATTGAACGAATGATCGTCGCCGGCTCCTATGATCTGCGGCAGCGTGCGATTTTCCTCCAGCGCGTAGCCCTCGGCGATCCGTTCCGGGCAGAAGGCAATGTCCGCGGCGACGCCCAGGGTTGCCAGGCGAGCCTGGACGTACTCGGTCGTCCCCGGGTAGACGGTGCTGCGAAGAATGAGCAGCACTCCAGGACGCAGCTGAGGCGCGAGCTGATCCACGACCCGCTCGAACAATCGCATGTTGGGGTTCATGAACTCGTCGATCGGGGTGCCGATCACCATGATCACGATGCAGGTGCGTGAGACCATGGCGACCTCGTCGGAGAGCTCCAGGCGACCGGTGGCGAGCACGCGCTCGAGGAGCTCCTCGGCGCCGCGCTCCATGAAGGGCATTTTTCCCGCCCTGACCTGCTCTATCTTGGAGCGGTCGGTGTCGTAGATCCCGACCCGGCAACCGACGTCGGCAAGCGAGAGTGCGAGCGGCAATCCGACGTGACCGCAGCCGCCCACGACGACGCAATCGAGGTCCGCTGCAACCGCCGGCCGGCTGGCTTGAGGCACGGACGGGCCCGGTTCTCGCGAGACCATTCGCCTCTGTAACGACCACGATGCGGCATTCCGACAGGAGATCGGGGCCGATAGCGCGAACGCGGCGTGATCGCGGATTTTTGGACTGTGGGTGACGGTCCGGAGGCGGTTAGGGGACCTGGCCCAGGTCGAGAGAACGCCAACCGGCGCCGCCGTTGTCGGACGAATACAGGGCATATGTCTGCGTGGTGCGATCCTGCTGCCCCGCGGCCCAGAGGTGACCAGGGTCGGCGGCCGCGAGCAGGCTCGTGTTCGGCGGCCTGTTCGCGCAGACCCAGCTTCGGCCGCCATCCTGGGATCGAAGCAATCCACCGGGACCGACATTCGCCCCGCCCGCTCCCAGGTCGAGTCCCAGCCAGCCCAACCCAGGGCTGGCGAACAGCGGACCCGCGAGGTGACCGCCGGAGCAGGCGGAATCCTTCGGGTTGCTCAGGTCTGCCCAGGTCAGTCCACCATCGTCGGTGCGAAAGAGGGCGTAATTCGAGCAATTGCTGGAGGTGCAATAGCCTCCGTTGCGGGTAAGCACCCAGGCGCGGTTGGTAGTTGCCGCATCCAGGCCGATCGCCTGGCCGCTGGCCGTCCGCAGGCCGCTTCGCCAGGTGGTCCCGCCATCGCTCGTCTCCCGGACCTCGACCGTTCCCACGCCGCCGCTCTCGTCGAGGGCAACCCAACCTCGGGAGGAGCTGGCAAACCTGATGGCCGCTATTTGGCCCGAGAGCAGCACCGTCCAGCTCTTGCCGCCGTCGGTGGTCCGTTGCAGGTCGAAGCTGCATGGGTACTGACAGTTGGCGGAGTTCACTGTGAGCGCCCAGGCGCGCTGTCCGTCTATGGCCTGGATCTGCCGGACCGAATCGCCGCTACCCCCGTTCACCCGGAAGGCGAGTGTCTTGACCCAGCTCTGGCCGCCGTCCTCTGTCCGCAGAATTGAGCCGGTGCAGGTCGGTATCTGGCTTGGCGCCGGGTCCTGGCAGTTCGCCGGGCTGGCCTGCCCGTTCCCGACGCCAGCTACCCAGCCGACCCGCTCGTCGATGAAGCGCAGGCTCGTTACATAGTCCAGCGGAACCGGCAAGCGGATCCATGATCTGCCGCCGTCGGCGGTCTTCGCCAGGACCGCGCCAGAGCCGCGGCTGCCTGCGATGAATCCAACGCTCGGGGTCAGGCGCTGGATGGCGCTGAGCGATAAGGGCACCGGCTCCCCGGCACTCGCACTCGCGGACGTCGCCGGGCTGGCTGACGCCGAGGCGGCGACCGGGGTTTTCGTTGGTGCCTGTCTGACGGCGGCTGTGGATGAGCAGGCGGCGGTGAGAACCACCAAGGCAAGTAGCACCGGAACGCGGATCGGGCCGGCCACTCGATCCGAAAACGCTGCACTCAGTATTTGGTTACTGAGCATCAGCCCGCTTACCTGGCTCGCAGCACCGCCAGGTCCTGGTTGCCCTCAACCAATCCTGCCTGGTAGTAAAGGCACTGCCATCCGCGCCTGCTGGTCTCCTCCAGCCACCGGAGGCTCATGTAAGCCTCGCCCCACTGACTGTCCTTCACACCCCAATCGCCGCTCTTGCCGAAGCGATCGAAGAAGCTGAATCCCCGGTTGATCAGGTCGCGCCGAGTTTTCTCCATCAGGGCAAGGTCATGAAGACGGTTTGCCGCGTAGTAGTCGATCGAGCTGCGACCGTGAAAGGTGAGCAGGAAGAGTCCGTCGCTCCTCACGATGCGGCGCATCTCAGCCAGCCAGGCGCGGGCCGACTTCTGGTTCATGTGGGACCAGATGGAGATGGCAAAGACAAGATCGAACTGGCCAGGCCCGTAGCTAAGCGGCGGTCTTAGAGCGCTGATCGCGAAATCGATGCCGGGGAGGTTTCGCTGTGCCCACTGGATCGCCTCGGCGTTCGGATCGCACCCGTAACACTTGAAAGCGGCGTCGTAGGCCTTCAGGACACGAATCACGCGGCCCGAAGAACACCCAAAGTCCAGTATCGAGGCGGCCGGTCCAAGCTCGGCGCCAACCTGCTGCAGGGCGCCGATCACAAGGTCCGCGTAGTACATGCTGCCACCCGCCGCAAGGCTGCCCCTGCCCATGCTGTGGATGCTTTCCGGGGGAGCAGCGGCACTCAAGCCAGTCTTCTCGAGAACCTCGCGGACCCTGTAGTGCGCGCCAAGATGCAGCGTGACCCGGTTCCGCTCGGCCGGGTCTGACTGCACTGCTTCGAGAGCCGCCCGGTCCCCCGCGTCGAGCTCAGCTACCACCGCGGCAAGGTCGGCAGCCGAAAGGCGCGCCGTCAACGCTGCGCTCACGGGTGAAAGCTGGCTCATCAATGCTCCGGCTGGAAAACAGAGGACGGTTTAGACACGGTCACGCGGAACAATCCGTCCCGAACGAAGAGCGCCCAGAGAAGCCCTGGGAGGATCCCCGGATACCACAGCGCCGGGTGCAAGTGACCAAAAACAAGATATGAAAGGCTTCCGGCAAAGCCTGTCGCCATAGGGAGATCCTTAACCTTTGGATTCGAGAATCCATGATCGGTCAGGAATTGACACAGCTGCTTCTTGTTGAAATGGACGATATGCCTGGGCGGGTCCAGGTGGAACCAACGCCGGCCAAAAGCCTTCGCCTCGCGGCCATCCAGGTTTGGGACTGCGAGAACCACCTCACCCCCGGGTCGGAGGAGACGGAGTACCGATGCCATCGCCTCGACCGGCCGATCGAGGTGTTCGAAAACGAAATTCATGGTGATCAAGTCGAAGCTGCCCGCCATCGAATCCAGCTCCGAGATGTTTGACACCACGGGCACGCCAACTCGCGCGCTCAGCGCGCGCGCGAATTTTGGATCGAACTCATAGCCGTAGACGTCCCAGCCGCGTTGCTTCATGGCCTTGACGTACCAGCCGTTTCCGCAGCCGTAGTCAAGGAGACGGCTCGACGGTCCCGACGCCCGCGGCATCACGTAGTAGGTCCCGGTGATCAGGCGCCGAAAGATGGCGTAGGGGAGTGACTCCGGCTGGTGCCGCCCGTAGCCCTTGTAGTAGCGTCCAAGATCCGCGGGCGTACGCTCCAGCTGGACCAGTTTGCAGCCGGTACAGCGAACGTAAGCGAAGCGCCCGGGCATCCGCTGCAGCCGGTCGGGAAGGTCGTCAAAGATGGGGCTGGCCTCGCGACTACCACAGACCCGGCACTGAAACGGACGTTCCCCGGCCGTGGCTAACTGCTCCCTTGGAGCGGAGTCCGGAGGAGGCTGACTCATCGCCGGGTCAGCTTACGCGAGCGGTCCATAGACGATGCTGCGGCATAGCGTTAGTCTGGTAGCCGTGGTAACCAGTCTGGCCATAGTGATCCCGGCGTACCGGGAGGGAAGCCGGATCGGAGGCGTCGTGGACGGCATCCCCAGGCAGATCCCGGGTGTCGAGAACCTGAGGGTCATCGTGGTCGACGATGGTTCCCCGGACGACACCGCAAAGGCCGCCGATCGGCCAGGGGTCACGGTGCTGCGGCACAGGGTGAATCTCGGGGTGGGCGCGGCGCTTCGCACCGGCACCGAGGCCGCCATCCGCCTGGGCGCCGACATCGTGGTTCACATGGACGCCGACGGACAGCATCCACCGGCCGATCTTGTTCGGCTCGTTCAACCACTCTTCGAGGGGGCCGATGCCGTGACGGCCGTGCGTACTTTTCGCCGGCCGATGCCGTGGATGCTGATCTTCGGCAACCGGGTTCTCACGCTCGCGACGAAGGCTCTCTTCGGCGTCAACAATCCGGACACGCAGTGTGCCTACCGCGCCTTCTGGGCCCACTGCTGGCCCTCGCTGGCATGGCAGTCGACCGACTATGCCTTCGCCAGCGAGATGCTCATCCGGGCGAAGATGCACGGCGTTCGGTGGCAGACCGTACCGATTGCCACCATCTACCTCGATCGCTTCAAGGGCACGGGCGTGGGTGATGGCGTCCATATCTTCAGGAGCCTGATCACGTGGAGGCTGGCCCGCTAGTGTCCCTGATCCAGGTGGCGGTTTGTGTCTTCGCGCTTGCAATGGGCTACCTGAGTTACCTCGGGTTTCGCCGCAGGCAATTCGGATTTGCAGGACTGCTCTTCTGGCAGGTCACCTGGATCGGGCTCACCATAGTCAGCCTCGTGCCCCAGCCGTTTCGATCCCTGATCCAGCCGCTCAAGGTGGCTCGGCTGATGGACCTGGTCGTGATTGCCGGAATGCTTGCGCTCGGTGCCATCACCTACCGGACCTACGCCGTCGTACAGCAGCTCCGCCGGCAGCTGGAGGATAGCGTGCGCCGGGAAGCGCTTCGCGACCTTCCGAACTGACGACGTCGCGCCTGACGGTTGCCGTCTCGGTCATCCTTTTCAATGGCCGCAGCCATGTCGACGAGTGCTTCGGCACACTGCTGGAGCAGAGCCGTGCGCCCGATGAAATCCTGGCCATTGACAACGCATCGATCGACGGCGCTCTCGACCTGGTCGGGTCGCGCTTCCCCACCGTCCGCCGTATCCGGCTCAAATCCAACCTTGGTTACGCGGGCGGCTGCAACCTGGCGGCCCGCATGTCCGCCGGCGACGTGATCGTCTTCCTCAACCAGGACGTGCGCCTGGACCGGGACTGGCTCGCCGGACTGATGCGGCCTCTCGAGGCCGACCCGCGCCTGGTGGCCAGCCAGTCGCTGGTGATGCTCTACGACGAGCCCGCGCTTGTTAACACCTCAGCCACAACGGTCAATTTCCTCGGCAT
>Ga0102924_1005192_pt1 | contig 12742 bp, 11 predicted proteins | sample PaiPotPPM11metaG_FD_80116 | JGI IMG/M metagenome (GOLD analysis project Ga0102924, IMG submission 80116) | Iron sulfur acid spring bacterial and archeal communities from Banff, Canada, to study Microbial Dark Matter (Phase II) - Paint Pots PPM... ... | reverse complement strand
GTCGAGCGTATCGAGCGCGTCGAGCAAATCCTGCGAATAATCCGTGATCTTGAAGAACCATTGCGTCAGCTCGCGCTGCTCGACGATTGCGCCGGAGCGCCAGCCGCGGCCGTCGATCACCTGCTCGTTGGCGAGCACGGTCTGATCGACCGGATCCCAATTCACCTTGCGCTTCTCGCGCTGCACGAGACCGGCGCGCCGGAAATCGAGGAACATCTTCTGCTGATGCTTGTAATAGCTCGGATCGCAGGTCGCGATCTCGCGGCTCCAGTCGAGCGACAGGCCCATCGACTTGAGCTGCTTCTTCATCGCCGCGATATTGGCGTAGGTCCATTCCTTGGGATGGACCTTGCGCTCCATCGCCGCGTTCTCGGCCGGCATGCCGAAGGCGTCCCAGCCCATCGGATGCAGCACGTTGAAGCCCATGGCGCGCTTGAACCGCGCCACCACGTCGCCCATCGTGTAATTGCGCACATGGCCCATATGAATGCGCCCCGACGGATACGGGAACATTTCCAACACGTAGTATTTCGGGCGCGGGTCGTCGTTCTTGGTGGCGAAGATGCCGCGCTCGTCCCAGATTTTCTGCCAGCGGGCCTCGGCGTCGCGGGCGTTATAGCGGTCAATAGCCATTGCAATCACAGTTCTTTTCGGGTCGCCGGACGTGACACAAAAGCATGCCGGCGGTCAATGTTTTAGCGGCAAGCCGCGGCTGTTTTAGGGGCGTTTCAACGGCCATTTTTGCAAAACTCGATGCTTTGTGGCCCGATCCATAAATCGGTTCAGGGTCACCATTCCAAACGGGCGATGCGCTCATGAATCCTTCCATCATTTCGGCGCTTGCGGCTTTGGCCGGCGCCGCCATAGGCGGGCTGATGTCGGCGGTCGCGTCCTGGCTGGCGCAGCAACAGCAGGCGCGCACGCAATGGCTCACGCACGAGCGACTTCGCCGCGAGGAGCTCTACAAGGCGTTCATCGAGGAGGCGGCGAAATGCTTTATCGACGCGCTCCAGCACGATGCCACCAAGGCCGACATTCCGGATCTCGTCATGCTTTACAGCAAGATCGACCGAATGCGCATTCTCTCTACGCCCAAAATCGTCGCCTGCGCGGAACAGGTCGTACACAAAATTCTCGATACTTATCTGGAGCCGGACCGCTCGTTTTTCGAGCTGCGCGACATGGTCAAAAACGAGCAGCTGCATCTGTTGCGTGACTTCAGCGACGTCTGCCGCGAGGAATTCGATACGCTGCGCAGCAAGCAGTTTTGACGGCAGGGTCATCAAGCCTCCCCCTGCAGGGGGAATTATATACTTGACAAAAGTGGTCGCAACCCCTAGATTAACAACCATAGGGGATGGTCATGGCCACTTTTCAAGCTCCCATTTTCAATAACGAAGACGATGCTCGCGCCGCTCTTGAGGCCGTGCGCTGGCCTAACGGACCTGTGTGCCCTCACTGCGGCTCGACGGGTGATGATGTGGTGCGCGTCGAAGGCAAGAGCGCCCGCCCCGGCCTGTTCTATTGCAACGGGTGCAAGGGCCAGTTCACGGTCACGGTGGGCACTGTATTTGAGCGCAGCAAAATCCCTCTCACGAAATGGTGGCTCGCGGCTCATTTACTCAATTCGAGCAAGAAAGGAATGAGCGCGCATCAAATGCATCGCACGCTTGGCGTCACCTACAAGACCGCATGGTTCATGATGCATCGTTTGCGCGAAGCGATGCGCGAACTAAATCCCACCGGTCCTCTCGGCGGCGAAGGCAAGACGGTTGAGATTGACGAGACGTACATCGGTGGCAAGGACAAGAATCGTCATGTCCGCAAGCGCAAAGGCAAAGGCGGCATGGAAAAGGAAATCGCGTTCTCACTTGTAGAGCGCGGCGGCCATGTGCGCTCGCATCATGTTCCTTCCGTTACTGCAAAGACGCTGCGCCCTATCTTGCAAGCGCAGATCGACGCCGCCACGTTCGTCATGAGCGATGATGGCGGCGCGCGTCTCGGCAAGGAATTTGCGAAGCACGCGACCATCAATCATAGCATCGGCGAGTATGTTCGCGGCGACGCTCACACAAACACAATTGAGGGATATTTCTCGATATTGAAGCGCGGCATTAATGGTGTGTATCACCACGTTAGCGCTCAGCATTTGAAGCGCTATCTCGCGGAGTTTGATTTTCGTTACAACACCCGTATGTCCCTTGGGTTCAGCGATGGGGAACGTGCGGCGCTTGCTATGAAGGGCATTGAAGGCAAGCGTCTCACGTATCGTCCACCTAACTAAGCGGAGCTTCGTAAATGAGGCAAAGCGCTTCTGGCGATGGCGAGAGAAGCAGAAACGACGACAAAAACCTAAGTAGTCTTTTTCGCCTTCGGGCTTTTAGGCTTCTGAGGCCTAGCTTTGCCTATCTTCATTTTTTCGTGCGGTTTGGGCTTCATTCGCACAAGCGCGCCCATGAGTCGTTTTGCTTGATCTATATCTGATTGCTTCATAGGTGTGTCTGGCTCCACCCATCGACAAGCAATAGAAGTTTTGTTCCTCGACTAACGCATGCATTAATCAAATGGCCTGTAACCGGCCCTGTAAGGCGCAGTCTCTCGCCAATAACGACTTCCTTGTATTCATCGAACTGGCTCGTATCGTCTTTGAATCGTCTGTCGATCAGGCCCCCACGATGAGCAAAAAGGTGGCGCGTCTTTTCAGCCATGATCAGTTCGGGACAGTCGAATACGTCGTTTACCTCTCCCTTGAATGCATGGGAGTAGGCCGTTCTGATATTTTTTAGAGATTCAAATGTGACTTTCTGAGTCTGATGCAGCGCCGTTCCGCTGATTTTAGATAAGTCACCACCATGACCGTAGATATCCTCCATAGTGAGTTGTTTGGATTTGTTTTCGCTGGCCCAATTCTTAGCCAACGAAACGTGGCGATTGACGGCGCAAACCCAAAGATCGGAGGCCAAAGTTTCGAAGGTGGCGTAGGCAGTCATGATCATTGCCGCCAATGCTGCTTCGACGCCCTGGCATGCGGCCTCTACTTTAGTCGTACCATTATCGCCGATCATTGATCCGAGTGCATTGGAACTAAAATCCAAAAGCTTTTTTGGATCAGGATTGCCCACACGCTGATTATAGTGCGCGGTGATTGAGGCTTGGACCTTAGGTTCATCGTCGCGTGATTCGTCCTCAGGATCGAGGCCTGCATGATATCGACCAATGAATTTTATCTGAGATACCAAGCCAGACCAAAAGATGAGCTGGAGAGGCAGCTCAAAAAATGACCGAAGACGGTTCGTGCTGACTACATAGAGTTTGGCAAGCTCTACAAACTCCGGAGTTTTTAGAGTGCTTTCCAGTTGCTGATAGCCGTAGTCGATAACTCCCGCTCTTACGTAGTCATATTTTCCCTCAAAAATCGGCATGTCTAACCACCCTCCCTTAGGGGAGAGCATATCTTGGAACTTCTCGACCAGAAGTAGAAAGATGTGCTGATCCGATAGATCGGACGAACAACACCTAGTACCCTCTTTTGTCAAGTATATAACTCCCCCTGCAGGGGGGAGGCAGCCGCGCAACGCGCGGCGGAAGGGGAGGTGTGCATGGCGTCGCCTTTGCTCGTATGCGGCACTTCCCCGCCCCGCGTCCTTGCAGGACGCGACCCTCCCTCTGCTGGGGAGGGTGAAGATTTGCGCCTCATCGCACGCTCGACAGCGGATGCCGCCGTAACTGCGATTCCATCGGCGTCGCTGGCGCAATGCGGCGCGGGCCGCCGGCGATGACTTGCGCCTGTAATTCGTCGTGCCGGTCGGCGGGCAGGTCGAAGTAGGCGCGCCGCAGGCACGGTTGCGGCTCGCCAGCGCAGCGCTGATGCCGACGGCATCGCGGCTTCTGGCATGAGCGCCACAGTTCGAGCACCTCGCAGTAAAGCGCCTGCATCGCCTTGAGCGCCGCGTTGTAGCGGGCCTGATACTGCTTCGGTGAAGGGTGTTTCTTGCGCGACACGGGCATATGAGTCTCCTTTCCTTGATCCTCCCCCGCAACGGCGGGGGAGGTGCCGCGCGCAGCGCGGCGGAGGGGGCAAGTGGTGCAAGCATTGCGGAGACCGCTCAGAGGAAAGCGCCGTGAATCATTGAGTGCTCCTCATCGTTCTCCGACACTGGCCCCCTCCGGCTCGCTTTGCTCGCCACCTCCCCCGCCGTTGCGGGGAGGAACAACAGACATGCGCTCTCATTCGCGGGCCACGTCGGCGCGCGCGGTCACATCACGCCACGATGTCACGAACGAAAAACCGACAGCCCCGAAAGAAAGCGAAGGGGGCAGAGCGCCGACAGGCGCACCTTCCATTGGCGGCATCTTACGGATGCCGCAGCGCGCCTTGCGATCGGCGCGCTCGCCTCTCGGCGCTCCACCGCGGCTCTCGGTGTGGCTTGCGCCACCACTCAGCTCCGGGCCGCGCTTCCCTGTCAGTGGATCGGTAGAGAACCCTTGCGGGCTTTCGATCCTTTCCGCCTTCAAGTTAGCCAGACACCTGGCAGACCGGTCATCATGCCGGCCGGGTCGATGCCCGAAGCCGCCCGGGAGCGGATTGCAAATCCGCGCGCAGGCGCCGCACCCGCTCCGCCTTCAGGCTTGCCTCCGGAGGGCGCCCTTCGATGAGCGGGATCAGACAAATGTAACTGATATGGTGACAAATGTCAAGGCGTAGTCATTAAAAAAGAGACAACGAGTTGCGCGAAATGATGCGAGCTATTTTTTTGGCAGTGTGGTCCCAACGCTGTCTGGCGTTATGAACAGCTTCCATTCCCTGCCTTCCATTCTGAAATAAGTCGACAAGGATTGTTTCGCACGCAAACATCCATCGAGGTGGGCAAGCCAATCGCGCGTTGCGTTACATCGGTCTCTAAGGTCGAGCAGTGCGCCAGCATCTTTCGGTAAGGAAGGGGCACGTTTCATACCTTCAGCAGTCAGTTTGTATCGTCGGATATCAAAGGTGCTGGCTGTTGGATCATCAAAATCCACATAGCCGATGCGCCAAGTTCCGTGGAGCAAGTCGTTTCTTTTCCAGGACAGCGAATTGAACTCTGCTTCAATGTGACCAAGAAGCGCCTTATAAGTCCCGCGCTCTTCGTAATATGGACTGCTTTTGACGTTCACAATCTCGGCAATAATAGCTCTCATGGTGTCGAAGAGGGGCTTGGCAGTTGCTCCTTGGTGATGAAAGGGAATTTCCAGTATCAGCACTTCTCTAAGGATCTCCTCATTCCATTCGTCCCAGCTCTTATCATCCGGCTTTTCAATTTTCTCTTGGCAAACAGTTCTACGAATGCAATCCACGGAAATTCCGCGAATCTCTTCAATCATCATTTCAAACGCTTCAATAAATCGACCTAGCGCCTCATACTGTTCTTTGGTGTTTTTTGTATACGCTTCGGGGTCAATCCTCGGCATAGGCAAGCGTGGCATGACACCGCTCACTTGAAAACGAAATGACAAAGGCGCGCGATCACCTCGTCCCACGCGCCGGGCGCTTTCTGATGAAACAGCCGCGCGGTCGGGTACCAGGGACTGTCCTCGCGGTGATCGAGCCAACGCCAGCAGCCGTCGAAGCGTGACAGGATGAGGACCGGCTTGGCCATGGCGCCGGCGAGATGGGCGACTGAGGTATCGACGCTGATGACGAGGTCGAGATTGGCGATCAGCGCTGCGGTGTCCTCGAAGCCGTGAAGGTCGGAGGAGAAGTCGGCCAGCGCGAAACCTTCCGGCGGATGCTGCGCTTGCGCTGAGGGCTCGCCTTTCTGCAGGCTGAAGAAGTGCATGCCGGGTAGTCCGGCCAAAGGCGCGAATTCGCTCAGGCGCAGGCTGCGGCGCGTGTCGATCGCATTGGCGCTGGAATTGCCGGCCCAGACCAGTCCGATCTTGGTCTTGCCGGTGAAGTCCGACAGTTTTGTTGCCCAATGCGCCACGCGCGCGGGATCGGCTGCGATGTAAGGGACGTTCGCCGGAATGGTTTCGAGTCGCGTGCCGAAGGCGAGCGGCAGGCTCAGCAGCGGGCAATAGAGATCGAACGGCGGCAGCGGTTCGCCGCGCGCGATGACGGCGCTGACGCCGGGCATGTGTGTGAGCAGTGCTTTGAGATGCTCCTGGACTTCGAGGATGACGGTGGCGCCGCGCTGCGCGAGCAGCGGCGCGTAGCGGACGAATTGCAGCGTGTCGCCAAAACCCTGTTCGCAGTGAAGCAGGATGGTCTTGCCGGCGACGTCCTCTTGGCCGAGCCAATGCGGCCTGCCGTAATGGCGCCGTTGCGGCTCGAATTCGGCCAATTGCCAGCGCGACTCGTAGGCGGCCCAGCCGCGCTCGAAGTCGCCGAGCGCCAATAGCGCAATCGCCTGTTCGAAGCGCGCGGCCGCATAGTCTGGCTTGAGGCGGAGCGCCTGGTCGGCGCTTTCGAGCGCCTCGCGCGGCCGGCCGAGATGGCGCAGCGCGACCGTATAGTTCTGCAGGATCTGGGGGTGATCCGGCGCCAGAGCGAGGGCCTGGCTATAGCTCGCAAAAGCGTCATCGACGCGATTGAGCTTCAGCAGCACATTGCCGCGATGACACAGCGTGTCGGCGTGGTTCGGCGCGATCGCGAGCGTCGCCTCGAAATTTGCGAGCGCGTCGGCAAATCGGCCGAGCCCGAGCAGCGTCGAGCCCTGGTTGAAGCGCGCGAACAGATAATCGGGCCGCAAGGCGACGGCGCGGGTGAAACTCTCGAGCGCATCCTCGTGACGCTCGAGGCTGTTGAGCGTGGTGCCGCGATTATTGTGCACCTCGGCATGATCGGGCTTGAGCGCAAGCGCGCGGTCGAACGCGTTCAGGGCTTTGGCGTAATCGCGCTTCGCGTGCAGTGCCAGACCGAGATTCGACCAGGCATCGGCCGAATTGGGCTCGCTCTGCAATGCCGCCGTGATCAGCCTGATCGCTTCGGGCAGGCGCCCGCGCTGATATTCGATGAGGCCGAGCATGTGCAGGGCGTTGAATTCATCCGGCCGCTCGCGCAGGACCGCGACATAGAGCTTCGCCGCCGTTTCGACGTGGCCGGCGCGCTGCGCCGCGACCGCGTCATGGAGCTTGCGCACAAGCTTCTGCACGGCCTTGGGGTCATGAGCTGCGGCGGCCCGGCTGCTCATTGCCCCGTCATTGCGAGCGGAGCGAAGCAATCCAGAACGGCGCCGCCGCACTGGATTGCTTCGTCGCTTCGCTCCTCGCAATGACGATTATGCCCCAACCTATTTTCATCTGCCTAAGCACCAGCGGCGAATAAGTGATTCGCGCGGGCAAATTATAGCGCGTCGCGCCGGTTATTCCTCGTGATGCTCCGACCAGCCGTTGCAATGGGCGCGCTCGTGGCGGATGTAGGCCCGCAAATCCTTGACCGGGCCGCCGCGCGGGATGACCAGATAACAGCTATGCCCGCTCTCCCAGGAGCAGGCATCGGCATGAACGCCGCGCCTGGCGCAGGCTTGCCGCGCTTCCTTGAGCGGCAGAACGCGCTCGATGACCGAGCCGGCATAGGCGTGATTGTAACGCAGGGGCGGTTCGAGAACGTAGATCGGCATAGGGTCTCCGAACTGTCTTAGAAGTTGATGGAGTACTAATTTGCCGTCAAATCTAAGACGGCTGCTGTTAGATCTAAAACCATGCCGCGCTAACTGTTTTAGTCGGCTTGTCGTGCCCGGCAGTATAGACTCGCGCCATGCCCGGCCCGCCTTTGAACATCCTACCCGATACGTTCTGGGACGTATTCGTCCCCTATGGCGCGGTGCATCTGGTGACGGTCGCAGGCTGCGTGCTGGTCATCGCCGCGCTTGCGCTGGCCGGCCGCGCCTCGCCGAAGCACGGTGAATTGCGGCTGCGGCACGCGCTCGGCATTTTCGGTCTGGTCTACTGGGTCTCGTACAATATCTGGTGGAACCGGCACGGCATCGATTTCGCCGGCGGCCTGCCGCTGCAGATCTGCGACGTCAACGGCGTGATCGCGCCGCTGGTTTTGCTCACGCAGCAGCGCTGGCTGCGCGCGACGCTGTACTACTGGGCCTTCGCGCTATCGACGCAGGCCTTCATTCAGCCGGCGCTGCAAGTCGGGCCGGCGAATCCGATCTTCACTTGGTTCTGGGCGCAGCACACGATCATTCTCGCCTACGCGGTCTACGACCTTGTCGTGCTGCATTTCCGGCCGCAATGGCGCGACCTGATGCGCTGCACCGCGGTGAGCGCGGTCTATCTCGCGGTCGTCGTGCCGCTGAATTTGCTGCTCGGCAGCGACTACGGCTTTCTCGGCAATTGGCCGGCGCAGGACATTCCGCCGTTCGTCGCCGCGCTCGGGCCGTGGCCGGCCCGCGCTGTCATTTTGGTCCTGCTCTGTTTCGCCGCTTGCGCCGCGGCGCAATTGCCGTGGGTGCTGGTTCGGAAAGCGAGATCACAATCATATTAGATTGAATCACGCTCGTCATTGCGAGCGAAGCGAAGCAATCCAGACTGCGCCGCAGCTCTGGATTGCTTCGTCGCTTCGCTCCTCGCAATGACGGCAATGGGCTAAGCCCGCGCGACGGCTGCGGCGCTGCGCGGCCGTTCCAGTCCGATGAGCGCGTCCAGGCTCCAAGCGCCGGCGCCGAAGGCGAAGATGTAAAGCATGCCACCCAGCATCGCGAGATGCTCCAAGAAGGCGACTTGCTGCGCGTGCTGTTGCGCCTCGGGCATCGCCCAGTAATTGTGGAACACCAGCGCCAGCGTCAGCAGGTAGAGCGCAAAGATGAGCCCGAGCGGGCGGGCGAACAGGCCGAACGCCAAGGCGAGGCCGCCGCCAAGCTCGAGCAGCACGACGCCATAGACCAGGAGATTGGACATCGGGATGCCGTGGCTCGCCATATAGGCGGCAGTGGTTGCCGTTCCCCAGATCTTGCCGTAGCCCGCCGTGACAAAAACCAGCGCCAAGAGAATGCGCCCGACCAGGGGAGCAAATTTTTCAACAGCGTCCATGATGACTTCCGCTTTTATGATCCGATCGCCCCGGCGTGAACTTCTGCACGTGGCGGCGCGTGTCAACGCCGCACCATTCAAACGCCGATCAACGAGTTGTGATGACGAAAAAATCGGCAGTGATTGACCTGAATGGAGCAGAAATAGCTACGAGCGTAACGAATGATGAAATAATTACGACGCCAGGCTCATTTCCATCGTGTCCTGGATGAAGCCGCGCAGCATGTCGCTGTCGAAGGGCTTGCGCAAAATCTTCAAGTCCGGCGGCGCGGCTTGCGCGGCATCGCTGTAGCCGGTGGTCAGGATCACCGGCAAATGCGGATAACGGGAGCGCACTTCGGTGGCGAGCCCGACGCCGTCGATGGTGCCCGGCATCACGATGTCGGAGAACACCAGATCGATCTTGGCGCCTTCGCTCAGCAGCTTCAGCGCGGCCTCGGCGGAATCGCGATAGACGGTGTCGTAGCCGAGATGCTCGAACAGGGATGACGTCACTTCGGCAACCTCGGCGCTGTCGTCGACCACCAGCACCATCGGCCGCTGCAGATGCGTCACGTCGACCTGGGAAATCTCCTCGGCGGCTCTCGCCTCGTCGCCGCAGGATGGCAGATAGATCGTGATCGTCGTGCCTTCGCCGATCTTTGAGTCGGCGGTGACGGTGCCGCCGGCCTGATGGGCGAAGCCATAGACCTGCGACAGGCCAAGCCCGGTGCCCTTGCCGACTTCCTTGGTGGTGAAGAACGGATCAAAAATCTTCGACAGCAGATTCGGCGGAATGCCCATGCCGGTGTCGGAGAACGAGATCGCCACATAGCCGAGATTGTTCTCGTCGTCGCGCAGTTCCTCGTCGGTCTCGACATTGCCGGCGGTGAGCGTGAAGGTGCCGCCGTTCGGCATGGCGTCGCGCGCATTGACCGCGATATTGACGATCGCGAGCTCCATTTCAGCCAAGTCGACTTTGATCGGCCAGATGTCCTGCGAGATGTTCTCGGTATAGACGATGTTGCCGCGCAGCGAGCTCTCCAGCATGGTGCGCATGTTGCGGATGCTGGTGGAGAGTTCGACCACGGTCGGCGACAGCTGCTGGCGGCGCGAGAAGGTCAGCAATTGCCGGGTCAGGCTCTCGCCGCGTTTGGCCGCGGTCTGAATGGCCTCGATGGCGCGCGGCAGTTTCGGATCGAGCAGCCGCTTGAAGGTCTGCGCATTGCCGCCGATGATCATCAAGAGATTGTTGAAGTCGTGCGCGATGCCGCCGGTCAATTTGCCGATGGCTTCCATCTTCTGCGCGGTGGCGAGCTGTTCGCGCGCTTCGACCAGCTTCTCCTGCGTGTCGCGCCGCTCGGTGGCGTCGCGGATGATATTGGCAAGCCCGATCAAGGTGCCGTCGTCGTCGCGGATCGCGGTCAGCGCGCCGGTCATGAAGAACGGCGTGCCGTTCTTGCGGATGCGCCAGCCTTCGACCTCGTGCTTGCCGTTATGGATGGCGGCGGCGAGCGCGCGCTTGGGCTCGCCGGCGCGGCGCTCGTCGGGCCGGTAGAAGATGCCGAAATGCTTGCCGATCACCTCGTCGGCCTTGTAGCCGATGATGTTCTGCGCGCCGGAATTCCAGCTCGCGACGCGACCCGACGTGTCGAGCAGGAAGATCGCATAGTCGGTGACGCCTTCCATGAAGATCTGGAAATGCCGCTTGGCGTTCTTGAAGGCGAGCTGGGTCTGTTCGACGCGGCGATGCATCTGCTCCTGACCGAGGAGAAGGCGGGTCTCGATATCGCGGTGGCCGAGAATGGTGGCGCCGAGAACGAGCGGCGCCAGCGAGGTCGCGACCGCAAGCGCGAGCAGGAGGACCAGCGAATTGGCCAGGTCGGCCGACGCGCCGAAACCCGCCGAGACGCCGGCGATGCAGCAGAAGATCAGCGCGGCGGTCGCCGCGTCGCGCTGATTGCCCCGCAAAGCCGCCGCCATCAGCGGGGCGACGATGAGAAACCCGAGCAGGCCGCGATAGGGCATCAGCGTATCGAGCGCGCCGCCCAGCGCCGGCGTCAGCGGGCTGAAGGCGAGGACGCCGATCACGGCCGCGGCCAGAAGGATCACCGCGGTTTCCGCGACGCTCGGCCCGACACCGGATTTTACCGCAGCTTTGATTGCCGCGATCCTGCTGGCGCTGAACTTGTCGGCGCCGCTCTTGTTAGCAAGGGTCTTGCCGTCCGCGCTTTCGCCGAACGCGGGCGCGGTCGCCCACAATACGATGACGGGCGTCACGACGAGGCTGCCGCCGGCGTCGGCGAGCCACCAGGTGTCATAGCTTGAGAGCAGCGCCGGCCAATTGGCCAGGCCATCGGCAAAGCCGGCTTCGCCCGCAACCAGCTTGCTCGCCACCGTGCCGGCAATGGTTCCGATCATGGCGACGGCCGAACTGACGACGGCGATCGGACCGAAGCAGACCAAGGCGAAACGGCCGATGCTGCGGGTGGTGGCAAAGGTCTTGCGGCCATGCGACCAGCGCTCGAGCACCCAGGCGCCGGCCAGCGCGGCGAGCGTGGTGCCGAGCGCGGCGGCTCCGGCCTCGACGATCGGGCGGATTTCGACCACGCCCGACGCGACGATATGGGCGACGAAAGAGCCGGCAAAGATGGCCGCAGCCACGCGATAGCCGCGCAGCATGATGATGCCGAGCGCGACGCCGGTCGCCGGCCACAGCGGCGTGCCGGCCGGGTTGAGCACGGGGATCAGCAGCGCGGCGCTGGTGAGGCCGAAATAGATGACCGCGATCAGGACGAGCTCAAGCGCAATGGTGGCGGCGTCCAGAACCGCGCGAAGAGGGGGCAACTGCTGCGCTTCGCCAGTTCCAGCTCGTGTCATGTAAATTGGTCTCGCGCTGGGAACTTCAAAGATACTCAATATTACCTCTTTGGCCACAGTCTTGTTCACCTTTGCCGAAATAAGGCGACAATGTGCGCGCGGTGACTAACCGGCTGCACCGGAAATATTTTTTCCGCGCGCGCCTTAATTCGTCCACTACCGAACCGAACCCGGCACTGTTCGAAAAACACGCACGCGCCGACGCGTCAGCGCAACGGCTGCGGAACTCGATCACGTTTGCCCCCGTCCCCGACGGCGCCGCGCCGAATCGCGTGCCCAACAACGGATACCCAGTTACCGTAAGGTGACGCGGAAAATGCGGCAACGTCGCGATTGTCGCGGCGCGGCAGTGAGGGGCTTTCAAGTCATGCCGAACCCGGTTCGAGATCATCGCTACTTGGTTTCGGTGACGTGGCAGGGCAACCGCGGAACCGGGACCTCGGCTTACGGCGCCTATGGCCGCGACTATGAAATCACAGCCGAAGGCAAATCGCCGATCGCCGGCTCGGCGGATCCGGCCTTTCGCGGCGATCGCACACGCTGGAATCCGGAAGACCTGTTCGTCGCTTCGGTCTCGACCTGCCATCAGCTCTGGTATCTGCATGTGGCCGCCGATGCCGGGATTGTGGTGACAGCCTATGCTGATCAGGCCGAAGGCGTGATGGAAGAATATGCCGACGGCTCCGGCCGCTTCGTTCGCGTGGTGCTGCGCCCGGTGGTGACGGTCGCGGCCGGCAGCGATGTCGCGCGCGCCGCGGATTTGCATCACATCGCGCACGAGAAGTGTTTCGTCGCCAATTCGGTGAACTGCCCGGTCATCTGTGAACCGCGCATCGTTGCTGCTGATTGACAGAAGCGGCGCGCG
>Ga0102924_1005191_pt1 | contig 12743 bp, 8 predicted proteins | sample PaiPotPPM11metaG_FD_80116 | JGI IMG/M metagenome (GOLD analysis project Ga0102924, IMG submission 80116) | Iron sulfur acid spring bacterial and archeal communities from Banff, Canada, to study Microbial Dark Matter (Phase II) - Paint Pots PPM... ... | reverse complement strand
TCCCCTGGGCAGAGTACAGGTTTGCCAGATTGTCCAAAGCAACGGCCGTTTCAGGATGCTTAGTACCCAACCCTTTCTCATAGATATCCAGGATGTCGAGAGCTCGCCTATAGAGAGGTTCCGCCCGCTTGCATTTCCCTTGGGCAGAGTACAGGTTTGCCAGATTATCCAGAGCCGTCGCCGCTTCAGGATGCTTAGCCCCTGATACTTTCTCATAGATATCCAGGATGTCGAGAGCTCGCCTATAGAGAGGCTCCGCTTGCTCATATTTCCCTTGGGCAGAGTACAGGTTTGCCAGATTATCCAGAGCCGTCGCCGCTTCAGGATGCCCAGCACCCAACCCTTTCTCATAGATATCGAGAGCTCGCCTATAGAGAGGTTCCGCCTCCTCATATTTCCCTTGGGCAGAGTACAAGTTTGCCAGATTATCCAAAGCAACGGCCGTTTCAGGATGCTCAGCTCCCCATACTTTCTCATAGATATCAAGAGCCCGCATACAGAGGGGTTCCGCTTGCTCGTATTTGCTCTGAGCAGAATAGAGTTGTGCCAGATTGTCCAGAGTAGTGGCGATCTCAGGGTTTTTAGCCCCTAATACTTTCTCATAGATATTGAGAGCTCGCAGATAGAGAGGTTCCGCTTGCTCGTATTTGCTCTGAGCAGAGTAGAGTTGTGCCAGATTGTCCAGAGTGGTGGCAGTTTCGGGATGCTCCATGCCCAATCCTTTCTCATAGATGTCAAGAGCTCGCCGATAGAGGGGTTCCGCCTGCCTGTATTTATCCTGAGCAGAGTAGAGCTGTGCCAGATTATCGAGAACGGCGGCAGTTTCGGAATGCTCAGTGCCCCACTTTTTCTCATAGATGTCGAGAGTTCGTCGATAGAGGAGTTCCGCTTGCTCGTATTGGCCCTGGATATGGTAGAGTCCTGCCAGATTGTTCAGCGTCGTAGCTGTCTCAGGATGCTCAGTGCCCAACGTTTTTTCTCTGATGGTCAGAGCTTGCTCATAGAGAGGTTTCGCTTGCTCATATTGGCCTTGGGCATGGTAGAGTCCTGCCAGATTGTTCAGCGTCGTAGCCCTCTCAGGATGCTCAGTGCCCAACGTTTCCTCTCTAATGACCAGAGCTTGCTCATAGAGAGGTTCCGCTTGCTCATATTGGCCCTGAGCAGAGTAGAGTTGTGCCAGATTGTCCAGAGTAGTGGCAGTTTCAGGATGTTCAGTCCCCCACACACTCTCATAGATATCGAGGGCTCGCCTATAGAGGGATTCGGCTTGCTCATATTTCTTCTGATTACAGTAGAGCATTGCCAGGTTATTGAGTGTGATGGCAGTTTCAGGATGCTCAGTCCCCCACACTTTCTCTCTAATGATCAGAGCTAGTTGATAGAGAGGTTCGGCATATACATATTTTCCTCGGAATCGGAAGAGATTTGCCAGATTGTCAATGATGGTGGCAGTTTCGGAATGTTTAGTCCCCAATACATTCTCAGTGATGATTAGGGCTCGTTCATAGAGCAGTTCCGCCTCCTCATATTTTCCTTGGGAAGAGTAGAGCTGTGCCAGATTGTTGAGTGCCGTAGCGGTTTTAGGATGCTCAGTGCCCAACTCTTTCTCATAGATATAGAGAGCTCGCAGATAGAGAGGTTCCGCTTGCTCATATTTCCCCTCGGCAAAGTAGAGTCTTGCTAGATTGTTGAGTGTGGTAGCCGTCTCAGAGTGCTCAGCGCCCAACACCTGCTTACGAAGGTTCAGGGCCCGCACATAGAGGGGTTCGGCTTCTTCATATTTCCCCTCAGCAAAGTAGAGTAGAGCTAGATTGTTAAGCCTTGTAGCGGTCTCAGAAAGGTCAGCCTCCGATTTTTCTTCCTCGGCAGTCAGGAGTGGTTCGGCCTCCTCATGTTTCCCCTTGTGGGGCTTGAGCACTGGTGGTACCTTTCTGCATGACAAAATCTTCATTTTCCTTTCCTCTAGCATGAATATTTGTATATTGACACCCATGCTATACTGACCTTAGTACACGAACAACTGAATAGTGTATGGGTTCCTAAGCGAAGGGTTTGGGGTAAAAACACTACCGTGTTAACCATCGCGTACCGATCGATGATGTAGGGTTTTTTAAGAGCCACAAGCCACCTACTAGATTGTATGACCGAAGGCTCGGACGGAGCCTACGTGAAACTGTCGCCACGGGTATGTTCCGTGGGACTACTGCGTGAAGCCCCTGCCGATCACGGCATGGGGAGTCGTCACTAGATGAGGTAGTAGTCAAGAGATGCTTAGCCCCCAACACTTTCTCTTTGATAGTTGAAGATCGCTGCAAAAGCGACTCTGTACAAGTGTATCCTATTTGCAGAAGCCTGACAAGAAGATGACGCTCTCTATCATAAATGTGTAAGGGCAAGGCACTGCATTGGGACAGTATTATGGTCGCCAATGACAGTGCCCTGCATAGACATGTCGAAACGAGGCTAGTCCCTGGCAGTAGCTATCGCGAACTACTACCTGGGCCTATTTCTAAACTTACACTAATTGCTCCTGCTTCATACGAGTATAATCCTGTACATTGCCGATAATCTGTACGTCAAACTTGCCCTGAACTGCCTGCTGTGGCTGTATTAATGTCATCACCCACTGAGCTGCTTTGATGATATTTTCATCCCGAGAAATTTCAGCCTCCCTCAATTCCTCTTCCAGTGGTGTCCTCCAAACATCAGGCTTTACTTCATGTTGTGCAAGGGCAATCTCGGCAGCAGCTTTCCCAGCAAATTTCTGCAGGATCAGTGTCCTGAGCCCTGTGTAGGCATCCTTGAGTGATTCACTGGCAGTATCTCGGACACTGGCAGCAGAACCTGTAGTCAACGCGGTGATAACGAGCGTCAAAGTGTCCATAGTGATCCTCTTCTCTAGTTTAAATATCTCGACTATATATCAATTTCCATGTCTCTCCCTAACATCTATATAGTATATCACCCTCTTTATAAGTCTTCCAAGGTGGACAGATCAATTTGCATGCTTCAAGTTCCTGACATAATTAGTCTTCTGCCCTATCTTTTCCTGAAACGTCTCAAGTAGCTCTGATAGAAAGTAATCTCTTTAAAGCATTTTATGACAAAAAGCACCTCAACTGAACAGAAAGAAAACAAGACTTTTCTACTCAGCCAAGGTGCTTGCTATTAGACCCGCTACGATGTCACTTCACAATAATTGAAGCTTTCATATAAGAGTGAATGCTACAGTGATAGGCATAGGTCCCGGCTGTGTTAAATACCAAAGAATAGGTCTGGTTCTGCGTCAGATTAGAGGATGCCGTGAAGGCACTGGCTGTATCAGGCGTAACCGTATGAGGGGCATCTGAGGTATTTGTCCACACAACCTTCGTGCCCTTTGTGATGGTCAGTGTTGCAGGAGTAAAGGAATATATTCCATTGCTCTCGACCATCTTTATCTCGGGCGAACTCGTCGACGTCGACGGTGAAGTAGCTGGGGTAGATTCTGAAGTAGTAGCCGTGGTTGGAGCAGGCGTGGCTGGGCTGGCTGGCGCACTTGCTGCTCCACCACAAGCTGCGAGCATAAGGACCACCATTGTGGCAAGCAAGGAAATTAACCAAGCTGATCGTAAGCGACGCAAATTCTGAGAAAAATCCATTGAGTAAGCAACCTCCTTGAAAATAAAGTGTATTTGGTGCGTAATCGTATACTCTAGTATACGTTACATATTAATACGTCGATGAGTTACACAGTATTACCCAAGAGGACTAGGAGTACTAATCCCAGCACAGAAATCCAAATTCTACCCTCTTTTCCTGATCGGCTAGCCAGAGCATTGCAAATACGCTATAATAGTCTGGTGCTGAGGCAACAACATTGCTAGCCTCGGAGAAGCGATGCAAGCAGGAGTAAAGGCAAAAAATGAACTGTCAGCGATGTGGAAATGAGGTACAGCCAGAAGAGGTTTTTTGTGGGCAATGTGGCACTGCGACCATTTCCTCTGCATCTCCTACTAATATGGTCAATTCGATGCTATCAGCCAGCGAAGACTTGTCTGGCCCGTATAAAAATGCATCTCTTGCCCCTCAGCAGATCCGTACCCCACCTCCTCCTCATACGCCATCAACTCAAACACCACCTCATGCCCAAACCAGGAACCTATTCTCTCCAACTAAAGGCCTCTTTATACCCAGTCACCCTTCTCAGGAAACACCGGAGTCTCAACAGGGAACTGTCGGTGCGAAGCAACAATCTACAGGGTTTTACCAAAATGCAACCGAAGCAATTCCCTTCTCTTCCAATGACGCCGTTGCAGATCAAGCAGGAAACTACTCTCAACAAGCGTTTCCGGGTCCACAAGTACAAAAAGATCTTCCTGCTATGGGGCAATATAGACTACCAGTCCGACCACCAACTCAGTTGTTACAAGCAGATCAATACACGTTGCCTCGTTCTTCCCATCCCGGTCAGGTCGTTGGTGGTCAGGGCCATGACCATGCAAGACCAATCATACCAGCAATTCCCCCCCAGTCTCAGAAACAACAATCTAGCGCAACTGTCCTTATTGTCTCTATTTGCCTTGTCGTCGCGCTAATCAGTATCACTGCCGTTGTAACACTCTCTTTAAGAGGATCGTCAGAGAGCACAGCGAACAACGGGTCAACACCCTCAACAGCAGTGTCGCAGCCAACGTCAGCACCAACAGCGGTGCCAACACCTCAAGATACACCAACTCCAATCATCGCTCCCACACCATTACCTGACCCAGGCTTTGCATGGTGTGGTCCTAGTTGTACCAATTACGGCTTCAGCGTGGAATATCCAGCCAGCTGGCAACTGGGCGGGGCACCAACAAACAACGGCATTCAGTTTACCAACCCAGCACAGCCAGATCAAACCGCGACATTTAAGGCAATCGGCCCAACGAGTGGTTCGGCAGGCGACATTCTAAATAGCGAACTACAGATCAATTTTATCAACAAACCTGGCTATATTCCCCCCCAAACCACAGGCGTAACCACGTTGGGAGGAGAAACCTGGCTTGCTACTACCCCCCTATACTATCAGAGTGCTGATCAGCAGAGAGAGCACGTCGCAATATATACGATTGTCTATCAGTCGAAGGGATACAGTATTGAGATCCAAGCCCCCGACCCCGATGGTCAGCAATTCACTCTTGTCTATAATACATATTATGCTGCGATGCTTAGTAAGTTTTCTTTTGTCTCTAATATAACATAGGAGAGCCTATCGCAAGCTGCTATGGCTTTAGCCCAAGCGGATAGGAAGCCGACTACATAGCAGTGTCAGAAGCTGCAGGGCGAAAGCCCTTGCGGAGTGTCACGAAGGAGTCTGTACTGGAGGCCAGTTGAAAAAATACTTTCTTATTCTGCTAGTATATATTAGTGGTATGACTAGCCTTGCTCTAGAAATGTGTGCATCACGTCTCTTAGGTGCATACTTCGGTACATCTTTGTTTATCTGGGGCAATCTTATTGGTCTAATCTTGCTGTATCTGACCGTGGGCTATTTCCTGGGAGGATGGATCGCGGATCGATATCCCTCTCCACGACTATTGTGTACATTGACAGCTGTGGCTGCACTAACGATTGCACTCATTCCATTTATCTGCCAGTCTATTCTCAGCTTATCGATTACTGCTATTGCACAGGTATCGGTAAGCACCTTTTTCAGCTCATTACTTGGCACCTTGTTGCTCTTCGCTATCCCTGTGACTCTACTTGGTCTTGTTTCGCCATTTGCCATTCGTCTGACCACCAAAAGTATCGGCGTGAGTGGGCATATAAGCGGCTCACTGTATGCCATTTCTACCGTTGGAAGTATCCTAGGCTCGTTTCTGCCAGTGTTCATCCTCATCCCGCAGTTTGGCGTGCGACGTACATTGCTTATTTTCAGCGCACTCCTCTTCGCCGCCTCCCTTTGGGGACTTCAGCCACGCTGGCGCCCCTCTTTCGTCATCGTCCTTGTTGCTCTTATGTTCCCACTAGGTCCCCTCAAAGAGATTCCAAATCTCACTTACCACCAAGAATCGCTCTATAATTACATCCAGGTAACCCAATATGACGGAGAAAGAGACCTCGTTTTAAACGAAGGGCAAGCGATACATTCTGTTTATTACTATACGGACCCTAGCAGAGTTCTTACAGGTCGGTATTGGGACTATTTTCTCGCCGCGCCATACTTCAATCGCGGCTTCAAGCCCCAGCAGCTTCATCGTGTAGCCATCATCGGTTTAGCTGGCGGAACGATAGCGCACCAGTTCACAAAGCTCTACGGTCCCATTCCCATTGATGGGGTGGAGATTGATCCAGCGATTGTAGACGTTGGACGTAAGTACTTCAACATGACAGAGTCCAATCTGCATGTGTATACTCAGGATGGCCGTCCATTCTTAGCAACGACGCAGGAAAACTATGATGTTGTAGCTATTGACGCTTTTCAGCAACCTTACATTCCATTTCAACTCACAACGCGTGAGTTTTTCACTGAGATCCGTTCGCATCTCTCGTCAACAGGTGTCGTAGCGCTCAATACTGGGCATACGACACATGATTATAGACTTGTACAGGCATTCGTCAATACGATGAGCGCTGTCTTTCCCAGCGTCTATGTGTTCAATGTCCCGAACACATTCAACACAGAGATTATGGCAACCATACAGCCAACTTCTCTTGAAACATTCCAGCAAAACATGAGACAGTTTGCCGCAACTACTGTGATGGGGCAACTTGCCAGTGAAGTTATCCCAGTTGCCGTACGGGCTCGTCCCGACGGAGGGATCGTGTTCACAGATGATCAGGCGCCTATTGAGCAAATTACTGATCAGTTGTTGCTGAACTATCTCCAACAGCCATGATAAGTATTGACAGTGCACAAATTTCTGATGTAATGTGACTCCGATCATGAATAAATAAACGTTGAAAGAAAGCTGAGAAGGAAACACCATCATGGCGGTAGTAGCAGTTATCGGTGCCCAATGGGGAGGCGAAGGCAAGGGCAAAATTATCGACGAACTTGCGATGCGCACAGATTTTGTCGTGCGCTATCAAGGAGGGGGTAACGTGGGACACCGTGTTGTTCACGAAAAGGGAGAGTTTGTATTCCGACTTGTCCCCTCTGGAATACTCTACCCTAACACAACCTGCATTATTGGAAATGGCGTTGTCGTTGATCCTAAAGGTCTCATCGATGAGATGGAAAAGCTGCAACGCCAAGATATAGATATCTCACGGCTCTATATTAGTGAACGAGCCCATGTGGTAATGCCGTACCATTTCTTGCTGGATCGGCTTGAGGAAGAGGCTCGAGGGACAGACAACGTTGAGAGTTCACAGCGTGGAATTGGCCCAGCTTATGTTGATAAGCACGCGCGTACAGGTATTCGTATGGCCGACCTTCTAGATGTAGATACCTTTAGAGCTAAACTATCTACCATCCTCCAACAGAAGAACCGTATGATTACTCAAATCTATGGCCAACCTCCTCTTTCCCTCGAAGAAATTCATAGTGAATACTATGGTTACGGATTGCAATTGCGTTCTCACATTGCTGACACGCAAAAGATGTTACATGATGCATTATCCGATCATAAGACCATACTGCTAGAAGGTGCTCGAGGAGCACTCCTTGACATCGATTTTGGCACCTATCCTTTCGTTACCTCGTCGTCTACATTAGCTGGCAATGCCGCTGTCGGAGCAGGTCTGCCGCCACGTTCAATTGACCGTGTGATCGGCGTATACAAGGCCTATACTACTCGCGTTGGTAGTGGCCCTATGCCAACGGGCTTATTCGACACCTGGGGCCAAACCATGCGCGATCGCGGCCACGAATACAGGACCAACACAGGACGAGAACGTCGCTGTGGCTGGTTCGATGCTGTTGCTGGTCGTTTCGTCGCCCAGCTCAATGGCCTAGATGTGGCCGTTATCACAAAACTAGACGTGCTGGACACATTCCCTACTATCAAGATCTGTACAGCCTATAATCTACATGGACAAACTATACGTAGCCTGCCAGCTACGCTTTCCGACCTAGCCGCCTGTCAACCCGTCTATGAAGAGGTCAAGGGCTGGCAGCGTAGTACCACAGGAATCAACCATTATGAGGATTTACCAGAAGAGGCCAAGACGTATATTAAACGCCTTGAAGGACTGCTGGAAACCCCCATTGTGATGGTCTCCGTTAGTCCCGAACGCGGAAAAACCATTCAATTGCAGGATGTATTAGTTTCAGTTGCCTAATGCATAATCAATTAACTTTTTCGCTTCATTCATGTATAGGGAGTGTGACGAAGGCCTTGAGTCTGGACTCTTTTTAGAATCCGCGATCTGCTTTGAGGATACTACAAATAGCTGAGCGAAAAGCCACCGACCTACGCGAGTGGCTTTTTTGCTATTGCAGAGCCACTCCGTGGATAGCGTGAGGAACATGATTTTTGTTGCTCCCAAACGAGCAAACGGCGTCCATCGGCTAAACCTGGCAAATCAACGGGAATATCTGCTTTGAACTTTGTTCCGACATATACGGCGGTACGCTTGGCTTGCTGTAGCTCTTCTGTAAGATCTCCTTTTTTTGGTAAGACAATCACACCACCTACCCGGCAGTATGGTGCACAGTATTCAAGAAGTGTGGGAAGCGCAGAGACAGCACGGGCAGTTACTATATCAAACGTAGCACGATATTCTCGTTTATGAGCCAGTTCCTCAGCCCGGCCATGAATGAGTTCGACATTTCGAAGTTGAAGCATCTCGACCATGTGGCGCAAAAAGTGTGTTTTTTTGCCCGTCGCCTCCAACAGTGTTACATGCCACTGTGGACGGACAATCTTTAGCGGGAGACCAGGGAAACCAGCTCCCGACCCTATATCGAGGAGACGAGCCTCTGGGTTGGTGTATGCCTTCAAAAGAGATAGCGAATCGAGGAAATGTTTCAGCAATACATCCTGGGGATCCGTAATAGCTGTCAAGTTTATGCGGGTATTCCAATCCAGCAGCTCTTTGCTATAGGACTCAAACGCTGCCAGTAATTGCTCATCGCGTGGATCAAGACCAAGTTGCTCTAACCCCTCAACAAATATCCCCGACAGACCTTCAGACATGGATCATACCTCAAAAAGAGAAATAGACTCTAAGATTCTATCGCCTCCGTATTAGTAAACGCAAGGGTGAGTGATATATCAAAAGGTACTAAAGGAAAAAGCAAAGAACGTCAAAAGGTACTCAGGAAAGATGATAGACCCCTAAAAATTTGCTCAAGAAATTGCTAGTTTCCCTCAAGATTTTTGCATAACACATCCTCACTATGCTAAACTCCTAGCATACATTGGCAAGCTTCATCCAGAAGCAAGTAGATCAAGGACGCTTCCGTTCTCAAATAGCGGAAGTCACTTTTGGCGAGGTGTAATGGCATGGCGCAACAACCTGGCATTCAAAGCTCATCACACATTACAAGTACAGATGATCATGCAGCGCATGGAAAGAACATGCTTGGTCCCCTTCTTTGCTGGGCAGTTGTCTTTGCGGATATCGGAACTTCAGTTTATTACGTACCAGGCATTCTCTACGGGACAGCTGGAATCGGCAATCTTGCCGGTTTTTTTGTATTCTTAACAATGTCAGTTTTTGTACTGCTCACCTTAAAGTACGCTGAAGTAACTCATCGATTCCCGCAAGGCGGCGGTGTTGTGACTGTAGCTAGTCAGGCCCTTAACCGTTGGTTTGGCGCTCTGGGTGGTATGTTCATATTGGTAGACTACTTCCTGACAGCGGCAATTAGTTGCTTGTCAGGAATGCAATACCTCAGTATCGTGATCCTTCCACTAGGGGCAACCATTCTCATACCAGGACTCGGACAGTTCCAACTAACCCTTCTGATCATTACCATGGTCATACTCATTCTCCTGGGCATTCTAAATTGGATTGGCATCAGTGAGAGTGCAAAAGTAAGCCTTGTTGGCGCAATCATCGCCTTTCTTAGCGATCTCGCAATTCTGTTCACCGTCTTTACTCACATTTCCCTTGCGACATTTTTCTCACTTTTTCCCAAGATGTTCGAAGGCCACGCTCTCACTTCCTACTCTATTCTGATAGGCTTCGCAGGTTCCTTCCTAGCATTCTCAGGATTAGAAAGCATTTCACAGCTTTCTCCCGTCATGAGACCACCACGCAAGAAGATTGCTGGCATCGCACTCTTTCTTGTCGTAATAACTATAGGCATAACCAGCCCACTCCTAACAATGCTCTCGACAATATTACAGCCGCGAGAGGCAAATGATCCCGTATTATCGGCGCAGCTTATCTCTTTGCTAGGTGGCCATTGGGGAAATGTTGCTCTGCAAACAGAGGTAGCAATCAGCGCAAGTGCCCTCTTAGTTTTTGCTAGTAACACTGCGATCATCGGATCTTATCACGTGTTTATAGCACTCTCACGTATGGAGTTTCTACCCAGTTTCGTTCTCAAGCGCAATAAATTACGAGGAACGCCACATTACTCCATTATGCTCGCAACGGGTATTCCCATTATTATACTCATAGCAGTACTCGGCAATATCAATATCCTTGGCGATATGTACGCGTTTGGCTTACTTGGAGCTTTCACCCTCACCTGCCTGGGTCTTGACATCGTACGTTACCGCGATTGGCAGGCAGCTCGGCGTGCAATGACAGCAAATCGGTTAAGCGCTCTCACCTTAGAGCAAAAAGGAGAAAACGGTCGCACATCGCTGAGCAGTAAGGAAAAAAGCTCCGAAATCGCAACCAAGTCAGGTATACACAGCAATGGACATCATGCTGCAGTACTGACAGTCGACTTAAGCACAGAAGGCAAGGGTCTATGGTTCAAGATCGCATTTTTCCTGGGTATTCTTACGACCATTCTGGTAATGGTTGCGTGGTCAACAAACTTAGTGACGAAACCACTCGCAACCGCGTTTGGAGGCAGCGTCACAGTACTGGGAATGCTGATTGCAATTGCCAATTACACTGTGCTCAGGAAAAGAGGTCAAGCCCCTGTACCACTTGTTATCACGAGGATTGGAGAACGCTTGCCAGACTCTATCCTAGCAATACTGACACCAGGCAGTGCATACAACGATGCGGTTATTGAGGCAGCAATTCATCAAGCTGAGGCAAAACGGCCAGTAGTGTTCCTTTATGTAAGCGATCAACCACTACGCCAAGAGACTCCTCAAATGATGGAAATTGTTGATCCTTACTTCGAAGACCTGCGGGCAAAGGAATACTTCAGCAAGGCAGAACATCTCGCCTTGAAAGCAAAGATTTCCGATCGCCGCTTCCTCTATCAGCGACAAGCACCTAACATTGAGGCTCATGTCTGGCAAGTGATTCATCCTCAAGATACGGTGATAACGGCAGAGGATAGTGATCGGTTCAGCAATATTAACCCCGATCGTATTCGCTATGAATCAACACCAGACGGGAAAGTAGTTCATCTACTCAAAAAGTGGCAATAGCTGAGGAAAAAGAGAGAGAAAGGGATGTAAGGTTTTTGCCAGCCTGCATCCCTTTTCCTGTCTAATGGGAAGTCACCGCTGTAGGAGAGGTTGGCTTGCGGCCATAGAGACTGCGACGATCGCCCACATATTTCTGTGGCACAGGACGCACCTCTTCAGGATAATATGAACCAGCGGCATCCGTATTGATACCGGGGAAGTTTGGACCATAGTTATAATGCCCAGTTTCCGCAGGAGACAAGGGCTTACGTGCATACAGAGGCACACCCTTAACTTGTGGCACGCCGAATTCGGGTGTCTCCTCGTACAAATCACCAGGAACTCTGTCCAAGCCTCGGCGGAGCAAGTCTGTCGCGCTTACATTCAGACGAAGAACATTGTCCTTCGTGTCGTCCTCAATAAAGCCATGTGGAATGTAGTATGCCTTCACCAATAGCGCACCATTATCGACGAGAAGGTAGTGGCTAAAGCGTGCTTGCACCATACCAATCCAGTTGCCATCTCTATCAACAACATCTCGACCGATTTGAAATCGCGATTGAGCCCCTGCTTCCCCTTGAGATCTAATATATCGTTCCTTTGGTGGTGCCATCGGATCTTCCAGCCCCCATCCCAAAATACCCATAAGTACAAAGGGCACGGCAATAATCGTAATCCAGGGGTTATCAGGAATAAACAACAACCCAGCGACCGCTACCAGGATAGCAGCACTTAAAAGCAAGGGCCACCAGCTCGGACCGGGCAAATGGATATGATGCTCTGCCTCTGCCTCCACAGCTTCCTCGGGATTGGCATCTGAGAAGATTGCTAAGTCGTTTATAGTGAGATCAGCACTCTGAAGAGAATGATCCATAAAGAATCCACTTTCTCGATAATATAGAATACGGTCTGCGAGGACTTGTATTCTCAAATACTGTCCTATTCTAAAAGAATACCAAATATGTTAGAGGCATGCAAGCTTTTGAGAAATAAGTTGAAGTCAAGGCCTTTGGTATAGCTACATTAAAGGTGGAGACACGGTCATTTGAGCTTCAATTTGGCCATGTTTTTAAGCTCAACCACCGGATAATGTGACCAGGCCTTTCTTTCTGCTGGCCTGTTGACAATTTTTGAACAAGCTGGCACAATCGGGACATGTTTTTAAGGCAAGCGTCAAGTTAAGGGTGGGTTGAGTTGACAGTTTGAACAGTCACAGATACGTCTAAAGCCTCTTGGCAAGGCACTTTATGCGGTTCAGTTTGTCAGAAACTGTCAACCAGATTTGAC
>Ga0102924_1005190_pt1 | contig 12745 bp, 10 predicted proteins | sample PaiPotPPM11metaG_FD_80116 | JGI IMG/M metagenome (GOLD analysis project Ga0102924, IMG submission 80116) | Iron sulfur acid spring bacterial and archeal communities from Banff, Canada, to study Microbial Dark Matter (Phase II) - Paint Pots PPM... ... | reverse complement strand
TAGCCGTCTTCCAGCAGTTTCGTCACGCGATGATCAACCGCGCGACACTCAGTGCCGGACAGATCATGGGCAGCTGGACAGCGTTGTTCGAGCCGCTGTTGCTGGTCGCGGCGATATTTGTCGTGGGCTTCTGGGTCTTCAGTCGCGCGGCGCCGCACATCGCCGAGGACCTCTAACCGCCGCCGACTGCCGATAACCGCAGCGACCAAAAACGCCAAGAGGACTCACTGTTCTCAGTGCCTCAGTGAAAGAATTTGCAGGGATTGGTCCGGGCGCTCGCGAGCGCCCCGTCTACGTGATACGGCACGAAGTGACCGCTGCCGGTCTTCGGTTTTCAGTCTGGTCAAGCGCTTTCAGACGACGATGAGCGCCTCACGGTGCCAGTGTCGCTGTGCGGCTGTCGATGCTCGCGATCGGCACCTGCCGCGACAGTGTGCCGTTGCCCACATGATCGCTGAACTTCACGGCCGTGGGGTCAACGATGGTGGCGGCATAGGAGTTGCGTCGAACGGCTGCGACTGTCTCGTGACCATCGCCGCTGATGACCGACACCCTCCTCACGCCGTCAGGAACCACACCTACGACTAGGATCGCACCAGAACCGGCAGGATCGGACGGACTCAGGCTCTGCGTGACGACCAACCGGCCGGCTGTGGCCGCCGCTCCAGTCGCGCAATGCTGCACCACGGCGGGAGGCAGGGGTCGGCCTCCGGGTCCGAGCGTGAGGGCGTTGACAGTGTAGAGGAGACACAGGCGTTCGTCAGCCGCGGGGACCAGCCAAGCAGCCGGGGCCCGCAACGGCAGCCTGCGGGCCTCGTGTTCGCTTGCCTGAGTCAACATTGAGTCTGAGCGACTGGGAGGCATCCCGTGACGCGCAGACGGCAGCGCGTCGACGGCTGTTCGCGGGGTGTGCAATACCGAGAACAACGCGCCCGCGGACATACTCCCAGACGGTGCCGTAGACACACCGGCGTCTGCACCCGCAGATGTAGTGCTCCCTGTACTCTCGATTTGTTGACGGACAGAACTGGTTTCGCTATTGCCACATCCGGTCAATAAGAAAACAAGACTGCCCGCTAGACAGAGGACGACGACAAGCGCCGCGATCCGGTGCCGTCCCCGCCGAGTCGATCTCGAAGATACGACGCCGGGGATGACAAATGCGACTGTTGTCTTAGATTGGTGTGAATGTCGTATTGGGCCGACTTGTGCCATCAGCCGGCCCAATAGACAATGCTCAGAGCAAGCACTACCTCGGGTGGAGTGATGAGCGCGATACAGAACCTATCTCCAGCTCGCCCCGCTTTGGCTTGCTGTCACGCTACCAGGCCCCAACTTCGGTGAGGGTACCCGAGGATCCGACCGCCCATTGCCACATTTTGGTGTTAGCGATCGCTCCATAATAGATGGCGTCACCACCAGACGCGACGGCGGCTGCCGACGGATCGCCCCCCAGCGTTTTGGTGGCACCCCAGTTCTTTTGAGTCCATTCCGTGAGGTAGCTCACGCCGTACCACCACTGCCCGAGCTGGCCGCCGTTGCTTCGATAGTAGACGTAAACGTTGTTGTTGCTGTGCGCGTCAGCCGATGGGTCGCCAGCCACTTCGTTTTCGACGCCCCAATTACTCTGATGCCATTCGGTGGAGTAGCTAGTGCCGTACCACCACATCCCGATCTGGCCTTTGGTATCGCGATAGAACACATCGCTGTCGCCGTTCGGTAGCGCTACCGCCGACGGATCGTCCGTCACTTCGCTTTCCACACCCCAGTTTTTCTGGGTCCATTCAGTCGAGTAGTTTTTGCCGTACCACCACATCCCGATCTGGCCTTTGGTATCACGATAGTAGACCTCGACGATGCTGTTGCTGTGCACGATCGCCGAAGGACTGCTGGCGACTTCGTTTTCGACGCCCCAGTTTTTCTGACTCCATTCGGACGTGTAGTTTTCGCCGTACCACCACATCCCGATCTGGCCTTTCGCGCTGTGGTAATACACGTAGGTAGCGCCGCTCGGTAGCGCCACGGCCGAGGGACTGCCGATCACTTCGTTTTCGGTGCCCCAGTTTTTCTGGGTCCATTCAGACGTGTAGTTTTTGCCGTACCACCACTGTCCGATCTGGCCTTTCGTGTTGCGATAGTAGACATCGATCGTACCGTTGCTGTGTACGACCGCCGAGGGGTTGCTCGCGACTTCGTTTTCGAATCCCCATTTGTGCTGGGTCCATTCCGTGCCATTCCACGCCCATTCGTGCAACTGCCCGTTCAGACCACGGTAGTAGACGTGGCGCACGCCACCCGATTCCACGATGGCCGCCTTGGCGGTCAACGTCTTGAGCGACTGATCGCCGCCGTACACAGTGCCCCCAGCACTACTCGCCACAATCCGGTAGTGATACGTCAACCCGGGTTGCAGTTCGCTGACGGTCGCGTTCTCCGCCACGCCGCTCGTGCCCGATCCTGCGCTGCCTTCGGAGGTCGTTTTGCCGTAGCTCGTCGTTTCGCCATACTGGAAGTAGTATTTGGTCGAGCTGCCCTTCGGATTCACGGTGCCGTTCAGCGTGGTCTGTTCTTCCATCACACTGGACGCCGCGTTTGTGCTAGCTCCGGGCTTGCTCAACGTCGTGAACGACTGATCGCCGCCGTCGGTGGTGCTTACAGCGTTTTTGACGACCAGCCGGTAGTGATACGTAGTGCCTTCTTCCAGACCCGAGATGGTGGCGGACTCTTTTTCGTTGCTCGTACCCGAACCCGCGGACTGTTCGCCGGTCGAAGACCCGTAAGAGGTCGTCTTGCCGTATTCGAAGTAGTAGTGCGCCTGAGAGCGTTCCGGGTTCAGCGTCCCGTTCAACGTCCCTTGCGAGGACGACACTCCGCTCGCCGATTCCGTCGTCGCCACCGGCGGGTATTCCTTCCAATCGAACAACCCCGCGATCTTCTCGGTTACGCCGTTGGGATTCTCAACGGCCGCCGCGACACTGGCAATAGGCGTGAATTCCCAATCGTAATCTGCGCCACCGCAGCTATACCCGTACGGAGCGCTGTATTCTTTCCCGTTCCACGTTACCGGACCAACGCATACCGCGTTGCCGTTGGTTGTGTTTTCCCCGGCGATGTTGAAGATGTATTCAGTTGATTTCCCAACTGCGCTGGTGCAAATCTGGGCTTTGCCCAGCAAAGTGCTCCCGCAGAAGTTTTCAGAGCCGCCGTAGGCGGCCGCCTGGGTCGCAAGGACGAGCCCGAACACAACCGCGACCAGCAAAACGCGCGCACGTCGAGCGCACGATAGGACAGGACTGTTGATGTACACTGCTGTTCTCCTCCTTGATGATGACCAAACGGCCGAGTGGTCGACCTCGCTTTCTCAGCAGGCCGCCGGGGAGCGCCTCCGAAGAGCCGATAACTTTCTATCTTTGGAACGGCGCCTTGAGGGGTGCCAATGTGCGCGGTTGGGCCTCTGCCGGCTTGGCACGTTGGCCAGTGCTTGGGAACGGCCTTACGTTATGGATGAGCGATCGATGCGCGGCTGATCCTGTGGCGAGACGAAGCAGCCGAGCTCCTCCAGACGTAGAGCCACTTCGATCTCGGCCACACAGGCGGGCAGCATACGACCAAGTCGCTCCTCGGCCTTGCGTATTCGGCTTTCCACCGTGTGCCTGGCTACGCCCAGCGCGGCGGCCGCCGAGGTTGCGTTGCGCTCGGCCGCGAGGTAGGCGCGAACTGTCTCGCGCAGCACTGGGTAGCCTTTGCGTGGATCGTCCAGCGGCATCAGGTAGATGTCCACGAGCGACCTTGCCAGCGCCTCGTCGCGCAGAGCGAACGCCAGCAGCGCCACATCGGCGTAGCGGGTAAGCGCTTGCGGTCGGTGCTGGGCGACCAGGTGCGCCGCCTCGGCCTGGCGATGTGTGAGGCGAAAGCCGTTGAGCCCGTGCGCCGGCTCGCCGATCGCAAGGATTACCCCTGGAGGCAGTTTGGCTTGAAGCACCGCTGTGAGCTGTGCGACCGCGAGATCTCGTCGATCCCCGAACCAGGCCCACACCGTTTCCTCGCCGCGGGGCACCAGGAGGATCGTTCGCCCGATCTGTGCGGCCACACGGCGAAGGGCCTGCTCGGCATGCTTGCCTAACGCGATCACTCCGAGGTGCCAGGCGTCGAACTCGTAGCGCAGCTCCGACGCATCGATTGCCTCCCCCATAAGCAGCCGCTGAACGCGTTGTCCAAGGCGCTGGGCCGATGACCGTCGGCCCAGCGCCTGCTCGGCGCAATACTCGTCGGCGATGGCACTCGTCAGGCGGTCCAGCAGTGTCGCCTGGACCCTGCGCAGGTGGCGCAGCGTCGAAGGGTTCCCTACATCGAGGACTTCAACGGCGTCCATCACGAAGTCTTCCAGCAGCGTGTACCCGGCGATGTAGCGACGCAGGACGGTGTCCAGCCCCACCCCGCTGCGCACCGCACGTCGCGCCTGGATGAGCACCTCCACCGGGATCGGCACCAGCCCCTCGTCACCCTGCTCGATCCCCGTCAGCCCGTACTCGACCGCCGCCGTCACAGCCGCGCGCAGCCCGAGCGCATACTCGACGTCCAGATCGCCGATCCGATCGGGCACCGTGTCTCGCACGTAGGCGAGGATCGTCTGCGCGATCTCCTCGTGGCGTAGACGCAGCTGTGCGGCCACGGCGGCAGGCGCCTGCTCTCGCGACCTGCCATCGCGTCCCTGCGCCTGATGACGTCCCCGTGACATCTGTCTTCTGTCCCAATAGTATCTGGACCAATCGGGACAGGTCGCGAAGCATCGTCTGGCGATGGCCGACCCGCTCTATGTGTTCGCCGCCAACCTGCGGCGAATCCGCCAGCAACGGGGGCTCAGCCAGGAACGCCTCGCACACGCCGCCGACCTGAACACGACGCACGTGGCCAAGATCGAGCGCCGCGAGCGCGAGCCCGGCGTGCGGACCGTCGCCAAGCTGGCGATCGCGTTGGAAGTGTCGGCAGGCGAGTTGTTCGAGGGCATCAACGAGCGCACAGCACCCACTTGACCCACGGTTGCGTCGCGCTGCCGGGCTGCAGCAGATACGCGGAATATGCTCATGCCATCGTATGGGCATGCCGCTAGAGCATCGGCTGGAGATCCCGCTCGATGACGACCGTCATAGACGGCTCCTTGCGCGCCCGCAAGCGCGACGCCTCCGTAGGGCGTCCGCGCGCAGCGACCGCTGGCGATAACGTGATTGCCACATGCGTGTCGAGCCAGCCCAGATCGGCCTTGACCAGTTGCGTATCCGGCGGGAAGAGATCCTGGGGTACGCCGCGAGCCACGGAGCCCGCAACGTGCGCGTGTTCGGCTCCGCAGCCAGAGGCGACGCGGATACGACCAGCGATGTCGACCTGCTCGTAGAGATGGAACCTGGCCGTAGCCTGCTCGATCTTGTGGGACTGTGGCAGGACCTGGAGGATCTGCTGGGCACGCATGTCGATGTGCTCAGTGATGGCGGCGTGAGTCCGCACCTACGCGAGCGCATCTACGCCGAGGCCGTTCCATTGTGAAAGACGAGCGGGTCTACCTGCTTCACGCGCTCGACGCAATCGATGCGATCGTGAGCTACACGGCAGACGGGCGAGATGCGTTCTTCGCCGACGGCTGCGCCGAGGCCGTAACGGCCGCCAGCCCGCTGCAATAGCCGCCAGCTCCCCCGCCACCGCCATCCTCCGCGCACCCGCCACTCTCCCGTAGAACTCCTCCAGCGCGTCGATCCGCCGCTCCCACACGTACTCCTGGGCCGTCTCGATGCCCGCGCCGCCCAAGTGCTCGCGCAGCGCAGGGTCCCGAGCAGGCGCGCAATCGCCGCGCTGACCTCATCGACGCGTGGCCCGGGCATCAGGCAGTTGACCCGTCGATGCAGAAGTCGCGGTTGCCATGCGTGTCGATACCCGTCTCGCGGTGCTGCGCCTTGCGGATGCCTGGCAGCAACACATCCATGATCGTTCCCAGGGAGAGTCCGTAGCGCGCGGATGTCTCCCGTAGGGCTTAGCGTTCTGCAGATGGCCCAAGACGATCCCAGGACAACCGATCCGGAGGGCCGTGTGGTTGTGTTTGACTCGGGCACCCGCCTTCATCTTGCGCTCGGCCGACCCGACCTCATGGACGAGGCTGACCTTCTCCTGGGGGCCGTCGCGCATCCAGATCACCGTGCGGATAACCCAATTCCTGGCCGCGAGCAACTCTATCCGCCAGGACCTCGACCCTCGACGATGGCTGCGAGTCGTCGTAGACTTCAACTCCGAGAAAGCCGGGTCAGATCACGCCGACGGGCGCCTCGTCGATAGGCCGCCTACTCCGCAAACGGCGAATTGCGCCGCAGCCACTCGGCCAGGAACGGGTCGATGATCTTCCATCGATCTGCGCCGGCGTGTTCGACCAGTCCCCGGCGTGCCAGGCGCGGCATAGCCTTCTTTGCGTTGGTGTGTGCGCCGAGGCCGTAGCGGGCCGCCAGCCCCGTGCCCGTCAGTCCCGCGTCGGGATGATCGGCCAGCAGGTACAGCGCCTTGCGCTCGGTGGCCTGCGCTTCCTCACCGTTTGCGAGCGTCTCCTCCATCACTGCGAAGTCCGCCTGTTGATCGTCCATCAGCTCCTCGAAGGCATCCTGCACCACCGTCACGTCCAGCGGCCGGCGGCCGCCGTGCCTCCAGGTCGCCCACGCCAGTTGCTGGGTGCGCTTGGGGTGCGCCGCGCTGAGGGCGAGCAGGTAGTCCAGCGCGCGCTCGTCGATGCTCCGTCCGGTGGCCTCGAACTGAAAGGCGAGGAACTCGTGGAACTCGGCACGGCCGATCGCCGGCAGGCGAGCTTTGAACGCCTGGTTGAACAGCGGCTCGCGGCTGTTGTTGAGCATCATCTCGAGGTACTCACGGATCGAGCCGGTGAGCAGCAGAGAGACGTTGCCCTTGCCCGATCCAACCAGCGCCGATCCGATGATCGCCAGGGGTTCACCGGGACAGCGATTCAGGCGCTGGAACTCATCGAAGCAGACGACCACATGTCCTGCGAGCCGGGACAGCGTACGCAGTTGGGCGTGAAGCATCTCCGCGGCTTCCTCGGCCTGGCGCGTGCCTCGGCGCACGGTGCCCTTGATCAGCTTGAGGTCGAAGCCGATCTCGCGCTCCAGCACCTCCAGCTCGCGTGCGGCCGCGCGCCGCACGGCGCGCTCTGGATGCTCCTCGAGGGCGTCGTTGACGCAGGAGATGAACGCGGGGATGCTCAGTGCGCGCTTCAGGTCCACCCGGACCATCGCGTAGGACGGCGCATCCGCCTCGTGCTCGATCGCCAGCTCACGGGCGAGCGCGGTCAGAAAGGTCGACTTGCCCGCCCAAAGACTAGCCCAGCTGGCTAGTTATCACTAGCCTGCCAGGCTAGTATTCTTGGTTCATTACAGCGTCTTGAGGACAGCCAGCATGGGCCTTATGCTAGCCCGTCAGGCTATTGTTTACTAGCCTGACGGGCTAGCGATCTCCCCCGCCACCGCCATCCGCCGCGCTGCGGCCACCCGCTGATAGAACTCCTCCAGGGCGTCGATCCGCCGCTCCCACGCGTACTCCTGCGCCGTCTCGATGCCCGCGCGGCCCAAGCGCTCGCGCAGCGCGGGGTCCGCGAGCAACCGCGCGATCGCCGCGCTGACGTCCTCCACGCGCGCCTTCGGCATCAGGCAGTTGACGCCGTCCACGCAGAAGTCTCGGTTGCCGTGCGCATCTGTGCACACCACCGCCGCGCCCGTCGCCATCGCCTCCAGCGGCGGCAACGCGAATCCCTCGTGCGTGGAGGTCTGCACGAACACGGTCGCCTGGCAGAACAGCTCGCCCACCTGCTCATCGTCGGGGGACTCGACGTAGCGCATGCCCTCGCCGTGCGCCAGCTCCCGCTCGATCCCGAACAGGCACAGCTCTGGCCGGGGGGATGCCAACGAGTGCCAAGCGTCCAGCGTCAGCGGCAGGTTCTTCAAGGGATTTGAGCGGCCCAGCGCCAGCACCATGTCCTGCCGGCGCTGCACATCCGCTCGGGGACGGAAGTTGTCCAGGTCGATCCCCGGCGGGATCAGCTCCGCGTCCAGGTCCAGCTCGCGCAGGCGCTCGCGGTTCCATGAGGAGATCGTCATGTAGTGAAACTCCGGCCGGTAGGAGTCCAGCACCGCATGGCGCGCGCGCTCGTGGTCGGGGTAGTAGGACGTCTCGATGTCCTGCACGAAGTACACGGGGATGCCGCGCGCGATGCTCGCCGCCCACACGTGAGCAGAGGTCATCCACCAGGTGGCCACCTTGATCGCGTCCACCCGCGCGAGCTCGGAGGAGAGCTCGTGGTAGTCAGCGAAGCTGCGCACCGGCACATCCAGCGCAAACCACGTCGGTGGATCGCCGAGCGTGTACAGCGATACGTCGTGGCCGCGCGCCGCCAGGCGGTTGAGGTGCTCGAACACGTCGCGGTGGCCGCCGCCCACGCCCGTGTCCTCGGTCACGTACACGATGCGCAAGCGATCGCTCGACCCGCTCGATCCGCGCCCCATGCCCGCGGCCGGCACCAGCCCCGTTGCCGTGCCGCGCCGAGCCCCCACCGAGCGCGCATCGAAGAAATCCGACCAGCGCGCCCAGAAGGCGTCCTGGGAGTCCTGCTCGCGCTCGCCCACCGCCGTGCCGCGGGTGACCGACTCGTGGTGGATCAACTGGGCGGCGGGGAAGTACATCACGCGCAGGCCCGCCTGCCAGGCGCGCAGGCACCAGTCGACGTCCTCGTAGGCCATCGCGTAGCACTCGTCCAGCAGGCCCACCCGCTCGATCGTCTGGCGGCGCACGTACATGCACGCCCCGGTGACCGCCAGCGCGGGGCTGGTCTGGTCGGCTGGCCCCCAGCCGGCGGGCTTGAAGCGGTAGCGGTGGTCGAACCACTGCGGCTGGTCGCGGTTGCGCACGGTGCCGCCGAACTGGATGCGCCCGTCGGGATACTGCAATTGCGCGCCCACGATGCCGATGTCGTCGTAGCGGTAGGCCGCGTACTGCAGGCACTGCAGCCACGACGGCAGCGCCTCGACGTCGGAGTTCAGCACGACCACGTCGCGCGCAGGGTCGGTTTCGCGCAGGCCGCGGTTGACGTTGGCGGCGAAGCCGCAGTTGTGCTCGGTGCTGACCAGCACATCGATGCCCTTGATGCGCCGCAACGCGTCCAGGTGCTCTGGGCCACCGGCGTCGTCGCTGACGATCACTCGCGCCATCCCCTTGGGGACCGTCTTTTGGATGCTGCGCACGAGCACGCGCACCCGCTCGGCGTCCCTATAGCTGGGTATCACTACGTCGACCGGTCGGCCGTGTTCGCGATACCAGATGACCGCGCGGCGCAATTCCTGGTCGCGCGCGTGGGTGCGCAGGCGCAGGCGTTTCTCCAGCGGCGTGAAGCGCAGCGGGAACGTGACCGCACGAAACAGGATCGTGCGCAGGCCGAAGTGCGTGTAGGTGAGGTAGATGCGCCGGCGCAGGTTGGAGAAGTTGCCCTGCCTACGTCCCTCGATCGGGTTCTCGCTCATCGTGCGCAACCCGCCTCGCGGTCGAGATCGAGCGGCGCAAAGCCCGCGCGCCCCTCCAGCGACAGCCGCCGTCTAACGCGCGCAGGCAGGCGGTCGGCATGCGAGCCGAGCTGCGCGCCGGCGAGACAGACGGCCTGGCGAGCGCCCACCGCGGCCAGTGTCGCTCTGCGCTGTGCGCTGGGCACGCCTTCGCCGGCAAGCTCGCGCCGCGCGTGTCCAAGGGTTCCCCGCAGCTGGCCGACGATATGTCCGGGCGAGGCGGGCTCGCGCCAGCCGTAGACCTCGTGCAGAGCCCGCCACTCATCAAAGCAGCGGCGCAGCTGCTGACCGGCCGTGTAGTCATGGGAGTGCACCACAGCCGCAGCCGGCATGAACGCCTTGGCATAGCCTGCCCGCAGCATGTCCAGGGCGAGCACCCTGTCCTCGGCGTAGGGGACATCGCGAAACGGCACCCGCTCCCAGGCGCTGCGCGCCAGACAGCCATTGGCGTCGGTGAAGAATCCGCGCCGGCCCACGAATTCGATCGCGGCAAGCGAGCGCTCGTCAGCGACCAACCGTTGCAGCTGCGGCGAGCCGTCGACAGACAGCGAGCCAAACCAGCGCTCGAGCTCCATCCGTACGGGCGCGGGCGCGTCCGCGCGCGGCCGGTAGGGCCCGTACACGATCGCCACGTCGCCAGCCAGCGCAAAGCCCTCCAGCAGCTGCTCCAGCCAGCGAGTGTCGGCCGGCTGTGCGTCCTGGGACAGGAAGGCCACGTGCGCTCCCCGCGCGGCGTCCATCAGCATGTTGCGCACGCCGCCGTGGTTGAAGCGCTGCGGCGCGATCTGCAACACGCGCGCGCCGTGCTCGCCAGCCAGCTGCAGCGAGCCGTCGGTCGATCCCGAGTCGCACACGAGCAGCTCGTGCTCGACGCTCTGGCCGGCCAGCGCGCGTAGCACCCCGGCGAACAGCTCGCCGCCGTCGCGGACGGGAATGGCGACGCTCACCTCAGGCATAGAAGGAGGTCAGCGTCAGCAGTTGGGAGGCGTAGCAGAGAGCGATCATCGCAACGAGCAGCCCGACGCCGACGAAATGCATGCGCCGGCGCCCGAACGCGTGCAGCGCCCCGATGACGAGCACGGCCAGCGGGCCGATCGCGGGGAAGGCGTAACGACCGAACTCGGGAATTATCGCTTTCGCGACAGGTTCGTAGTAGGCGGCCACGAAGCCCGTCACGACCGCAGCCGGCATCGCGATCACCGCGAGCACCTGCAGCCAGTTGCGGCGCACCCAGCTCCATTCGCGCCTGGCCGCCAGCAGGCCCAGCGCAACCGTGAGCACGATCGCCAGGACGATCGCGACGTACACCCATTTGGGGAAGAAGACGTCATACCAGCCGAACGCCCCCCAGCCGCGTTGGACGAAGATCACGTAGCCAGGATCGCTGAACAGGGCAAAGCCGGGATGGACCGGGGCGGTGAAGTAGTTGGGCATGAACGGCAGTCGCGGCAGCACCGCCTGCCACAGGTAGGCCAGGAATTTGGGGATGTGGTGCAGGGCTTCGCTGACGGCGTTCGCGTTCGAGCTAATCGTCCCCGTCCCGTTTGCCGACGCTACCGGCTGGACCAGGCTGAGGACGTGCGCCGAGAGCTCGGCCACCAGGACCGCGCCGATCGCCAGCGCGGCGAACCCGTACAGGTCGGAGCGCCTGTGGTGGCGCCACAGTGTCGCCGCGAACACGAGCGCCGCAACCGGGTACAGCGACAGCCCCGTCCCCTTGACGATCGGCAGCGCGATCAGCACCACCCCCGTCAACAGACCCCAGCGGATCGTGACGCCGCGCCGCAGCATGCGAATCAGCAAGAGCTCCAGCGCCGCCGCGCACGCGTTGACGCCGACGTCGTTGTTGACGATCCCCGAGATGAAGGAGTACATCGGCTCGTAGGCGACCAGGAGCGCCGCAAGGACAGCCAGCCACGCGCGCCCCGGCGCGAGCTCGCGCACGAGCAGGAAGGTGAACAGCACGGTCAGCGCGCCCAGCAGCGCCGAGGTCAGGCGCATGAGCGTCAGCTGGGAGAAGATCGAGGCGTGGCGGGTCAGCAGGTAGGCGGGCGACAGCGCCAGGTAGTACAGCGGCCCATGGGCGGCCGAAGTCGTGTAGCCGCCGCCATCGTCCGCGCGAGGGTGCAGGATCGCGACTTCGCGCTCGTAGTCGCGCTGGCGGGCGCTCAGCCACGGCGCCGGCGCATCGCCGACCTGGTGATCGGTGAAGAAGCTGGCGTCTTCCAGCGCCCTGTTCTCCGCCCCCGACCAGCGTTGCAGCGTGGAGTGGGGGTCGTGGCTGGGCCCTTGGCCGCGTTCGACCAGCGACTGCACGTAGGCGAAGTGGTCGACCTCGTCGGGCCCTTGAAAGACCGGCGTGATCAGCGCCCAGCAGCAGGCGTTGATCGCGGCAATCGCAAACAGCCAGGCCGCCAGGCGCCGTCCGCGCCCGGCGATCGCGAGCGCCAGGCAGCGCACAGCCGCCAGCGCCAGGGCAGGAAGCACCGCGAAGAGAAGCAGCGGATATGTCCAGGAGCCGACGAGCCCTGGGCGAAACAGCGCCGCGCGGGTGAAGATCGCCCCAGCCTGCTGCACGTAGCTGCGCCTCGACCCGGTCGGCGGCAGGTACCAGACGGCGACCTGGGCCGACAGCGGCCTGCCGGCCACCGTCACCGGTGCCGCCGCCGGCTTTGACAGTGGAGTGACTCCCCACTTGACCGCAGCTCTGGAGCGGACGCACAGCGACGCCCGTCTCGCCGCCGGCTCGGCGGGCCTCAGCGGGATGGCGAAGTCAACGTTGCTCGGCGTATCCGCCGCGACGCCCTTGGAGGGCAGTTGCGAGCGGATCGTCTGCCCGTCCACGCGTACGACCAGCGCCAGCGCGGGGCGCCGGGGCGTGGGCGACTTGACGCGCAGGCGCACATACGCGGTCCCGGCAGGCAGTTCCAGCGCCGGAACGCAGATCGGCACGTCCGCGCGGACGTGCAGGTAGGCGGCATCCTCAACGCTGTCCGAGCCGGTGTAGTAAAAGCGCGGACGCAGGCAGTAGTAGGCGCTGATCAGCACGAACGGGACCGCGCAGATCGCCGCCACACGCCACACGCGACGATCGCCGGCGAACACCGCCGCCAGCATCCGGCGCAACCGCCCCACGGTCAGCGCCGGCG
>Ga0102924_1005188_pt1 | contig 12746 bp, 10 predicted proteins | sample PaiPotPPM11metaG_FD_80116 | JGI IMG/M metagenome (GOLD analysis project Ga0102924, IMG submission 80116) | Iron sulfur acid spring bacterial and archeal communities from Banff, Canada, to study Microbial Dark Matter (Phase II) - Paint Pots PPM... ... | reverse complement strand
CATAAAATGGCGCCCGCGTGTACTGGCGGTCGATGCGCCGCATCAGCCGCAAATTCTCTTCGCTCTCTCCCTGCCGCCGGTAATACCGGCTCGCCCGGCTGATCCCCAGCAGCTCGCATTGCCTCCGCATACTGAGTGCCGGATGGCCCGCTTCCACCTACCCCCGCCGGTCGCGAGATTCGTCGGCGACGTGTGTCCACTCCAAGCCGAGAACAGCAACGGCTTCTCGATCAACTGGGAATCACGATTCTAGAACACCTCAATCTCAATTTCGAATGTAGTGCAGACTCAGCCATAGCGTGAAATGATTCTAAATCACTTAGTCCCTTTCTCGCCCCCTTCGTGACGAACATGGGCTAATCCCGGTTGGCCACCGAACTTCCAACTTGGACAAGTTCTTGGGGGGTGACGGGGAAAGCCTGCTGCGTCTGTGGATCTCGCCAGTTATCGAATAGGCCGATCACCTGCACGCAGGAGACGGTGCAGTGCGGCGCGCAGGATTTCTGGGTGAGATATTCATGCCGCAACTGCTCAATGCCGTAGTTTTCGAGAGGCACTCCGGGGAAGCCACGCTGCTGCGAGCAGTAATGGACCAAACCGTCCTCGCAGATGTAGAGATAGCGGCTTCCGGCGCGGCATCGCCACTCGCGCGTCTGGCCGCGGGCGATTTGCCGCTGGAAATGGCTGAAGAACCGAGAGTAGGACCGCTTCTCAAGGTCCAGAATTTCCAGGTAAATGCGCTGCTGATTCTCACTCAGCGGCAGAAGCTGGCCGGAATGGTCATGGAGAATTCCCACGGTGCTGGTGAAGCCAAGCGCCTTGGCGCGTTTCGCCACGGTTAGAGCGTCCTGCGGCTTGCGAACCGGACTTCCCAGTACGGAGTTGATATTAATGCCGAAATGGGCATACTCGGCCAGCATCACCAGTTTTTGGTCCAGCACCTTCAGGCTCTTCTTGGAGGTCTCGTCCGGCATCACGTTGTCGATCGAGATCTGAAGGTGATCCAGGCCGGCAGCATTCAGCTTTTTGATTCGGTCGGGAGTCAGAAGATAGCCATTGGTAATCATTCCGGCCATCAAGCCCCTCGAGCGGATATGCCGAATCAGATCCTCAAGCTGGGGATGAAGCAGCGGCTCACCACCACTGATGGTGATGACGGCAGTGCCCAGCTTGGCCAACAGGTCCACCCGGCGGGCGAGAACTGGAACAGCCACAGGCTTTGAAAAGTCATCAAACTCGTTGCAATACGTGCAGGAAAGATTGCAGCGGCGGATGGGGATGAGATGAGCAAGGATGGGGTGGCCCGTCGAAATCAATCCACCGGCGATCATTCGCAATTCGCGCAGGCGGCGGTGGATGGAACGGATTTTGCGTCGAATTCTAAACTGAGTCATATATCAATAAGGATTAACGAGCCATGGCCAGCGCGCAAAGTAGTGAAATCATGGCCACAAGCATTGGAAGAACCTATAAACCCTTCGGCCGGCGCCGGAAGTTGAAGGGCCCAGAAATAAAGCACGCCTTTCTATGCTCACGCCGGAAAGGCCCATACACTTCTTTAAGTTACGCCAAATGAAGAAAATCGCGCAATTCTAACCCTTTGAATAGGGAAAAAAGCGGCGTGAATGGCTAATCTGCGTCCCAAGTAGAAGAAAACAAAGGGCGTTTTTAATTCATTTGGACGTGCTTCACATTGTCCGGCGCCTTAATCTGGAATACGGAACTGGAAAGCCCCCGGTTGACTTCGATGCCTCGATAGCGGGCAACCAGATAATCGCCACTTGGTTCGAAGAACTTCTGCTGTGCCGGAAGCCAGGAATCCTCACTCACCCACAACTGGACTTTGACCAATTGGGTAGCCACCTGCGAATCGGTCGGAACGAGTTCAAGAACTGCCGTAGTTTCGTTTCCGAGCTGTTTTTCGCCCGTGTATTTAATCGTATAGGACTTTTGCAACTCTGCCACATCCGAGCCGAATCCGAGCAGCAAAAACTGCTGCAGCAATGCGGCCTTCTTGCCGACGTCATACTCCTGGATCGTGTTGATTTTGGGCAGGTAAACTGCGGCGCGATTCTTCTTGAGCAGAATCTCCTTGGGATCTGGCTTCACAAATTTGATGAGGACTTCCGGGCGCTTGGCTTTGCGGAAGAATATCTGGCCGTATTCGGTGGAGTGATCATTTACCAGAACGGTTACAGTTGTGTACTCCAAGGTTGCCGAGAGTGTTTTGAACCGGCGCGCGGCATCATTCATACGAGACAAAATCACCCTGAAGTCCGTGGGGTGTCTGTGAAGGTGAACGCCCCTCGCGCCGAAAAGAACGGCGGAGGAGGCAAAGAACGCACAAATGGGCAAGGCTAAGTTAATGAAAAATGAGCCTGGGAATAAACCTCTCGGCTGCTTGGAACTGGTTCTCAAGTTTGAAGTCCTCACCGTGTTTGGAGTGGGTGGACGGGGAGGTTGTTTACGAGTGCTTTTCAATCGATTGGCCAGATTTACCGGATTCAAGTCGCGCAGCTCCTGGACGCCGAAAACCACTCTGAAGAGTCAGCGCTGAACGATGACCGCATAACCCAGGATGACGTTTTGCGGATCCTCCACCACCTCCACAGACTTGATGGTGAAGGGTTTGTGAATCCGCCTTTGTAGGATGGCATGAACTGCATCTTCCGTCTTCAGATTTCCCATGGAATTGACCAGCCGGGCATCGATCAGGTAATGCCAGCCCTCGCGTGTCCGTCCCACTTCAACCACGCCCTGGTTGTGGCGGAGGTCCGTCAGGCCGAGCTGCGGACGGTCATGAAACCAAGCCGCCGGGGTCAGAAAAATGAAGACCAGAATCACGGCGCAAATGATGTCATATTGCCAGGAACCGCGCTCGTAAGGCCAGAAGACGGCGCGGGTGGCTACCAGCTTGACCTTGTCCCAAAGACCTGCCGGGGCGGCTGCGGTTCCAGACTCGCCCGCCTGCGGAGGCAAGACCCGTTCACGATATGGGGTACTGTGGGCCATAATCCAATTTCAAAAAATACTCACAAACCGCCGGACATTCAATCGGAAATAATGTGTCCGTCTCTCATCCGGACGGTGCGGTCAGCAATGGCTGCGGCCTCCGGGTTGTGAGTGATCATCAGGATGGTTTGCCGGAAGGAGCGATTAATTGTTCTCATCATATCGAGAACGACCTGTGAATTCTCGCTGTCGAGGTTCCCCGTGGGCTCGTCCGCCAGCAGGATCTTCGGCTCGCAAATCACCGCCCGCGCAAAGGCCACTCTTTGCTGTTCTCCACCCGAAAGGGCGTAGGGCCTCTGTTCCAGTTTATCGTGAAGTCCCAGCATATCAACGATGGCTTGAAAGCGATGCGGATTAAAGCCGTTTCCCTGGATGTGCTGGGCCATGCGGATGTTCTGCCGGGCGGTTAGCGTGGGCAGAAGGTTGAACCGCTGGAATACAAACCCGATTTTGTGACGCCGGAAACGGGTGCGTTCACCGTCACTCATGGATCCAAAATCGTTGCCATCGATGAAAAGCTTGCCGCTGGTGGGCGTGGTCAAACCGCCGAGCAGATGGAGCAGAGTCGATTTGCCGCATCCGGAAGGGCCGACGATGGCCACAAACTCCCCTTCTTGGACAATCAGGTTCACCCCACGCAGGGCCTGCACCATGACCTTACCGATGCGATATGTCTTTTTAAGATCTTCGGTGACGATGATAGGTTCCATAAAACGCTACAATCTCGTTCGACCGTTTGTAAGCCGGGGTGGAGCTAAAATCCAGATTATCGCTGATGGCCCCTATTCGTAAGCCAGCGCATCCACCGGGTCAAGCTGGGCTGCTCTTAAAGCAGGATAGAACGCCCCTACCAGCGTTCCTCCAATTGCCAGCAGCGTGGCCCGCAGCACCCATGCTCCGTCCAATGGGTCCACCGAAATGGTTGGAAAATAAATCATGACCAGACGCCGCGCCAGGATGGTTCCAATGCAGCCGGCAACGATTCCGACTCCCCCCAGCAACGCCGCTTCCTCCAAGATGGCCTGAACGATATACGTCTTCGAAGCGCCTAACGATTTCAGGATTCCGATCTCCCTCGTTCTCTCCGTGATGGTGGTGTACATCCCCAGGAAAATCACCAGGAAGCCGATTCCTACCGCGACGCAAATCATGGCTCTGACGAAATCGGTGAGAGCGGGAAGGCTGTTCGACGTCATCATCGACATGTATTGCCGCACGGGCATGATCTGGTACTTTGGCAACAGCGATTCGAAGGAATCCACCACATCGTCGGTGTAGCCGGGATCGGTGCACTTTACGAAGAAGATGGAGGCTTTATCGTGCGCTCCCATCAGCGTCTGCATGGTTTGAATCGGAATGAAGATTCTGGCTCCCTTGCCGTGTTCCACGATGCCCGCAACATGAAAATCGTGATTGATGAGGTTCAGAGTCTGCCCGAGTTTGTTCTTGTTGGCTTTGGCATACCAGTCATCCACCAAAATGTCATCCGGATGCTGCAATGGGCCACCCTCATAATAAACGAAGCCGCCGCTGACGGAGTCGAAGCTTGCCATGTCAATGCCGTACATGAGGTTGAGCCCGTTGGTGGTATTGAAGTGCAGCAGGACAGGGGCTACCGCCTGCACATGGGGCACTTCCTGCAGCCGGTCTGCAAGTTTGATGGGCATGGGAGCCACGGTGAGGCCGAGGAAAAACGATGCTCCTGGTGGCTGGACCATCACATCCGCTCCGACGCCCTCCACCCGTTTCGCCCCTTCGTGCAGCATACCATTGGTCATCCCCACCACCAGCAGCACCATGCCCACTTCAATCGCCACGGCCAGGATGCTGACGATGGTCCGGATGGGCCGGTGCAGGACGTTGGCCACGATCATTTTACTGACCACACGCATCTCCCTGCGGCGTGGACGGCGTTTTCATCACCACCCGTTGCGCCATAGCCGGCTGCTTCAGCACGAATTTAGACGCTGGAATATCCTGGTTAAAAGTGGCGTTCTCAATCGTCATGGAAAGTGAATAATCCTCCACCGGCCGGCTAATATCCACCCGGCGGGGAAAATGGACACCCCCAAAGTCTTCGTAAAACGAATAATGGATGTCTTCCTGATAACGCCCCTCTGCGCCGTAAAGTTGTACTCTGGCAATCGATAGGTTTGAGCGGTCAAACCAGATCTTCCGCTTCAAAAAAAGCCGGCCGCCATGGCACGCTCCCAGGATGTCCACCACATAAAACCGTTGCGATCCATCTTGCGCCTCTTCAATGAAATATTGATCTTTCGGTGTATCCACCGGTTGCAACAGCAAAGCTTCCACGATGTGCTGCGGACGAAGATTTTCCAGGCTATTCTTGGGGGACGGGCTGACGGCTGTGCTTCCCACAATAAACTTCTGCTTGGACGGAATATAGAGCTGGAATTTCTGGCCGTCCGAAGCCATATCAAAAATATCCGTGCGGACGACCGGAGCCTGGCCCTGCATTCGAATCCAGTCCGGCCGCTCTGCCAGGATGAATCCACGGACGTCGTGGTATTGCCTGATGACCCCTGAGTAGACCGACCCGGCAGTGGGTGCAAGATCAACCGTAGCAGTAATCGTCCGGACCGCTTTGCTTTGGGAGTTAATGTCCGCGATGAGTTCGCCCGCGGAGGCATTCATGGGGGGAAGAGGAACTTGAGAAGCTGCAATGTGGGAAGTCCGTGAAACCGCGCAGCCGGCCAAGCCGAGAACTGCGGCGCCCCAAACGGCCGCCAGCACAGCTAGCCCTTTTGTCCGCAGTTGTCCCCTGCCCACTCTCTCCCTGCTTTCGAATTTAACAGAGCGTTCCATAAGTGTCAAACAAGCCTGGCATAGCTCTTCAACAATATTGCGCTTTCTTATCTCTCCTTTTCTAGAATATCCATTCTTTCTATGAGATGCGGGGGGCTGTGGGATCGTTCAGATTATTCTGGTCCGAGGGGAAATAAGGGAAAATGGAATGGGATCGCAGGCTGGAAAAGCCGGTGGGTAAAACCACAAGGGTTGGTTGCTCTGGCCCAAAAACTGTTCATTTAATGACTTGGATTCATTTTAAGATTTCGATTCGGACGTGACAGCCGCCGGCTGCCGAGACAGGAACGGCAAGTTGCTAATCTTGGCCTTTCAACCATCCTGGACGGTGCTGGCTGTGGCGGATGCCACGCCCCCCTGTAAAGCTTCGTCTAAGATCGCTTCATGGAACATCTTCCTATCCCCAACGGAAATAGCGCCATAGAGGGGTAGCTTGCAGCCAATCCTCCGCGCGGCGCGAATGAAACAGAGCCGGTCGCGATCCTTTCCGGCTTTCAGCACCGGTTCGTCATTCCAGCTCTCAACATTCGCTCTTCCTATTGATTGGGTTTGGAGTACCGGCGGTTGTTTTTCAAATCGAAAGCCGTCTTTGGAAAGCCGGTAACCTTGACCGTGAAGTCTTTGCGAGCCGGAATTCCGTCAATTCCTGTGACTAAAAGCTGAAGACTAAAAGTTCCTGCCAAGGTATACGTGTGATGGACATCATCACCCTCTGCATCAGTGCCGTCCCCGAAAACCCAGCGATAGGTGAGCGCGGGAACCTCGCTACCGCGTGCATCCGCCGAGAACTCGACGGGATTGCCGGCGCGGGCAGTGGTGGGAACTTGGTCTGATACCAATGGAGCAGCGGCAGGGACAGCAGTGTCGATGAACTTGATCAGGCGCACGGAATGAGGGGGAATATTTTCCAGGCGAAGCGATCCACCTTCGAGGCGCACCGGCGCGTCCCCGTTCAGAACGTCATAAGCCTGGAATGAATGGCTAGCGGCCAGAGGCAGGCTTTTTATATCGAAGTCATGTGAATTCGCATGGATCGTCCAGTTGAAAACGGCCAACATGGATTGACGTTTGTCCTCCTTAAGGAAAAACACACTGGGCTGTTCGTCTTCAGGACGAAAGGTCATCAAGTCCAGGGGCAATGCGGCTTGGCCCAACCGGTTCATATTGATCAATTCTTGATTTTCAACCAGGGCAAGGCGCTCCGGCTCGGCGCCGAGAGTCGGTAGATCGTCGCCAACTTCATACATCCCTCCCGCCACACCGGCAAGAACAATCTGCACTTGTGCTTCGTTCAGAGTGAGTCCCTTTCTCGACTCATGCCAATTCTGTTGGGGCTCAAGTTGGCGGGAGACGGAGAAAGCGTCGGGATCGCTCATGTAGAAATTGCGGTTCATATAGAATCGCGCCGCAATATTGGGCGCGGCGTCCTTGCTGGCGTCGAAGTCATGTCCGGTATCCACGGAGACGCGTCCATCGTCCACTAGCCCCACCGGGTTCAGCATGGGACTGCCGTCCTTATCCAGCAGCACCTCATTGCCCACCGCATCACGAATGATTTTCAGCCCAATGCGCTGCGCCTGAAGGGCGGTGGTGTTGGGCAAATAATGGAACCCCTCGATGGCGGCAGAGTCCATGAAGTCAAGTTTGAAATAACGGGCTCCCCATTCCCGGGCAAGCACGTGGTATGTCTGCCGGAGATATGCCTGGGCCCCCGGGTTGGTGGTATCCAGGACGTAGAGATGGTCTGCCGTCTGTTGAACGTATCCGACTTGAATGGGTTGCCCATGAGCATCCTTGACAAGCCAATCCTGGTGATGCTGATAGACCCAGGCTCTTTCAGAAACTTCAAAGGGCGCGGTCCAAATGCCAAAGACCAGTCCCTGGGCAGCGATCTTGTGAGTTAGTCCCCACATGCCGCGCGGAAACTGAGTGGCGTTAGGGGTGGTGTATTCACCCCGGGCGTACTCGTAGCCCTCATCAATTTGCAAGAAATCGTATCCGAGCGATTTCAGGTGCTGGGCCAGCCACTCCGCATTGGTCAGCACGTCTCCAGCGGTGATGCCGCCATAAAAGGCGGTCCAGCTCCACCAGCCCATGGGGGCGATCGCGGCAATCCGCGCATGATGCAGGAGGCGAACAGCTTTCCCATAAGCTTCGAGCTCACTGAGATAATCTGTACCGGAAGCGAACATGAGCCGCTCCGAGGAAAGCGTTTCTCCCGGAGCAACCGGCAGGCTTAGTTGAATTTGTTGACCGGGAGGAATCTTGTCGCGCTGCAACACGCCTTCTGTCGTGCCAGTAGAATCCACAGTCAATGAGTCGATCCCAGTCCTCTGTGATGAATCGTGCTTGACCTTCAAATGGGAAACAGTCAGAAAACGGTCTGAAGTCAAGGCCGCCAGGAGCAAGCCTTGACGGCTCTTCAGGTTGTAAATCAGAACATTGTTCACACCAAAATAATCGCCGTGGGGCGCCTGATCGAGTCCTCCGATGTGAATCGTGGGATCCTCGCTGAAGCTCTCTGCAAGCACCCGGTCATGTTGTTCACTGGCGCCGAGCTCGATCCGCGGCTGGCCCACGGCATCAACCAAGCGAATCGCATTGACCGTAACTTTGCCACCCGTTGTGTTGTGGACTTGGACGGAGAGATCCCCGTAGGGATGCTCCCCATAAAGACGAATCTGGCATACGAGGTCAGGTTTTCCTTCCAAGCCACTGTAGCTAACAGTTAGAAGCTGGCCAGAACCCAGCGCATCTTTGAAGGCGGACACCGCCGCTTGATGCCGGGGATAGCTTGCAGAAAGAAGCCACTGATGGTTGGTCTCCACGCCCACCCGGGAAACCAGGACAGCACGGCGGAGCGCCCGCGAAGTGATCTGGTAAGCGCCATCAGCCGTCCGGATGCCGGCGCTCAACCCCGAGTTCCGGATCGCGGCGGTGGATTGTCCTGAAGTAAGCAGGGGCGCCGCCAGCCACACGCAAACGAGCAACATCCATTGGAATCGAACCATCGGTCTGCCTCCGCCTGCTTCTTGAAGATTGTAAAATACAATGCAGCAGTAGCGAAGACCGGAAGGGCACGGTTGAAACCGCGCCCTTCCGGTCGTCCAAGGGTAGTTCGTAAATCATCCAGTCTAAGCTTTAGATTGAGGGTCATCCTTCGCCCAGAATCTGGATCACATAGGTTCTTTCGAGCGGCCCATCATATTCCATGAAATAGATGGTCTGACGCGAGCCCTTAACAATGGCTCCGGCCTCGATGGGAAACATGCACTGGATGCCGCCTATGACGCTCTTCAAATGAGTATCCGCGTTGAACCCGAGGCGCCCGTCATAGTCCAGGTAACGGCGGTGATGATAGTTTTCATCTTCGGGAAATAGCCTGGAGAAATGGGTGAGAATGTCTTCTTCGAGGCAGGGAATGCCTTCGGTTACGAGTAGGCCGGAAGAAGTATGCAGAGTGAGAACGTTCACAATACCATTCTTGACGCCACTGTCGCCCACGGCCTCTTCAACCCGAGGCGTAATGTTAATCGCCTCCTCAGACTTTTTTGTCTGAAGTTTGATGCGCTCAAGCTTGATGATCATGGTCACGCCTGCTCAGGAATATTTTGACCGTCTATAAAAAACACGATTGGTTGGCGGCGCAAGCCGGTCCGTTTGAATTGGAAAGACTCGGTGAACGCAAATTTATCCAGTGAGTTCTGGGGCCGCGGCGTTGACTGCCAGCAACCTCTCCGCCGTCAGCTTCAGAATTCTAGTCATGCACCCCTCGGTCAGTCCCAACGTCTTCAAAGCATGAACCATGTTCTTGATTTCCACGCGCGGATAATTAGAGCCGAAAACGATCTTGTTCCGCAGGCTCCGCTCAATGACTGTGGTGGGAATCTGTTTGGAGAAAACGAACTGGTAAAACTCCTTAGGACTGTCGTAATAGAGGCACGACGTGTCCAAATAAACATTGGGATATTTGAGCGCCATCGCTGTGGCTTCCCACACCCAGGGCCACGCGAAGTGAGCCAGAATAAAATTGAGCTTGGGAAAACGCCGGATCGCTTTCTCGAACAGCAACGGATGTCCCAGCTCGAGGGGAGTCTCCGGCGCCCAGCTCATTCCGGTGTGAACGAGCACGGGGATCCGCAGGCTCTCGGCTGTCTCGTAAATCGCGAAGGCCTTCTTGTCATCCGGGTGGAAGTCCTGAAGAGAAGCGTCCAGTTTGAGGCCGCGAAGCCCCATCTGATGAATGGCATGCTCCAACTCGCGTCCCGCTCCCTCCTTGAGAGGGTCGACGCTTGCGAAGCCGATGAAGCGGTTGCTGCCCGCGCAGAGTTCGGCCACCTGTTCGTTGGAACTAACGGAATCACCTCGGGCGCGGGCGCAATCGACCGGCAGAAGGACCGCCTTGTCAATTCCGGCCACGTCCATCTGCAGGAAGAAAGTTTCGAGAGGCTGAAAGTTGTTGCCAATCTGAAATACCTCGCGCGCCATGCGCCGGTAATTCGGATACTTGCCGGCAAGCTCCTGGATGAGAACGGGATGAGTGTGGAAATCAATCATGGAGCATCTCCGGGCTGGCATTGCCGGGTAGAGAATTCATTCGAATGATCGTTGCGGGGAAGCGCCCTCGTAACGCGGGATGGGTATCCTTTTTAGTCGTTCAGCACGACGACCCTGCTCAGGTTTCTCGGCCGGTCTGGGTCATGTCCTTTTTTCAGTCCGGTGTACAGACCAAGAAGCTGGCAGGGGAGGATGAAAGCGGCCAGACGCGCAATTTCCTCGATCTCCAATTTGAGCTCAATCAGAAAGTCTGCCGCTCTCTGAGACTTGAGGCCGGCTTGATTGCAAATCACCAGAGTCGTCCCGCCCAGACTCTTTATTTCTTCAAGAAGCTCCGCTTCCGCATCATTGCCCCTTTCCGAAAGGAAGAAAGCGATCAGCGTTTCAGGGCTGACAATTGACTTAGGACCATGACGGAACTCCAAAGTGTGGAAATTTTGGGAGTACGAGCAGGACATCTCCTGCACTTTCAGCGCCCCCTCGCACGCCAATCCATAGAAGGGACCTTGACCTAGAAAAACGTAGTCCGAAAAATTATGGAACTCGACGAACTCCTGGATTCGCACGCTCATCAGGTCCAGGACGGGTTGAGACTCATCAGCCAGCCTTTCCAGGGATTGCGTGAACCTCGAATTGCCCGCCCGCCTCGCCGCAAGAAATTGAAGCCCAATGAGCATGGAGGTGAATGATCTCGTCATAACGGTGCTCTGCTCGTCGGCGAGCGCCAGACATAAAGTTACCGTGACGAGCTTTTCAAGCTTTTGGTTCGGGGAGCAACTGATCGCAAGCGTCCGGATGCCTCTTGATTTCAAGTATCGCGCCGACTTCAGAACCTCTGACGTATTGCCCGATCTTGAGATGAGAACGGGCTGGACAGATTGGCTGTCATTCAGGATCAATTCGGGGTAAAGGAGCAATTCCGACGCCGGGACCGCTCGCGAGGGAAGTTCTGTTAATGCCGTCCAGCTTGTTGCTGCGGCTAATGCAATGTAAAAGCTGGACCCGCACCCGATGAATAACCATTCCTTGCAGGATGAGGAGCGAGCCAGAAACGGATCGATCTCATCATTCCGCTCCAGGATCTGCAAACAATCCTTCCAGCAACGAGGCTCGGACAAAATTTCGGTCTCTGTTAATGCGCCGGGGATTGCTGTCTCTTCCGACATGAAGTTCATCCTCTGGTCCAGGAAAAGTTGGGACTCAGAAATCCCGCCACCTTGCAGCCCGTGCAAGCGCCAGATGCACACGGGTCGTTCCGCGCCGGACTCGGTTCTCCGCCCTCTCAGGCTTCTCTCTTGATGATGATCGACAGAGATCTGGCTTTGCTTAACCCCGGTGGGCCGCCGATCGCTGCCGGGGCTAACACGCTTTAGTAAAGCGCTTAAGTTCAATTCTTTTCTAACATTTGCGTTTTGCCCTGTCAATAGACATTGGAACTCTTGCCAACAGCCATTTGAAATTTCCCCGTTCTGTTTCCTCTGGAAGTTTCCTCACTCCGTGAATGAGCGTGGACCCAGCTAACCAGATTCTCAATAAACGAAGGACGATTGAAGGAGTTGCAAGGCGCGCCGGACCTTTTCCGCATCCACTGCCCCTTCTGCTGTTTCGGGCGTCCGCACCGCCCGCCCCAGGTGGGCTTCAAAGATTCCCGTGGCCCGAATAAACTCCGGAAGCGCGGCCAGAGTTACCCTTCCACCCAGAATGAGCCTCCGTTCAGAGCCAAGCGCCTTGCGATACTCCAGGAGCCGGGTGATCCGCTCTTCCTGCGGCCCGAAGCCCCCGTGGACAAGACAACGGTCAGCATTCTTGAACTCACAGACAGACTGAAGGGCAGCAAGGGGATCGCGGGTTGCTTCAATTGCGTGATGGATCGTGAAGCAGGTCTGAGGAACCTCGTGCAGAATTGCACGGAGCGCGCCAACGTCGAGCGTTCCATCCTTGACGAATCCGGTCACAAGGCCATTGACACCCGCTGCAGCAAATTGATTTGCCAGGCGCCGCAAGGTTTCAAGCTCGTTAAGAGTGCCAATCTCGAAATCGGTTCGGTCCCGCAACATGACCCGAACAGGGACCGGAACACTCTGGATTATGGCCTCCACCAGTTCACGGGGAGGTGTGATGCCCGCTTGATCCAGTTGTACCGTCAATTCGAGGCGGGTAGCTCCACCCCGGCAGGCGGCGATGGCGTCCTCAACCGTACAGCAGATCACTTCAAGTTCAAGTTGGGTAATCCGGTTCAAGGCGATGGGTCACTATCGGCTTGGAGTCATAAGATGACGCTATTCGAAATGTTTCTTACCAAGACGCGCCTCTCTGAAAAGTTTGCGCGCAGCCCTTTCCTACTCAAACTG
>Ga0102924_1005186_pt1 | contig 12749 bp, 13 predicted proteins | sample PaiPotPPM11metaG_FD_80116 | JGI IMG/M metagenome (GOLD analysis project Ga0102924, IMG submission 80116) | Iron sulfur acid spring bacterial and archeal communities from Banff, Canada, to study Microbial Dark Matter (Phase II) - Paint Pots PPM... ... | reverse complement strand
CCCCTCCCCCGCGCGAGGAGGGTGGGGCTCCCGTCAATCCCAGCAGGCCCACCAGCCCCAGGTAGTTCATGTCGTGCCCCGACGCGTCGCGCTTGGGGCCATCCTGTCCGTAGCCCGAGATCGCGCAGTAAACGATCCCCGGATTGACCTCGCGCATGCGCTCATAGCCCACACCGAGGCGGTCGAGCACGCCCGGGCGAAACGACTCCAGCACCACGTCGTAATCGCGCACCAGCGCCAGCAGCGCTTCGCGGCCGCCCTCGCTCTTGAGGTCCAGGCGGATCGAGCGCTTGTTGCGGTTCAGCGCCAAGAACAGCGCCGACTTGGCGCTGTCGTGCGCGCCCTCGTAATACGGCGGCGACCAGCGGATGTAGTCGCCCATGCCCGTGTCCTCCACCTTCAGCACATCCGCGCCGAAGTCCGCCAGCAGCAGCGAGCAAAAGCCGCCCGGCAGCAGGCGCGAGAGATCCAGCACGCGGATGTCTTGCAGGGGCAGGCTCATCTGGCCCACTCTGATCGCTGGGCGGTGGGGCTCACGCTGCGCTCCGCTCGCGCTGGGGGATCGCCAGCATCGCGCGGGCCTCCTGCACGGTCGCCGGGCGGCGGCCCATGTCCTGCGTCATCTGCCTGGCCTTCGCGATCAGCTCGCCGTTGGAGCGCGCCATCTCGCCGTTGGGCAGGTACAGGTTGTCCTCCAGGCCCACCCTGATCGAGCCACCCAGCGTGAGCGCAGCCGACACCAGCATCCACTGGTCGCGTGAGATACCGATCACGCCCCAGTGCGACCCGGTGCTCGCGCCGTCGGGGTCGGCCGGGATGTTGTCGACCATCGCCGCCAGGTTGCGCGCCGTCGGCGGGATGCCGCCCACGACGCCCATCACACAGTCCACGTGCAGCGGCTGGGCGAGCACGCCCATGTCGATCAGCGGCGCCAGACTGCCCACGTGGCCGATGTCAAAGCACTCGTGCTCGGGTTTGATACCCAGCTCGTTCATCGCCTCCAACAACTCAACGATCTCATCAAAAGGGTTTTGAAAAACCATCTTGAACACGAACTGTTTTCTCGACTTCGAGTACTTGGCGTAGTTCATCGAGCCCATGTTCAGCGCCGCCACCTCCGGCCTGCACGCGCGCAAATATTCGATGCGCTTCTCCACCGGCACTCCGATCGTGCCCGTCGAGAAGTTGACGATCACCGCATCGCCAACCTCCGCGCGGATCGCGTCGGTGATCGCCTGGAAGTCCTCCACCTCATAGCTGGGCGTGCCGTCGGGTTTGCGCGCGTGGATGTGGATCATCACGCCGCCCTCGTCCACGATCCGCCGCGCCTCCGCCGCGTACTCGGACGGCGTGTATGGGATCGCCGGGCACTGCTCGCGATTGGCGATCGCGCCCGAGATCGAGCACGTGATCACGACCGGGTGATCGAGGCTCATGGGTGAACCCATCCGTGAGTTCGTAGGGCAAGCGATACAAGGACGCAGGGAGCGTGGCGTGCTGTGCACGCGAGCGACCGAGGACGCCGTAGCGCGCCGCCATACGGGCTCACGGTCATACGGGCACCACGCCGTGTCTCTTCCACGGCCGCTCGATCTTCTTGCCGGCCGACATCTCCAGCGCCCTGCAGATCGTCTCGCGCGTCTCGCGCGGGTCGATCACGTCGTCGATCAGGTCGTTGCCCGCCGCTATGTACACGTCGAAGATCTTGCGAAAGCCCTCAATCAGCTCCGCCTTCTTCGCCGCCGGGTCCTCCGCCGCGTCGACCTGTTTGCGAAACGCGATCTCCACCACTCCCTCCGCGCCCATCACGCTGATCTCCGCGCTTGGCCACGCCACGATCAGGTCTGGTTCATACGCGCGCCCGTTCATCACGTAGTAGCCCGCGCCGTAGGCCTTGCGCGTGATCACCGTGATCTTCGGCACGGTCGCGTTGGCCACCGCGTAGAGCATCTTGGCGCCGTGGCGGATGATGCCTTCCGCCTCCACCTTCGTGCCCACCATGAAGCCCGGCACGTCCTGGACGAACACCAGCGGGATCGCAAACGCGTTGCACAGGTTCACAAAGCGCGCCGCCTTGTCCGCGGAGTCGTTGTCGAGGATGCCCCCCAGCTGCTTGGGCTGGTTGGCCACGATCCCCGCGGGCCGACCGCCAAAGCGCGCGAAGCACGTGATGATCGTCTTGGCCCACTGGCCCTTGATGTCGAGGTAGTCGCCGTCGTCGACGATCCGGCGGATCACCTCGTACATGTCATATGGCTTGCGATTGGACTCCGGCAGCACGTCCAGCAGCTCCTGCTCGCGGCGGTCGATCGGGTCGTCGCTGCGACGAGTGGGCGGTCGCTCTTCGCAGTTCTGGGGCATGAAGGAGAGGTATTGCTTGATCCGCTCGATGCACTCCTCATCGTCGGCCACTTCCATGTCGCCCACTCCCGACTTGCGACAGTGCACGCGCGAGCCGCCCAGTTCCTCCTGCGTCACATCCTCGCCCACCGCCGCCCGCACCAGGTGCGGCCCCGCCAGCGCCATCGAGCCGCGGCCCTTGACCATCGGCACGAAGTCGGCCAGGCCGGGGATGTACGCGGTGCCTGCCGCGCACGGGCCCATCAGGGCGGCCACCTGCGGTATCACGCCGCTCATCACCACCTCCTCGCGGAACAGGTGCCCCGAGCCCGCGAACATCGCGCCCGCCGCCTCCTGCACGCGCGCGCCCGCCGAGTCCAGCAGCCACACGAACGGGATGCGCTTGGTCAGCGCCAGCTCGCGCAGGCGCGTCACCTTGAACTCGCCCGTCATCCCCATCGAGCCGGCCATCACCGTGAAGTCATACGCGCACACCGCCGTCAGACGTCCCGCCACCTTGCCGTAGCCAGTGATCACGCCGTCCGCCGGCGCGTCCACCCCGTCCATCGCCCGCTGGGAGGAGTGCGGCGTGGCGTGGATGCCCATCTCCACGAACGTGCTCTCGCCTGTGCCCGGATGGGTATCGATCAGCAGCGCGATCCGCTCGCGCGCGGTCAGCTTCTCGCGCGCGTGCTGGGCGTCGATCTTCTCCTGTCCGCCGCCCAGACGGATGCGCGCGCGGCGGGCCTCGAGGTCGTCCACCAGCGGGCGCAGGAGACTCGACGGGGCTGCGGTCTTGGCCACAAGGCAATCCTATCTGGGATCGAGCCCGAGTGAAAAGTAGCGCGTGCTACTACTCACTTGGGCTCACGTACCCAACAGCCACACGAGCATCGAAGCAGGCAGCGCCCAGACGGCGCCGCTGGTTTCCAAGACGTTGCGCGTCGCGAGTATTCCCTCTCCACGCGCGGCAGTGATCGTGAGCGACTCACGCCTCCAGCCTCTCTCGACGTACTTGCTCTCGATTGCCGGCTGGCGTGGGCCGACGAAGTCGATCTCCTTGCCCGCCTTCGTGCGTTCGTACATCACGTGTTCGCCCGCGATGAACAGATCCGCGCGACCCCCCGCCGCCGCACGCGCCAGTGCGAGCCCAACCTGCTGCTCGCTCAGCTTGGTCACATCGGGCCGACCCAGGGCCACATTGCGCAGGCTGGGGAGCCGGGCGAGGAGCGGATCCGCGAAGTACACCTTGCGCTGTGCGGCCAGGTTGGGGACCCCGTTGCGATCGGCCTGGTGGCAACGCCACGTCTGGAAGGCGAACGCGAGGTCGTTGACGCGATCGTTGACCGCGTGGTGACTCCCCAGCCCCACGTCTCGCCCCACCGAGCTTGCGTTGAGCGGGCTTGCGATCCCGTCCACGATCCGGGCGAGCAATCGGAGCAGGTCGGCGTCGCCGAGACTCGTCTCGCGGATTGCATCGCCGCGTATCACATCCCACAGATCCCCCACGAAGCTCTCACTCACGTCCGACGTGCGCAGCTGATCGGCGATCGCCCGCGGAAAGCCGCCGAAGTGCAGGAACAGCTCCCATGCCTCGACCAGGTCGTTCAGCCAGAACGACAGCTCGCCGGCCGCGTCGCGCGCAGCGCGAGATAGCAGCTCGGCGGGAGCCAGTGGGCCTACATCGGGCAGGTCGGCGAGGTCGATCAAGCGGCAGTAGTCCCGAAAGGGCACGGGCATCAGCAGTCGATCGGAGCGCTCGGCAGCGGCGCCGCGCCGACCGGCCAGATCCTTGGTCGCCTCACGCAGCCCGCGCGAGCTTGACCCCGTAAGCACGACGCAGTCGCGACGCAGCGGCGTGTCGTCGCGCAGGTCCTTGATCACGCTCGACCACCGCCCGCTCACGGCTGTGATCTCGTCCAGGAACCACCAACGCGTGCCCTCCACCCCGCGAACGAGGCTCATACCAACGCGAAACAGCCGACGCAGATCCTGCGGCGAGAAACCCTCGCACGAGCTGTAGATGACTGCCCGGGCGGGCACGCCGGTGTCGATCAGACGCGCGATCGCACGACGCAGCGCGAGGCTCTTGCCGACGCGACGCGGGCCACTCAGCGTGTACAGGCCACCCGCTTGGAGGTCATCGAGAACGTCGGGGCGGTACTCGAATGGCGCCTGTGCTGCCTCGCGCAGGTTCTCATCCTCGCCCTGCCACCCGTGCGCCTGTCGCCACCATGGGTTGCGCTCACGCAGCCGCTCGGCGATCTCGGCATCCCTCACACACGTAGACTAGCATATCCCTCCAAAAAACCTACCCTTATTGGAGCTTTGTATCCAAAAAACCTACCCTTATTGGAGGGCTTTATCCAAAATACGTACGTTTCTTGGAGGACCAAACCTGGTGGTCGCCATCAGCGCCCCCTCCACACCGGCTCGCGCTTCTCAAAGAACGCGGTCACGCCCTCGACGATGTCCTCGGTTGAGAGCGCGAGGCTGAGCTGCGCGCGCAGGTAGTCCAGCGCATCGTCCAGTGGCATGTCGAGCTGGCGGCGCATCGCCTCCTTGCCCAGGCGCATGATCACCGGCGACTTGCCCGCCAGCTTGCCTGCCCAATCGGAGACGGCCGCGTCGAAGTCCTGCGCGGGAACGACCTTGTTGACGAGCCCCGCCGCGTGCGCCTCCTGGGCGCTCCAGCGCTCACCCAGCAACAACAGCTCGTTGGCCTTCTTGCGCGGCACGTTGCGGTAGATCAGCGCCATGATCATGAACGGGAACGTGCCCACGTTGATCTCCGGCGTGCCAAAGCTGGCCTGCTCTGAGGCGACGATCAGATCACACGCCAGCGCGATGCCCAGCGCGCCCGCGAGCACGTGGCCGCGAACCGCGCACAGCGTGGGCTTGGAAAGCCCGCCGATCAGCTTGAACAGGCTGACGAAGCGCTCAGAGCCGAAGTGCTTGTGCACGAGCGGCGCATCCGCGCCGAAGCCGCCCAGGTTGGCGCCCGAGGAGAATGTCTTGTCGTGAGACGAGCGCAGCACCACGCAACGAACCGCGTCGTCGTCGCGGGCCCGCTCGAAGCTCTCAATTAGGCCGCCCAGCAGCTGCGGCGACAGGGCGTTGCGCGTGCCCGGGTCGTTGAGCGTGATCGTGGCGACGCCGTCTGCGACCTCGTACAGAACCTTGTCGCTCGCCGCCTCGTTGCGCGCGGTCTTGCTGGGCACTGGAAGATCGTAGCCAGGATCTGCAGCGGCGCGAAGTGCGCAGCGCTACTGATCACTCTCCGATTGCTCGGTGCGTCCGATCAACAGCCTGCTCATGGGCGGTAGCACCCACCAGCGTCAGTGCGAGGATCAGTGCCCCAGATCGCCGCACGGTCATGTGGTTCGGACGGTCATCGGCCCACTGGAGGCTACTGCTTACCGGCGAGGTTCCGAGATCCGAGACCCATACTCGGAACGTTCGCTTCTGCCTTTGCTACGCCTCGAAACTTCAATTGCACACGCGACAGCGTCCGGCGTGGCAATCGCACACGGGCGGCAAGGCGCCGACGCCCCGCGGGCCCCAGCGGCGCACCCAATCGAGCGCCCCCGACTCGGTCCGGTCGCCTGTGCCGCCAGGCCAGCAGCTGCGCAGCATGGCGCTGATCAGCCGGTCGGTGTCCGTCTTGGCGCGGGTCGAGACCGACTTGACGTGCGCCGCGATGGCCTGGTCGCCGGGATTGGCTGCCATGCCGTGTGCATCGACATGACAGCGCCCAGACCTGAGAAAGCGCCCGCGGCGCCTCGCCCACAGGCAAGGCGCCCGGGAGATCCAGCGATACGTCACGCCGTCTGCGGAACCTGCGCGATGCTTTCCTGGTAGAGCGCCATCTCCTGCGCGATCGCCGCGCCGGTGAAGCCGTCCACCTGGCACAGGTCGTCCACCACCAGGCTCGCGTCGGCGAGCATGCGACGGAAGTCCTCGCTCTCGCGTATCGCCGCGAGTTGCTCGGCGGAGCCGTACAGCTCGGCATAGCCGTTGAGCCCCGTATTGGGACCCAGCAGGACGACGTCGAACTTGTCGATGCGGCCCTCCTGTTGCATCCGCCCGTACAGCCCGATCGCCTCGTTGAACACCTCGAGGCCATGCTCCTCGCGTCCACGCACCGGCGTGCCCCAGCTGATGAACAGCATTCGGTCGGCCATTTCCGACCCCCTTCTCTAACGGCCCGGCCCGTCGCCGGGCCTGTCGGGAGAGCAAGCTACCAAGTGCCGCGCCAAACAGGTGGACAACTCAGGAAACACCAACGACCCGCCAAGGCAGACTGCTGTGGCAGTCCATAGCCGCCTCGCACGCGACGACGCCCTCCTACGACGCTCGCCCAAAGTAAGTAGCTTTACTGTTTACTTTCCTGAGACGCTGCATTAGCGTCTAATGTCCCGCGCGGCCGGCCAACGCAATCGACCGGCCAGACATCCGAGCAAGGAGACCGAGCACCCCATGGCCGCCACCGCCGAGAGCGTCGTCAAGCCCGACTTCAAAGCCCAGCGCAAGCACTTCATCTTCACCGACGAGCACGAACAGCTGCGCGAGTCGATCACCAAGTTCGCCAGCAAAGAGCTCGCCCCGCACGCCGACGAGTGGGAGGAGACGACCTTCCCCGACTGGGTGTTCACGCGCATGGGCGAGCTGGGCTTCCTCGGCCTGGACAAGCCCGAGTCCTACGGCGGGCAGGGCGGCGACTACTTCTCGGCGATGGTGCTCGGCGAGGCGATCGCGCACGCCAACTGCGGCGGCCTGGCGATGGGCGTGGCGGTGCAGACCGACATGGCGATGCCGCCGATCCTCGCCTTCGGCACCGAGGAGCAAAAGCAGGAATGGGCCGTCCCGGCGATCAAGGGCGAAAAGATCCTGTGCCTGGGGATCACCGAGCCAGACGCCGGCTCAGATGTGAAAGGGATCAAGACACGCGCCGTGCGCGACGGCGATGACTTCGTGATCAACGGCTCCAAGACGTACATCACCAACGGCCACCGTGCCCACGTGATCGTGCTCGTCACCAAGACCGACCCCGACGCCGGCTACGACGGCTTCAGCCTGTTCCTCGTGCCGATGGACGCGCCCGGAGTGATCCGCGAGAAGAAGCTCCAGAAGCTGGGCATGCACGCTTCGGACACCGCGCTGCTGGCCTTCCAGGACGTGCGCGTGCCCGCCTCGGCGATGCTCGGCCAGGAGGGCAAGGGCTTCTACCACATCATGTGGGAGCTGCAGGGCGAGCGCATGATCGGCTCCGCCGGCAGCCTCGCGGGAGCACAGCGCTGCTTCGAGCGCACGCTCGAGTACGCCAAAGAGCGCGAAGCGTTCGGCAAATCGATTGGCCACTTCCAGGTCATCCGCCACAAGTTCGCCGAGATGGCCACCAAAATCGAGGCCGCCCGCCAGCTCGTGTACGTGACCGCGTGGCGCTTTGCCAACGGCGAGTACCCCGTGCGCGAGATCTCCATGGCCAAGCTGTTCGCCTCGCGCGTGGCCGTCGAAGTGGCCGACGAGTGCATCCAGATCCACGGCGGCGCGGGCTACATGAAGGAGTACCACGTCGAGCGCGCGTGGCGCGACGCGCGCCTGAACCGGATCGGCGCCGGCACCGACGAGATCATGCTCGAGGTGATCGGGCGCTCGTACGGGCTGTGATCAGTCGATCGACCCGCGCGGCACTACCCACTCGGTGGGCTGCCCGGTGACTCCGGCGATCAAGTCGAAGTCGGCGTCGTAGTGGAGCACGGTCAAGCCGGCCCGCTCGGCTGCCGCGGCGACGACAAGATCCGGGATGCTCGCCGCGCGATGCTGAGCCTTGTCCGCGAGCAGCCCTTGGACTTCGACGGCACGGTCGAAGTCCCGCTGGTCAAGCGGAACGTGGACGAAACGCAGCGCGAGATCGTCACGTCGCGCGCGATGCTCCTCGCCGTTACGCGCGCTGAACAGAAGCTCGAGGTCCGTCATCGAGCAGGTCGCCAGCGTCCCCGACAAGATCATCGGCTCGATCCGCGCCGCCACGGGCGCCTTCGCCGTGCGGGTCAAGACGCTGTTGTCTACGAGATGATGGGTGGCGGCGGCCACGCGCGGCCCATGATCTCGGGATTGTGCAGATCCTCGTTCTCTTTGAACCATACGATTAGCCGTTTGCCCGCCTCCCGACGGACGACCTCGCGCAGCGCCTCGTCGACCGTGTCCTTGACGCCACGCGTGCCCAATATCTCTCTGGCTTTGGCGAGCATATCCTCATCGATATCCAATGTTGTCCTGCGCACGCAATCAATATAGCCTGATGCAGCAATATCAGGCATACAATCTCCTTTCTCGGCTCCGATGACGACATCCTCTCCGCCCTTCTCCGACGAGCACGAACAACTGCGACAGTCGGTCCGCGGCTTCATCGAGCGCGAGCTCGCGCCGCACGCGCAGCAGTGGGAGGACGAATGCTGGTTTCCCGATGACGTCTTCGGAAAGCTCGCCGCGCAGGGCCTGCTTGGGCTGAAGTACCCCGAGTCTTACGGCGGCCAGGGCGGCGATTATCTGCACGAGGCGGTCCTGTGCGAGGAGCTCGCGCGCGTCGGCTCGGGCGGCACCGCCGCAGGCATCGGCGCCCACACCAACATCGCCACGCCGCCGATCTGGAAGTTCGGCTCAGAGGAGCAGAAGCAGCGCTACCTGGTGCCAGCCATCCGCGGCGAGCGGATCGGCGCGCTGGGTATCACCGAGCCGGGCGCCGGCTCGGACGTGGCCGCCATCGCCACCCGCGCCGAGCGCGTGGACGGCGGCTGGGTGGTCAATGGCGAGAAGACCTACATCACCAATGGCGTGCGCGCGCACTTCATCGTCACCGCCGTCAAGACCACACAGGATGGCGGCCACCACGGCATCTCGTTCTTGATCGTCGACCGTGGCGAGGGCGTGTCGTCGTCCAAGCTGGACAAGCTCGGCTGGCACGCGTCGGACACCGCCACGATCAGCTTCCAGGACGTGTTCGTGCCCGAGCGCAACCTGCTGGGCGAGCTCAACGAGGGCTTCAAGCTGATCATGGCCAATTTCCAGTGGGAGCGACTGGCGATGGCTCTGGGTGCGGTCGGCGCGATGGCGCTGGCGTGGGAGCGCACGGCGCAGTTCGCGCGCGAGCGCCAGGCGTTCGGGCGCCCGCTGTCCGGCCACCAGGCCATCCGCCACAAGCTCGCCGACCTGGCCACCTCGGTCTACACCTGCCGCTGCACCACCTATGACGCGCTGCGCCGCTTCGTCGCCGGCCAGGACGCGCTGAAGGAGGTCACCATGGCCAAGCTGCTCACCCAGCGAGCGTGCTTTGAGCTGATGGACGCCTGCCTGCAGATCCATGGCGGCGCGGGCTACATGCGCGAGTACTTCATCGAGCGAGCCGCGCGCGACGCGCGCCTGGGCCCGATCGGCGGCGGCAGCGATGAGATCATGCGCGAGATCCTTGGGCGCATGCTCGATGCCCCGCCCGCCTCCTGAATCGCCCACGTCCTGACGACCCGACCGCCTCTGACGACCCGACGGCTGCCCGTCCGCGCGCAGACGCGTTCGTGTGATTGCAAACTCTGTCCAAACCTGTGTTTCACTTCTCAAGCATGCGCGCTGAGCTGTCGATGGCGCCCACGTGGCTGCACCTCGATCCGCTCGGCTCGCCGTCGCGCTCATCGCGGCCCTAGCCGTCTGCGCAGGCTGCTCGACCGCGCTGGGCGCGCCGCTGCACCGCCACGGCCACCGCCAGCTCCACGCCGCCCGCCGTCATGGTTGCGCAAATGCCAGGCTGCGGCCCACCAGGCATGACCTTGGGCTCATTCGCGCGGCGACGCTGTGCCTGGTCAATCGCGAACGCGTCGCCCATCGCGAGACCCGCCTGCGACCCAACCGGCGACTTCGACAGGCCGCCCAGGGGCACTCCCACAGCATGGCCGTCGACGACTATTTCGAACAGTTCGGGGGAAGCGGGCCCGGTGGAGGGACGCCGCTGTCGCGCATACGCGCTGCCGGCTACATCTCAAGCTCGCGCGTCGGCTTTGAAGTCGGCGAGAACATCGCCTGGGGAACCGGCGCGCTGGCCACGCCACGCGCGATCGTGGCCGCATGGATGGCCTCGCCGGGCCACCGCGCCAACATCCTCGACCCCCGCTACCGGGAAACGGGCATCGGCGTGTCCGCGCACCCTCCCGCCTCGCTCGCACATGGGCAGTCCGGCGCCATCTACACGCAGGACTTCGGCGTGATCATCGGCCGCTGAGAGGTTCTAAGCCGACCGGGCGCCCGCGGAGCGGGCGGGCCCGAACTCCTAGCGCGCATGCTCAGATAGGCTGCGCTCACTCACAACGACAAGGAGAAGCGACAGCTATGGGAGTACTCGACGGCAAAGCTGCGATCGTCACGGGTTCGGCGCGCGGGATTGGACGCGCCACCGCGGAGATGCTCGTGGAGCACGGCGCCCAGGTCCTCATCAACGACCTCGACGGAGACGTCGCCGAGCAGGCCTCTGCCGAGATCAACGGCGAGACGGCGGTATTCGCCGGCGACCTGACCAAGCCCGGGATGTGCGACCAGCTCGTGCAGAAGGCGATCGACTCTTTCGGCAGGATCGACATCATCGTCAACAACGCCGGCTACACGATCGACGCGCCCGTGCACAAGATGTCCGACGAGCACTTCCAGGCGATGCTCGACATCCACACCGTGGTCCCCTTCCGCGTCATCCGCGCCGCCGCCCCCCACCTGCGCGAGCCCGCCAAGAAGGAGCGCGAAGAAGGCAAGGAGGTGTTCCGCAAGATCGTCAACGTGTCCTCCACGTCCGGCACCTTCGGCAACGCCGGCCAGGCCAACTACTCCTCCGGCAAGGCCGGAGTGGTCGGCCTGACCAAAACGGTCGCCAAGGAGTGGGGCCAGTTCAAAGTGAACGTCAACGCGGTCGCGTTCGGCTTCATTGACACGCGCCTCACCCAGGCCAAGGTCGACGAGAACACGATGCAAAAGGACGGCGAGCAGATCCAGCTCGGCATCCCCGAGCAGATGCGCCAGATGGCCTCCGCGATCATCCCGCTCGGGCGCCCCGCCACGCCCAAGGAGGCCGCGGGCGGCGTGTTCTTCCTGTGCTCTCCGTGGTCCAACTACGTCCACGGTCAGACGCTGCACATCACCGGCGGGATCTTCGGCGGGATGACCGGCTGAGCTAGGAGGCGGTGCTGGGCCCTCTGAGGTCCAGCAGGCAGCCCGAGAAGTACGCGCCCGCCGGCGAGGCGAGGTAGGCCGTCAGGGCGGCCACCTCGCCGGCGCGCGCGAACGGGTCGGCCCCGTCGGCGCCAGGTGTTACCGCCACGGCTGTGATCCCGTGGCGCGCCCACTCGATCGACAGCGTGCGCGCGAGGTTCTCCAGCCCCGCGCGCGCAGCATCGGCATGCTCGACGACCGCCGATCGCTGGGCGCCCGCGGATGGGGTCACATAGACGATGCGCCCGCCACGCCCGCTGGTCAGGAACGCGTGCTCGGCCACCGCCCGTGTGATCTGCCAGCTCGCCGCAAGGCACACGCGCAGCGCCTGTCGTGCATCCCCGTCTTCCCCAGCCCGGGCGAAGAGGGCGGCCCCGTCGACCACCAGCAGCTCGACCCCAGCAGAGTCGGCGAGTAGGCGTTGCACGGACGCGCCCGCTTCGTCAGCGTCGCCGTCAGCATTCGCGTCGCACTGAAGCACACGTGCGCCGAGAGTTGTGCACAGCTTCGCGATGGCCTCTTTCGGCGACGGACGGTCGCCGAGCCCGGCAGGCTTGCCGGCGCCGGCAAGCACGATCGAAACGCCCCTCAGAAGGCCGGGGCGCAGCAACCGGGAAGCGTCAGCCTCCGAAGGCGCGCTCTGCGTCGGGTTGGTCGCGCCCATCGGGCTCAGGGGGATCGTCGTGGATCGGCGTCGCGTCCACCGAGGCGCCGCGCAGCTCGAAGTACAGGACGGCCGCGGCCAGGGCGGAGATCGGCGTGGTGAGCACGCCCACGATCACCCGCACGACGATGCCCGCGCCCGTGCCGGCCGATTCGGCCGCCACCACCACCACGTCCGCGAGGACCACCACGAGCACGAACAGCACGAGGATCACCGCGAACACCTGCCAGCCGTTGCCGCGGACGAGCTCGCGGCTGCGCGACAGCGCCGCCAGGCCCGGCGGGCGCTCGAGCACGATCACCGGCGCGAAGACCGACCAGATGGTCAACAGGATCAGGCCGGGCACGATGAACACGATCAAGCCGACCACGACCGCGATGCCAACCACGATGCCCACCAGGATGAGCTGTCCCAGCACCGGTGTGACCGCCCGCAGCAGCTGTCTGGCGCTGGAGTCGCGTCGGCCGTCTTGCACGTCGGCGACCAGCTCGACGACCAT
>Ga0102924_1005185_pt1 | contig 12750 bp, 6 predicted proteins | sample PaiPotPPM11metaG_FD_80116 | JGI IMG/M metagenome (GOLD analysis project Ga0102924, IMG submission 80116) | Iron sulfur acid spring bacterial and archeal communities from Banff, Canada, to study Microbial Dark Matter (Phase II) - Paint Pots PPM... ... | reverse complement strand
GGAATGCCCAGCGGAAAATTTACCGAGACAACCCATGGCGAGTGGATGGAAGGGAACTATTTCCTGGTAGAACACAGCGACGGCGACATGGGCCCCATGGGCAAATTCAAGGAACTGGCGGCGATGGGTTACGATTCCGATCGCAAAGTTTATACCTATACCGCCTTCAACAGCATGGGACAGGCTGAGTCTTCGACCGGCACAGTGAATGGCGATACCTGGACATGGCTGAGTGACGAACATTTCGGTGGGAATACGATGAAGGGCCGCTTCACTATGAAGGTGCTCTCGCCCACGTCGTACAATATGAAATTTGAGCTGTCACAAGACGGTACGAACTGGATGACGGCCATGGAAGGCAAGGCAACAAAGAAGTAGCCTGCAAAGTCCATGTAGGGGCGGACGCCGCTTCGGCTTCGCTCAGGGCAAGCTCTCGTCCGCCCATCAACAGCAACGCGTTCGCTTTCCCTCCCGCCGTTTATAATCTCTGATTCGGCTCTCCGCCGCATTCCTTTCTGAAAGGCAAAACTTGCTCGACTTTTTAGGCGACTTGAAACGCTCGCACATGTGCGGCGCCCTGCGTCCATCAGACGCGGGTAAGAAGGCCGTGCTCATGGGCTGGGTGAACCGCCGTCGCGATCTCGGCAGCATCATTTTTATTGACCTGCGCGACCGTACCGGCGTGACTCAGGTTGTGTTCAACCGCGAACTGAATCCCAAGGCGCACGACAAGGCTAATCATCTGCGCAACGAGTACGTGATTGCCGTGATCGGCACTGTCAAGCGCCGCGACGCCGACACCATCAACAAAAACATTCCGACGGGCGAGGTCGAATTGATGGTTGACGAGATACGCCTTCTGAATGAATCGAAGCAGCCGCCGTTCCTGCCCAGCGAAACCGTTCTGCCGAATGAAGAGATGCGACTGAAGTATCGCTACATCGATCTTCGTCGCGAGCCGATGCAGTTCAACATCGAAATGCGGCACAAGGTTTCGAAGGCCATCCGCGACTATCTCTCAGCGGAAGGATTTTTTGAAATCGAAACACCATTCATGACTCGCTCCACGCCCGAGGGGGCGCGCGATTATCTGGTGCCCAGCCGGGTACAGCCGGGAAGCTTCTACGCTTTGCCGCAATCGCCGCAGATGTTCAAGCAGATACTGATGATTTCTGGATTCGATAAATATTTCCAGATCGTCCGCTGCTTCCGCGATGAAGATTTTCGCGCCGATCGCCAGGCCGAGTTCACCCAGATCGATCTGGAAATGACTTACCCACAGCAACAGACAGTCTGGAATGTGGTCGAAGGCTTTCTGACCGCCGCGTTTAAAGCCGCTGGTCACGAGATCAAGACACCATTTCCGCGGATGAGCTACGACGAAGCTATTCGCAGATACGGGAACGACAAGCCCGACCTGCGATTGCCCGCAATGATCGACGCGCGCGAGGCGTTGACGCCGGAAGAATGGGACGATCTTGCCACAAAGTTCCGTATGCGGAAAGAATTCCTCTTGCAGTTGATTCGTATTCCGAAGGCTGGAGACATTTCTGGAACGGAGCGCCGGACAATTGGGACCTACGGTGCTTATCAGCACGTGCAAGGGCCGTCATTCGTGCAATTGATGACCGACCCAAAGCGCTTTGCGAAAGACTATCCGTGGCTTTCGGACAAGATATTAAGCTTCGCAGCGATCGAGCCAGACGATCTTTGGCTGCTCGCTGGGGCAGCCACGCGACCTGAAAACGCGGCGGTGATGGACCAGAGCATTCAGCATTTCTGCGAGAAGTGCGGATTCCTCCGGCTGGATCTGGCGCAGAAGTACGCTGCCAAGCACAAGGCCTTCGAAAAGACAGGGGATACCGCCAGAGACTTTCGTTTTCTATGGGTGTCGGACTTCCCGATGTTCGAGTGGGACAAAACCGAGAAGCGCTGGAATCCGGCGCACCATCCCTTCACTTCGCTGCACGAGGAAGACATGGCGAAGCTCGAGGCCAACATTGACTCGGTGCATGATCCCAAGTCGCCGCTGGGGGAAATTCGTGCCCTGGCTTACGACGTGGTGCTAAACGGGACTGAGTTGGGGTCGGGATCGATCCGTATTCATCGCCAGGACATACAGCGCAAGATATTCCAAGCTCTGGGGATGTCCGATGAAGAAGCCCGTGCGCGCTTCGGATTTTTTCTCGAAGCGCTGGAGTACGGCACTCCTCCCCACGGTGGGATCGCGCTGGGATTAGACCGAATTGTGATGATCCTGGCAGGTGCGGAAAGCCTGCGCGAAGTAATTCCGTTCCCCAAGACCGCACGTGCTGTTGACTTGATGGTGGACGCGCCCACTCCGGTAAGTGAAGCGCAGTTGAAGGAGCTGGGAATTCAGGTCCGAAAGGTCAGTGGGGACTGAAACACAATCCGCCGGAGAGGCCGTGTCATTAAATTCCACGCAACGATTCTCCTCTCGCGTAGATACTTACGTTCGCTTTCGGCCTTCCTATCCGAGAGAGATCATAGAAATTCTGGAGCGGGACTGCGGGCTCACGCGAGACTCCTTAATTGCTGACATTGCCTCGGGTACCGGCATCTTCACACGCTTGCTACTCGATCATGGAAACCGCGTCTTCGGGGTTGAGCCGAATGCCGAAATGCGCGCGGCGGGAGAAGAATTTCTCGCGAAATATCTAAAGTTTGCGAGCGTCAAGGGGACCGCGGAAGCTACGACCCTTTCGGGGCAATCCGTCGATTTCGTCATGGCGGCGCAAGCTGCACATTGGTTTGTTCGCGAGAAAGCGATGCCCGAGTTCCAGCGCATCTTGAGACCTGGAGGATATCTTGTCCTAATTTGGAATGATCGCAACACGACAGGAAGCCGATTCAGCGAAGAATATGAGCGGCTGGTTGAGACTTACGGCACAGATTACAGCGAAGTCCAGCGGCTAGGACGCGTTATTGACGGAAATGAGTTCTTTAGCGAGTTCAGCTGTCAAAACCGTGTGCTGCCCAATCATCAGCGTCTGAGTTACGAAGCTTTGGAAGGAAGACTGCTCTCGTCTTCTTACGCGCCGGAGCGCGGCGAGCCGTCATGTGCCCCGATGCTCGCGGATTTGCGCCGCATCTTTGATGAGTGCCAGGAGCACGGGTCGGTGCGAATGGAGTACGACACCAACATTTACTTCGGCAAGCTTTCGAAGTAGGAGATATTTGTTGATGACCACCGAACGAAAAACGACATGTTTTCACATGTCCCCCGAGGAATTTCGCCGCCATGGGCATGAGGTGGTGGACTGGATCGCCGATTACTATTCGCGCATTGAATCGTTCCCCGTGCTGTCACAGGTAAAACCAGGGGACATTCGCGCATCGCTTCCGGCCACCGCTCCCTTGAAAGGCGAAGAGTTTTCCGCTCTGTTGAAAGACGTAGAGCAGTTGATTCTGCCTGGCGTGACCCACTGGCAATCGCCGAATTTTTTTGCTTACTTTCCTTCTAATGCGTCCGGGCCGGCAATTCTCGGAGACCTGCTTTCCTCCGGACTGGGAGTTCAGGGAATGCTCTGGGCCACGAGCCCTGCGTGCACCGAATTAGAAACGCGGGTGCTCGATTGGTTGGTGCCCGTGCTCGGATTGCCGGGAAAATTTCTTTCCAACAGCACCGGCGGAGGAGTGATTCACGATACGGCGTCGAGCGCTACTCTTTGCGCAATGTTGGCTGCTCGGGAGCGTGCGACGAACTTCAGTTCGAACCAGGAAGGTTGTCGCGGAGAGCTAATCGCATACACATCTGCTCAAGCACATTCGTCGGTTGAGAAGGCTGTCCAGATCGCCGGCATTGGACGAGAGAACCTGCGGCTCATCGAAGTCGACGAACGTTTCGCGATGAAGCCGGAAGCGTTAGCGGCTGCAATAAAGAAAGACCGCCAATCAGGGCTGCATCCGTTTTTTGTCTGCGCGACAGTGGGAACAACGTCGTCGAACGCGATTGATCCGGTGCCGGAGATCGGTAGAATCTGCCGCGAAAACAACCTATGGCTGCACGTGGATGCAGCCATGTCCGGTACCGCAGCACTGTGCTCGGAATTTCGTTACCTCCACAATGGCCTAGAATTTGCGGACAGCTACTGCTTCAATCCGCACAAATGGATGTTCACCAATTTCGACTGTGATTGTTTCTATGTCGCGGATCATAAGGCGCTCATTCAGACGCTTAGCGTCTTGCCGGAATACTTGCGAAACAAGGCAACAGAATCTGGGGCCGTCATTGATTATCGGGACTGGCAGATTCCACTCGGAAGACGCTTCCGCTCACTCAAGCTCTGGTTTGTCCTTCGCTATTACGGGATCGAAGGTTTGCAGTTTCATATTCGTGAGCACGTCCGATTGGCGCAACAATTCGCCAGCTGGGTTCGAAGTGACGAACGCTTTGAACTGGCCGCTCCAACGCCGCTGAACCTGGTCTGCTTCCGGCTCAAATCTGGAGATGAAGCAAACGAAAAATTAATGGACGCGCTAAACCATAGCGGCGATCTCTACCTGACGCACACCAAGCTTAATGACAAGCTGACGCTTCGCCTTTGCGTAGGACAGACGAACACAACGGAGCGTCACGTAGAAACAGCCTGGAAGCGGATTCGGGAAGAAGCCCCCAGGCTCAAATGATAGGTTCCGACTTTCTGGCCGGCCCGACGCCAGTTCTGCCGGAAATTTAAATGTGGAGCTTGCCTGTGAAGAGCGCGCCTTCTGTTTTTGTTTTTCTCTCAATCCTGAGTTTCACAACAATGGTTTGCGCTCAGTCCGCGGTCGAGAGTGCGGCAGCTCAGGGCAGTGCTGCTGATCTGACAAATGCGCCCTTCCGTAATCCAGCTTTGCCGATCGATCAGCGGGTTAACGACCTCGTTTCACGCATGACCTTGGAAGAGGAAGTTTCACAGATGGTGCATCTAGCGGCTGCTGTCCCCCGTTTGGGAATTCCGGAATACAACTGGTGGAGCGAAGGATTGCACGGTGCCGCGCGTGAAGGCTATGCGACCGTGTTTCCACAGGCGATTGGTCTGGCTGCGACATTCGATCCCGACCTGCTCCACCAAGAAGCCCACGTGATCGGGACGGAATTTCGAGCCAAGAACAACGAATTCGTAAAGGAAAAGGGATACAGCGATTGGTATCACGGCCTGACCGTCTGGTCGCCGAACATCAATATTTTTCGCGATCCGCGATGGGGTCGCGGCCAGGAAACTTATGGCGAAGACCCATTTCTGACCGCGCAAATGGGCGTAGCGTACGTCACTGGATTGCAGGGTGACGATCCGAAATATTTAAAGGCCCTCGCTACCCCCAAGCACTTCGCAGTACACAGCGGGCCCGAGCCGACGCGGCACACCGCGGACGTCAAAGTTTCGGCGCACGATCTCGAAGACACGTATTTGCCAGCATTCCGCGCCGCCGTCACCGCCGGAGCTGGGTCTGTGATGTGCGCCTACAACTCTATTGACGGAAAACCCGCGTGTGCCCAGCCGATGCTCCTGCAGCAGCATTTGCGAGACGACTGGCATTTTAGTGGCTATGTCGTGTCCGACTGCGGCGCCGCCAGCGACATTTCGCAGGGCCACCGCTACACGCAGACTCTGGAGCAGGGCATGGCCGCGGCGGTTAAATCTGGCATGGACATTATCTGTGCGTGGCCAATGCAGGATTTGAAAGTCGAGCGCGACGCAGTGCTGAAAGCTGCGCAACAGGGATTGCTCTCGAACGAGGACATCGACCGAGCTGCGCGCCGTTTGTTTACCGCGCGGATGAAACTGGGAATGTTCGATCCGCCGTCTTCGGTGCCATACACCAATATCACGATCGCGGACAATGACACTGAGCCACACCGCCAACTCGCTTTGCAAGCGGCGCGCGAGACACTCGTTCTTCTAAAAAATTCAGACCATCTGCTTCCAATCGGCGCGAAGTACAAGACCATTGCCGTCGTTGGACCCAATGCCGACAGCGTCGATCCCCTGTTAGGAAATTACAATGGAACGCCGTCTAAGCCGGTAACGATCCTGGATGGAATTCGCAAACGCTTTTCGGATTCGACAGTTCTCTACGCTGCTGGATCATCGCTGACAGGCTCCCCGCTTGAGGCCATTCCCGCCGAATTTCTGAAGAACGAATCCGGCCAAACGGGACTTACAGCCGAATATTTCAAGGGAACAGGACTGAAAGGTATTCCGGCGATTGCGCGCACCGATTTGCGTGTAGATTTCAATTGGCGAAGTGGAGCAGGACCTGAGTTGCTGGAAGACTTCTCGGTGCGCTGGACGGGCACTCTGACTGTGCCATCGACTGCGGATTACGACATCGGGTTCACCGGAACCGATGCATTTCACTTCTGGCTGGAGGATAAGTTAATCGGCGAATCAGGGTATAGCGACACCAGCAAGACTCGTCTGCAAAACGTGCATCTCGAAGCCGGGCACGCGTACTCCATAAAGATTGAGTGTTCACAGGAAGGGAGTGCCGGACTGGCGAAACTGGTATGGCACGCACCCGGCGCAAGCGACAGTTATACAGACGTCGTGCAGAAGGCCGATTTGGTCGTCGCTGTGTTGGGCTTGGCGGGAGAGCTGGAAGGCGAAGAGATGCCGATCCATATCGAAGGTTTTTCCGGTGGAGACCGCACCAGCCTTGACCTTCCTCGTGCACAGGAACAATTGCTTGAAAAGCTGGTCGCGAGCGGTAAGCCTGTCGTGTTGGTGTTGATGAATGGCAGCGCGCTGGCCGTGAACTGGGCCGACCAGCACGTGGCCGCGATTCTCGAGGCCTGGTATCCCGGCGAAGAGGGCGGAACTGCGGTCGCCGAGGTCCTGGCTGGAGATTTCTCGCCCGGCGGAAAGTTGCCGCTGACTTTCTATAAGTCGGTGAGCCAGATCCCAGCATTCGAAAATTACGATATGAAGGGGCGCACCTACCGCTACTTCACTGGCAAGCCGTTGTATCCTTTCGGTTATGGTTTGAGCTACACCAGTTTTGAATACGGCAATTTGAGCCTTGATAAGACAACCGTCGGAGCGACGGACGATGTGGTTGCGAGTGTTGACATCAAAAACGCGGGCGCGACGGCGAGCGACGAAGTCGTGGAACTATACGTGTCGCACTCTGGCGCGAGAGGCACACCGATTCGCGCACTCGCCGGATTTCGCCGCGTTCACCTCAATCCCGGGGAAACTCAGAAAGTACAGATCACGATTCCAAATCGCAACCTGAGTTTCGTTGACGAAGCCGGAGTAAGACGAATCGCGCCCGGCACGGTCCAGGTCTGGGTTGGCGGCGGCCAGCCAGTGACTCGTGATGGCTTGCCGAAAACAGCTGGTGTTTCCGGGTCATTCAAAATCACAGGAGCGGCGGTCCTCCCCAACTAGCCATGTTGGAGGCACGGGCGTCCCCGCCCGTGCAACTTCCGGCGCATAGGCCAATCCGAGGTACGGGCGAGGACGCCCGTACCTCCATACAAATTAATTCCCACTCACGCGCGGGATGTAAAAGCGAAAGAACGCCTCGGGATCGGAATCCATGCAGACCTGCGCATTGGGAGCGCCAGCCCCGGCGCGCGTGAATCCTTGGTCATCGACAGTGATACGCATCGGTTTCACTGGACAAAGTTTGGGATTGACGATGTATGCGATTGTCATGGGGTCGAACAGAGTCGGCGTCTCTTGTCCCCATTCGTGGTAGAGCAACGTCAGCGCATCCGTAATCGGGGTGCCGGCCTGAAATAACACCGCGCGCTTGACCTCATCCAGTTTTAGCTGTGTTGAGTCGAGGGGCATCATGAAAATCGACACACCCGAGCCGAAAAGTTTCTGTGCCGAGGAAATATCGTTTTTGATGTTCCACTCCGGATCGGGCCCATGCGGCTTCGTATAGCCGAGATCGCCATAGCCGCGCTCGATCGAGCCGCCCATCAGCACCACCCGACGGAGCTTACGAAATGTCGCTGCATCTTTATCAATCAACGAGCCCACGTTTACCAGTGGTCCGATTGCGACCAGCGTGATCTCAGCGGGATAGTGGCGAATTTGATCGAGAATGAAATCGACCGCATGGGGATGCGAAGGCCGAGGGAAGTGCCCGCCTTCAGCGTAGCGGCGCTGAGTGAAATTACCCGGGTCGGGACCGGGAGTTCCGACGGCAACCGGAATCTCTGGGCGCCCGGCTTCACCTAGCAAGCGATCTAGCAGCTTGGCTCGAGTTTGAGTGTCCCCGAACGTGGTCGAGATGCCGAGTATCTGCAGCTCCGGACTGCGAAGTGCTAGTGCTACTGCAAATGCATCGTCCACGTCGTCACCGATATCGGTATCGATGATAATTTTCTCGGGCTGACTCGAAGCTCGCGTCTGCACAGATTGCGCAAGGCAAAGCGTCGACAAAAGAATGATCGTCGCGAAAACCGACGTTTTCGCACAGCCTGCCGAAGACGGAGTTCGGAACATACAAGAGCATTTCACACTGCTTTTTCCTTCACCTTTATTTTTATTCGCTTCTTAAGGTACATCGGTTTCAACACTTCGCGCTTTCGCCGCGCCCCAGCCGCGCCCCAGCCAATTTGCCTCGAGCAGCTACTCAGGTTATGCTGCTTCGGTTCGCGCGCGCTAAGGAGGTCGAGCATGCGACTACATTCCGCTTATCTCTGTCTAGTCGGGTCGGCGCTGCTGCTCTCCAGTTGCGGAAACTCAACCAACAATCCCATAGTGTGCGCCGGCGCCAATACTTGCGTATTGCAGAACTTTGTTTATGCCACCACCAATGCCGGTCAGGTTCTAGTATTTCCCGTGAGTCAGAACGGCGCGTTGCAGCCCCCCACTTCCGTCCCCGGTTCTCCTATTGTCGGGGGCAATATTGCGATCTCGCCGCAATCACGTGAACTTTTTGTGGCAGATCACGTTTTGAATACGCTCTCTGCGTTCGTTCTGAGCGGGAGCCAGTATTTGGTTGCGCCGGGATCGCCTTATCCGCTGGGGTCGGCGACGGGGTTTTTGGGGGGCATTACCATCACGCCCGATGGGAGGTTTGTGTATGCAGTGGGACTAAGCGGCACGATCTCGGGATTTTCAATTTCCGGCAATGGATCGCTCGCCGTCATTTCTGGATCGCCATTCTCAGTCCCTCTCGGCTCGGTTGAAGCGGTGACGGATTCCGGTGGCAAGTTCTTATTTGTGGTGAATAGTTCCAGCGTTTCGGCTTTTACTATTGATTCCATTACTGGGGCATTGACCGCTGCAGGTCAGCCGGTGGCGTTGCCGGCCTCTATTCTCACGACTACTGAATCGGCGGCGACTAGCCCGACTGGCAATTTTCTTTACGTGGCGCTGACCCAAGGAAATTCTGTGGCGGCTTTTTCGTTCGACAGTACGACCGGCGCGCTCACCGCAGTTCCCAGGTCGCCATTTGCCGTCGGGTCAGGGCCAAATACGCTGACAATGACCCCCACAACGCTCTACGTGATGGACAGTCTTGACGGCAGAATCTCTGCGCTCGCGTGGGATAAGGCTACGGGCGCACTCACTGAGGTCAGCGGATCGCCGTTTCCTGCCGAAGGCACCTCGGGCGATATGGCGACCCTCATCGGGCAGTATCTCTACGCGACTCGCCTCAGTCTTTCACCGAGTAGCGACGCCATCGCGGCCTTCACCATCGACTCCTCCGGCGGGCTTTCTCCGCTAGCTGGATCTCCGTTCCCCGCCGGAGTGCCACTGTCGGGCGGGATCGCCACCTCGGCAGCGCCGCAATAGCCGTTGTCGTCCCAGCCAGATATGGGTCGCGGCTTTGACATGGGTCGCGGCTTTCCGTTGCTTCTCCCCTGATCCTGCGCTAGGCTATTTGTGCTCTCGCGGTTTTTCCCCTCCTTTCTGATCCACGGCATTGAACCGGCCATAAGCTGCATAGCCGCTGCAAAATGCTGGGTTTAGGACGAGTTACCCACAACATATGGTATTTTATTACTTGACCCCGGCGCGATTTGGTCGCTACAGTAGCTCTAATTTGTGCCCCGCCCCATCCAGCCTGGGACGGCTTTCGATTGAGCGAACTGCCGGAGGAACCTGGTTGGTAAACCTATCGCATGAGGGCTGCCGTCCAATAGGAAGGGCTATACCACGCGGCAACGCTGGAAACCATAGCGCACGGCCCAATAACGAGCGCTTTCAAGACTCGGCCTTCAGAAGTCCACTCAGCCTCAGATGTCCAGCGCCGCGAAGGAGTGTAAGTTGCTCAAACTGAAGAAGCTCCAGATCCTGGGATTCAAATCGTTTTGCGACCGCACCGAACTCAAGTTTCACGGCGATGGCGTGGCCGCCATCATCGGACCGAACGGCTGTGGCAAGTCGAATATTGCCGACGCGATTTCGTGGGTCCTGGGAGAGCAGTCGGCAAAGACGCTGCGTGGCTCGCGCATGGAAGACGTCATCTTTGCCGGCACGCGCGACCGCAAGCCGACCGGGATGGCTGAAGTGTCGCTGACGCTGATCGATCCTGAACAGTATGAAGGCGCGGACAAGAATGATCCCACCGAACTCGTTCTGCAGGATGAAATGCCCGCCGAGGATTGGGATGAAACTGAAATTCGGGCACGTGCCGCGGAAGAAGTGGAAAGGATAACGGAAGAAGCCCAGCCAGGGGCGACCGAGGAGGTCGAAGTTCCACGGTCAAAGATCAACACCGTCGCGATTGCCTTCCCTGAGGACGAGCCCATTTTTGCATTGCCCAGTAACGTCGTGCCGATCGCGCCGCCTGCATCAGCTGCAACGAGCGCTGGGCACGTGGTCCTGAAAATCCGCCGTCGCAAATTCCAGCAAACGTTTCGCGCCGGAGAGATTGCCGTGACACGGCGGTTGTTCCGTTCCGGAGACAGCGAATATCTGCTGAACGGAAAGCGGTGCCGCTTGCGCGATATTCAGGAATTGTTCATGGGCACCGGACTTGGGCCGGAGTCGTATGCGCTGATCGAGCAGGGGCGCATCGGGCAGATCCTGAGCAGCCGCCCTACGGACCGCCGCGCCATTATCGAAGAGGCAGCAGGCATCACCAAATTCAAAACCAAGAAACGTCTCGCCGAAGCACGCCTCGAAGATGCGAAGCAGAACCTCGCGCGCGTGAATGACATTTTCGAAGAAGTAACCCGGCAGATGAATTCTCTCAAGCGCCAAGCGTCGAAGGCCGAACGTTACGGACGCCTTCGCGACGAGATGCGGGCAAACCTGCGCCTGGTTTTGGCCAGCAAGTTTGCGCAGTTCGATCAGCAGGCTGAGGAACTCGATGCCCAGATCAATGCGCTGTCGGAAGAAATGCGGCAGCAGACCGGCGTCATGCAGGAGATGGAATCTGAGCTTGCGGAACGCGGTCAGCGTGGCTATGCAATAGAAGCCGAAATGCGGGAAAACGGCGGAAGGCTTAGCGAAATCAAGCTGGAATCCGATCGCAAGCAGGCGCAGCGCCGCCATAACGAAGAGCGTTGCAGCGAGCTGACTCTGCGGACAGCATCATCGGAAGCTGAACTGGATCAGGCGCGGGCACGTCTGGCAGCGCTTGAGGAAGAACTGAACTCGAACCGGCAGATACTCGATTCGGCCGCTGCGGATTTGGCTTCGGCGCAGCTGGAACTTGAGACCAGCCAGATTCAAGCTACATCGGCAGCGGACGCCCTAGCCGGACTCGAACAGCAGCAAGAACAATCCCGCATTGCAACTCTCGAGTGCGTGGCGTCTCTATCGAATCTGCGCAACCAGCTTACGCAGGCCGAGGAGCGCATGGCGGCGGCAGATCGCGAGGCGCAGCGGCTTCAAGCGGAGACGGCTGCCGCCCGTGCGCAAGCTGAAACATTCGGAGGGGAACGAGGTCAAATTGCGCTGGAATTTGAATCGGTATCGCAGCGGGTTTCAGCTCTCACCGAGGAAATTGCGCAGACGCGTGACTTGCTTGCGCTCAAGAAGCGTCAGGAATCGGAAGGCAAGAATCATCTGGATGGGTTGCGCGCGGAATACGCTTCGGCGCTCGGCAAAAAGAGCTCGCTTGAGGCCGTAATCGCCGAGCACGGGTATTCCACGGAATCGGTTCGTCGATTGTTCCAGTCCGGATCCATGCAGGGCGGGCTTGCCCCGGTTGGAGTGCTGGCGGATTTTCTGGAAGTTGAGCCGCGGTACGAGTCGATGGTCGAAGATTTCTTGCGCGATGAGTTGAACTACATCGTGGTCAAGTCCTGGGATGCGGCGGATGAGGGACTGCGACTGTTGCGCTCTGATGTTAATGGGCGAGCAACATTTCTGGTTCATCCGGAAGACTCGCAGGCGCGGTTCTCGTTCGCGGTTCCCGACGGGCAGCCAGATCCGCCCAATGCGTCTATAGTCCCGCTCAAACACACCATCCGTGTGCTGGACGGATTTGGAAAGTCGCTAGAAGTGATTCTTCCGAAGCTGCGCGATGGTTACATCGTCCCTGATCCAGCATTTGCCCGCGACCTGGCGTTGGAAAATCCGGACGCGTTCTTCCTTTCGCAAACTGGAGAATGCTTTCACAACGTGACCGTCACTGGAGGCAAACAACGCGCCGAAGGCCCGCTTTCTATGAAGCGCGAGCTGCGCGATGTGATGCGTCTTCTGAACGAGCTTGAAGAAGCGCTGCGGAATCAGGAAGGCAGCGTGCTCAACCTCGGGCATGAGATTAAGAAATTAAGTTTGCTTCTTGATCATCTGGAGGCGGACAAGCGGGACTCCGAAAAGC
>Ga0102924_1005183_pt1 | contig 12753 bp, 11 predicted proteins | sample PaiPotPPM11metaG_FD_80116 | JGI IMG/M metagenome (GOLD analysis project Ga0102924, IMG submission 80116) | Iron sulfur acid spring bacterial and archeal communities from Banff, Canada, to study Microbial Dark Matter (Phase II) - Paint Pots PPM... ... | reverse complement strand
TCGCCGGACGTTACGCCCGTGATCGGCAACGGCGTGGTCATCGATCCCAAGGTGCTCTTCGAAGAGATCGACGCGCTCGAAGCGCGCGGCGTCAGCTGCGACCGGCTCCTCGTAAGCGCGAGCGCGCACCTGATCATGCCCTACCACCGGGCGCTGGATAAGGTGAGCGAGCGTTTCCTCGGCAACGCCAAGATCGGCACCACTGGCCGTGGCATCGGGCCGACCTACGGCGACAAGATCGCGCGGGTTGGCATCAGGGTTCAGGACCTGTTCGACCCCGGCATACTCAGGCAGAAGCTTGAACTGGCCCTGCGCGAGAAGAACCAGCTGCTCACGAAGGTCTACAACCGTCGCGGCGTGGACCCAGGCCAGGTCGCCGAGGAATACCTAGCCTACGGCGAGCGACTGCGGCCCTACGTCGCCGACGTCGGCCTCGTGCTCGGGAAGGCGCTTGACAACGACGAGACCGTCCTGCTCGAGGGCGCGCAGGGGTCGCTGCTCGACATCGACCACGGCACCTATCCGTTCGTTACCTCCTCGAACCCGACAGCCGGCGGCGCCTGCGTCGGTGCGGGCATCGGGCCGACGCGCATCAGCAAGGTGATCGGGATCGTCAAGGCGTACACCACGCGGGTCGGCTCGGGTCCGTTCCCCACCGAGCTCAACGACGAGTGGGGCGAGTACCTGCGCAAGACCGGCGGCGAGTACGGCGTGACCACTGGACGGTCGCGGCGGTGCGGCTGGTTCGACGCGGTGATCGCCAGGTACGCCACCCGGGTCAACGGCGTCACCGACTTCTTCGTGACCAAGCTCGACGTACTTTCCTCGCTCGACAAGGTGCCGGTGTGCGTCGCGTACGAGGTCGACGGGCAGCGGTACGACGAGATCCCCATGACGCAGACCGAGTTCCACCACGCCAAGCCGGTGTATGAGTACCTGAACGGCTGGTGGGAGGACATCTCACAAGCGCGCTCCTTCGCTGACCTGCCCAAGGCCGCGCAGGACTACGTCAGGGCAATCGAAGACCTCTCCGGCGCGCCCGTCAGCGCGATCGGCGTCGGGCCCCGTCGCGACCAGACCCTCCAGATTCGGCCCCTCTTGTAACGGCTGCTCAGGGCTCCCGCCGGCACCCTCCGGCGGGAGCCAGCGAAGTCGCGCGGAATGCCGCGGCATCGCGTGACGCGCTGGTGGCTGAACGGCAACTAGAGACGTGACCGAGAAAACAGCAGGGACACGCCCGACCGCCGAAGCGGCCGAGCAGACCGCCTGGGCCGGTGCGGCCGCCGAGTTCGAGCGGCTCTACCGGGCGAACATCGATGCGGTGACGGCGTACTTCGCCCGTCGCACCACCGACCCGCAACTGGTCGCGGACCTCACCGCCGACACGTTCGTCACGGTGATCACATCCTTCGGGTCCTTTGATCCACGGAAAGGCAGCGCGCGAGCCTGGGTGTTCGGCATCGCCAGGCACGTGTACGCCGCGCACTGCGAGGCCTACAGCCAGCAACAGCACAAGCTGCGGCGGCTGGCTGGCCGACGTGACCTGGACCAGGACCAAGTCGAAGAACTGCTCGGGCGGATCGACGCCGAACGAGCGGGGCGCGGCCTGATCGCCGCACTGGCCATGCTGCCGGAGCGGGAACGCACGGTGATCGAGCTGGTGGACGTCGCCGGGCTTCGGCCGAAGGATGCCGCGACGGCGCTCGGGCTCACACCAGGAACGGTGCGGATGCGCCTGATGCGCGCCCGCGCCAGTCTGCGCCGACAGGCCGCACGCGACGCACCAGCCAGCGCACGCGGCGTCCCGACCGGACCGCATACGGCAGCAGGCAGCACAAACACGAGCCAGATGGGTGACAGGAAATGACTAGATTCGCAGACCAGCTCTTCGACGACCTGATGCGCGAACACGGATCAACGCTGACGCACACCAGGGTGCCCGCGGCGCCAAAGCGCCACCCGGCCGTGCGTCCGGTACTGCTGACGGCCGGCGCGGGCGGCCTCGCCGTCGCGGCCACCGTCGGCGCGTTGGTGGCCACCGGCGGCGGTACCCCGGGCTACGCGGTGACCACGCACACTGACGGCACGGTGACACTAGCGGTCTACCAGGAATCCGGCATAGCCGGGGCCAACGCGCAGCTGCACCGACTCGGCGACGACCGGGTGGTCGTGGTGCCGATCGGCTCCAGCTGCCCGAGCATCAACTCGCTGCCGGCCCCCGCCGTGCAGGCCAAGCAGATCGATGTCCAGGCGAGCAGCTCGGCGAACGGATCCGTCACCGTGGACGCGCACGGGATCCCGGCCGGGGACATTCTCGTGCTTGGCTGGACGTCCGCCGGACACGGCCAGTTCTCCATGACTGGGTCGATGACGGCGACAGGCGGCCACATGAGCGCGAGCAGCAAGGGGAGCGCGGGCAGCCACGGGACCGGGTCCGGCCAGTCGTCCGCTGGATCGGCCGCCAGACTGACCTCGGGACCGGCGCCAAGCTGTGTCAGCGTCGCGCCGCCGCCCGCCGGCGGCCATTCCACCGGCGGGTCGAGCGGGTCCAACAGCGCTTCGAACACCCAGCAGAAGCCCAGTGGCAAGAGCTCTGGGAGCACCGCGACCAGCGGAGCGGGCCAGACCACCAACCGCAGCAGCTGAGCGACCGGCGGGGGGCATTCGGCGGCGGAGCCATCCACGGGGATGGCTCCGCCGCCGCCGGGTGCCGGTAGGTCAGCAGGTAGGCTCCCGGAGCGTGCGAGTACTTGTAATCGGTGGCGGTGGACGGGAGCACGCGATTGTTCGCGGGCTGGCCGCGGACCCCGGTGTCAGCGAGCTTCATGCGGCGCCGGGGAATCCCGGCATCTCGTCTCTGGCGCAGGTGCATGCCGTCTCCGCGAGCAGTCCGCTCGACGTCGTCCGCCTGGCCAAGCGGGTCACGGCGGATCTCGTCGTGATCGGACCCGAGGCGCCGCTCGTGGCAGGCGTCGCCGACGCGCTGCGCCTCGACGGGATCGCGGTCTTCGGACCCGATGCCGCCGCGGCGCGGATTGAGGGGTCTAAGGCTTTCGCCAAGGAGGTCATGGCGGCCGGGGGAATACCGACCGCCGAGGCCCGTGTCGCCCAGACCCCGGACGAGGCCGCCGAGGCGCTTAAGGCGTTCGGTGCGCCGTTCGTCGTCAAGGACGACGCGCTCGCGGCGGGGAAGGGCGTTGTTGTTACCGAGGAATTCGCGGTTGCCATGGCGCACGCCGCGTCGTGCCAGCGGGTTGTCATCGAGGAGTACCTCGACGGTCCCGAGGTATCGCTGTTCGCCGTCGCCGACGGCAGGACCGCGGTGCCGCTGCTCGCCGCGCAGGACTTCAAGCGGGCCCACGACGGCGACCAAGGCCCGAATACCGGGGGCATGGGGGCCTACGTGCCGCTGCCGTGGGCACCCGCCGGGCTGGCGGACGAGGTGCTTGCCACGGTGGTCCAGCCTGCCCTCGATGAGATGGCCCGACGCGGCACGCCGTACCGTGGCCTGCTCTACGCGGGGCTCGCGCTGACCTCCAAGGGGGTCAAGGTCATCGAGTTCAACGCGCGCTTCGGCGACCCGGAGACCCAGGTGGTGCTTGACCGGCTGGCCGCCCCCCTGGCCGGGTTGCTCAACGCCTCGGCCGTCGGCGACCTCGAGGCCGCGCCCGCGCTCGCCTGGTACCCCGGGGCGGCCGTCACCGTGGTGATCGCCGCCGAGGGCTATCCGGAATCCCCGGCCAAGGGCGACGTGATCGCCATCAGGGATCTCCCCAAGGGCACGCCGGGCTATCTCCTGCACGCGGGCACCGCACTCAGCGGCGCCGACCTGGTGACGACGGGCGGCCGCGTACTCAACGCGGTGGGCTCGGGCCCCGACCTGGCAGCCGCACGGGCCGCCGCGTACGCGGTCGCAGAAAGCGTGGAGTTCCGCGGTGCCTGGTACCGACGTGACATCGCCGAGCGAGCCGGCGCCGACAGCTGACCCGCCGCAGCGGGTCAGCACGCTTGAGCTGTTCTTTGACCTGGTCTTTGTCTTCACGATCACCCAGCTCACCTCGACGCTCGCGAAAGACGTCACGCTGGCGAGCGCGGGACGGCTGCTGCTCGTCTTCGGCGTGCTGTGGTGGATGTACGGCGGTTACGCCTGGCTAACCAACGCGCGGTCACCCACCCGCGCCGCCGACCGGCTCCTGCTCCTGGTCGGCATGGCGGGATTTCTAGTCATCGGGCTCTCGATACCGCACGCGTTCGGCCGCCTCGGCGCCCACGGCACGGACGGTCTCGCGCTCGGCCTCGGCTACTTGGTCGTCGTCTGCGTGCACAGCGGACTGTACCTGCGGGCCAACCGGAACATACGGCGCCTGCTGCCGTTCAACCTCGCGTCGGCGGTGCTGGTGATCATCGCCGGGCTGACGTCGGCACCGGGGGCATACGCGCTCTGGGGTGCGGCGCTCGCCATCCAGGTGCTCGGGCCGGTGGTCGTGCGGCTTGAGGGCCGGTTCGACATCCAGCCCGCGCATTTCGTTGAGCGCCATGGCGCGCTGATGATCGTGGCATTCGGCGAGTCGGTGGCCGACGTGGGGATCGGCGCGGAGGGCCACCCCGTCACCGCGTCCCTCGCCTTGTCGGCAACGCTGGGGCTGGCGCTCACCGCCTCGCTCTGGTGGGCATTCTTCGGCACCGGCGACGACGACAAGGCCGAGGAGTCGGTGACCCGCGCGAGCCCCGACCGGCGCCCATGGCTGGTGCTCGGCGCCTACTTCTACGCCTATATCCCGATGCTGGTCGGCATCGCGGCGACCGCCGCCGGGCTAAAGAACGCGATCGGTCATCCGGGCGCCACGCTGTCGGCCGGGCCAGCGATAGCGCTCGCCGGCGGCGTGACGCTCTTCCTCGCCGGAGACGTGGCGTTCAGGCACGTGCTGCGCATCGGCACGCCCAGGTACCGCGCGCTGGCCGCGATGCTCGCGCTCACGGCCTGGCCGCTCGCCGTCGCCGTCGATGCCGCCGCGGAAATCGCGCTGCTCACGGCCGTGGTGGCGGCGGCGCTCGGGGCGGAAAGGCGCCTCAGTCGCGCTACCGTTAAGACATGATCGACAGGTACACGCTGCCGGAGATGGGCCGGGTCTGGTCCGAGGCCCACAAGTACGAGCTGTGGTGCCAGGTGGAGACCCTGGTGCTCGAGGCGCACGCACGGGCGGGGACAGTGCCTGCCGACGCCGTCGGTCCGGTTCGCGCCGCGCCGCCGCCCACGCCGGAGGCCGTGGCCGAGGTGGAAGCGGTGACGGAGCATGACGTGATCGCGTTCCTCACCGCCTGGGCGGACAACACGGAGCCGCGGTCGGCCGCCGCTTACGTCCACTACGGCATGACCTCCTCCGACCTGCTCGACACCGCGCTCGCCCTGCAGCTCGTCGAGGCGACCGACCTCATACTCGCGAAGGCGGACCGCTTGGTCGCGGCGCTGCGCGATCACGCTCTGGCGCACCGCCACACGCTGCGCTCCGGGCGGACGCACGGCATCCACGCAGAGCCGGACCTGTGGGGGCACCGGGTGGCCGACTTCGCGTTCGCGGCCGCGAGGTCAAGGGACCGGGTACGCCGCGCGCGCGATGCGGTCGCGGTCGGCAAGCTGTCCGGGCCGGTCGGCAGCTACTCGAACATCGACCCGGCCATCGAGGCGCAGGTGATGCCCGCGCTCGGGCTCCGCGCGGCGGACGTCGCGACCCAGGTGGTGATCAGGGACGGCATCGCCGAATGGGTGTCCGCGCTCGCCGTCCTCGCCACGGTCGGCGAGGCGATCGCCCTGGAGGTGCGGCACGGGCAGCGGACAGAGGTGCGCGAGCTCGCCGAGCCGTTCAGAACCGGGCAGAAGGGCTCTTCGTCGATGCCGCACAAGAAGAACCCGATCCGCTCCGAGCGGATCTGCGGCCTCGCCCGCGTGGTGCGGTCTTACGTGACGCCAGTCACCGAGGGCATACCGCTCTGGCATGAGCGAGACATCTCACACTCGAGCGTGGAGCGCATCGCACTGCCCGACGCCGCGATCGCGACCGACTACCTGCTGCACCTGACCAACGGCCTCATCGAGGGGCTGGTCGTCGACGTCGCACGGATGCGGGCCAACATGGACGTCACGCACGGCCTGCTCTACTCCTCTTCCGTCCTGCTCGAGCTTGTGTCGGGCGGCCTTTCTCGCGAGGAGGCGTACGCGCTCGTGCAGGCCGCCGCGATGGAAACCTGGGACACGCAGACGCCATTCCGTGATTCTCTGATTACCCAGGGTAAGAAACGAAACATGGTACTCGATGAGGCGGCCCTTGACCGGGCGTTCCGCGCAGAGAGCTATGTAGGACGGCTGGGACACGTCTTCGACCGACTCGCCGACCTCACGTGATCACCCGGATCCGGTGGCATACTGGACAAGGCGTTCGCATGGGTGTGCTCATTGAGCACGCCGTTCTCGCAGTTTCCCCTCGGACAGGAGCAGCATCCATATGACCAAGGGCACCGAGATCCGTTACCGCGTGCGCGGGAGCGCACCCCTGCGGGGCACGGTCTTCGTTCAAGGCGCCAAGAACGCGGCTCTGAAGATGATCGCCGCGGCCCTGCTGACGGATAAGGGCCGGACTGTGCTGCGGAACGTCCCGCCGATCGAGGACGTTAGACGCGCCGTCGAGCTAGCCCAGGCAGTGGGGGCCAGAGTCGAGTTCCACGAGGCGGAGCGCACCCTAGTGGTGGACGCGTCGACGGTGAACTCGCCGGTGCTTCCCGCCGAGATCGCCCGCCGGGTCCGCGTCTCGGTGCTGTTCGTGCCCGCACTGCTTCACCGGTTCGGCGAGGCGGTCATCGAGGGTATCGGCGGGTGCAACCTGGGCAGCAGGAACCTCGACTTCCACTACCGCGGCTTCGCCCGGCTCGGCGCCACCGTGGACGAGGGCGAGGCGGTCATCCGCATCACCGCGCCCAACGGCATCCGCGGCGCGCACCTTTACCTGGACACGCCGTCGCACACCGGCACGGAGAACCTGATGATGGCGGCGGCGCTCGCGCCGGGCACGACGATCATCGACAACACGGCGCAAGAGCCCGAGGTTCTCGACATGATCGCGTTCCTCACCAAGATGGGCGCGGAGATCAGCGGCGGCGGCACCGGGTGCATCACTGTGCACGGCGTCAACGAGCTCAGGGCCGTCGAGCACAGCGTGATGACCGACCGGATAGACGCCGGCGTGTTCGCCATGGCCGCGGCCGCGGCGGGCGGTGAGATCAACCTCGTCGGCGCCAACCTGGACCACCTCGGCGTGGTCCGTTGGAAGCTTGAGCAGATGGGCGTCGAGTTCGCCACCAACGGCGCGGTGCTCCAAGTGCGCAGGGAGAAGCCGCTCCGCCCGATCAACGTGATCACCAGCCCGTACCCCGGGTTCGCCACCGACCTGCAGTCGCCGATCATGACGCTCGCGACGATGGCGGAGGGCGCGAGCTACATCCGGGAGACCATCTTCGACGGCCGGTACTCCCTCGTGCCCGAGCTCAACAAGATGGGCGCGAAGGTCGAGATCGACAACAACGTCGCGATCGTGCACGGGCCGACTGAGCTGCACGGGACGGATGTCGTGGCGCACGACCTCCGGGGTGGCGCGGCGCTCATCCTCGCCGGCATGGCGGCGGAGGGCGAGACCGTCATCTCCAACGGCTACTACATCGACCGCGGGCACGCCGCCATCGAGGAGCGGCTCCGCGCCCTCGGCGCCGATATCAGCGCCGAGGAACACGAGATCGACGAGCCCTAAGAGCTAGACCCGAGCGAGCGCCTTTCCCCTAGAACCGGTGGGGGAAGGCGCTCGCTGCGGTCAGGAAGGCGTCGTTCGCGGCGCTCGTCCCGATCGAGACGCGAGCGCCTTCGCCGGCGAACGGGCGGACCGCGATGCCGACCGCGTCGCACGCCGAAGCGAACTCCGTCGTGTGGTCTCCCAGGCGGAGCCAGACGAAGTTCGCTTCGGTGTCCGGGACCGACCAGCCGTCCGCGCGAAGTGCCGCGGTCACCCGGTCGCGTTCCTTGACGACGGTCTCCACCCGCTCAAATAGCTCGTCCTCCGCGTTCAGCGACGCTACCGCGGCGGCCTGGCCCACCGTGCTGACCGTGAACGGCAGCATGGTCTTGCGGACGGCCTCGGCCACGGGCTCGTGTCCGATGAGGAAGCCGACCCGCAGGCCAGCCAGCCCGTAGGCCTTAGAGAACGTGCGGAGTACGGCCACGTTCTCGCGGCCGCGGTACAGGTCGATGCCGTCAGGGACTTCGGGGTCGCGGATGTACTCGCGGTAGGCCTCGTCGAGGACGACCAGACAGTCACCGGGAACCCGGTCGAGGAAGTCGGCGAGTTCCTGCTCGCGGACGACCGTGCCCGTGGGGTTGTTCGGGTTGCAGACCAAGATGAGCCGTGTCCGTGGCGTGATCGCCTCGGCCATCGCCGCCAGGTCGTGGGTCTCGTTCTGCAGCGCCACCCTGACCGAGGTGGCACTGGCCAGGTCCGCGAGCGTCGGGTACGCCTCAAACGAGCGCCAGGCGTAGAGAATCTCGTCGCCCGGATCGCTGGACGCCTCCATCAGCTGCTTGAGCACACCTACCGAGCCGCAGCCGACGGCGACATGCCCGGCTGGCACGTCGAACCGCTCCGCGAGCGCACCAATGAGCGTCTCCGCGCCGTTGTCCGGGTAGCGGTTGATGCCGCTACCCGCCTCGGCTATTACCTCGAGGACCGACGGCAACGGCCCGTAGGGCGACTCGTTGGAGGACAGCTTGTGCGCTTCGCCGGCCGCGACAACCGGCGCCTTGCCCGGCTTGTACGCGGGAAACGTGCCAAGCACGGGCCGGAACCGGGGTGATAGGTCACTCATGTCCCTAGATTAGGACAAGGACTTGGTGGCGAAGGCGTATGCCTGCTGGCCAAGCTCCGTAACCGCCTGCTGGCTTGCGTTGGGGCCGATCACGGTCACCGTGCCGATGAAGTCGTCGCCCCGGTAGATGAGCGACCACATCTGGTCCGACTTGGCGCTGTCCGCGTGCAGGTTCAGCAGGCGGGCCTGCTTGCCGATGCCGCTGATCGCCTTCTCCTGTAGGCCGTACGTGTAGGTCTTGCCGGCCAACGTCTCCTGGTAACTCGAGCACTCGGCGGGAACGCGGCTCGCGAGCGCGGCTGACGCGGACGTGGCGGAGGACCCGATCAGGACCTCCGAGACCCCGTTCGTGCCCACGTGGAATGTGACGGCGGCCGCGGGGGCCCCCGAGAGCGCGGTCGGGTCAAACCCCGCCATCGCCGTTCCCGTGCACGCCTTGGGTGTCACCTGGACACCGCTGGCGGCCTGCTTGATGCCGCTCGCCGCCGCCATCGACGAGTACGTGCCGCTGCTCGCCGGGGCGGCCGCGGCGACCCCGTTAACCTGGGTGAGCAGGGCCTCCCGCAGCGTCGCCGCGGTAAGCGCCCCGTTCGCCGTGGTACTAGCCGTAGAGCTCGACGCACCGGTCGAGCTCGATCCACCGCCGCAGCCAGCCAGCCCAGCCACGGCCACCGGCCCTAGCAGCAGCCCTGATGCGATTCGCCAGCCTCTGCCAGCCATCCTTCACCCCTTAACACTATGAACATGACGCATGACAACGCGTGATGATAGTGCACCGGGAGTAACCACAGGCCACGTTAAGTAAAAACAAAGGAGAGAGTCGCACCGAAAGCCTCCAGAGGGCTCCCCCAGAACATCAGCGATCCCCGTTGAGCACGCCCCCGTTCGGAAGCCCCCATCTCTTGACCGTGAAGCTCACCCAACAGCCAGGGACCCAGAGCGCAGAGAGCTCCACCGCCGGCGTGGTCAGCAAACCCGACAGCCGGGGTCCGGCCACGAGCGGCGGCGACCGCTTGGTCGGCGTGAGCCGGCGTCAGGGGGCGGGAGTCGAAGACCGGCGCCGCCGGTTTGGTCGGCGTGAGCCGACAGCCGGGGGGTCCGGGGGGTCGTCCCCCCGGGGATATCCGCGAGCGGCAACGGGAAGGCTGGCGAAGCCGGCCGAACATGGGTGACCCACGAGCGGTGGAGGTGGGATTTGAACCCACACACCGGTGAGATATCCCCGATTACGGACATGAACCCGAAAACCAGTGAGAAATCCCCGGATTGGGGATTTCATGTGGCTCATGCTAGCGGGCGCGGCCCGTCTTGTGTCAAGCGGTTACACCGGAGCGGTCGGAGTTCGCATCGCTCGGGGCGCACCGGCCAGCGGCGGACGGCCCACCCGTGCTACGGGTACGGGTCGCCGCGCTGAGGATGTCGAGTTTGTGAAGCGCGAACAGCGCCCAGACGATCACGATGATCGCCATAGTTAGGATGCCGGTAACAGCTGACACGGTTCCGTGTATGCCCGTTGTGGCGCGCCTTGCGATGGTCGCGAGGCGTCCGGGCGGGCGCGATCCGGTGGCATCGGCGGGCTGGCCGTCGCACTTGAACGCAGGCACGCGGTCCACCGGGTGCTCGGCACCGACCACCCCGACCGGAGCAGCGCAGTCAAAATCGGCCGGAAACGGCTCCGCCGCAAGTCAGACGTGGTGGTGGGGCGGGTCGGGCTCGAACCCACGACCGGCAGATTATGAGAAGCACGCTCGTACGCTACGCAAGCTTGACTAGCAACGATGCCCCGCCCGGGTGCCAGGAGTGCACACGCGGCACTGGGAGTTCCACCGGTAGCGGTCCACGGCCCGGTCCACACCGAGAGGCCTCGCCACGGCCATCCCGGTTACCCAGCGTAAGAGTTCAGGAATGGGACCCATTTCGCGGGCCAGCAGGTCCTGAATCTTGCTGATCGCGTCTTCTAGAGCCCGCCGCGCCTCGCAACTGCCGTCATCCGGGCAACGGCACCGCACCGACGTGTGAGCCTGCCACACCGTCAGGAGCGCGGTCTCCTCGTCCGCCAGCATCGCCACTGCATCCGGGTACTTCCGCCGCTCCATACTCACCCACCTCCAAGGCAACGCTAGCCGACCTTTGACCAGAGGACTGACGGTCTCTGGGTTATGAGGGGCTGACATGCGGTCGTTGCTTCTCGATCCTGTGATCCTCTGCTTGCAAAATAGAACTCGTACCGAATCAACGTTTGAAAACTCTGCTTTGAACGCTGGTCATTTGTCCGCCAGAGTCCGCCGACATCCACCTGTTTCCGCCCATCGTTGCTGTACTTTGCTGCTGTACTGATGCCGCGCCTGGCCGAGGTCCTGGCGCTCGTCGAGCTGTCGGCCTCGTCCGGGGCGTTTGACTATCGGGAATCTTCATATGTAGAGTTGCGTCATGTCCAGTCCTCCACGCATGACCCTGGCCACTATGGCGGTGCTACGCGTCCTGTTGGACGACCCGACGGCCCACCGTTATGGCTTCGATCTGGCGCGGGACGCCGGCATAGCTACCGGATCCCTGTATCCGATCTTGGCCCGGCTCGAACAGGCTGGGTGGGTTGACTCCTACTGGGAAGATCAGCAGCCTGGCCACGAGGGACGTCCACGACGCAGGTACTACGTCCTTACCGAAAGCGGTGCGGTCGTCGCCCGCGAGGCTCTTTCCGATGCGCTGCGCCGGACCACTCCGCGTACCCTTCGCACCATCCCGGGGATTACATGAACACGGGCGAGTTCTGGGCTAGCGCTGTCGCCGCCGCCGTTGTCGCCGTCGTCCTCGGAGAGCTAATCGACGTTGGAGCGTGGCTGGCTCCCCGGATAATTCAGCGTGCCTCAGCCCGTATGCCTACACCCGAACTGCAAGCCCGGTACCGCGAAGAATGGCTCGCGGAGCTAGACCAGCTCGACGGCTTGAAGCTAGTAAAGCTTGCCAAAGCCGTCACGCTGTGGGTTAGCAGCTGGCGTACTGGCAACGCGTGGCGGACCGACCGTGTGAGCATCGGCCTGGCTAGGAGCATCCGGGGATTCATGAGTGGGATATCCTACTCCGCGCGCCTCGCTTGGCAAGGGAAAGATCTTCCAAGCCCGCGCTTCGGTTGGAACGGGCAAGTTCCCCCTGAGATGGAAGAGCAATTGAATGCGAGCCCGTTTCTCGTTATCTTTCCGCTCGCCCTGATGCTAATAACGGTGCCTACGAATGTCCCCGTGAGTGTAGCTATCGAAGTTTCTGGCGGCCAGAAATTTGCGGTGAATGTCAAGCCTGAAGCAGGCGGGCAGAGCAGGTGCGCGAAATGGCTGGTGCGGATAGGGCGCATGCTGGCGGTCGGCTTTTATGACGCTTATCTGATTAGAACCGGAACTCGACTACGGGAGATTCGAAGTCTTCACATGACTGCGTACCGTGCCATCAAGTTCAGGGAAAACGGAAACTGATCGATGGCTCGTCGACCGGCCGCTCGTGGCCGAGGTCCCGGCGCTCGTCGACCGGCCTTAGCACGGTCGAACTCATTGCCTCATGGTGGAGCGAAGGGCAGCTCGGCAATCGCCGCGGGGATGGCCGCCCCCGGCCCATAGCCCCATGCGGGCCGAGCGTTCGGAGGTATGCGCTTATGCGCTTCCCCAGCCTGACCTGTACTCGTTACAGCCCCCTCTTCCGGGTTTCACAACCGGTCACCTATCGTTAGTTTATGTTACGCAAAGTATCCGACGGGGTGTACTGGGTCGAGGACGCCGACGGCATGCCTATGGCGCTGGTAACCGCGCTTGACGACGGGACACCGCTGAAGGCCGCCGAGCCCTGGTGGGCGGCCAGCCGCAG
>Ga0102924_1005182_pt1 | contig 12754 bp, 11 predicted proteins | sample PaiPotPPM11metaG_FD_80116 | JGI IMG/M metagenome (GOLD analysis project Ga0102924, IMG submission 80116) | Iron sulfur acid spring bacterial and archeal communities from Banff, Canada, to study Microbial Dark Matter (Phase II) - Paint Pots PPM... ... | reverse complement strand
CGAGCATACAACGGTCGTCCACGCCACCCATGCTAACGCGGCGGAGATAGAGCTGCTGGCACAACGTGGCAGCACCGTCTGTGTCTGTCCCACGACCGAGGGCGATCTAGGCGATGGCATCGCACCCTACGCTGAACTGCTGGCCGCCGGTATTCCGCTGGCCATCGGGGCCGATAGCAATACGCGGCTGGACCCGATCGAGGAGTTGCGCTGGGCCGAATACAGCGCCCGTATGCGCTACCAGCGCCGTCGTGTGCTTGTGGCCGATGAACTGGCCTCGCCTGGTCCGTTACTGCTCACCACTGGCACCGCTGTTGGAGCGCGCTCGCTCGGTCTTCCCTCCGGCGAACTCGCTATCGGTCGGGCCGCCGACCTTATCGCCATCAATCTCCAGCATCCCTCGCTGTCCGGCTGGACGAGCGACGATCTGCTAGATGTGCTCTTCTTCGGTGCCTCAGCAGAGGTGATCACAGCCACATGGGTACAGGGTCACAAAGTAGTTTTTTAAAGGGAATTCAGGCAAAACGAGACAAAATTTGATGAAATCAAATTCTGTCTCGTTTTGCCTGAATTCCCTTTATTTATTTCTCTCTTGCGGTTCGTGGCCGTTCACCAGGCTCCGGGCGCAGCACCGGGTAGCTCTCAATTAGCTTCAGGCATTCCTCGACTGCGCGCGTTAACTGCGGGTCTGGACCGTTGACATAATCTTGAGGTGCGATTTCGACCTCGATATCGGGGTCGGTCCCGTAATTCTCCAGGTTCCAGCCAACGTCTTGAAACCAGTTGGCCGAGGTTGGTTGTGTGGTACGTGTGCCATCAACCAGCGGGTGCCGGTACCTGATGCCGATGACGCCGCCCCAGGTGCGCGTGCCGATCAGCGGCCCCAGGCCCATCAATTTAAAGCTGTGGCTGAATTTATCACCATCCGATCCGGCGTGCTCGTTGGTGAGGGCGACCATCGGGCCAGAGGGCGACTCATAGGGGTACGCTACGGGCTGACGCCAGCGTGAGAAACCATAGGCAATGCGGCGACGAGCCAGTTTCTCCAGTAGCAGGCCCGACACGCTGCCACCGCCGTTCCAGCGCACGTCGACGACCAGCCCTTGCGCGTCATACTCAGCCAGGTAGCCGCGATGGAACTCGGCGAAACCAGTGTGGCCCATGTCGGGAATGTGCAGATAGCCAAGGCGTCCCTCTGACAGTCTGTGCACCAGGGCGCGATTGCTCTCCACCCACTCGCGATAGCGTGCCTGACGTTCGTTCCAGAGCGCCTTGACGGTCACGGTACGAATTTCGCCATTCTCAGCCGCTTCAATCGTGAGCTGGATCTCCTGGCTGGCGTGGTTCACCAGCAGGGCTTGCGGTGGCTGCTCCGGCCCCAGGCGTTGTCCGTTGATCGCCAACACCGCGTCACCAACCTGGATATTGAGGCCAGGCGAGTTCAGCGGCGAGGTTGCGCGTGGATCTGAGGTGTCGCCTTTGACGATATGCGCGATGCGGTAGCGTTTCTGCTCTGCGTCGTAGCTCCAATCAACTGCCAGCGAACCCTGGCGATAATAGGGCTGGCGGCGATAGTCACCCGCGCCTTCATAAGCGTGTGAGGTTCCCAATTCTCCTTGAAGTTCCCAGAAGAGGTCGGACAGTTCGCGACGCGAGCCAACGCGTTCAAGCAGTGGCGCGTATTGCGCGTAAACAGCCGCCCAGTTCACGCCAGACATGTCCTCGCTCCAGAAGTATTCGCGTTGGAGACGCCAGGCTTCGGCGAACATCTGTCGCCATTCCGCCGCTGGCTGAACCGAGACTTTCACGCGCTCCAGGTCTAGCCAGCCACTGTCTCGGCTCGCTCGCTCGCTATTATCTTTCGGTTTCTCGCTGGATTTGAGCACCCGCAGGCGATGAGATTTGCGATAGATCAACGTTTTTGTATCTCTGGAAATGCTAAAATCGCTGACGCCATCGATGCTCCACTCCACTTTATAGGTTTCAAAATCGTAACATTCGATCTTGCCGCGCGGCTGAGTCGTCTCGCCAGGCTGCTGTGAGCCATTTTCAGCGTTAAGAGAGAGCACGAGCACCTTACCTTTTAAAGCCGCGAGGCCACGATAGCGCCCCTCAGCGAGCGGGAACGGGACTGCGCGCTCGGTAATGCCCTCTAAATCGATGATCAGATCGGCGCTTGTCTCCTGCTCGCTCCCATTCCCATTACTCTGTTCGTTGCCACGCTCTTTGGACTCGCTCGTGTTGGATTCACTCGCCTCTGCTGCCTCATCCTTCGCGCCATTGCTTTCGTTCGAGGATTTTTTTGCGTTGCCATTTTTCTCGGTGAGCGCTTTTGGCTCTGGAATGAAGGGAGAGCGCAGGTCACGCTGCAATGTGATGGCATAGACTTTCTCGCCACGGGGAAAATTGAGGTCGAAGTGGAGATTATCGGAGACGGGGTTGAAGACGCGTTTGCCAATAAAGTAGAGGTACTTACCTTCCGGGTCAAAGGCGGGACCCCGATCCTGGAGAATTGGCTCGGTGACGAACATGGTTTCCCCACTCTCTAGAAGGCAGAGCTTAATCGCCGAATTCTGCGAGCTCAACGAGAAGCCATAGGCCAGCCATTTGCCATCGGGCGCCCAGGCAAGGCCGTGAATGGTATTGTTGAGGCTTTTATCAAGCACACGCGCCTCGCCTGCTATGAGGTCTACGACTATCAGTTCCTGGCGATGATTGGTCAGGGCAACTTTGTCATCAGTTGGCGAGATCTCCAGGTCCTGCACGATGCCAAGGTTCAGTTCAGGAAAAGTCTTTGGCTCAGTAGCCTCCTCCGGGTTGAAGATGATCAATTCTTCCTGGCCGCTGGCATCGTGAATAGCCAGCAGGCGTTTTCCATCGTTCAGCCAGGTGAGATGGCGATAGCGTACGCCGTCGGCCTCACCGTGTTGCAGAACGGGCCCTTCCCAGTTGGCCATGGAGAAGGCTTTGCCGCGCGTGGTGATGGCTACAGCGTAGCCCTGAGGATGCAGCGTATAGGTGTCCAGGTGGTGGCTGGCTGAGACAAATTTCCGACTGCGCTGCGTGCGGGTACTGGGCAGTGTGACTTCAACGCGCCTGCTCTCATTGCTAGCCGGATCGAACAGATAGAGATCGCCGCCAGCGTGGTAGACCATGCGCGCGCCATCGCTGCTCAGATTACGAGCGTAGAAATCCTCGTGGGCGGTGTGGCGGCGCAGATCCTCGCCCGTTGGAGTGCACGAGTAAATATTGCCAACACCTTCGTGATCCGAGAGAAAATAGACACGTTCGCCGAGCCAGCAAGGACTGGCCAGATTGCCAGCCAGGCGAATCAGGCGTTGGAACTGGCCATCGCCTGTGAGGTCGCACCAGAGCTGACCGGTTAGGCCTCCCCGGTAGCGTTTCCAGGCGGCTGGCTCACCGATATTGCGCCCGATCACCACGCCTCCTTGGGGTCCATATGTTACCGCGTTCGCCATTCCATAGGGAAGCAACTCAGGCAGCCCTCCCGCCGGGTTGAGCGCGTAAAGGAAGTCAGCACCTGCGTGGAACTGGCCAACGCTGCTGGCGAACAGCAGACGTTCGCCTGAGTGCGACCAGCCGGTAATACTGCACGAGGTAGCCTGGAAAGTCAGGCGTGTTGCTTCATCGCCCAGTCCTGGCATCAGATACACTTCTTCCGCGCCCTCGGCTTTGCCCACAAAAGCCAGTTGTTGGCCATCGGGCGCGAAGTAGGGCGTTTTCACCTCAGCTACCCCCGCCGTCAGGCGTTCAGCTCGCCCGCCAGTACTCTCTATGAGCCAGAGGTCATCTTCGGCTACAAAGACAATCGAATCTTCATGAATGGTGGGGAAGCGCACATAACCCTGAAATGGCATCTTTTCTTCCTTCCTACCTTGTTGTGTAGAGGCGCTGCTAGCGAACAGGAAATACCGTCTGATCCTTGCTTTGTACGCGGATGCATGGGCCATTATATCACAACAATTATATGCAGCGGCAGTTCAAATTGGCTAACCTCTTGCCAGAATGTGCAGGTAATGGTACCCTTGCCTTGCAATTGTTAACCCTTCAGAAGATCTTGTGAGGAGAGTTCGAACTTATGTCGCAAACCGTGAATGGGCCAGAGGCATCAGAGAAGAGTCCCCGGTCAGCTCCGCGTAACTATCGTCCCGGTCAGCGCCAGCAGGAACGCATGCAGCGCCTGGCTCGTCGCCAGAAACGTCGGCGTATTATCACTGCTTCTATCGCCGCCGTGGTGGTGGTTGCTGCGGGCATCGCTGCTACCCTGGGATTCCAGAATTACAGTGCGCAACAGGCCACGCTGGCCAGCCACCAGCAGGCCACCGCGACTGTTCATGCGAATGCTACCGCGACTGTGAATAGTGCTCACGCGAGCGCCACCGCCGCTGTATACGCGAGTGCCACTTCAGTTGTGCTTACCACGAACTGCTTTATCACTCCTGGTGCTCCTGCTGTTCCCTCGATTTACGACGGCAGCACGGCTCCTGCCGCTGGTCCTGCCAACTCTCCGGCCATTTCTGGCACGCCTGTTACATTAGCTGATGGATTAAAATACGTTGATATAAAAACCGGCAGCGGCACGGCTGTCAAAAATGGGCAGAATGTGACCGTTAATTATACTGGCTGGCTGGCGAAAGGTTGTCAGAAGTTCGACAGCTCATATGATAGCCATAACAATTCGCAGACCGGTCAGACTCAGCCTCCTGCGCCTGCTACTTTCCAGCTTGCTCAGGGTCAGGTGATTCAGGGCTGGGTTGAAGGTGTGGCTGGCATGAAGCCGGGTGGAATTCGCCGCCTTTATATTCCCGCCGCGCTCGGCTATGGCGCCCAGGGTACTGGACCTATTCCAGCTAACGCTGATCTGATCTTCGATGTCCAGATGATTTCCGCAAAATAAACGCACGCAAGAACTTCTAGCACGTTCACGCAAGCGAAATACAGGTACACAGAACAGATGATACCTGGCTCGGCGCTCAGCCGAGCCAGGTATCATCTGTTCTGTGTGCTGGGAATGCATCGAGGGACGTGTTCCGATGTGATATAATGCCGCAGCCATCAACGAGACAATATCTATTCTTTATAAGGTGCAGAAATATGAATTCAGACGAAATGCTTCAACTTTTTCAGAAGCTGGGTGTGTTTACGCGTGGGCATTTTTTGCTCAGTTCCGGGCGGCATAGCGATGAGTATTGGGAAAAGTTCCGTATTTTTGAGCATCCACACGTCACCGAGCAACTGTGTGGGCAGATCGCCGACAGGTACCGTGACAAGCAGCTTGCGGTAGTGATTGGTCCGACGACGGGCGGCGGGCTGATGGCGCAGGAGGTTGCGCGCCAGTTGGAGGTGCGCTGCATGATCGCGGAGCCAGCGGCCAAGGGCGGACGCGAGTTGCGGCGCGGCTTTGTGCTGCATCCCGGCGAGCGCGTGCTGGTCGTCGATGATGTGCAGACCACTGGCCTCTCTTTGCGCGAAACGTTAGAGGCGCTGCGAGCCTACGGAGCGGAGATCCTGGGCATAGAGGGGCTGATTGATCGCAGCAATGGCGAGGCTGGAAAACAGTTCAGCGTGCCCTACCGCGCACTGTTCAGTGTTACCGCCCGCTCGTACGATCCCGCCGACTGCCCACTCTGCCGCGAGGGTCTCCCTGTAGTCAAGCCCGGCACGCGCAAGATGCCTGGTCAGTAGAGAAGAGGAGCGCCTGATGAATTTCCTGGAAAAACTGTTGGCGGCTGAGCGTGAGAATCACTCGCTGCTCTGCGTGGGACTCGACCCAGAGCCGGAGCGCTTGCCAGAGGAACTGCGCGTGCTGCCGGTCGAGAAGGCCATTGTGCAGTTCTGCCGCGCCATTATCGAGGCCACCGCGCCCTATGCCTCAGTTTTCAAACCCAACCTGGCTTTCTTTGAAGTGCTGGGACCAGCTGGCATGGTGGCACTGCAAGAGGTCGTGCGAGCTATTCCCGCCCACATTCCGGTGATTGCCGATGCCAAGCGTGGCGATATTGGCAACACCGCCCGCAACTATGCCGCTGCGATCTTCGAAACCTATGGCTGCGATGCCGTGACTGTCAATCCCTATCTGGGCTATGACGCAGTCGCGCCTTTTCTAGCGTATCGCGACCGGGGCGTGCTCCTGCTCTGTCGTACGTCGAATCCCAGCGCGCGCGACTTTCAGGATTTGCGTGTGCAGGAGGCTGATGGTCAGGCCAGACCGCTCTACGAGGTCGTGGCCCGGCATGTACAGGGCTGGAATGAGGCCGGAAACTGTGGCCTGGTCGTGGGCGCGACGTATCCCCAGGAATTAGAATCTATTCGCGCCATTTGTCCCGATCTGCCAATCCTCGTTCCCGGTATCGGCGCGCAGGGCGGCGATATAGCAGCCAATGTGCCGGTTGCGGTTGATGCACATGGCGAACGTGCTATGCTCTCAGCTTCACGCGCTGTCCTCTACGCAGGTTCGGGCGCGGATTATGCTGTCGCCGCCGCGAATGCTGCACGATCATTACGTGATGAGATGAATCGGGCGCGATGAAACTCGAAATTGAGCTGGCTCCCCGGCATAAAAGCGGGTTGCTGTTGCGCAATCCGGTGATCATGGCCTCTGGCACGTTTGGTTATGGCGTTGAATATGCCAGAAGCGCCGAACTGCACCGATTGGGCGCGCTGGTCTGTAGCGGCGTGACCCTGCACGCGCACGCGGGAGCCGCTCAACCTCTGATACTGGAAACATCGTCGGGCCTGTTGAGCGCCTTCGATCGACCCAGTCCCGGCGTGCGGAAAGTGCTCAAAAGCTACGCGGAAACCTGGGCCGCGTGGCCAACGCCGGTGATCGTCAATCTCGCAGGCACAAGCAGCGACGATTTTGCTGAACTGGCCGCGCGTCTCGATGGCGCGCCGGGCGTGGCCGCGCTCGAACTGAATCTGGCCTGCCCCGATCTCGCCAGCGATGGCGCGCCCTTCGGCTCGCATCCGGCTGCGGTGACGCGGCTGATCGCAGCCGTGCGCCAGGAGAGCGTGCTCCCAATTATCGCCAAGCTCGCGCCCTTTGCTGGCGATCTGCTCTCCATTGCCCTGGCGGCGGCTTCAGCGGGCGTTGACGCGCTCTCGCTGATCCACGCGCTACCCGGCCTGAGCATTGACCTCTCAGCGCGCCGTCCCGCCCTTAACGGTGGTCTCTCCGGCCCCGCCATCAAGCCGCTGGCCCTGCGCGCGCTCTATGATGTGGCTCGCGAGCTACGCCCGGCCTACCCTCATGTGCCGCTGATCGGCGGTGGCGGCATCTCCAACGCTCGCGACGCGCTCGAATTCCTCATGGCTGGTGCTTCCGCCGTCCAGGTCGGCACGATCACCTTTGTCAATCCCCGCGCTGGCGTCGAAATTATCACAGGTATCGAGTCCTTTATGCAGCGCGAGGGAATTGCTGACCTCGCGGAGATTATCGGCGCAGCTCTGCCGATATAGTGGATCTGGCCTCGCGTTGGCTGATTCCTCTTTCTTTCAGTTTTGAGTTCCCAGTTACGATTAACCGGCTGGCAGGGATTCACTATCCGCTCTGGAGTCCGCTCAAAGAGCACGATGAGCAAGCCTGAGCACATCGATTGGAGAACAAGCGTCCTGCTACGTCTAACTATAAGATAGAACAATCATGGATCGGAGGCGGAAAATGAATTTGCCTCATCGTTCCGTAACGTGTAGCGCCAATACTGGCCATACGTGGTCCAACAAATTCTGGCATGATTGTGGCGTCGAGTCCCCACCCAGCCCCGGACGCGGACAAGCAGCGTCCCTACTATGGACGGGGTTTGGGTGCAAGGGCAAATGGGTTCAAGAAATCCAGGCCACATAATCGTCTGTTTTCACACAAAAATCATGAATACATAACCATCTCCCGTCCATAGTAGGGACGTCCCTTGTGTGCGTCCTGGCGGGGTCGGGTTATCCGTGGCCTTTCCCTGGGCCATATTCTTTGCTATACTTTCTAGAGAGAAACTTGCGCCTGGTTCAAGGTGCAGTAGTTGTTCACAAAGATAGAGAAGTCTATGCAACGGATGCAACACTCATCACTAGTGCGTTTCTGCGATGAGTGCGGGCTGGCCAACGACCTGGAGGCTAGCCATTGTGCCGCCTGCCAGCATCCACTGGCCAGCGCGAGCAGCACCGTCAGCACGCCGCCAGTCGCGCCCATCGCCATTGCGCCCTCGCCCGTGCTTGAAGTCACGCCCGGCGCGCTTTTCGCGACCGGCAATCAAAGCGCGCCGGCCATTTTCTGGCCTGGGATGATTCTGGCCGGACGCTATGAAATTCGGGAAGAGATAGGGCGCGGCGGGTTCTCCATCGTGTATCGCGCTGTGGAACTGGGTCCTAGCAGGCGCGAGGTCGCGATCAAGCGTATCCAACTCAACTCACTCTCGCCACGTCAGGTGATCGATGCCACCGAGACATTTAATCGCGAGATCACTATGTTGGCGCGCTTCAACGGTGTGAACGGCGTACCCGCTTTTTATGAACATCTGACCGACGCGGAGAACTGGTATCTGATTTCGCAATATATTCCTGGTCAGACACTGGAAGATTACCTGCAGAACGCGCCCGGCGGCTACCTCAAAGAAGATGAGGCGCTGGGACTGGGGATTGGACTTGCGGGCATTCTGCAGCATTTACATGGGATCGATCCGCCAGTGATTTTCCGCGATCTCAAGCCAGCCAATATCATGCTCACCCCGGATCACAATTTCTTTCTGATCGATTTTGGCATTGCGCGCAACTTCACGCCTGGCAAAGCCAAAGACACTACACGCCTTGGCTCGCCCGGTTACGCGCCGCCAGAGCAGTATGGTCGCGCCCAGACCGATCAGCGCTCGGACATCTACAGTCTGGGCGCGACTCTGCAAACCATGCTCACGGGTCGCGACCCGCTCGATCTGCGCGCGGGCGAGCCTTCGCTCAACCCTAAAGCGCCCTCGCCCGCCCTGCGAAAGCTGCTCGACGCCATGCTCTCGCCCGATCCCAATCACCGGCCGTCTAGCATGCTACAGATCAAGAAGCGCCTGGAAGCGATTCCAGCTCAGCGCGCTCCTGGCGTGTCGTACCTGATAGGTCTGGCAGTGGGCACGCTTCTCAGCCTGTATCTGCTCATGTTCGTCTTTTTTAATTCAGGTCAGTTCTCATGGTCCTGGGGCTTCTGGCCGATCTATATGATCAGCATGTTTTCGCGGGGTATTTGGCAGCGCACCAAGAAAAAGTATGGGTTATCAAAGATATCCCGGCGTTTCTTGGTTGCTGGCCTGCTTACCGTGGTAGTGCCCACCTTGCTGATCTGGTTCTTATATGTGTATGGATGGCGCGTGTGATCTTATGGCCACGCTGGCGCACGACCTATGACCTCGCGTGTGCATGCGACGAAGAGGGCAGTTGATTCGTTAGAGTAGATGGTGGGATAGAATATGATTGGGGAAGAAAGAAACTATGATTTGGCTTATCACTTTGGGCTGCATCCTGGCCTATAGCGCGGGACTATTTTTGTTTGTGAAGATCACGCCTGGTCTGATTAAACGCGCCTTTGACGAAGCGCTTTTTATTGGCGTGGCCGCAGGGGCCGTGTTTGGCGCGATGCTTGCTTTTGGCGCGATCGGCGTCACCTATAGTATTTTCGGTGGCACGCCAGGAGTGCGCATCTTTGATGGGTTACTCTTGATTATCCTGGGTGTTGTTGCCTTGCGCACCGCTCTTGGCGCGTTCCGTCCGCGCTACGGGATTGGTCAGGGTACTTATCGTGCCTCGCGTATCATGGCTGGCAGCTTTTTTCTCGCGCTGGTCGCGGCTTGCGTGATTGTGTTGATATTGCTTTTTCAAGCTGTATAGTATCTCGGACAAAACAAAAGAGAAGGCGTGCATGGAACACCTGCCATGCACGCCTTCTCTTTTTGCTGTTACCCAGAAAGGCACATTTTAATGAGTGACTCGCGAGCGACGCATTTTCCGTCGCCGGGCCTCTTCTTTCCGCTTGCGCCGCGCCTGGGGAGTCTCATAGTGACTCCGTCGCCGGGCCTCGGTGAGAATACCTGCCTGTTGCACTTTGCGGTTAAACTGACGCAGGGCGGCCTCAAATGAACCATCGGGGTTAATAATAATCTGACACATCTGGCTTACCAGCGCGATCTGCTGCTGGAACGCTGATTTTCGCGCGGCTGGTAGCAATCTTTACAATAGACGGGACGATCCTCTCTGGGCTGGAAAGGCACCTGGGCCTCTTTCCCACAGCTTGCACAGATCGCGCTGTACATCGGACGATCTTCGCGCTGGCCAAAGCCACCCTGACTCCTGCCGCCGCCTCTGCTCTGATAGCCGCCGCTCTGTTTGCGAGCCGCGCGGCACTCGGGGCACCGGCTTGGCGTGTTGGTCAGCCCACGGCTGGCATAAAATTCCTGTTCCCCGACGGTAAAGGTAAACTCCTGGTTGCAGTCGCGGCAATACAGTGTCTGGTCGATCATGAAAAGCTCTCTTTCTTTCCGGAGACCCTCACTGGCTCCGGATTCGGTCAATGTTTCTACTCTGTATTGCGCAACATCACATAGGTTGTTTTGTTTTCGTGCTTAGCAACTATGCACCATACAGCATCTTCTTACTATACCACAAAATCGAGTCAGCAAACAATGGGAGTACCCAAAAGTCATGAAATGACAGCACCCCTGGTCACTCTTTTCGGCTCCTGTCTCCATCTCGTTGTACGCAAAACAAATATACGTGATAGCCGCTTCAATGTCAAGCGTTTTTTGCAGGAGATTCCTCAACAGCCGGGAATTAACAAGAGAGCTGACCGACCTACTCTAACACATTTGGGCGAGCGAGTGGGAGGACCGTAGCGTGGGCAGGCGGATTGCGCCACGATAAACAGAGTCGCGTGGGGACCACAGCGGGCGCAAGGGCCGCTGCTACATTCACAACGGCATACGAGAGGCGCGAGCGCGAGGGAAATCATCATGTTCATGCATACACCTTCATCGCACGGGGTTGTGTGTGTAGCGACGGCCCTCGCGCCCGTCGCGGTACTTCCGCCGCTATGGGTATCGTCCCGCGATCCGTTTGCTCCCGCTGCCGAGTTAGTATATGCATGTAAACATATATATACTAACTCAAGGGTATTATGAAACCAGATAAATAGCGGGTCAGTAAAAAAACTATGGTGCCATGGCTATCTTGAAGGGAATGATCTATGCATGATTTTTTATACTTACCTACACACAAACGGGCTGATTTTCAGAGGCTGAGTATCAGCGCGGTGCTCATTACAGGCTGTTTACTACTGCTTAGCTCTTGCAACGGCATGAGCGGTACTGCTACCACGACTGCCAACAATGTTAAGTCTGCGCGAGTTGTGCTTGCGGCAAAGGTTGACGCGAGTCTGCGCGCGCAGGGTTTGGCGCAGTTGGAGACGCTTCAACAGTGGGCGGCCTTGATGCAACAATATAACGGCAATGCCAGTACTTACCAGCAAGAACTGATCAGCGATCAGCAGGCTTTGCGTGTCGCGCAGACTGAGAGCGCTTACCAGGCGGTGCTGCAAACGCTGGATCAGCAAGTGCAGAGCATCAAAATGCCCGCGCTCAAAAATGAGGCCACCAATCAGGAACACTTATTGATGCAGCAAGCTGATGCCTGGAGCCAGCAGCATACCTATCACGATGACTATAACAATACGACATACCATCTCGGTTATGAATATGGCACTAACGGCGTCGATGGTTTTGTGCAGGATGAACTCTCCAGGGCGCACACACTGGCTGATTATCAGCGAGCAATTGAAGACGCTGATATGTTTCTGACCAGTTTCCAGGCATATAAAACCAATGTCAGCGATAAAACGCCATGGAATCAAGCGCACGTGACTGATCTCCAACTAATGCAGTACTATAAGACACTCAATCAGAAGGTTGTGGTTGTTTCGCTTGGCGAACAGGTGATGCGTGTCTACGATAATGGCAAGCTTGTGAAAGCCATCAAAGTCACTACGGGCCGCCCGGAGAAACCCAGTTTGCCCGGTGCCTGGCAGGTCGAGCAAAAACTCTCACCGACCGTTTTCAAGTCCGACGAGCCTGTTGGTTCGGCCTATTGGTATCCTAATACACCCATTAATTATGCTATGCTCTACCACAGTGGTGGTTACTTTATCCACGATAGCTGGTGGCGCGCCGATTATGGCTTTGGTACACAGTTCCCTCACGCGGACTCTAGCGGCGATTCATTCTCCTTCGATGGCTCACATGGCTGCATCAATGTCTCCAAACCCGATGCCGCCTGGTTGTATAATTATGTGAACGTGTCTACACGTGTGATCGTGTATTAATCAGGTAAGAGGGTAGAAAATGGGCGTACTCAATTGAGTACGCCCATTTTCTACCCTCTTACCTGATTAAAGAATTTTTGCTAACCTATAACTCTGAACTTATTGTTCAGCCATCTTTCATTGCGCAACCCCTACTTATAACAGCAGGTGGCGCGCTCGTGCATGGAGTGCTGGCCCTTGCACCCGCCACGCTCTACGCCAGGCAAGGGAACGGCTTGCAGGAACCTCGTTCCTTCTGGTAAACTAACGTTTGATAGGATGAGTGGCGCAGTGAGGCACCGCTCAAGGGTGGCGCACTGGCATCTGTGTTCGCGAGCGTGTGCCCCTGTCCGCAGAAGGAGAGAAGCAAGCAATGACAATGATGATGAGTCGCAAAGCCCTCGAAGAATACGG
>Ga0102924_1005181_pt1 | contig 12757 bp, 13 predicted proteins | sample PaiPotPPM11metaG_FD_80116 | JGI IMG/M metagenome (GOLD analysis project Ga0102924, IMG submission 80116) | Iron sulfur acid spring bacterial and archeal communities from Banff, Canada, to study Microbial Dark Matter (Phase II) - Paint Pots PPM... ... | reverse complement strand
CTCATAACCCGAAGGTCGCGGGTTCAAATCCCGCCCCCGCCACCATTTGCCCAGGTCAGAGGCCCCGCTTTGGCGGGGTCTCGCTGGTTGTGTCGGCGTTCTACCGGGTCTTCTACCGGGTGGAGGTCGGTAGACAGCAATGCTTCGAAGGTGCGCGCGGCCTGAGCTTGCATCCCGGGTAGCACGTGCTGGTAGGTGGCCATGGTGAACCCGGGTGTCGCGTGCCCGAGCCGCTCGCTGACGACCTTGATCGGCACGCCGGCCTTCAAGAGCAAGGTGGCGTGGGTGTGGCGCAGGTCGTGGAGCCGGAGACGCGGGAGGTCGATCCTCGCGATCAGCCGGTTGAAGGCTTGTGAGAAGAGGTCGGGGTGGGTGGGTCGACCCTCGACGGTCGGGAACAAGTAGTCATCGAGGCGAACACTGCGGTTGAGCTCGCTCTCGAGCCGGTCGTGCCAGTGGACGAGGCGGCCGACGGTGGTCGGGTCGAGATCGATACAGCGCCGCGCGGTGCTGGTCTTGCCGTGGGTTTCGTGGAGCTCGTAGGCGACCGAGACCAAAGCACGATGGACGGAGATCGTGCCTGCATCGGCGTCGAGGTCTTCCCATCGCAGCGCTAGGAGTTCGCTTCGTCGCATCCCGGTCGTGGCGGCGAGCCAGAAGGCAGTGAAGAGCCGGTGCGGGCGGGCAGCCTCGAGGAAGGCGAGGAGCTGCGCTGCCGTCCAGGCACGCACGACGCGCTTCGGCCGTCGCCGCCTCGGGGCTTCGGCGCTGTCGGCGACGTTGCGGACGATGAGGCCCTTGCGGGCTGCGTCCGCGAGGGCCCTTCGGACGATGACGTGGACCTCGAGCACCGACTTTGGGTCGAGGCCCCCGACGCGGTCGGCGCGGCCAGTGGTCAGCAGGTCCGAATAGAGCGACTCGAGGTGGTCGATTCGTAGGCGTCGGAGTGGAACGTGGCCGATGGAGGGGACGACATGCAGCTCGATGATGCGGCGGTAGCCGTCCCAGGTGCTGGGTCGCAGACTCACCCGCTTGGCGGGAAGCCACTGCTCGAGGAGATAGCGGGCAAGGCTGAGCCCGGGATCACGGTTGCGGGCGCCGACCCCAGCGGCGAGACGGCTCGCCATCCGCTCAGCGGCAGTCCGGTCAGTGCCAGCCGGGTGCCAGCGGCGCCGCTCCCGGCCGGTGATCGGGTCGATCCCCTCGTAGATCACGGCATAGAACCGGTGGCCCTTGGCGACCACGTATCCCCGCACGGCGGCCCTCCTCGACTCGGTGGAAGAGTCCGGTAGAAGAGCATCTGGACCGCAGGTCAGCGAGCCGTGACGTCGGGTCGCTAGCCCCGCGGCAGTGCCCCCGATGGCCTTTTTTGCGCCCGAGGCTCGGGGAGGGCGTGCGCTGGAAGCGTCAGGGCAAGATGGTTGCCGTCTCACGCGGGTCCTATATCTTGGGGGGTATCCCCCCAGCCGCTTCGGCGGCTGGGTGCGAGGCCCGCCGAGAGGCGGGCCTCTGCGTTTCCTACCAGCCCTTCGGCTTTGAGAAGCGGCCCACGGGGTCGTTGAGCGTCAGCGGGAACTGGCTGCTGGCGAGTGTCGAGGGGCGGACCTGCTTGAAGAAGTGCGCTTCGGTGCTGAGCTGTCGGCTTCGGCGCCGAGCGGGGTGCGGGTTGATGACGCCGACGTGGAGTCCGAGCTCGTAGCGGATGATCCGTACTGGCTCGGTCAGGTCCGAGTCGTTGGAGATGATGACGGCGGTGTCGTAACGGTGCCGGAACCCGTCGAGGAGGGCGTGCGCGGCGAGGTTGACGTCGGAGCCCTTCTCCTCCGTCTTGACTACCTGCGCCTTGCGGCTACCGATCCGTGGTGGGCGAGCCAGCGGCAGCGTGACGATGTTGGTGAGGAAGTGACCGAAGTGGATTGACAGTTTCGGGATCGTCGCCAGGGCGCGCAGGTACGTCTCCTGACGTTGAGGTGCCTGCGGATCATGGGGGCGTGCTGCGACCTTGGCGGTGAAGTACCGGATCTGTTGGATGTCGTCCTTGGGCAGCAGGCGTTGACAGAAGGCGTCGAGGTCAAGCCACTTGTAGGCCGTTCCCTTGATGCAGCCGTAGTACAGGTTGAAACCGTCGATGTAGACGTACGTTTCGGACACGCACCAAGCGTACGGCGGGCGTCTGACACCAGTGCCGGACCCTGGATGGGCAACACCTAACGTGTCCTCACGACGTGGACGCCCTCGGGAACCACTGGCTCGGTCGCATCTCGACGGCGATGTTCGACGCGACCCGGACGCCCAGGACGGCACCCTGGACTGTCATTCGGTCAGGTGCTCGTGCGCGATGCTCGGCGGATGGCGGCTCCGTTGGTTCGGGGATGATGGCCCGGGCGACCGACGCGGGTGGGCTGCGGCCGTTGCTTTCTGAGCAGGCGCTTCTCGAGCTCGCCGGGTCGGCGTCGTTTGCCCGCGGCGTCGCCTATCAGCGGGACGGGCGGGTCGAGTTGGGTTCGGTTCAGAGGGATCGGGTTGAGGCCGTCGTTCGGGGATCCCTGCCGTACACGGTGATGCTGGGGGCAACTGGCGGCTCGTTGGGGTGGTCGTGCTCGTGCCCAGTCGGTGAGGATGGGGACTTCTGTAAGCACTGTGTGGCGGTCGCCCTGACCCTAGACAGCGGGGGTAGCGAGGCAACCGAGTCCCGTCGGTCCCGATCAAAGCGCCGCCGCTCCGCGGAGGTCGATCTGCGCGGGTTCCTTCAGACTCTTGGCGACGAGGAGCTCGTGGAGCTGCTGCTCGAGCAGGCGGCCGAAGACTGGCGTCTGCGAGAACGCCTGACCGGTCGAGCATTGGCGGCCACGGGTGACAGCATCGACCAGGTCGCCTGGCGACGACAGATCGACTCGGCGTTTGCGTCCCAGCGCAACTTCGTTTCCTACGACGAGGCACCCAGCTGGGCCGCCGGTGTCGACGACGTGCTCAGCGGCCTCGAGGAGCAGCTTCAGGTCGGTCACGCCGAGGCGGTGATCACCCTCGCCGAGCACGCTCATCGCAGGGCCGAGAAGGCGATGCAGCACATCGACGACTCCGATGGGTGGCTCAGTGCCATTGCCGAGCACATCGCCGATCTCCATCACCGAGCCTGCCAGGAGGCGATACCGAACCCCGCCGAGCTCGCGGGTCGCCTCGCCGACCTCGAGCTGAACGCCGAGCTCGACACCTTTCATCGAGCCGCCGCCACCTACGCCGATGTTCTCGGGAGCGCGGGACTCGCCGAGTATCGCAACGAGATCGAGCCCCGATGGCTAGCACTCGATCCTCAGTCTGATGAGTGGTCGCACGGGCGGTTCCGGGTCCGCGAAGCGATGATCGGCGTCGCACTCGGGGCGGGTGACCCCGACGAATTGATCCGCGTCAAAGAGGGTGATCTCCGCTCGCCCCACGATTACCGCGAGATCGCCGAAGCCTTGAGTGGAGCGGGTCGCTCAGGTGAGGCAATCGAATGGGCCCACCGCGGTCTTGCTGCGTATTCCGACCGACCGTGGCAGAACGGTGCGCTCCGCGAGCTGCTGGCCGAGATCCTGCACAACCAGGATGATGCCGTCGGCGCGGTCGATCTGTTCTGGCAGGCCTTCACTGCCCATCCCAGCCTGGATGCCTATAGACGCCTTCTGAGCGAGGCCGAGACCACCGGAGAACGCGCCGACTATCAGCGGCGCGCCCGAGCTGTGCTGCACAGATCGGTCCACGAGCGCCGAGGTGACCAGCAGTCCCACTCAGTCGTGAGCCTCACCCCCGCCTGTGCGCTGATCGAGATCCTGCTCTACGAAGGCGATGTCGAAGGCGCCTGGTTCGTTGCCGTCGAGAACGGTTGCGAGCAGCGGCTCTGGCTCAACCTTGCCCGGGCAAGAGAAGCGAGTTACCCCCTCGACTCCATCGTGATCTACGAGCGTGAGGTCTTCGCACAGATCGACACGAAGAAGAACAGTGGATACCGAAGTGCCACCAAGTACCTCGAGCGGATCCGCCAACTGGCGGCGTCTGGCGACAAGCCCGAGCTCTTCGACACTCTGATTGCCAAGGTCCGAACCCAGCACAAGCCCAAACGGAACCTGATGGCCCTCCTCGACAAGCAGGGATGGTGACGCTCTCGAGCGCGATGTCGCCGAGCCCGTCGACACCACGGCGCCGCTACAACAAGCCGCAGGGGATCTCCCGACGCTTGTCACCGAAAATGGCACCAACGGACCCGCATCGGATGATTTCCAACGGACGGGTTGTCATTATCCGGACCCGTGATCCCAGCAGCCGTAACGAACGCGCCCGAATCCGCATCGGCCGGACGTTTGTCAAGGCCTCATAACCCGAAGGTCGCGGGTTCAAATCCCGCCCCCGCCACCGGCACCTTAGCTGACACTCTGCAGTCCAAGGTCCGACAACACCGAGCGGGCGCCGCTCGTGAACTCGTGGGCGATCGTGATCACGTGGTTGGCGTCCGGAAGTAGTGGCCCTGGTCGAGATCGTCGATGAGCCCGGTATGGACTGGCCGCCATCCCAGTCGTTCCTGGGTCAGTGCGCTCGGCGTTGGGTTGTCGAGCGAGACGAAGAGGGCGAAGTCGCCGAAGTGGTCGCCAGCGTCTTCCGGCGAGATGGCGGCGGTCGCCAGGCCGAGCTGGCGGCCAATAGCGGCGGCGATGTCACGGAATGGCACACCCTCGTCGCCGACCCCGTGTAGCACCGAACCTGCCGAGGCCTTCTCCAGCGCGAGGCGGAAGAGGTGCGCGGCGTCGAGTTGGTGCACCGCGGGCCAGCGGTAGGACCCGTCGCCGATGTGGCCAGGGACGCCCCTGTCGCGAGCAATGCCGATCAGGCGCGGGACGAAGCCATGCTCATCGCGGTCGCCGTGTACCGCTGGTGCGAGACGGACAACCGACGAGCGCACCCCGCGCTCAGCCAGCGCGACCGCCGCGTTCTCCGACGCGACCCAGGGGAGTGCGGGGTCAGACGCGTCCTCTTCCGTCGCGGGGCGTCCCAGCGCCGCGAGCGCGAGCAACAGCGTCCCCGAGGTGATCACGAATGGCTTTCCAGAGTCCTCGAGCGCCGCCCCGATCGCTTCGACGGCGCGCAGGTCGGCTTGGGCCGCTCCGGGGTAGTCCGAGAAGTCGTGCATGAAGGCCAGGTGAATGACGCCGTCCGCTACGGAGGCGCCGCTGCGAAGGCTGTCGAGGTCGTCGAGCGCGCCGCGATGCACGTCAGCCCCGGCGGCGGCGAGGGCGGCGGCCGAGGCATCCGAGCGGGCAAGCCCGACAACCTGATGGCCCGCGCCGATGAGCTCCGGTACGACCGCGGAGCCGATGAAGCCGGACGCGCCGGTGACGAATACGCGCATGAGAAGAACTCCAGTTGGCCGACCGTCCTCGGCGCTGACGACAGGGTCTATGTCAGTTGCTGTCGTCACCCTGGCAAGGATGTCAGTCGCTGTCATCAGCCAGGGGGATTGGCGCATGGGGCGTTGGGAGCCGGACAGCCGGGGCAGGCTCGCCTAGTAGGCTGAGCCCGGCTTGGCGCCGCCGGACCGACCAGCTCGGTCGATGCCCCGCGCCAGGTCGCGGACGATGGCGCCCGCGTCCTCGACGCGGCCGACAGTTCGACATCGAAACCACGTCGATCTCTCGCTCGACACCCTCGATGAGATCGCCATCGATTCGCCCGCGTAGACAGACCGAAGCGGCGGCCGGGATCGCGAGGGCTTCGCTCCTTTGGCTGTTAGCTTGGCGAGGCCACGGTTAGGCCGAGAGTCTGGGCCGCGCCGGTCATACGCTCGTCGTAGGTGATGACCCGGGCGAGGTCGCTGCCGAGATCCAAGGCGGTGGCGAGATGGATCGCATCAAGCGAGCGCATCTCGGCCGGTGCGAGAGTGCCAGCGGCCACGAGGACTCGGTCGTTCACTCGGGCCAGGTCGATCCGAGTCAGCACCTCCTGGGCTCGCCGTAACGCCTCGGGGCCGATGGGCAGCATTGCCCTCAGGACTTCTGTCCGGCTGAGCGCGCTCGAAACGATCGGCCGGCGGCGGCTCAGGTACCTGCGCAGCGCCGTCGATTCTTGTTCGGCGACCGCAAGCTTGACGATCGCCGATGAATCGAGGTACGTGGCCCGGCTAGCGCTCATCGCGGCGGAGCCGGGCAAGCACGCTCGACGGTGGCTCCTGGCCAGCAGCAAGGGGCATGGGATCTGGAAGGTCGGTGAGGTCCCGTTGGGCGGACGCCACGTCACCCGCAGTGCGCAAGCGATCAAGCGGGCTCTGCTCAGGAAGCGGAGCCAGCATCGCCACCGGGCGACCCCGGTCCGTGACTTCGAAGCTCTCCCCATTCTCGACCCGACGGAGTAGCTCGCTGGCCCGTTGCCGAAGCTCGCGAACTCCTACCCGCGTCATGTGCTACTTGTAGCACATAAGATGCGGGCGCGCAACCGAACGAGGACGACCGCCCCGCCACCATCTAAACCGCAGGCTTTCCTGCATGCTCGAGACCTTGCGTCAATACGCCCGGGAGCGGCTTGACGAATCGGATGACGCCGACGCCTGGCGCCGCCGGCACGCCGCCCATTACGCCGCGTTTGCCGAGGGCGTGGCGCCGGGCCTCGTCGGCCGCGACGAGCTCTCAACTCGTCGGAGGATCAGCCTCGAACTCGACAACCTCCGAGCTGCGGTCACCTGGGCGCTCGACAGCCCTTCACCCGACGACACCGAGCTGGGGATCGGCATCGTTGCCCGTCTCGGTATCGAGGCCAGCGGCCGCGGTGGCGAGCGGTATCGGCGCCTGGGCGGCGCGCGGTGCCACACCTCGAGCAGTCGACGCCCGCACGCAGCAGAAGGCCGGTGCGAGAACGCCGGCCTTCTGCGCGAGACGGCCGGCTTCGAACGGATCTTCGAACGGTGGCGGCGTCCCGATGGGGGAGCCAGCGATAATCATCCTCGACCGGCGGCACGCGCAGGTCCGGGTACAAGAACTCGGAAGATGCCCTGGCAGTGCCGACCCGCCGCTCATTTGAACGGAGTACCGATGGGGCGCCGACGCTGCGCACGGCCGGTCGTCCGCGGCTGGGCCGAAGCCCGTCCGACGGCGCCCGGCGCTCGCCCGATTTATCTGAACCGCCCTGGCGGGCTCGGATGGCCGCGGAGGCAGGGCTTGGAGACTCAGCGCAGGGTTCGCACGTCGTCGCCTGCTCCTCGCTAGGATCCGCGCTTCTCGCCTAGGGGCTGTCATGCGAGCACGAGCACTGATCGTCGGGGTGGGCGCCGTGGGTTGGGTCACGCTGTGCGCGCCACTCGCCGGCGGCCAGACCACCGGCCCGGTGACGGTGTCGTTCACGACGCCGGGCACGTCGTCGTACACCGTGCCGGCTGGCATCTGCCAGGTGACGGTAGACGCCCGCGGCGCGGCCGGCGGCAGCGCGGCCATCGAACTACCGGCTTCCGAGCGGGCCGCCATCCAGGCGCGCCTCGCGCCGGCGACCTCGGGGACGGCTCCGACGGCGCCACCCGGGTTCGTCCACGCCGCCGCCGACACCGGGAGCGGGGGCCTCGGCGGCGAGACGACGGCGACCATCCCGGTCACTCCCGGAGAGACGTTGATCGTCACGGTTGGCGGGAGAGGCCAGGACATTGGGTCCTCGGTGCCCGACGGGGGAACACCCGACGGGGGTAGCGGCGGCGCCGGAGAGGTGTCGGGCGCGGGCGGTGGTGGCTCGTCGGACGTCCGACAAGGCGGCACGGGCCTCGCCAACCGCGTGGTCGTCGCCGGCGGCGGGGGCGGCGCAGGCGCAGAATTCGGCGACGGCGACCCGTTCCCCATCGGGTTCGAGAACGGCGGTGGCGGGGGCGGTTTGACCGGCCAGAGCGGAGCACCATCCAGTCCGGGCACCGACGTCGGCGGGGGCGGCACCCAGTCCGCCGGCGGCGCGGGCGGAGCCGGCGCCCCCTTCGGACCCGACGGCAACGGCGGAAGCCTCGGTCAGGGCGGCGCGGGAGCCGCGGACGTCGTGGCTGGCGCCGGCGGTGGCGGCGGCCTCTACGGCGGTGGCGGCGGCTCAGCCGGCGAGGCCTTCATCTTCGCGTTCGGGTCCGCGGGCGGCGGTGGCTCAGGGTTCGGGCCGGTAAGCGCGACATTCCAGACCGGCGTGAACAGCGGCGACGGCAGCGTGCGCATCACCTCCGACCCGGCCCACTCCGGCTGTGTCGCAGCAGCGGTGATCGTCCAACCAAAATTCACCGGCTGACCTACAACGGTTTGTCACCAGCCGCGGGCCTTGGTCGCTCGGGTCGCCTCCGTCGGCTACCGCAGGAGAGCACGACACCCTTTGGGCCATCGGCAGCATCGACGTGTTCCTCCTTCTCCGCTCGATTCGCGGCTGGGACAGCGCGCAGTATTTGGCACCCAAAATGGCACCAACGAACCCGGCTTCGACGATTTTTCAACGGACTGCCCGGCACTATGCGGATCTGCGATCCGAGCAGCCGCAACGACGCGTGCGAAACGGCATTCGCCGGACGTTTGTCAAGCCCCTCATAACCCGAAGGTCGCGGGTTCAAATCCCGCCCCCGCCACCACGCAACCGCAGGTCAGGGCCGGTGCCTAGCACCGGCCCTCTGCGCGAGAGGCCAAACTTCTAACGGATCTTCTAACGGACCACGACCCTCGGGCAAGATCGTGTCAGTCAGGGTGCCAGCTCGCGGAGGAGCTCCGCGAGGCTGGACGCGAAGTGTTCCTCGCGTGCGGCCGCGCACCGTGGGCGTCGCGCCGCATCGGGGACCGCGACCTGGTTTGGTGGATCGCAGAGAGCGGATACCTGGATCTCGGGTCCGAGACGCTCGCCGGACCTGGTGCGCGCCTCGACGCCAACATCCTCGCTACTGGTCACGGTGGCGGTCATGACCTCCATCTCCGGACGCTCAAAGCCATCGGCGCGACGCTCACCGGGCGCTTCGTCGGCGCCACGGACCACTGCGTCCGCTTCGCCGCCGATCTCGCGGAGACTGTCGCGTGGGGAGACGAGCGCCACCGCTTGCTCATGGACTTCCTCGCTACGTTCGCGGTGAGCCGGGGGATCGAAGCTCCCGAAATCGCCGAGCCGATGCCCTTCGATGCATCGTCGGCGCCCGAGGAGGTGAAGCTCGCCGGCTTCGGTGCCGTTATCTTCACCGGTGGCTTCCGACCCGACTACGGCTCGTGGCTCCCATGGCCGGAAGCGTTCGACGACTTCGGGTTTCCGCTTCACCATGAGGGTGCCAGCACGGTGATGCCGAACCTCTACTTCGTGGGCGTCCACTTCCTCAGGAAGCGGAAGTCCTCATTGCTCTATGGCGTTGGTGAGGACGCCGCGATCGTCGCAGACTCGATCTCGCGTCGACCGCAGCACTCATAACCCGAAGGTCGCGGGTTCAAATCCCGCCCCCGCCACCATCTCCCCAGGTCAGAGGCCCCGCTTCGGCGGGGTCTCGCTGGTTGTTGGCGCGTCTACCGGGTGTCTGCCGAGACTATGAGCGGTCGTCGGTGCGAACGGCGCGGTGAAGAGCTCGACGGCGTCGCACCACGTAGGGCATGCCCGTCTCCTCGCGCTCGACGGGTAGCGAGATCGGTAGACGAGCTCGAAGGCGCTGGCTTGGCGACCGATGGCGCACGTCGTCGTTACCTTGTGAAATCGATGGCACAGGACGTCCTCGCGACCGTGATCGATCCCGACGGGCGCGCCGTCGAGCTCACGGTCAGGCGGTGGGAGCATGTCGTGACCGGGCATCCCGAGCTTGCCACCCTTCAGGATCAGGTCATTCAGACGGTCGCGATGCCGTCCCGGCGGCAACTCGGTCCGACCGGGGAGGAGTGGTTCTACGGCGAGAACCAGGGGCCCAGTCGTTGGCTCAAGGTTGTCGTACGCTATGACTCAATTCACCGCGGGCGCATCGTGACCGCGTTTGCTCGGAGATCCATGCCATGAAGATCACCGTCGGTGACACGACCTTCGATCGGGTTGACTACGACGCCGCCGCGGATGTCCTGTACCTCCATGTCGGCGAGCCGAGTCGAGCCACTGAGTTCGACGAATCACCGGAGGGCCATGCGCTGCGCTTCGACGAAGCCGGTAGCCTCGTCGGTCTCACGATCGTTAACGCGAAGCAATTGCTCGACAACGAGAAGCCGATCGTGGTCACGATCCCTGAGCGTGTGACGATCGATCCTGCTGCCCTAGCGCCAGCCGTCCAATCTGCCGCCTAGCGCTTGGCTGAAGTGTCCGGCGATCCGCCGGGGTTCGACCCGGAGCCGGCCTCCAAGTCGAGCCTCCCGGCCCAGTCTCATAGCGACAATTAAAGTTGTCTTGTGACGTCCGCTTTGGGCGACGATCATGGCGAACGCGTGACCGAGGCGCAGATCGTGCCGATGCCGCCGGTCGCCGCAACCGCGTTGCCGTGGGACGCGGAGGTGCCCGACCCGGTCGCCGCGCTTCGGCGCGCCCGTGACTCGTGCGGGGACACGTTCGCCGTCGTCAGTGGCGCCACGACCTACCTCTTCGTCTTCTCCCCTGAGGGCGTGCGCAGCTTCTACGGGCTTCCCGAGGAGTACGCCAGCAAGGGTGTCGCCGACTGGCTCCTGCTGTCGCGCAAGCCGCCCGAAGAGCTCTTCGACGGCAGGCGCACGATGCCGCACGAGCTCTTCGATCGCGACCACGTGCAGTCGTACCTCGGGCAGCTCGACTGGGCGATCGACGCGCAGTGCGCTGAGCTCGGCGACGAGGGCGTCGTCGACGTCTTCACGCTCACGCGCCGGCTCGGGCACCGCCTCGGACTCGCCTGCTGGGCCGGGGCGACGTTCACCGACCGCGCCGAGTTCGATCGCCTCGTCGTCGCCCTCGACGAGCTCGACGGTGCCGCAGCCTTTGTGCACCCGGGTGCGATGACAGCCGTGGCGGCGAGGGGCAAGGACCGCGAGCGCGCCGCGCTTGCCGAGGTTGAGGCCGTGCTTGGGCGGGTCCTGCGCCGCCGTGACGCCGATCCGACCGCCGCGCCCGAGCTCTTCGACGAGATTGTCGTCCGCTGGTCCGATGAGTCGGGCTCGACGCGTGAGATCGGCATTGCCCGAGACGTGGTGCTCGTGCACATCGCCTCGATGTCGAATCTCTTCGCCGCACTTGGCTGGATGCTCGTCGACCTCTTGGGGCGACCGCACCTACTGGACCGCATCCGCGCCGATGACCGAGAGCTCGCTGAGCGGTGCGCGCTCGAGTCGACGCGCCTCGCGCAGCGCTCGATCATGATGCGGTCGGTGCTGGCGCCGGTCGAGGTTGCCGATGAGCAGACCGTCTTCCACGTCCCACCGGGCGCGGTGGTAGCCACGTTCCTGCCCCTGACCAACACCAGCGCGGCAGCCGGCCTCGATGGCTACGATCCCGATCGGTGGCACCGTCGTCACTTGCGTAACGAGGCCGCACTCTCGGCGCGCGAGCTGGTGACCGCGTTCGGCCACGGCAAACACCGCTGCCCGGCCCAGCCGTTCTCGCTCGCGGCCATGACGCGGTCGGTCACTCGTCTCGCCCAGCGGTACGACCTCGCGCCTGAGTTCTCCGACCCGCGCCCGGTGGCCGGCCAGATCGGCGGCGTGGCGCGCAGCGAGACGCCGTGCCCGATTCACTACCGCCGCCGTGCCTGACGTGTTGCCGCGCTAAACCCCTGATGGCCAATGGCGCGACTGCTGTTACCCGGTGACATTGGCGTGGTCACCGAGCCGGCCGTGCTCAAACACTCGGCCTACCTGTCAACGAGCGAGGTCCCCAGCGCTCTCACTACCGGGACCCGCACCCTGGGCTTTCGGTGTACCCGGTCCGCTCGGTTCAACGAGACGGGTTGGGCGGCCCCGAGGCTCCCATTGACGCCGACGCGCCAAGACTTCAGCCGCGGTTGACCGGAGTCCAGCGTTCCAAGTTCGCAACGGCGCGTTCCGTGTACGTGAGGATTCTTGCGATCGCCTCAGCCATCCGAGGTTCGCTCGACTTCCTCGATATCCCGCGGGCGATGTTCAATCGGCTCGACTCCAGCCACGCCGCCAGATCGGGTTGCGCGCCCCAGAGTCTGAGCGACTCCAGTTGGCCGCGCATATTCGGGATCCAGTCGTTCGCTGCGTCCGGATAGCGATTCGTTGGCGAGAGGCGGGACTTTGCCACCTCGTCACTGCCTCGGCTGGCCTCGAGGTATCCGATGACCGCCGCGTTGAATGTTGGGAAAAGGGTGCTGATGCACTGCAGAGTGATGCGGCGGGGTCCGAAGATCGGGCGAGGTGGGGCCTTTCCGAGCCCGGCCGCGGAGCAGTCGACGTGCAGCTGTCCGCGGTCGGTCGGAATCGTTCCTTGTTCGAGCTGGATGGCGTCGGTGCGGATCGACTTGATGCGGCCGAGCCGCACGACGTTCTCGATGGTCTTCAGGAGCTCAAGTTCGGCGACGGTCAACGTTGCGCCGTGGTACATGGTCGGCACGACGCTCGGATCGAGACGGAGGAGCTGGCCACAGCCTTCGAGCCGCGAAAACAGGTCGTCGATGTTCTCAGCCTCGGCTGACGCTTCTACGCTGCGCGACTGACCGTCGACCGTATCGGTCACTAGTTCGAGCGGCTGGACTTGGGCGCGGTTCCACATCCAGACGTCGCGGGCCCGGATCCACCGGATGTCGTCGGGGTCGACACCTCTTTCGAGCAGCCAAGTGCACACATCGGAGCCGGTCTTG
>Ga0102924_1005180_pt1 | contig 12758 bp, 8 predicted proteins | sample PaiPotPPM11metaG_FD_80116 | JGI IMG/M metagenome (GOLD analysis project Ga0102924, IMG submission 80116) | Iron sulfur acid spring bacterial and archeal communities from Banff, Canada, to study Microbial Dark Matter (Phase II) - Paint Pots PPM... ... | reverse complement strand
GCCGACGCGTGTCCAGGGGCGCTCTGCCGTGCATGCGCCCGGCGCGCCTCCGGAATTCCAGCTAGCGCGGAAGTGCCTGTGGCTGAGCGCGCGAAGCGGGACCGCGCGCATGTGCGCGGGTGACCAGGGCATCGCACAGCCGCTGCATCGCGAGGCCGTGGACGGCCGCGGCCTCGGGGAACAGGCTGGTGCTCGTCATCCCGGGAAGTGTGTTTACTTCCAGAAGCGTCACCGGCCGCTCGTCCCCTTCGCTCCCGACCACGAAGTCGACCCGCGAGAGATCGCGGCACCCGAGAGTGACATGCGCTGCTACGGCGACCTCCTGAACGCGTTGAACGAGCGAAGCCGGAAGGTTCGCCGGGCAGATGTGGACGCTGCGACCGGGGGCGTAGCGGGCGGCGAATGTGTAAAAGGGATCGTGCGGCGACTGGATCTCCGTCGGCGGCAGGGCCACGGGCCCCGAGTCCCCTTCGAGCACGCCGCACGTCACCTCCCGACCGCGGGCAAATTGCTCGGCGACGGCGAAGTCGTCCAGCTGCCACACCGCGTCGATCGCCGCGATCGCGTCGGCGAGCGGGGCGTCGCCCTCGAGGCGCGTCACGCCGATCGCCGACCCGTGAGAGGATGGCTTCACGACGATCGCGGGCCCGAGCTCGGACCTGGCACGCTCCGCAGCGGCACGCGCAGCGCCGGGACCTCCAGCCCTCGGGAGCGCGAGGCCCGGCGCGACCGGCAACCCCGCACGCTCGAAGAGCACTCGCGCGACGCGCTTGTGCATGGCCAGCGCGCTGGCGAGGACGCCGGAGCCGACGTAGGCGAGGTCGAGAACCTCGAGCAGGCCCTGGAGCGAGCCGTCTTCGCCGACCGCGCCGTGAACTACGGGGAAGACGACGTCGTAGCCGCCCGTCCGCAGCGACTCGGCGAGGAAGCCGTCGAGCTCCAGACGGACAGGCCGGTGACCGGCCTCCGCGAGCGCGCGCGCCACGCCGTCGGCGGACGCCCGACTCACCTCCGCTTCCGTGGACGGGCCTCCCTGCACCACGGCAACCGACAGGCGCGACTTCGCCATAACTATGCCCTCGGCTCCTTGAACGGGTCCTTGTTCGACATGTCGGTAAGCTCGATTCCGAGGCGCGTAGCGACTTCGAAAATGCGAGGGTCACGATAGAACTCGCCGAAGCAGATCCGCCCGATACCGGCATTCGCGATAAGGCGAAAACAGCCCCAGCAAGGGCTGGCGGTGACGTAGATGGTCGCGCCGTCGATCCGGGCGCCGTGCCGCGCCGCCTGAACGATCGCGTTGGCCTCCGCGTGCACCGTGCGCACGCAATGCCCATCCTCCATCAGGTGACCTTCTTCGTCGCAGTGGGGGAGCCCGCGGATGCTGCCGTTGTAACCGGTCGCGAGGATGCTTTTGTCGCGGACGATGACCGCACCCACGAACTTTCGATCGCAGGTCGAGCGCGTGGAGACCTCGCGCGCGATGTTCATGAAATAGTCGTCCCAGGAGGCGCGCGGACGTGGGCCCATGCGCCGGAGTCTTAGAGCGCACAGGTCGGGGCTGCAATCGCGGAACGGTGCGCGGCGCGCGCGCCACCGCCCACCGGTCGCACCGACCGGCAAAACCGCGTGCATTTGACAAGCCGCGCGGCTCGCGGCATTGGACCGCGGAATGCACTCGCGCCGAGCCTTGCCTGCCCTTGCCATAACGGCCTTGGCCGCCGTCTCGCTGGCGTCTGCGGCGGCCGCAGCCCAGGGACATGACGACCACGCAGTCGCGCAAGCCATCACCGACCAGCTCGAGCGTGAAGGCCATGCCGGCGTCGCGCCCCAAGCCTTCGCAAACGCACGGGCCGCCCTCGAGCGCGCGACGCGCTTGCGGTCAGCCGGCGACGAAGGACATGCCAAGGCCGCGGATGGCCTGGCGCGCGAGTGGGCGGAAGACGCCCGCGACGCCGCTCGCGCCGCCGAAGCGGAGGGCGCGGCTGCCCAGGTGCGACGCAAGGCGGTCGACGCGCAGGCGCAACTCGAGCGTACGCGCGCCCTCGTCGAGGAGGCAATCGCCAGGGTGGGACGGCTCAAGGCGGAGCTGGACCACATCGAGCATACCGGCGCCCCCGACGCGCCGGGGGCGGCCGGCAAGGTGCGCAGAGCCGTGGAAGCGCACGCCGGGGAGCCCACCGCACCTCAGGCGGCAACCGGCCCGAAGAAGAGGGGGACCGCGGACGCCAAGTCCGCCGGAGCGCAGCCGTGAGACTCCCGCGCGGACGCACCGCAGCTCGAGTCGTGCGCCTGTTGATGGCCGCATCGGTCGCCTCCTGCGGCGCCGCCCCGCTGCACGTGGCCGCCATCGACGAGGTAGACCACGTGCGGCAGTCCGCTGGCGCGCAGGAAGGCGCGCGCCTGGCGCCAGAGGTTTACGCTCGCGCCGAGCAGGAGCGCGATCTCGCCCTTCGGCTGCACGCTTCCGGCGACGACGTTGCGGCAGCGTTTCACGCGGAGCGCGCGATGGCGGCCTACGATCATGCGCTCGTCGTGGCCCGACTGGCCCGCGCCACCATCGAGCTTGCGGACGCCACCAAGTCGCAGGGCGACCTGACGACCCAAGCCCAGGCGCTCGAGGCCTCGCGCGACAGCCTACAGCGCGAGGCAGAAGAGCTGGAGCGGCGAGCCCGCGTCGCGCGCGAGCGCATGCTGCCTGCGACGAGCGGCGCCGCCGACGCCGAGCGCGAAGCGGCGCGCATGGTCTCCGCAAAGTCCCTGGCCACGCAGGCCCATCTCATGTGCGGCGCGGCCCGGCTGGTCGCCCCGACGGCACCGGAGCTCGCCGGCGCCGAGCAGGACGTCGCCAAGCTGGAGGAGCGCCTCGCGAAGGGCGCCCGCCCCGCGCCGATCGACGACGCCGCTGCAGCCCGCGTACGGTGCCTCGATGTCCTGACGCGCGCCCGGCGTGCACTGGGCGACGATGCCTCCTCCGCCGACGGCCTCCTGGCGGAGCTCTCCGCGAGCGGCGGGTGGGATCCGGTACGCGACGAGCGGGGGGTGATCGTGACGCTCCACGACGCCTTCCGCGGTACCGCGCTCTCCGCCGACGCGGTCTCCAAGCTGAAAGAGCTGGGGCGCGTCGCCGCGTCGCACGCTGCGTTTGCGGTGCAAGTGGTCGTCCACGATGCAACCCCCCAGCCTCCCAAGGACGCCACCGACACGAAGCGCGCCGACGCGGCCGTGCAAGCCCTCGTCGCCGGCGGAACGAGCGCCGCGCGCGTGAAGTCCGAGCTCGCCGGGGCGCGAGCGCCGCTCGTCGATCCCGAAGACGCGAAGGCGCGCGGGCGAAACGAGCGCCTCGACGTCGTCTTCGTGAGCTCCGCGACGACGCCGGCCACTGCGGCCGCTCGCGAGATCAAGTAGCCGTGGGAGGACGCGGCGCGATGCTCACGCCATCGCGAGCTTGTAGCCGAACCCGTACACCGTGAGGATGTGCTGCGGCTTTTCGGGATACTTCTCGATCTTCTTTCGCAGCTTCACGATGAAATTGTCGACGGTGCGGTTCGTCGAGGACCCCTCGAGCCCCCATATCTTCGACAGAATCTCGTCGCGGCTGACCGGTTGCCCGGCCCTCTCGGCGAGCATGCGCAAGAGCTCCACTTCGTAGAACGACAGCGTGTGCTCCCTGCCGCGCGCGTGGACCGTCTGCGTCGTCAGACTCACCGTCACGTCCCCGATGGCGAGGGTCTCGGGCACGCTCGCCACCCCTCTCGAGGCCCGGCGGAAGATGGCCCGCACGCGTGCGATGAGCTCGTTCACGCCGAACGGCTTCGTCACGTAATCGTCGGCTCCGGCGTCGAGCCCGCGCACCTTGTCGGTCTCCTGCGACCTCGCCGTGAGCATCACGATCGGGACGAGCGCGTTGATGCGCCGTACCTCCTCGCAGACCGCATAACCGTTCACGTCCGGCAACATCAGATCGAGGATGATGGCGTCCGGGCTCTCCGTCCGGGCGAGGGCGATCCCTTCCCTCCCGTTCGAGGCTGCGATGACGCGAAACCCCTCGAACTCCAGCGCGTCCCGCAGCCCCATCACGATGTGCGGCTCGTCGTCGACTACGAGGATCGTCTTCTTCGCGGTGCCCATCCTCCGCCTTCGTCACTTCGTGAATCGAGTCGCGCCCGACTTCGCGAGTCCGACGGATGCGCCGTTCCCGCGAAGATCGAGCGCTCCGGGCAGACGACTCAGCCGCCGCCCGCGTCGATGGCAACGACGCTCTGCTCGATGCACTGCAGGCTCACGTTCGATCCGGAGGGCGGCTCCGCGTTCGTGAACAGAATCGAGTGCCCGCAGCCGCCGGCGGCGACGCCGGTGACGTAGCACCAACCCTGGTCAGGCGAACCGGCGCACGACCCGTTCGCATCGAAGTCGCCCGCCTTTGCAGGGGACGGGCACGTCGACGGAGCACCGGGAGCTGGCTGGTAAAGCTGCTGCATCTCGCACACCGGCACCGTGTACGGCTCCGGCCCCGTCATGCTCGACTTCCACGCCGCTTCCTGGGCGTCGCAGAACTTGGCGACGACGTCGATGTCATTACCGGTCGGAGTAATCAGTCCGAGCTTCGGATCGCACGCGGAGCCCGGGTTCTTGCACAGGCTCGCGTTCCCGGCCACCGCTTCCTTGTCGAGGGACACGAGCACGAGGCACGGGTAGTTGCCGCAGGTCGGGTCGGGAACGAGCTTCTGGGGCACGCACTGCGCGCTGAGGGCCGTCTTCAGGCGGTTGACGATGGCGTTCACCGCCGGGCGATAGCCGTACAGCGGGTCGTTGGCGCCCATTTCCGTGACGTGGATGGGGCAGAGGCTCGAGACGATGCCCTGGCCCCCCGCCTGCGCGTTCTGCTGCGCCATCGCGTGCGCGATCTCCATCTCGCGCACCGAGGGGTACGCCTTGCCGTAGATCTGCAACGTCGGCGTGTTCGGGTCGCAGAGCACGTTGTTCAGGATCGGATTGCCCGAAGTGCAGTCGCACGCGCCGGAGTACTTCATGCTCGTGCAGTCCTTCCCGGTCCCGCCGTACTGCGGGCGGATGTCGAACCGACACGCGAGCTGAAGGTCGCCCTTGTGGGGATCCCACTCGCGCCCGTTGATCGGGTCGCAGTTGTTGGCCGCCGTCGGCGGGCACATCGATGCGTTGGCCCAGGGACCCGGGTTGTTCGTGCGCGGATCCTCCGACTCGATCATGTGGAAGTCGGCGCCCGTGAAGTCGTAGTGCTCCGGGTCCGCGCCGGTGATGGCCGTCCAGTCCGACTCGGTGAGCTTGTCCTTCTGCGGGCAGTTGTTCTGGCCGGCCGCCTGCATGCCGAGGCACGCCGGATCCTGCAGGAGCTCGTGCGGAACGCCGGCGATGGCTGCGTAATAAATGAGGTCCGGCGTCCGCGGCCCGCGCGTCAACTTGCAGATCTCGCCGGCCGTGTGGCTGGTCGGCAGGTTCTCCGCGAAAAGCGGGTTCACGCAGTTGGCCTGGGAGTCCTGGTCGCCGGTGTAGTTGCCGTTGTTGTCGTGCTCGTGGGGTACGTCGGGGACGGTCGCCTTCGTGAGGCCCCGGACGTACCGGCTGATGGGGTAGCCAGCGAAGACACCGAAGCGTTGCTTTTGGTGGAAAAACCGGACGTTGATCTGATCGTCGGCGGAATCCAGGTAGCCGCCGGTCCCGCTCGCCCCGTCGTTGGGGCAGCGCATCGCGAAGTTCGGATCGGACTTGACGTTCATGAAGCCGCACGACGTGCAGTTCGGCCCGTAGGGGCCTGTCGTCGTCGGGTTGTTCGGATCAACGGGCTGGTTGCACTCGATCGTGCCTTCGGGTGCCGGACCGGGCCCCCCGGGGAACGTGCTGTTCTCATAGAGCCAGCCCTGCCCACCGATCGACAGCGGGTCGGCGACCTCCTCGTTCTCGTCGGTGACGACGATGACGGCGACCAGCGAATCGGGCCGCAGGAAGTCGGAGCGCTGCTTGAGAATCGTGTCGTCGTAGCCGTTGAGCTGGGCGTGCACTTGGTCCGGCTTGCTGATGTTGTCGAAGGGGTCCGGCTGGACGAGAAACCGGTACCACGCCTCGTTCTGCGCCTCGAAGCCGCAACCGTGCTCGTGGACTCCGGCGATGATCTGCGTGAAGTCGCCGATGAGACCGCCCATCCCGGACGCGCCGACCTGCGTGACCGGCGTCGTCGGCGGCGGCATCGCCCCCTGGTTGGCCGGAACCGACGGGAACCAGGACAGGAAGTTGTCCGGCGCGGTCGCGTCTGCGACCGCATTCTCGACCGTCGGATCGGCGGGGTTGCCACCTCGGTTGATCATCTCGGCGCGGTCGTCGTTGTGCGCGGAGAGCGCCATGTTGGCGGGGTTCGTCGACCCGGTTCCGGTGGTGGGGCACTCGTCGCCTCCGCGCCCGCCGAGCGAGGACGTGATGACGCCGATGTGCATGTTGTGAACGGGCGGGAACTCGGGCTTGCCGTTGCCGCAGCCGGTTCCGTCCGGATTGGCGTTGCCGCCCGTCGGATTGCCCATCCCGTCGACGCAGACGGGCTGCACCAGGCGCGTGATCATGTCGGGGACGGCCTGGGCGAGGAGGGCCTGCTTGTCGCCCATAGACGCCGAGTTGTCGATCATGAACAAGAGGTCGAGCTTGTCGACGGTCTGGTTCTGAATAACCGTCGTGAAGTTCGTCTTGGTGACCGGGTTGTTGCTGACGACGGGACGCGTGAGGCATCCGGCGGCTACGATGCCGAGCGCGCCGACGACCGTGAGCAACACCGCTCCGTGCTTGAACCTTCGATTCATAATCGGCTCCTCTGAGCTCGAGACGGGGACAACGATTACCACGCGATGCGAGCACTCGTGCAGAAGATCAAGCGCGAAGACGGAGCCAGACGGGAGGCGTCCGCTCAGCGCCTAAAGCAGGCCGCATGCCGGAGGGGATTTTGCGAGAAACACGGTGCCTCGTTCGCTCGTGTCGGTCAACTGCGTTGGCGTTCGGCCTGCGCGGTTGGCGGCCGGTCGGGCGCCGATGTCGCTGGTGGCGCGCTAGGCGCGGATGTCGTTTGCGGCGCCGTCCGCGCCGACGGCATCCGGTCCGCCAGGGGGTGATTGCCGGGAGGAGTACCCGGCTGGGACGGAAAGGCAGCGCGCAGCGCCTTCACGTGACGGGGGGTCACTCCGGGTACCGCAAGGAGCGCCGCGTCGTCGGCCGCACGGATCGCGGCCAGGTTCCCGACGTGCTCCTGGAGGGCTTTTTTGGCGCGATCGCCGAGCCCCTTTACGTCGTCGAGCGGCGAGTGCATGCGTCGTTTCTTGCCGATTCGCATACGCGCGCGGTTCGAGAAGCGGTGGGCCTCGTCGCGCAGGCGCGCCAGAAGGAATAGCGACGTCGTCGTGCTCTTCAACGGGATGGGATTCTTCTGCCCGGGAAGGTACACGCGATCGGTGAGCGCCTCACCGGCGAGGTTCTCCCGCTCCTTCGTCAGAGCCACGATGGGCAGGTCGTGCAGGCCAAGGTCGTGCGCCGCGGCGAGCGCGACCGCGAGCTGCCCTCGACCGCCGTCGACGACGAACAGGTCCGGGGCATCCCACTCCCCTTCTCTGTCCCGATCGGGTTCAGGCGGCGCGCCGCCATCGGCCACGTTCTCGGCCAGGGTGCCCGGCAGCGCCTCCGCCTTGATCGCACGGCGGAAACGGCGGGCCAGTACCTCGTACATCGAGCCGTAGTCGTCGTTCAGATGCGAGTCGCGAGGATCGACGTCGAGATCCGCCTCCCCATGCCCTCCGGCGTCCCGCGCGCCCTCCTCCCCGGGCAAGGTGCCTGGGCGGCCGGTGCGTGAAGAAGTCCTCGGGCCCGAGCCGTGGGACATCCCCTCTCCCCGGACGTTGAACGTTCGATATCGCTTCTTGTCGAGCTCCCCGTCGCTCATAGCCACGATGGCGCCCACGGTGTCGCCGCCGCCCAGGTGCGAGATGTCGCAGCACTCGATCCGCCTGGGCATGGCCGGCAGCCGCAGCCGCTCCTGGAGATCGCGCAAGCGCTCCTGCACATCGTCGTTGTGGCGCTGCTTCTCGGTGAACGAGTGCTTCGCGTTGTCGTTGGCCATCGTCAAAAGGTCGACGCGATGGCCGCGCTTGGGTCGGATCAAGGCGACCTTGTGCCCCGCCCGATCGGCGAGCCACTCGGCGATGCCCTCGATGCCTTCCGGCTCGAACGGAAGGATGACCTCGTCCGGAATGAGCACCGCGGACGGTTCGACGTCTTCGCCCTTCCCCAGCGACGCCCCGTAGTGCTGCGCGAGGAAGGCGGCGACGATCTCCTCGTCGGGGATCTCCGCCTGCTTGATCGAGTACGTCCCGACGTCCTGCAGCTTGCCCGCTCGAACGTGGAGCAGCGCCACCTCCACGAGCTCGCCTTCGCGGTAGAACCCGAGGACGTCGCGGTCGACGTCGTCGATCGTGACGACGCGCTGCTCTTCACGGACCTTCTCGATCGCCCGAAGCTGATCGCGATAAATCGCCGCGAGCTCGAAGCGCGTCTCGCGAGCCGATTGCTTCATGCGCGACGCGAGCTCGCGCGACAGTTCGTCGTGGCGACCCTCGAGGAACTTGGCGACCGCTTCGACCTGCTCGGCGTAAAACGCGGGATCGACCGGCAAGACGCACGGCGCCGGGCAGCGCTTGATCTGGTGCTGCAGGCACGGCCTCTTGCGACCGGCGAATTCGGTGTCGCTGCACGTGCGGAGCTGGAAATGCTTGTTGACGAGATGCAGCGTGCGTCGCGCCGCCGTGGCCGAATGGTAGGGCCCGAAGTAACGGGCGCCGTCGGGCGTCGGCCTGCGCACGACCTCCAGACGCGGCCACGCCTGCGCGTCCGCAGTCCTCTGTCGAAGGTCACCCGCAGCGGCGCCGGTCGCCGCCGCGCCGCAGGCGGCACCGAGCCGGAGGGTAATGAAGTCCTTGTCGTCGCGGAGTTTGACGTTGTACCGGGGGCGGTGCTCCTTGACGAGGTTGTTCTCGAGGATCGTCGCCTCCTTCTCGTTGGCGGTGACAATCGTCTCGAGATCTCCGATGGTCCGCTGAAGGACAGGGATGAATGCGCGGTTGTCGCCGTGGGCATCCTGGAAGTAGCTGCGGACGCGTGCGCGCAGGCTCTTCGCCTTCCCGACGTAGACGACCGCGCCCTTCTTGTCCTTGAAGAGGTACACGCCGGGCTGCGTGGGAAGCGCGTCGAGCTTCTGCAGCACCGTGTCGGGGAGCATCGTCCGACGGGAAGATAGCGCCGCCGCGCGCGAGCGCGCGCGTCAGTTCAGCCAGGGCTCCTTCCGACCACCGTCGATGCGCTTCGCCGGCCGCTGATCTTTCGGCGCGTACGTCAAAGTGACGTCGACGCGCTGGACGACGTTCGCGACGACCTCGACCGGAGACTCGCCGTCCGCTGAGGCGCCTGGGTGGTGCACCCCGACCTTCAGATTGCCGACGGGAAGCCCATCGATGCGGTAATGGCCCGCCAAGTCCGTCACGGTGTGCAACGGATGACGGAAAACGTAGAGGTCCTCGTGCACGTAGGGCTGCATCCGATCGCTGATGGTGAAGTAAGCGGCCTTGCGCGGGTAGAGCTTCACGGGATCGCCCTTCTCGAGCGGAGGAGCCACCATCACGGCCGGCAACGTGTCCTGGTCGATCATGGGCGCAAAGAGCATCGTGCTCTCGTTGGACACCTCGAGGCGCTGCCCGAACGTCATCGTTATGGTGCGCGTCGGGTAGGCGCAGTCGGTCCCGATCGCGACCTTCTTGGCGTCATCGCGCTCGGCGATGTAGTAGCCCGCGTACCCCACGACCACGACGGCGGCGTCGGCCAGGGGCCGCGATCCGTTGGGGAGCGCCGGACCCTCGCGGAACAATTTTCCGTACGTGTCCACCGCGGCCGGGCACTTCTTTGCGTCGAGCTGCACCGGCGGCGCCGCAGGTCCGGTCACGTACACCGTGCCCTCGACGCTGCCCGTCGGCCCGTCGTAGGGCGGGAAGTGTCCCGGGTTGAGGACGAGATCCACGCTCTCGCGCGGTATGGGAAAGCTGTCGGCCGAGGCGGTCGGCGACGGCGACGCGTCGGCGACCGCCGACGGTGCGGTCGAGCTGGCGCTGGCCGCGGGCGTGGCCTTGTCGCCGCGCGAGCACCCGACCGCACCCGGGAGAAATAGACAGCCAACTACGATGGCGATTTCGTTCAAAAAGGAACGCATTGCGAGGCGGTCCAGCAAGGAACGCACCTACCATCGGGAAGCGCGGCGACGCAAGTCCAGCGGAAGCCGCGGTAGTGTCACGAGTCGCGGTCGCGATGGGCCCGATACTCGGGACACGACCTCCGCCCCTCGTCGGGCTTCGCCCGACGACGAGATGAGCACGAGCTTCTTCGTAGGTATCGCGTCCTCTTTCGACTTCGCGAAGCGAAGTCGAAAGCCGCAAGGCGATTTCTTGGGGGAGGCTCGCCGCGTAGCGAAGCGGAGCGGCGAGGGGGCGTTAGCCCCACCGAACCGTCCCCTACGCGGAGCTAGAGCCGGTTGCAAGTGGGTATCTCGGGACCATTGTGGAACCGGCTCTAGAAGTACAGGGCCATGGTGCCGAGCACCGTGCGCGGCGGAGCCGCGACGATGTGCTTGGCGAAAGATGCAGGCTGCTGCCCGGTGGCGTTGCCGGTGCTCCAGTTCGAGTAATAGGCCTCCTCGTCGTCGGGGTACGCGGCGTCGAGCGCGTTGTAGACGTCGACGCCGAGCTCGACCCATCGGTAGCGCGCCCCGGCGCGGACGTTGAGAATGGACTCCGAGGGACCCACGATCGAATCGGTGAGGTGGCGCCCGGCCATGAAGGTGTAGCCGGCGCCCACTCGACCGACGACCGGTCGCCCGTCGATTCGCGCAACCGCGCCGTGCACGCTCAGGTCCGCGCGCAGGAGGATGGGCGGGATGTTCGGCACGTAGTGATTGCCGCCAGCCGTCTGCGTCTCGAACGTCGCGCGGACGACGGAGACGGCGGTCGACACCAGCAGCCAGTCGAACGGCTTGGCGAGCAGCGAACCGACGAAACCGGTGCGTGTGCTGGCGTTCTGCGTCTCGAGACCCCCCGCCTCTGGTTCGAACACGAGCTCGTTGCCCACCCAGGTCCGGAAGAGCGACGCCGTGGCGACATAGCGCCCGTGGAGGACTTGCGATCGCAGCCCTCCTTCGACCGATCGAACCTTGGAGTACGGTGCCGAATCGCCCTCCTTCAGGTGCGCGGCGTCGAGCGAGCGGAAGCCCTCGCCGTAAGACACGACCGGGGTGAGCTCCTCCGCGAACGCGTACTCCACGTTCGCGCGAGGGCCCGCGACGGCGCCAGCCACGCGGCGCAGTGTGCCCGGCAGCTCGGGCGCGGGGGCGGTCGCCAGGCGGTCGTCGATCGTGACCGCGAGCCAATCTGCGCGCGGGCCGCCCGAGATCCGCAGTCGCTTGAAGACGCGAACGTCCAGATCGAGGTATGCGCCGACGTCGAGCGTTTGCAGACCGTCGTCAAGCCGGCGATCCCACGTCGCCAGCGACGTCGGGTCCACCAGATTCTTCGACTGGTCCGTGTGCCCGACGCGCGCGTAAACGCCGGGTTCGGCGACGACCTCGACGTGGGGGCCGATCCGGACCGGGGACGCGTGCAGTCGCGACAGGATGCCGGCCGCGGTCTCCTGATTGGCGGTCTGGAAGAGATCGCCGAGGCCCGACACGTACGGCGGCGTCTGCGACGACTCCAGGTTCCCGGTGTAGTTCTGGCGCGCCCGCAAATCGGTCCACATCAACCAGGGAGCGAACTCGAGACGCGTGCCGTCGGCTGTCGCGTGGTCGAAGTCGACCCCGAAGATGACGCGCGACGACTCGACCGACTGGTTCCGCGCGTACGGCGACGCGTAGGAGTCGTAGTAACCGAGCCGTCCGGCATCGACATCGTCTTCGCGCACGACGCCGGCGAGCTCGGAACTCGCGCCGTACGCCGTGCCGAGGAGCCGCACCCGATCGCGGGGGCCGAGGTCGATCCCGTACTGGGCAATCGCCGATCCCGATCTCGAGGCGCGGTTCTGCCCGAATCCGTCCGACTGCCGAAGGGCAAAGGCGGCGAACGTCTCGTCGTCGGCGTCGCGCGGTGCCGCGACCCCGACGACGCGCCACTGGTCGAAGGAGCCGTAGGTCGCCTTCGCCTGATAGCCGCGCTCGGGAACGCCGAGATCGAAGTAGGCGCTTCCCACGATCGCGGCGTCGCCCTGACGGGGATCGTAGGGGCCCTCGAGCACGCGGATGCTTCGCACGACCTCCGGGATGATGAAGTTGGCGTCGGCGTAACCCTGCCCCTGAATGTGGATGGGCTGATTGATCGGGATGGACCCGACGCGCATCTCGATTCCCGAGCCGTGGTCCAGGTCGAAGCCCCGAAGATAAACGTCGTTGCCGAGCCCCTCGCCGTCCTCGTGGTCGACGAAAAAGCCCGGAGCGGCCGAGAGCATCTCGCTCGCACGCTCGTGCGGTGCCGCCTCGAGCAGCTCCCGGGTGACGCGCACGTCGCCCAGACCGCGCGGCGACGACCATCCTGCCCCGCGCACCTGCACGACCTGCGCGTAGTCCTCGTCCTGCTGGTTCGTCGTCAGCGTCGGCGTGGGGGGAGGCGGCGACGCTGACGACGAACCAGCAGGACGAGGACTACGCGCAGGTCGTGCAGGTG